>Ga0209488_10002609_pt1 | contig 14707 bp, 11 predicted proteins | sample Rivendell_Oct201_8_FD_188349 | JGI IMG/M metagenome (GOLD analysis project Ga0209488, IMG submission 188349) | Vadose zone soil microbial communities from the Eel River Critical Zone Observatory, Northern California, USA -... | ecosystem: Environmental > Terrestrial > Soil > Vadose zone >... | reverse complement strand
GGAACAAATTCTGCACGACGTAGGTCGTGTAAGCGCCGATCATGATCAGCTCGCCGTGCGCCATGTTGATCACGCCCATCAGCCCGTAGGTGATGGCGAGGCCGAGCGCCGCGAGCAGCAGGATCGAGCCGAGCGAGACGCCGGCGAACGCAAGCCCGAGCCATTCGCCCCAGGCGAGGCGCTTCTCCACGGCTTCGAGGCTCATGCGCGCTTCGCGGCGGATGTCGGGGTCGGCATCGGACGCGAGTTCCAGCAGGAGCGTTTTCGAGCTGGGATTGGACGAGCGGCCGAGCGTGCGGATCGCGGCGAGGCGCTCATCGCGCGAATCGGCCTTGAGCTGCATGCCGGCCGCCGTTACCTCGAGCAGCCCGCGGATCTCCACATCGCGCTCGCTCGCCAGCGCTTTCGCGATCAGCGGATAGAGCGCCGGGTCGGCGCCGCCGGCAAGCGCCCCGGCCGATGCCAGGCGCGCGCCCCTCTCGGGCGAAAGCAGATTCAGAACCGCCAGCGCGTCGGCGACCGCGGCGCGCAGGCGATTGTTCGCCACCACATCTTCGCGCTCCGCTGGCAATGGACCTTCACTGCCGGTGAAAGGATCCACGGCCTTGTCGCCGCGCACGATCAGCACGCGCTTGCCCGAGGTCTGCATCTCTCCCTCGGCAAACGCCTTCAGCACGGCGACGGCCTTCGGATCGCCTTCCGCCACCAGCGCGCCGATCGCGGCGATGCGCTCGTCGCCCTCGCCGAAGGCGAGCTTCTCGACTGCCGCCTGATCGAGCGCGAGTGCAGGAACGGCGAAGATTAAAAAAACGGCCGCCGAGCTTATGACTACGGCGGCCGTCCGCGCACCAGAGAGCACGCTACATCTTCTTATCGGCCATCAGCGCGGGCTCGTCCTTCTTCTTGTCGTTGCCCGCGATGAAGGGACTCCACGGCTGCGCCTTCACCGGTCCCTTGGTTTTCCAGACCACGTTGAACTGGCCATCGCCCTTCACCTCGCCGATGAACACCGCCTTGTAGAGGTGGTGGTTCTTCTCGTCCATCTTGGAAGTGATGCCCGAGGGCGCCGTGAAGGTCTGGCCCGCCATCGCCGCGGTCACCTTGTCGACGTCGAAGCTCTTGGCCTTCTCGACCGCCTGCTTCCACATATGGATGCCGATATAGGTGGCTTCCATCGGGTCGTTGGTGAGCGGCTTGTCCTTGTGGCCGGCGATGTTCTTCGCCTTGGCATAGGCGGCCCACTTCTTGGTGAACTCGTCGTTGGCCGGGCTCTTGATCGACATGAAGTAGTTCCATGCCGCGAGGTGCCCGACCAGCGGCTTGGTATCGACGCCGCGCAGCTCCTCTTCGCCGACCGAGAACGCCACCACCGGAACATCGGTCGCCTTCAGGCCCTGGTTGCCCAGCTCCTTGTAGAACGGCACGTTCGAGTCGCCGTTGATGGTCGAGACCACCGCAGTCTTGCCGCCGGCAGAGAACTTCTTGATGTTGGCGACGATGGTCTGGTAGTCGCTATGGCCGAATGGCGTGTAAACCTCGTCGATGTCCTTCTCGGCGACGCCTTTCGACTTGAGGAACGCGCGCAGGATCTTGTTGGTGGTGCGCGGGTACACATAGTCGGTGCCGAGGAGCACCCAGCGCTTCGCGCCGCCGCCATCCTTCGACATCAGGTATTCCACGGCCGGGATCGCCTGCTGGTTGGGCGCGGCGCCGGTATAGAACACGTTGCGCGAGATCTCTTCGCCTTCGTACTGCACCGGGTAGAACAGCAGGCCATTCAGCTCCTCGAACACCGGCAGCACGGATTTGCGCGAGACCGAGGTCCAGCAGCCGAACACCGCGGCGACCTTGTCCTGGGCTATGAGCTGGCGCGCCTTCTCGGCGAAGAGGGGCCAGTTCGACGCCGGGTCGACCACCACCGCCTCGAGCTTCGTGCCCATCACGCCGCCTCCGGCGTTGATCTCCTCGATCGCCATCAGCACGGTGTCCTTCAACACCGTCTCGCTGATCGCCATCGTGCCGGAGAGCGAATGCAGCACTCCCACCTTGACTGTTTTCTGCTGCGCAAAAGCCTGCGGCACGCCGATCGCGGCAATCGATGCCGCGAGCACGAGCGCCTTCACTAAGGAACGACGTTTCATGGACTCCCCCGTATTGAAAAAGGCTACGAACCTCGTTCGCAACGACCATGCCAGCCGCTGGAATTCGGCAAGCGCCTGTTCCATCGGGAGATTGTCGAAACGACAGCAGAAACGAAGCGCACAGCCGCAGTGCGTCGCACTAATGCGTGGCCCGATCGTGGAGCGGCGCGTGAGAGGTGCAACGCGCGGTGCGCGCGCTCGGTGGTTGTGCACGCAAACGCCGGCCACGCGCGCGCGTTTCATAGGAGGGTGCAGCGCAGCAAGCGTGGCACGCGATCTGCTCCTAAGGGTTGGGGCTGTAAAGAGTTACGAAAAACCAACCAGGAAGGGAGTCCATCCATGCACTCGAAGGGAGCAGTCGCTGCGGGCATCCTGTTCGCCTCCGGCCTGTCGGCGCCGGCGTGGCCGGCGGAGTTCAAGATCACCGACGACGCCACGTTCAACGCCGGCATCGGCTTGCGCGCGAGCTACTCGCGCACCGACTTTGGCGCGCCGGACGGCGTTTCGAAGTCCAACAAGTTCTCGGTGGAGAGCGCGCGCCTGTTTCTCGGCGGCAGCTACGCCAAGATGTTCAAGGCCACGCTGAACACCGAGCGCGGCGGCGACGACAAGGTACGCCTGCTCGATGGCATCGCGCAGTTCGAGCCGATGCCGGAATTCAACGTCTGGATCGGCCGCATGCTGCCGCCCTCCGATCGGGCGAATCTGTACGGGCCCTATTACGCGGTGCCGTGGTCGTTCCCCGGCGTGGTGTCGAACTATCCGAGCGTCTTCGCCGGCCGCGACAACGGGCTCACCATCTGGGGCAAGCCGCTCGCCGGCAAGCTGACCTACGCCGTGGGGGCGTTCGATGGCCACAACAAAGTGGCCGGCCTCTCCGGCCAGACCGACAAGATGCTGTTTTCCGGGCGGCTCGCGTACGCCTTCTGGGATCCGGAGCCCGCGCCGGCCTATTACACCGGCGGCTGGTACGGCGGCTCGAAGAACATCCTCACCGTCGGCCTCGCCGGCCAGTCGCAGAAGGACGGCGTCGGCACGGCGGCGGCGCCCGGCAAGCTCAGCATGTGGAGCCTCGACGTCCTCGCGGAGAAGAAGCTCGCGGCAGGTGTGCCGACCTTCGAGGCGGCGTTCTACAAGTACAGCCTCGGCGCGCCCGACTGCGGCTCAGGCGAGCCCGGCGCGCCGGCCTGCCTTGCCGGCGAGAACGTCGGCGGCCAGGTCGACGGCAAGGCGACGCTGCTCGGCGGCGCCTGGCTCATCCCGCAGACCGTGGGCTGGGGACAGCTGCAGCCGTTCGTTCGCTTCCAGCGCTTCAAGCGCACGCTGTCGAGCACCACGGCGAAGGAATTCGACATCGGCGTGAACTACCTGATCCGCGGGCCGAACACACGCCTCACCGCCCAGTACGGCAAGCTGCGCGACGACCGCGTGCCGGCGCCGCGCGACGCCATCGCGCAGCTCGTGTTCGGCGCCCAGTTGATGTTCTAGCGTTCAGTGGTACTCGCGCACCTCGTCCTTCTTCTGGGTCGAGAAGTCGGGCGCGGTGCGCCAGCCGTAATCCTTTGCCGCCGCCGGCGGATTGGCGCGCGCTTCGGAGACCAGCGAAGAGTCGCTCTCCTCGGAGGACGAGCAGGCAGCGATGAATCCGACGAAGGTGATTGCAAGGGCTACGGCCATCAGTCTCGACATGGTTCTCTCCTGTCCGAGGCGCCAATCTAGAACTGGGGAAGGACAAGGAGATAGGGCGTGGCGCACACGCAGCGCGTTGAATATTCACCGCCCCTGCGGAATTATCCACGGGCACTACAGAAAATCAGCGAATCAGCGACAGCCTTTCAAATCAGGAGAGCGCGGCGCAGGCGCGCCACGCCGTCGGCGAGCTTGTCGTGCTCGGCGGCGAAGCACCAGCGTAGAAAACCTTCGCCCTCCGGACCGAAGGCCGAGCCCGGAGCGAGGCCGAGTCCGTGCTCGCGCACCAGGCGCTTGCAGAAGGCGAGGCTGTCGGTCATGCCTTCGATGCGCAGGAACACGTACATCGTGCCGTCGGGCAGCGCCACCTGCACCTTCGGCAGCTTGCGCAGCTCGCCGACCAGCAGATCGCGCGCGCTCCTGAAGCGTTGCAGGCTTCTTGCAATCACCGCTTCGCCGCCGGTCACCGCCGCAATGCCGGCGCGCTGCACGAAGATCGGCGTGCACGAGGTGTTGTACTCGATCAGCTTGCCCAGATCGGCGCAGACGCCCGACGGCACCACCAGCCAGCCCAGGCGCCAGCCGGTCATCAGCCACGACTTCGAGAAGGTGTTGGTGCTGATGATGCGGTCGTCGTCCTGCATCACGTCCAAAAAGGATGGAGCGACGCCGCCAGCTCCGAAACAGAGCCGCTCGTAGGCGTCGTCGGCAAAGATCCAGATGCCGTGCCGGCGGCAGTGCGCGAGGATCGCCTCCTGCTCCGCGCGCGAGATGGTCCAGCCGGTGGGATTGTTCGGCGAGTTGAGATAGAGCACTCGCGTACCGGGCCTCAATGCCGCCAACAATTTCCCCATATCGAGCGTCCAGCCCTCGGCGGAGAAATCGAGCGCGACGGTGGTTACTCGCGCGCCGAGGATCTTCGGAATCTCCTGCAGGTTCGGCCAGAGCGGCACGACTTCGACGACGTGGTCGCCGGGATCCACCAGCAGCTGCGAAGCGAGCATCAGCGCATTGACGCCGGAGCTGGTCACCGCGATCTGGCCCGGATCGGTCCTGCGGTGAAGGCGCGTCACGTAGCCGGCGAGCGCTTCGCGCAGCTGCGGGATGCCGAGGTTGTGCGTATAGGAAAGCTCACCCGCGGCGATCGAGTCGGTCGCGGCCTTGCGGATGAACTGCGGCGTCGGCTCGTCGGGCTCGCCGACCCAGAAGGCGAGGATGTCCTTGCGGCCGATGCCCTCGTTATAGAGCTCGCGGATCTTCGAGGCGGCGAGCGCCCGCACAGCGGCGCGGGCAGTCAGTGGAGTTTCGAATTTCACGGTACAGTTGTCCTGCTGGCCGAGTGTAACGAAAAACTTGCTCTGACCCCTCTTTAGTGTCCCGTGCGCGGCATCGCCCGCTCGGCGCCGCTCATGTACCTGCCGCCGCAGTTCACCTGGCTGAAGATCGCCGGGGCCTGCATTACCATGGCGGGCGTCGCGTGGGCGCAGTTCGGCGGTGGGCGTGCGCCGCCGCGCGAAGCGGCTCAGGTCGATAGCGGTTAACCAACAACGGAGGAAATCCATGTCAGCAGGTCACGGCCATGGCGGTGGCGATCACGGCGGCAACAAGACCATCGCGCTCCTGATCTCGGTGCTCGCACTAGTGCTCGCGTTTTCCGAGACGCTCGGCAAGAGCGCGCAGACCGCGGGGCTGGCCTACAACATCGAGGCGTCGAATCTCTGGGCCTTCTTCCAGGCAAAGACCATCCGGCAGACGGTGCTGCGTACCGCAGCGGAGGAGCTCGAAGCCTCCGGCGCGTCGGAGGGGCAGAAGAAGCAGATCGCGAAGTGGAAGGACACGGCGCAGCGCTATCAATCGGAGCCCGAGACCAACGAAGGCCGCGACCAGCTCGCGGCGCGCGCCAAGGAAGCCGAAAAGAAGCGCGACCGCTCGATGGCGGCGTATCACCACTACGAGGTCGCATCGGCCGCGGTGCAGATCGCCATCGTGCTCGCCTCGGCGTCGATCATCGCGGAGATCATCGCGCTCGCCTGGATCGGCGTCGGCCTGGGCGTGCTCGGCGTGGTGTTCTGCGTGATCGGGTTCTTCTTCCCGAGCGCCGTGCACCTGTTTTAGCGGGTCAGCAGGATCCGCAGCAGCGCCGGGCGTCCATCCGTCAGGCTGAAGCGCGCTTCCCGCGCGGGATAGCCCGCGAGCTCCTCGGCCGGCCGGCCGGCGTAGGCGGCTCGGAACTGGCGGTTGCCGAGCAGCACCGCGGCGCCCTGCAGATCGAGCACGTAGGCCGGGGCGTCGAGCTTTTCCAGCACCGCGAAAGCGCGCTCATGGTCGCGCAGCGCCTCGCGCAGCTTGGCGACGAGCACCACCACGACCAGGAAAGTGATCAGCAGCGTCGCGCCGTCCCAGTAAAAGTAGAGGCTGTCGCTGTAGTGATGAGCGCCGCGGAACATGGCGATCCAGACCGCTATCACGGCTACCGAGAGGCCGATGCCGGGATTGCGTCCCGCCGACCAGGTGATGATCGCGATCGGCACCAGATAGAGGATGCCGAGGTGCAGGTCGTAGCCGGTGAGCCTGTCGATGACCGCGATCGCCAGCACGAGGATCATGCAAGCCGCGCCGGTGACCGCGGGACTGGAGTCGCCGAAGAAGTCCGACGCCGCCGCTGCCGGCGGTGCCATTTGCTGGGTGTCGCGCATGGCCACTGCCATTCTGCGCCCATTTCCCAGGGCAAAAAGGGCCTATTTCGCGTTCTTTACCTCGTCGTCGTCCGTGCTCGGCGGCTGGTCGCCCGCCTCGAGCGAATGCGTGTCGGTCGGATCGACGCCCTGCGCGGGTATCGCCATGCGGTCTCCCGCTTCAAGCCACTGCGGAAACCACATCGCGATGCCGGGAAAAATCAGCACCAGCACGACGCACAGCACCTGGATCACCATGAATTGGTACATGCCGCTATAGATCGTGCGCAGGCTCCAATCCTTGACCGCCTGCTTGAGGTAGTACGCCGACATCGCCACCGGCGGCGACAGGAACGCCGTCTGCAGCACCACCGCGACGATGGTGCCGAACCACACCATGTCGTAACCCAGGCCCGCCGCCACCGGCGCGAGCATCGGCAGGAAGATGAGCACGATCGCCGGCCACTCGAAGGGCCAGCCGAGCAGGAAGATGAGCGCGAGGACCAGGCTGATGGTGCCCCACGGCGGCAGCGGCACCGCGAGCAGCAGGTTGGTGATCCAGGTCGCGGTGCCCAGGCGCGCGAACACGGCGCCGAAGACGTTCGACGCCACCGCGAGGAACAGCACCATGCTGGTCGTCGCGAGCGTGCTGTAGCAGGCTTCGAGCAGCCCCTGCCATGTGAACCGGCCATAGGCGATGACCAGCACGATCGCGCCCGCCGCGCCCATCGCCGCGGCCTCGGTCGACGTAGTGATGCCGGCCAGGATCACGCCGAGCGTGGCGAAGGTGAGCACGGTGACCGGCACCAGGCCGACGACGCACTCCCACAGGATGGTCTTCATCGAGTGCACGCGCTCCTCCACGGGAACCGGCGGGCCGAGCTTCGGATTGATGAAGCTGCGGCCCATCGTGTAGGCGATGTACATGCCGGCGAGCAGAAACCCCGGGCCGAACGCCGCGGCATAGAGCTGCAGCACCGAGATGCCGAGCACCGGCCCCATCACCACCAGCATCACCGAGGGCGGGATCAGGATGCCGAGCGTGCCGCCGGCGGTGATCGCGCCGGCCGAGAGCTTGGCGTCGTAGCCGGTCCGGATCATCATCGGACCGGCCATGATGCCGAGCAGCACCACGGTCGCGCCGACAGTGCCGGCGGCGATGCCGAACAGCGTCGCGGTGAGCAGCACCACCAGATAGAGCGAGCCGCGCACCGGCGCGAACAGATCGCGGAACGCCTTGAACAGGCGCTCCATCAGCCCGGCCTGGTCGCAGATGTAGCCCATCAGGATGAACATCGGCACCGCGACGAACTCGTCCTGCTTCATCAGCCCGAGGATCTGCAGGTAGGCGAGATCGAACACCATCGCGCCCAGGCCGATGAAGCCGAAGATCAGCGCGAGGAACAGCAGCGTGAACGCGATCGGGATGCCGATGAAGATGACGAACAGCATCACCACCAGCATCAGCATCCCCAGCGCTTCGAGGCCGCTCATACTTCCAGCTTCTCGCGGTGCTCGAACTCGCGTCCATAGCGGATCTGGTAGCAGCACTTGAGCGATTCCGACACCCCCTGGATCATCAGCAGCAGCGCCGCCAGCGGAACCGCCGAGCGAAACGGCCACATGATCGGGCGCCACGGCGTCTGCTCGGAGTGCTCCTGGATCTGGAACGCATACCAGGCGTCGTCGACGCTGATGACCATCAAGGTGATCAGCGTCGGATAAAAGAACACCAGGTAGGACAGCAGATCGACCCAGCCCTTTTTGCGCTCGGAGAATTTCTCCCAGAGCATGTCGGTGCGCACGTGCGCGCCCTTGTGCAGCGCGTAGGCGCAGCCGAGCATGAACGCCGCGCCGTTCGCCATGTAGCTCGACTCGAGCACCCAGACGGTCGGGGCGTTGAACAGGTAGCGCGACAGCGCTTCGTAGCTGATGGTGACGACCAGAAACAGCATCGACAGAGCGATCAGCTTCCCGGTGAGGTCCGAGAAGCGGTCGATCGCGCGGATCGCGGCGTAGAACGCCGGCGGGAATTCGCGGGGCAAGGCCCGCGATTCTACGGCGGGTTCAGGCCCAGACGGGCTGGGGTGCGGTAGGCAGCTCGGCGCCGCACTTGGTCAGCACCACCCGGGTGTACTCGCCCAGGCGCGTGATGGTGACTTCCTGGCGCTGCGGAAACGCGAGCCACGACTCGTTGGCGGCTTCTGCGCCCTGGGCCACGATTTCGATTTGCCACGCCATGTTGCGCATGGTGCGCAATCGAGATGACGCGCGTAAGTAGTCAAGCGCTAGAAACTGTGCGTCGAATGCAAAATTTGGGGGCGAAGCGGAACTAGTTCACACAAAAATCAGATCTGGACTCGCGAGCCGAGCTCGATGACGCGGTTGGTGGGGATGTTGAAGTAGTCGGTGACGTTGCCGGCGTTGCGCGCCATCGCGGCGAAGATGCGGTCGCGCCAGAACGCCATGCCGATGCCGCCGTGCACCGGCACGATCTTCTGGCGCGAGAGGAAAAACGAGGTCTCCATCAGGTTGAACTCGATGCCGAGCGCCGCGCACAGCTCGAGGGCGCGCGTCACGTCGGGCCGGTTCATGAAGCCGTAGCGCACCCGGATGCGCCAGCAGCCGTGGCCGAGCGCCTCCGAGGTGACGCGATCGGAAAACGCGATCCAGGGCACGTCGCGCACCTCGACCGTGAGGAACACCACGCGCTCGTGCAGCACCTTGTTGTGGGAAAGGTTGTGCAGCAGCGCGTGCGGCACCGAGTCGGGCGTCGCGGTGAGGAAGATGGCGGTGCCCGGCACGCGGTACGGCGGGTCCTTGAAGAGCGACTCGAGGAAGCCCTTGAGCGGCACCGAGCCCTCCTCCAGGCGCTTGAACAGGATCTCGCGCCCGCGCCGCCAGGTCGTCATCGTGATGAACACGCAGCTGCCGATGGCCAGCGGGAACCAGCCGCCGTCGGCGATCTTGAGGAGCGTGGCGATGAAGAACGACAGATCGATGATGGCGAAGAAGCCGGTCGCGAGCACGCACAGCACCAGCGGGTAGCCCCACATGTAGCGGATCACGAAGAAGGTGAGCAGCGTGTCGACCAGCATGGTCGCGGTCACCGCCACGCCGTACGCGCCGGCGAGGCGCGACGACTCGCCGAAGCCGATCACCGCGGCGATCACCACCGCACACAACAGCCAGTTGAGCGAGGGGATATAGATCTGGCCGACCTCGCGCGCCGACGTGTGCACGATGGTCATGCGCGGCAGGAAGCCGAGCTGCACCGCCTGCTTGGTGAGCGAATAGGCGCCGGAAATGACCGCTTGCGAGGCAATCACCGACGCGGCGGTGGCGAGCGCCACCATCGGGTAGAGCGCCCAGCCCGGCACGAGGAGGTAGAACGGGTTCTCCACCGCCGAAGGCCTGACCATCAGCAGAGCGCCCTGGCCGAAATAGTTGAGCACCAGGGCCGGCGCCACCAGGCTGAACCAGGCAATGCGCACCGCGCCTTTGCCGACGTGGCCCATGTCGGCGTAGAGCGCCTCGGCGCCCGTGACCGCGAGCACCACGGAGCCCAGCACGACGAACGAGGCGGTGCCGTGGCTGGTGAGGAAGCCGAGCGCGTGCAGCGGGTTGAGCGCCGCCAGGATGCGCGGCGCCTGCGCGATGCCATAGATGCCGGCGGCACCGATGGCGATGAACCACGCCATGGTGACCGGGCCGAAAAGCTTGCCGACCGCTGCCGTGCCGCGCGCCTGCAGGGCGAAGAGCGCGAGCAGCACCCCCACCGAGATCGGCACGACGAAGGGCTTGAGGACGCGGGTGCCGATCTCCAGACCCTCGACCGCCGAAAGCACGGTCATTGCGGGCGTCAGGACGGCATCGCCATAAAAAAGCGAGGCGCCGAAAACGCCGATCAGCAGCAACGGGGTGCGCCATTCCTGGTGCGTCTTGATCGCCTTCTGCGCGAGCGCGATCAGCGCCATGATGCCGCCCTCGCCGCGGTTGTCGGCGCGCATGATCAGCACCACGTATTTGAGCGACACCACGATCATCAGCGCCCAGAAGATGGTCGACAGCCCGCCGAGGATGTTGGCGTCGGTGAGCGGGATGCCGTGATCGGGCGAGAAGGTCTCCTTCACCGCATACAGCGGGCTGGTGCCGATGTCGCCGAAGACGATGCCGAGCGCCGCCAGCGTCAGCCCGGCGAGCGAGGACCTGCGGTGACGGCTGTCGCGTTCCAGGAAAGGCAAACTAGGGCTTGTAGGTGATCAGCGAGCGCTCGAGGCGCAGTTGCAGCGGTTCGGCGAGTCCCGGCCCGGACGCGGGCCGCGCTCCCCAAAGGTAGCCAAGCGCCAGCGCGGCGACAACCGCTGCAGCGGTCCAGGCGGCAAAGCGCCGGGGCGCCTGCCGGCGCAGTTCGCTCACTACCCGTTCCGATTCGGTGGCACGGCCAGCGGCATCGCCGGCGTCGGCGGAAGCCCGATCGGCCTCGGCCCGTGCCGCGATGCGCGCGCGCAGCGCGTCTGCCGCGGCCGATTCGGCGGCGGCGCGCGCATTGGCGCGGGCTTCGCCCCTGCGCTCGGCGGCGGCGCGCGACTCGAGCGCCGCCGCGGCCTTGCCTTCGGCGCGCGTGCGCTCGCCGGCCTGCCGTGCCGCGGCCTTGTCGGCCTGCTCGCGCGCGGCAAGCGCGATGCGCAGCTCTGCTTCATGCTGAGCGCGCTCGCGCGCTGCCTCCGCGGCCTGTTTCTCGACCGCGGCGGCCTCGAGCGCCTTGCGCGTGAGCGCCTCTTCGGCGGCGATGCGCGCCTGCAGCACGGTGGTGGCGCGCGACTCGGCCTCGGCGCGCTCGGTGGCGAGCGCCTCGCTGCGCCGCTCGGCTTCGAGCCGGCCATGCATCTCCGCTGCCGCCGCGGCTTCCGCGCTCTCGCGGCTGCGGGCGGCATGCAGCGCTTCGTTGTCGGCTTCGGCGCGCGCCTGGGCGCCGCGGCGCAGCTCGCCGTCGAGCGCCGAGCGCTCGCGCGCCGTCTCCGCGGCGCGCTTCTCGCCCTGCGAGGCGCGCTGCGCCTCGAGCTTCAGCAGGTTCTCGGCCGTGATGCGCGCCTGCAGCTCGGCCGCCGCAGCCGCTTCGGCGGCCGCCAGCTCCTCCGCCGCCGCGCGCCGGCGCTCTTCCGCCGCAACGCGCTCGCGCAGCTCGCTCTCGGCGCGCGCTTCAGAGCGTTCGCGCTCGCGCGCCGCCTGCGCGGCTTTCTCGTCCGCGGCGGCCCTGGCCTGCGCCGCGAGCCTCACCGTCTCGTCGGCGGCGCGCCGCTCTTGCGCCGCGCTCGCCGCGCGCGCCTCCGCTTCGGCGCTGGCCTGCGAGCGTCTCGCAAGAGCGTCCTCGGCCTGTGCCCGCTCGAGCGCGGCCGCGGCCAGTCCCTTCTCGGCGCTCGCCCGCTCCGCCGCCTCGGCAAGCGCCCTCGCCTTCGCGTCGCCGGCTTCGCGCGCCGCCTGCGCGGTGTTGGCCTCGGCTTCCAGGCGCTGCTGCGCAGTGCGCTTGAGCGCGAGCTCCGCCATGGCGCGCTCGCGCGCGAGGCGTCCGGCCTCGAGCTCGGCAGTGGCGCGCGCCTCCGCGGCCTGGCGCGCCCGCTGCTCGGCAGCCTCCGCCGCCCGGCTGCGCTCGGCAACGGTCGCTTCCGCTTGCGCGCGCTCGAGCGCGGCCGCGGCGAGCGTCTTGTCGCCAGCGGCGCGCGCCTCGGACTCCGCCTGCGCCGTGGCCTTCGCCTCGGCCGCCTCGCGCGCCGCGAGCGCCGCCGCGCTTTCCGCCTGCTGCCGCTCCTCGGCGGCGCGCTTCAAGGCTGTTTCCTGAGCCAGGCGTTCATTGGCGAGCCGCGCGGCTTCGCTCTCGGCCGCGGTTCTCGCCTGCGCCTCGCGGGCGAGCCGCTCCTCGATCACCTGGCGATCGCGTGCCGCCTCCAGCGCGCGCGCCTCGGCCTGTGCGCGCTCGCGCGCCTTCTCCTCCGCCGCCGCTTCGGCAACCCGCCGTTCCTCGGCCAGCGCACTGGCCTTGCTTTCGGCCGATAGTCTCGCTTGCGCCTGCTCGAGGGCGGCCTGCTCGGCGGCGCCGCGCTCGCGCGCGAGCCGCTCGGCTTCGCTGTCCGCGGCGAGGCGCGCCTGCGCCTCGCGCCTGAGCTTTTCCTCCGCGGACGCACGCTGCCCCGCGGCGGCGAGCGCCGCCTGCTCGGTCGCGCTGCGCGCCTCGGCGAGGGTTCGCGCACGCTCCTCGGCGGCGCTGCGTGTGCGGGCGAGCTCGGCGGCCTGCGCCTCCACCGTGCGCCGCTCTTCGGCCAGCGCACGCGCCGCGGCATCGGATTCGCCGCGCAGCCGCGCCTGCTCGAGCGCCGCGCGCTCGGTCTCGGCGCGCTCGCGCGCGAGGCGTCCGGCCTCGGCTTCCGAGGCGACCTTATCCTCGGTCTCGCGGCGCAACTTCTCCTCGTTCGCTTTGCGGTCGCGGGCCGCCTCCAGCGCGCGCGTTTCGGCCTGCACCCGCTCGCGCACCGCGCGGCGCGCCTGCTCCTCGGCGGCGGCCCGCTCGCGCATCGACGCGGCGGCCTGCACCTGGACTTCCGCGCGCTCGCGCGCGTGGGCCGCAGCTTCCTCCTCCTTGACGCGGCGCTGCTCGGCGAGCGCGGCGGCCTTCTTCTCCGCCTCGCCGCGGCTTTTCATCTCGGCGAGCGCCTGCGCTTCGGCGCGCTCGCGCTCCGCCACCAGGCGCGCCGCCTTCGATTCGGCCTCGGCGCGCGCGTGCGCCATGCGCCGCAGCTCGACCTCGGCCGCCTGCCGCTCGCGCGCCAGATCGAGCGCGCGCTTTTCCTCGGCGACGCGGCTGCTCGCCACCTCTTCGCCGGACTTCTCGCGCTCGATGCGCTCGCGCTCGGCGTTTTGCAGCTGCTCGTAGAGCTTGCTCATTTCTTCGCCTTCGCGGCGGCCGCCCTGGCCAGGGCGGCGACGTCGAGCGCCGGTTTGCGCGGCGGCGCGGGCTTGGGCGGCGGCGCAGGCTTGGCGGCCGCCGGTTTCGCCGGTGCGGGAGCAGGCGCCGCGCTCGCGGGCTGGGCCGCTGCCGGACCAGCGGTATGCGCCTTCGGTGCGAAATCCAGATTGATGAGATCACCTAGCGCATCCGACAGGCTCTCGCGCACCTTCAACATCGCCGGCAACGCCTTCTTGAAGGCCTCGACCACCTTCGGGTCGTAGCGTTTGCCGGCGAGCTTCTCGATCTCGAACACGGCGTCGTCGGGCGTGCGCGGCTCGCGGTAGAACTGCGTCGCGGTCATCGCCTCGAAGCTGTCGACTACCGCCATCACGCGCCCGGGCCACGGGATGGCCTCGGCCTTGAGGCCGTCGGGATAGCCCGAGCCGTCCCAGTTCTCGTGGTGCGTGAGCGCGATCTGCCGCGCGAGCTTGAGCAACGGGTCGTCGTGCTCGCCGATGATGTCGGCGCCGATCTTCGGATGGCGCTTGATGCGCTCCCAGTCGGGCGCCGAGAGCTTGTCCTTCTTGCCGAGGATCTCCGAGGGCACGCCGAGCTTGCCGACGTCGTGCAGCGGCGCGGCGATCGCCATCATCTCGCAGACCTGCGCCTTGGCGCCGGCCGCCTGCGCGATCAGCTTGGCGTATTGCGCGAGGCGCATCACGCGGTTGCCGACCGCCGAGCTCTCGTGGGTGCTCATCGCGCGCCCGAGGCGCCGGATCAGCTCGGTGCGCGTGCGCTCGAGCTGCGCGGTGCGCTCCTGCACCAGGCGCTCGAGCTCCTGGCGCCGGTCGGTGAGCGCGAGGTGCATGCGCACGCGGGCGCGCAGCACCCCGGCATTGATCGGCTTCATCACGTAATCGACTGCCCCCATCTGCAATCCTTCGACCTGCGACTGCGCGTCGGTCTTGCCCGTGAGAAAGATCACCGGGATGTCCGCGGTGAGCGCTTCGCCCTTCAAGGCCCGGCATACCTCGAAGCCCGACACGTCGGGCATCTCGATATCGAGCAGGATCAGGTCCGGATGAGGGTCGGCGAAGGCTTTTTCGATCGCCGTGCCTGCGTCTGCCGCGGTGTCCACTTCGTAGTCTGCGCCCAGGGCTTTGGCCATGAGTGCGAGCAGGTCGGTGGCGTCGTCGACGGCGAGAATACGAGGGCGTGGTTTGGCGCTCACTCGCGCGGCTATTCCGGAGCGGCGTAGC
>Ga0209488_10002607_pt1 | contig 14712 bp, 12 predicted proteins | sample Rivendell_Oct201_8_FD_188349 | JGI IMG/M metagenome (GOLD analysis project Ga0209488, IMG submission 188349) | Vadose zone soil microbial communities from the Eel River Critical Zone Observatory, Northern California, USA -... | ecosystem: Environmental > Terrestrial > Soil > Vadose zone >... | reverse complement strand
CCTCGTGAAGAAAATCCGCGCGGGCGAGTCGCCCCTCACCCAGCACGCCGGATCGATGGCGCAGGACATCGAGGCGGGCCGCGAGACCGAGCTCGAGGCGATGACCGGCTACATCGTGAGGAAAGCGAAGGAAATCGGCGTGCCGGTGCCGGTGACCGAAAGCGTATACAGGATCGCGAAAGGCGTGGAGTACGCCGCGCGGGCGAGACGCGCGGGCGGCTGAGGCTCCCTTTACGGTGCGACTGTGTTGAAGATGAGGCTTGGGGTAGCGGGCGGCAAGTCAGCGGTCAGCACGATCAGCCTGAGCCCGTCGCCGGAAACCTTCATCTGACGCGAGAGAATATTGATTGCGGACCCGGGCGCGAGTTCGCGGGTCGTGAGTGGCGTTCCGGCCGCCGTAAAGACCCACACATCGGGGTCGCCGAAGGTAAAAACGTTTTCGGATGCGCCGAAAATTCGACCGTCCGCCGCTACCTCCACATTGTTCACCAGCCCCGCGGTCGCGAATCCGCCCAAGAAGGACAGGTCTTGGGTCGAGTACTTCCTGACTGCGATGATCCCGTTGTTTGTCCCCGAGGCTACGTAGGCGACGGTTCCGTCCGCGCTCACCGCGATGTCCGCAGCGTTGACGCCTTGTGCGGAAGCGGTGCCTGTGCTGCCAAGGAGCAGCTGGCCGCCGTTCAGGCTCGTGAAATCCAGCGAAGGGCAGGAGATGAGGACCGAGCTGTCCCCCACGTCCACCGTGCAGAAGCGCGAGCCGCCGCGGCTAGCCCCGACCGCGACGTTCCCGATGAAGGTGGAAGGGAAGAGGGCGCCGGTTCTCGCGTCGAAGATCTGACCGCCGCTGCCCGAGATGATGAGCTCCACGCCGTTGGTACGCGTGTAGTCGATGACCTTCACGAAGGACAACAACGAGGCCGAAAACGGCGTGCCCTTGGTGGGAGGAGTAGCGGTCAGATCAACGGGGACGATCTTCAAATTGATCGTGTCGACGGCGTACAGGGTCGAGCCGTCGTGACTGACGGTCATCGGTCCGACCTGCGCTGCGACGTTAGCTATGGGCGGCAGCGAGGAACCGTTATGGACGTTGATGATTTGGACGTCAGTCCCGACCGCAACGTACGCATAGGGTCGGACCGGGTCGGCGGCGATCTGCGTGAACGTCGGACCGGTGATTGTGGTGGTAGCGCTGGGATCCGCCGAACCGACCCAAAAGCCGACGCGGATTTTCTCGGTGTTCTCGACGCTGGTGTCGGACGAGGTGATCGTCACCGTCTCGAGGTTGAGGCTGTCCGGAGTTAATCCAGTCGGATCGGCCGTGAGCACCAGGTCGCCACCCGAGTTTCCGTTCATCGTGACCGATAACCATGTCTGGTTCTGGTCCTTGCTCGCAGTCCAAGAGGTCGCCAGGCCGAGGTTGTCGCGCACCTTCAGGGTCTGCGTCAGTTTCGAAAGCGTAGGCGTCTTCGCGAAGGCAACCCCATTGCCGTCGACCAGCAGCTTGTGCGACTCGAGGTTGAACGTTACCGGGACGTTGGCCGACACCGTATCGCCGTTGATCTGTGTTGCAAAGGTGACTGATCCGAAGTGCGTGCCACCCTGCAGCCCGCTCGCGTTGGGAGCCAGGGTGACGCTCTGCGGCGTGGCGGAGACGCTGCCCGAAGTCGGCGAGAGCTTGACGAAAGAAGACGCGGTCGGATTCCACGCAAACGAATTGGCGCCCGTGTTCACGCTCAGCTGAACCGGAACGCCGCTGAAGTCGCGGCCATTGTTGCCGCCGAGCGTGACGCTGGCGGGGCTGGCAGTCAGCGTGGCCTTGGTCAGCGTCATTGTGACGTTGACCGTCTTGATGAAAAACGACCCTCCGGATGAGCCCTGCAGGTCGATTGAGGAATTGTAGGTGCCGCTGGCCAATCCGCCGTTTTCAGGATGGACGCTGACGACGAGCGGATCGGCTTGAGTGCCGCTCGTCCGGTTGTAGACCAGCCAGCCAGCGGCGGGCGTCGCCGCCGTCCAGCTGAGCGCCGCTCCGTTGTTCATTCCGATGTTCAGCGACTGCGACGCCAGCGTGGCACCGTTGATGCCTGAGAACGACAGGCTGTCCGTGCTCGCCTGCATTGCGGGCGCAGCGACCGAGAGCGAGACATTGACCGTGGCTGTATGTCCGGGCGCGGTGAACGTGACCGTTCCGGTATAGGTATTCGGGCCGAGCCCGGCGGGGTTGACGCTTACGCTCACGCCGCCGCCACCAAAGCCGCTGCTCGGGTTGATTCCGATCCATGGCTGATTCGCCGATGCGGTCCAGGGAGCAGGGTCGCCCGTCAAGGTGACTGTCTGCGCCGCCGGTGCTGTGCCCCCTGTCACGTAGCTGAAGTTCAGGGGACTCGGGCTCGCCGAGATCGGGACTGTGGTAACCGTGTAGCTCAGCTGCACGTCGCGAAGCGCGAGGAGATTCTGATTCTGGCTGGCGTCCCTGATCCCGAAGCGGATCGTTGTCGTGTAGGTGCCCGCAGCCAGCGTCGTATCGGTGATCGCCAAGACCAGCGTGCAGTTGGAGAGGCTGGGCGTGCAGCTGAAGCGGTTGGCGGACTGGTCGAGCCAGGCCGGCGGCGTGACCCCAACCGGAAAGCCCACGACGATAGAATGCGCGTCGGCTCTCGATATCGTGGCCTGAACATCCTGCGTGGGCGGAGTCGTGCCGTTATGGACCGCGGTAAATGAGACGCTGGTGGGACTGAGCGTGAGGCCCGGCGCAGAGAAGAGGTCTGGTGCGCTGCTGCCTCCGCCACCGCCGCAGGAGGCGAGCGACACCGTAAAGGCAACACACAGCGCTTGTGCGCTGCAATAGGCGCGGCTGATCATCTTCCCTCCCTTGCGCCTCGGCGACGGATGAAAAAGCATCCGGCGACGGGCAGCTTTTCTGTTCGGCGTGCACTGGAAAACGCACGCCGTGGAAAAATCATTCCACAAAGGCTATGTCCCGTCAACAAGCTACCCCGCGAGCCTTACATGACTGCAACGAGGTGCCGGCAGGGAGCCGCCAAGGGAAAGTCGCGCGCGGCGAGTTGCGCGCTCGGTGGTGAAAGCCGCGAATATCAAGTCGAAGCGACTATTCGAACGACGCGACGCAGTCGATCTCGACGTTCACGCCTTTCCTGTGGGGCGTCGCGCCGACGCAGGTTCGCGTGACCTTTTCGCCCTGGAGAAAGTCGCGGAAGGACTCGTTGAACGCGGGGAAGTCCTCGGTATTCCTCAGCACCACGCGCATGTTCACGACGTGGGAAAAGTCCAGCCCCGCGGCGGCGAGCACGTTCTTCAGGTTCGTCAGGGTCTGCCTCGTCTGCTCGCGGATGTCGGCGCTCACTACCTCGCGCGTTTTCGGATCGAGCGGTCCCTGACCCGATACGAAGAGCAGCTTGCCCGCGCGGATCGCCTGGGCGAGCGGCGAGGGCGTACCCTTGTCGGTGAAGCCCGTGGTGGGAGCGCTCTGCGAGCTGATGATCTGCTTCGCCACGGGCGCTACTCGAACGCCGTCTTGATCTCGGCCGGTATCGGCATCGCCTTCAGGCGGTCCGGGTCTTCGGGATGACGGTGCGCCCAGACGCGGATCTCGTAGCCTTCGACCGCTCGCACCCCGCGGTTTACGACGGCATGACTGACCTCGAAGGTCTTGTCGTTCCACTTGCCCACATGGGACTCGATCACGATCTCGTCGCGGAACCTGCAGGGCGCGAGGAAGCGCGCCTTGGCCTCGACGATCGGCAGCCCCATGATGCCGTATTTCTTCGCGAGCGAATCCCAGTCCAGGCCCACCGAGTCGAAAAAGAGCCGCGTGCTCTGGTCGAACCACTCGAAATAGTTCGGATAAAAGACGATGCGCGCGGGATCGGTATCGCCCCAGTGAACGGCGACGTTGTGGCGATAGGTTTTCACGCGTTGGAGTCTCAGGCGCCGGATTATAGCGCCCAGTCTCGGCGGGACGCGCATGCTAAACTCCAGGCGCTCGACTCGCCCTCGTCCACCCCGGGAGCAAGACTATGGCGGATCCCAACAAGACCAAGGTCACGATCCTGACCGGAACGTACCGCATCAAGGGTTACATCGAGCTGATGCCCGGCGCCCGAGTGACCGACTTCATGGTCGAGGCGAAGGACTTCATCGCGGTGACAGAGGCCGAAGTCTGGGAACTAGGGGACCGCAAGGTCATGACCGCGCCCTTTCTCAACGTGAGCCGCCACCACATCCAGATCGTCACGCCGGGACATTGACTCGGGCGGCGAACCCATGGCATTGAAAACAGTCGCGCTGCTTCATCCCGGCGAGATGGGCGCCGCAATCGGCGCCTGCCTCGGTGGACGCGGCCTGCGGGTCGTCTGGGCGTCGGCCCGCCGCAGCGCGGCGACCCGGTCGCGCGCGAGCGCCGCGGGGATGGAAGATCTCGGAACGCTCGAGCGCGCGCTCTCCGTGGCCGACATCGTGCTGTCCGTCTGTCCGCCGCATGGAGCGCTTGCGCTTGCCAGTGAGGTCGCCGGCCACGGCTTCGGCGGCGTCTACATCGACGCGAACGCGATCTCTCCCGCGACGGTACGCAATATCGGCCGCGTGGTCGAAGCCGCCGAGGCGACGTTTGTCGACGCCGGCATCATCGGTCCCCCGCCGGTTCCAGGAGTGAGCTCGCGCATCTATCTGTCGGGCGGGCGCGCGAGGGACGTCGCGGCGGTGTTCGCGGGCAGCAACCTCGAAGCGATTCCGCTCGAAGGCCCCGCCGGCGCGGCCTCCGCCCTCAAGGCCTGCTACGCGGCCTGGACCAAAGGCGCGACGGCGCTGCTCGCCGCGATCCGTGCGCTCGCGACACGCGAAGGGGTCGAAGCGGCGCTGCTCGAGGAATGGAAACGCTCGCAGCCCGACCTGCCGAAGCGCTCCGAGGTCGTCACCGTGCAGGCGCGCAAGGCCTGGCGCTGGATCGGCGAGATGCAGGAGATCGCGGCGAGCTTCGAGGCCGCGGGCCTGCCCGGAGGCTTTCATCTGGCCGCCGCGGACCTCTATCGCAGGCTCGAAGGTTTCAAGGACGGCGCGACTGCGCCCGCGCTCGCCGAGGTGATTGCGGCTTTCAGGCGAGGCGCGCCGCGGCGGAAAGCTTCCCCGGGCGCTCGTCGCAGGAGCAGCGTGCGCGAGCACGAAGAGACTGCCCCGGCACGCTTCAAATTCGGCACCGCCGCAATCAAGCGCGACGCGGCGAAGCGGCTTCGCTCGCTGAAACGCAGCTAGGTCGAAAACGGATTCCCGACTTCCAGGACATCATCGATGAAAATTCTGCTCGCGGTGGACGGCTCCAAGCACTCGCTCAAGGCCGTCAGATACCTGACGGAGCACACCGGCTGGTATCGCGAGAACCCCAGGGTCGAGCTGGTCAATGTGCGTCTGCCGGTGCCCAGGATCCGCGGAATGGGCGCGGTGGTCAGCGCAAGCCAGGTCAGGCGCTATTACGACCGGGAGGGAAGGGCGGCACTGTCGAAGGCGAGGAAGCTCCTCGACGCGGCGGGGATCAGGTACTCCGCGCAAATCCTCGTGGGGCCGGTGGCCGAGACCATCATCAGGCAGGCGAGGCTCGCCCGGTGCGATCTCATCATGATGGGCACCCGCGGGATGAGCGCGGCGGCGAACCTTCTGCTCGGTTCCTGCGCAAACCGGGTGGTGAATATCTCGCCCATCCCGGTGCTGCTGGTGAAGTGATTTCTCGGTGAGCCGGAGGCGAGCCATGTTCAAGCGCATACTGATTCCCACCGACGGCTCGAAAATCGCCGAAAAGGCCGTGAAGGCGGGCATCCGGTTCGCAAAGGAGATCGGGGCCGGAGTGGTCGGCTATTACGCGATCGAGCCGGTCCAGGCCTATTACTACAGCGAAGGCGCCATGATCGACGGCAGGCTGATCGCCGAGTTCGACCGCCAGTCAAAGGCGAACGGCGAGAAAACTCTGGCGGCGATGGCGGCGCTCGCGAAGGCGAGACGCGTGCGCTTCGATTCGCTGTGCGACAGGCCGAATACCGCATACGACGGCATCATCAGGGCTGCGCGCAGGAAGAAATGCGACGTGATTTTCATGGCATCTCACGGGCGCAGCGGCCTCGCCAAACTGGTGGTGGGCAGCGTCACTCAAAGAGTCCTCGCCCAGTCGAAGATTCCGGTCGTGGTTTACCGCTGACCAGAGACATCTCGAATCGCCGTTGCCTGGCGCCGCTCTTCGAACAATCGAACGTCGGAGGTATTGCCAATGGTCAGGAACGAAGGAAGGGAAGAGGGGCCGAAGAAAATCGATCTGGAAAAAGTGGCGCAGCTCATCGACGCCCTGGAACGCGATCTCGCGAAAGTCCAGAGCGGGTCCCGCGACGTTCAGCTGCTGAGGGACGAGGTGGAGACTCTCAAGAACGTTCTCAATTCGCCCATACGCCGCGCACACTGGGTGAGGGAAGGCTTGCATAGCATGCGCCAGGCCATCGAGAACGGGCTGGAGACGGTCGTCGCCGACGGCCTTAAGGCGAGCCAATACATCGCTGAGATCGCAAGAATTCTGGGGATGTGATCCTCATGCCGCGCCAGGAACATTCGCATCACGAACACGGACATCACGTACAGCCCTCACACGGAAGGGCAGCCGCTCGTGCCGGGACTGCGGTGAAGTCCGGCGCGATCTACACCTGCCCCATGCACCCGGAGATCCAGCAGGTCGGTCCGGGGAGCTGCCCCAAGTGCGGCATGGCGCTCGTGCCGGTCGAGGGAGCAAAGGAAGACGACTCGGAACTGCGAAGCATGACGCGCCGGTTCTGGGTGAGCGCCGCCCTCACTGCTCCGCTCGCCGTGATCGCGATGGCGCCTTACTTCGAAATTCCCATGCAGGTGCGCATGTACCTGGAGCTCGCGCTCGGCACTCCGGTCGTGCTGTGGGGAGGCTGGCCTTTCTTCCGCAAGTTCGCGCTTTCGATCGGGAACCGCAGCCCGAACATGTACACCCTGATCGGCCTGGGCGTGGCGCTCGCCTATCTCTTCAGCCTTGCGGCGGTTTTCGCGCCCGGCCTTTTCCCGCAGGAATTTCAGGAAGACAGCGGACAGGTCGGCGCCTACTTCGAGGCGGCTGCGGTCATCGTCACGCTGGTGCTGCTGGGCGAGGTGATGCAGCTGCGCGCGATCGGCCAGACGAGCCGCGCGATCCGCGAGCTGCTGGCGCTCGCGCCTAATACGGCGACGCGCATCGAAGCCGACGGGCGCGAGGTGGAGGTGCCGCTCGAGCGAGTGCAGGTCGGCGACAAGCTGCGCGTGCGCCCCGGAGAGAAGGTGCCCGTGGACGGGACCTGCGTGGAGGGTTCGTCGAACGTGGATGAATCCATGATCACGGGCGAACCGGTTCCCGCGGCAAAAAAGGCGGGAGACAGGGTGACGGGGGCGACGATCAACGGCAAAGGCACGCTCGTCATCCGGGCCGAGCGCGTCGGCGCCGACACCCTGCTCTCGCGGATCGTTCACATGGTGGCGCAGGCGCAGCGCACGCGCGCGCCCGTGCAGCGCCTCGCCGATCGGGTCGCCACGTACTTCGTCGAAACCGTCATCGCGATCGCTGCTGTGACCGCACTCGTATGGTGGTTCTTCGGTCCCGAGCCCAGCCTCGCCTATGCAGTGGTCAACGCGGTGGCGGTGCTCATCATCGCCTGTCCTTGCGCGGTGGGCCTCGCGACGCCGATCTCGATCACGGTCGCGATGGGACAGGGGGCGATCAACGGGATCCTGTTCCGCAACGCCGAAGCCGTGGAAAAGCTGCGCGACATCGACACGCTGGTCGTGGACAAGACGGGTACGCTCACGCTCGGCAGCCCGCGGCTTGTGGATCTCGTGGTCGAGGGCATCGCGGAAAACGAGGCGCTCGCCCTAATCGCGAGTCTCGAGCGCGCGAGCGAGCACCCGCTCGCGCAGGCGATCGTCAAGGCCGCGGAAGATCGCGGCCTGCGCTTCTCTCCAGTGGAGAAATTCGAATCGGTCACCGGCCAGGGTGTTCGCGGAGAGATCGGCAGCCGGAAGATCGCGGTCGGCAGCCGACGATTCATGGAATCGCAGGGCACCGTACCTGCTTCGCTCGCCGATAAGGCCGACGCGCTGAGGACGCAGGGCAAGACGGCGCTCTACGCCGCGGTAGATGGGCGCACGGTCGCGGTGGTCGCCGTTGCTGATCCGATCAAGGAAACGACCCCGGAAGCGATCAAGACGCTGCGATCCGAAGGCGTGCGCGTGGTGATGCTCTCGGGCGATTCGCGCAAGACCGCGGATGCGGTCGGCCGGCAGCTCGGCATCGACGAAGTGATCGCCGAAGTGCTGCCCGAGCAGAAGGTCGATGCCATCAAGTCGCTGCAGGCGCAGGGCCGTGCCGTCGCGATGGCGGGCGACGGCATCAACGACGCGCCGGCGCTCGCCCAGGCGAACGTGGGCATCGCCATGGGCACGGGAACGGACGTCGCGATCGAAAGCGGCAGCGTGACGCTTGTGAAAGGCGACCTGCGCGGCATCGTCAAGGCGATCCGCCTCTCGCGCGCGACCATGCGCAACGTGAAGCAGAACCTCTTCTTCGCGTTCGTCTACAACGCGCTCGGCGTCCCGATCGCGGCGGGCGTCCTCTATCCCTTCTTCGGTCTGCTGCTGTCGCCGATCTTTGCGGGCGCCGCCATGGCGATGAGCTCGGTGTCGGTGGTCACGAACGCGCTCCGGCTTCGGCGGGCGAAGCTCTGATGTCGAGGGTCCCATGAAAAACTTGACGATCTCCACCGCAGTCGTGTTCGCAACTCTCTGCGCAGTCGACGCTCAGGCGCAGGGCGACAAATCCGCCGTCGTGAGACTCGACCCCGCGCTCGATGCGCTGGTGTCTCCCGACGCCAAGCTGCAGCTGGTGAAGGGCGGCTTCGGGTTCACCGAGGGCATCATCTGGGTCGGGAAAGGCCGCTACCTGCTCCTGAGCGACATCCCCGCGAACGTGATCTACAAGCTCACGCCCCAGGGCGAAGCGTCCATCTACATGCACCGCAGCGGCTATACCCAGCCCGACATCTGGCGCGTGGGCTTCGAGCAGACCAACGGCAAGAACCCGAGCGATCCCCTCTTCGAGAAGTTCTACATGATCGGGTCGAACGGGCTCGCGCTCGACCCGCGCGGACGGCTCATCATCGCGACCTGGGCCGGAAGGTCGATCGACCGGATCGAGAAGAACGGCAAGCGCACGGTGCTGGCCGACCGCTTCGAAGGCAAGCAATTCAACGGACCGAACGACGTCATCGTCAAGCGGAACGGCACGATCTACTTCACCGATACCTACGGAGGCCTGCGCCTGCGCGAGAAGGACCCGCGCAAGGGCCTGGACTTCCAGGGGGTCTACATGATCAAGGGCGGCAAGGTGAGCCGGATCATCGACGACATCCCGAACCCGAACGGCCTGGCCTTGTCGCCTGACGAAAAAATTCTCTACGCGAACGGCAGCCGCGACAAGTACGTGCGGCGCTACCGCGTCCTGCCCGACGACACCGTCGCCGACAGCCAGATGTTCATCGACATCAGCGGCGATCCGACTCCCGGGATCACCGACGGCCTGAAGGTCGACGTCAAGGGGAACGTCTGGGAATCGGCGGCGGGCGGCGTGTGGATCATCTCGCCCGAAGGCAAGCACCTCGGCACGATCCTCACACCCGAGCTCGTCGCCAACGTCGAGTTCGGCGACCCCGACCACAAGACCCTGTACATCGCCGCGCGCACCAGCGTCTACAAGATCCGCGTGAATATCGCGGGCGTTCCGTAGCGCCGTCCAAAAAAGGCAGGCGATCAGGGCGAAGATCGATCCCGGCCGGCATGCTGGGTCCCGGGAAGGGATTACCTGACGCGTCGTGTAGGGTTTGACTGACACTTTCGGGCCGGTGTCCTCCCTCCCTGCGGACGAGTTATGCTTCGCGATATCGAGGGTTGCGCGCTTTGAAGCGCGTCCAAAAGTGGAGCTGGCTTATTAGTCCAATAGGAACCGACGGCATTCGCCGGTGGAAAAACCCGCTGCAAAGGACTTTCGCTCTCGTTCCCGGGAGCGGCCGCCTGCTGCAGATCATCTGGCCGTTCCTCGTTATCGTTCTGGTGTTGTTGCTGTTGGCGAACGAGAGCATGAGCATCTTGTCCGCGGCCCGTGCGTACTCGGAAGGGGAGAGCCTGTGGTCCAAAGGGCAAAAACGCGCCATGTTCCACCTCGTGCGCTACTCCGAGACTCACTCCGAAGCTGATTACCAGAAATATCGGGAGGCCATTTCAGTACCGCTGGGTGACGAGAAGGCGCGCGTGGAGATGGAGAAGCCGGACCCGAACTATGCCGTGGTGTGGCGGGGTTTCATCGAAGGGCGAAATCATCCTGACGATATTCCAGGCTTGATCATGCTGTTCCGTCGCTTTCGGCACCTTGATTTCATGGCGGCGGTCATCGATCTTTGGACCGAGGGGGACCGGCATATCGCCGAGCTGACCCGGATCGCCGAACAGCTCCATGCGCGCATCGCCTCGGGCCAGACGTCCATGGACAGCGTGCTACCGTTCCGCGACAGGATCCTCGATATCGACACCCGCCTGACGCCTTTGACGGACAAGTTTTCGAGCACCTTGGGCGAAGCGGCGCGCAAGACGAGATTCATCCTTCTGCTGGCGAACCTGGCGGTCGCAGGCACCCTCGTCCCGGTGGGCATCTACCTCTCGTACCGGTTGGTCCGGCGCAGAGAGGAGGCCGAGCGCGCGCTCAAGCTGAGCGAGGAGCGGTTCAATCTCGCCGTGACCGGAAGCAACGACGGGCTCTGGGATTGGAACATCGATACCGGCGAGGTCTACTACTCGCCGCGCTTCAAGCAGCTGCTCGGTTTCACGGAGCGGGAAATGGACGACGACGTGGAGGCATTCAATTCGCGCCTGCATCCGGAAGACAGGCCGGCCCACGAGCAGGCCATAGACGGGCACCTGAAGCGCGGCGGGCCGTTCGACCTCGAAATGCGGCTGCAGACCAAGGCCGGGGAATACCGCTGGTTCCATTTCCGCGGGCAGTCCTTGCGCACGAGCGCAGGACGCGCGATGCGCATGGCCGGCGCAATGACCGACACGACCGACCGCCGGCTGACCGCGGCAGAGCTGTTTGCCGAGAAGGAGCGCGCCCAGGTCACCCTGGCGTCCATCGCCGACGGCGTGATCACGACCGACACCGATGGCTGGGTGGAATACCTCAATCCGGTGGCGGAGGCATTGACCGGCTGGTCCACGGCTTCGGCGCGGGGATTGCCGCTGCGGGCCATCCTGCGCACCGTCGACGAAACCACGCGCCAGCTCACGTCCAACCCGATCGAGTTGGTGCTGCGCGAGGAGCGCACCATCGAGGTCTCGGCTCCCATGCTGCTGGTGCGCAACGACGGCTCGGAAATTCCGATCATACAGTCCGCCGCCTCGATACGGGCCCGCACCGGCAAGATCATCGGCGTGGTCCTGGTCATGCGCGATGTCAGCCGCGAGCGCCAGTACGTCGCCAAGCTCTCCTACCAGGCGAGTCACGACGCGTTGACCGGCTTGATAAATCGCACCGAATTCGAGCGTCGCCTGGGCCTCGCGCTCAAGAGTGCGGCTGAACAGAACCGGCACCACGCGGTCATGTATCTCGATCTGGACCAGTTCAAGGTCGTCAACGACACCTGCGGTCACGCCGCCGGCGACCAGCTCATGCGCCAGGTCAGCGCCGTGCTCCTCAAGCGCCTGCGCGAGGGCGATACGCTCGCCCGCCTGGGCGGCGACGAGTTCGGCGTGCTGCTCGAGAACTGCCCGCCGGATCACGCGCTGCGCATCGCCGACCAGTTGCGACAGACCGTCACGGACTTTCATTTCACCTGGGAGACCCGTTCCTTCGGCACCGGCGTCAGTATCGGGCTGGTTAACGTAAAGGACCGCCCGTTCACGCTGACCGACGTGATGAGCGCGGCCGACGCGGCCTGCTACATGGCCAAGGAGAAGGGCCGCAACCGCGTGCAGGTGTACCACGCCGAAGACAGCGACCTGTCGCTGCGCCAGGGCGAGATGGAATGGATCAGCCGGCTGCAGAAGGCGCTCAAGGAAGATCGGTTCGTGCTCTACTCGCAGGACATCAAGGCCCTGGACGCCGGGCGCGAGCACGGCACCCACTGCGAAATCCTGATCCGCTTGCTCGATGAGCGCGGCGAGCTGGTGCCTCCCATGGCGTTTATCCCGGCGGCGGAACGTTACAATCTGATGCCTGCGATCGATCGCTGGGTCATCCGCACCGCGTTCGCCACCATTTCCAGGGAGCAAGCCGAGGGCGGCGCCGTTTTCGAGATATGCTCCATCAATCTCTCTGGCGGCTCGATCGGCGACGAGGGCTTCCTCGATTACGTGCGCGGACAGTTCGCTCACTTCCCGGGAGTGCGGCCCCAGTCCATCTGCTTCGAGGTCACCGAGACCGCCGCCATCGCCAGACTCGACAAGGCGACTCACTTCATCGACCAGATGAAGTCGCTCGGCTGCCGCTTCTCTCTGGACGACTTTGGCGCCGGAATGTCCTCGTTTGCCTACCTGAAGCATCTGCCGGTCGATTTCCTCAAGATCGATGGCGGGTTCGTCAAAAACATGGCCGACGATCCCATCGACCGCGCGATGGTCGAGGCGATCAACAGCGTCGGTCATATCACCGGCAAGGAAACCATCGCAGAGTTCGTGGACAGCGACCGCGTCATAGCGCTGCTGCGCGAGATCGGCGTGGATTTTGCTCAAGGCTACGGCGTGGCCAAGCCGAAGCCGTTCGGGCCCCGGTTGCACAGGGTGGCGGCGACAGCCTGACGCAACGCGCGCAGGTGGGCCATTCCGCCTGCGCAGGGCGGAGGCGAGCGCGGCCCGGCCGAGCGAGACGCTAGGGGAATCCCCTAGTCCGCACCGGAAAAACACCGATAGACCGGTCATCACGCGCTCAATACCATGCGCCATCCATTTCCTGTGTTTACAACATCGAGGAGAAGTGAATGGGCGCTATGCATGAGGTGACTGCTCACCCGCAATGGGTGGATTCGCTGCAGGGCTACGTCAAGCCCTATTGGGATGAACTGTTGGAGGGAGACTGGGCGGAGGGTGTGGCATCCGCGCGGCTCACGGTCCCCGAGATGCAGGGATGGATACTGCAGATTTATCCTTTCATCCACGCTTTTCCAAAGTTCCTCGCCGAAGCGCTGATCAAGGTCGAGGACGATTACTCGCGTTCGTTCCTGATCGACAATATCCGCGTCGAAAAGGCCCACGCCGAGCATTGGATCTGGATGGGAATGGGCTTCGGCCTGAAGAGGGAAGAGATGCTCGACCTGACCGAAGGCAACAAGCCGGTGCTGCGGGACGTGCAGTCTCTGACCGACTGGTTGTGGTACATCAACACCAAGGGCTCGCTCGCCGAGGCAGTCGCCGCGACGAGCTTCGCCATCGAGGGAATTGCCGGGGACATCGCGAGCAAGGTCCTCGCCGGCTTCGAGTCGTACCGGGGCCGTCCGGGCGTCGAGATGGGCCCGAAGACCTCCAAGTGGTTCCGCGAGCACGCGCACTACGACGACGTGCATCCGAAGATCGCCATGGAGATCGTCAAGCGCTACGCGACCACCGATCGCATGCAGATGCGCGTCATGCTGGCGGCCAAACGCAGCATTCAGCTCCTCAGCCAGGCACTGCTTGCGGGTTACCAGGCATACACCCCGGCGGAGGAAGTGCCGGCGCCGGCTACCGAGCAGCGTGCCAGCGATCGGCGCAGCGACCGCCGCACCGCCGCAGCACGGTTCATCTCCTTCCCGGACCGCCGCTTCGGCGACCGGCGGGGCCGCGCCAGGCGCGCCGTGGCTTAAAGTTTCCGGTCCGATGCCGACAACGGGTACCTTCGGGTGCCCGTTTTTTTTTGCTCAGGCGTGCTGCTCCCGGAAACTCATCGCCGCTCCACGACCCGCACCATCCGGCTGTTCTTGTATTCCGACAGCCATACCGCTCCGGACTGGTCGACGGCGATTTTCCGCACCTGGGAATCCAGCCCCGGCAGGGGGAACTCGGAGAATTTGGAGGTTGCGGGATCGAAGCGGACGATCTTGTTCGCGGTGAACTCGTCGAACCAGATCTTCCCGTGAAGATCGACCGCGATGTCGTAGGGGCCTGAGTCCGGCGTCGGAATCTCCCACTCGCGGATCGCTCCGGTATCGTGATCGAGCAGCGCGATCTTGTTAGTGTTGTACTCGGTGAACCATACCTTGTCGTTACGGTCGAGCGCCAGCCGGCGCGGGCCCGAGTAGCGCGTCGGCGGCGCATATTCCTTGATCACGCCCGTGGCCGGATCGAGCCTGCCGATCTTGTCGCCGGTGAACTCGCAGAACCAGACTTGGTTGCGGGAGTCGACCACGATCCCGTAGGGCCGCGACTCCCTCGTCGGGATCGGGTACTCCTTGAAGCTCTCCGTCCGGGGATCGAAGCTGGCGATGCGATTGCCGCGGATCTGGGTCATCCAGATCAGCCCGTCGTTCGCGAGGAACAAGGTGTGGGGACTCGAGCGCTCCTGCGGCAGCGGGGTGCGCTTCATCTCGCCGGTCCCGGAATCCAGGCGCCCCAGATGATTGCCGCGGCTCTCGCTCCACCAGACGAACCCAC
>Ga0209488_10002605_pt1 | contig 14724 bp, 13 predicted proteins | sample Rivendell_Oct201_8_FD_188349 | JGI IMG/M metagenome (GOLD analysis project Ga0209488, IMG submission 188349) | Vadose zone soil microbial communities from the Eel River Critical Zone Observatory, Northern California, USA -... | ecosystem: Environmental > Terrestrial > Soil > Vadose zone >... | reverse complement strand
CGGCGATTACGTACTTTGTCCAAAGTGGGGCAGTTCGGCGAATGGTGGGTTGTTTTGCATGGGCACGATTCGGCGATCGCCGGTCGTTTGTGTGCTGTGCGAAAGAGCGACAGGGCGATTCAACAGGCCCATCGGCGATTGCAGCGCAAGGCGAGTAAGAAGCAAATGATCACCAGGCCTGGAACATTCGAATTTGCTAAGTACGTAATCGTGTTTGCGACCTGCTCCAGCGGTTCGACGGAGGACGTTCTGGGAACGTACCGTATGCGTTGGCAAATTGAATCAGTGTTTAAGCGACTGAAGAGCCTTGCACAACTGGGGCACCTGCCCAAGCATGACGATCGCAGCTCCCGCGCTTGGCTTTATGGGAAATTGTTTGTCACGCTCCTGGCACAAAAATTGATGCGAATCGGGCGCGACATTTCCCCATCGGGCTACCCACTCTGGGCGCGCCGAACCATGGAGTCCGTCGCGTGAATTCCTTTTCGCGCTTCACCAGGTCCAGCAAGCCATCGAACCACACTTCTCCTTGCAGCAAACGATCTACTCATGGAATCAGATTGCGCAGGCTCTTGCGGAAACGTCGCGCAGCCGCCTACTTCAATTGGCGAGTTGGCGTGCCGAGTAAACATTATCGGCAAAAAGAAGTGACTCTGTTTCCGGCGGATTGCCGCTGATTCGGGCACAGGCTGGCAGTACTCAGTACGGGGAGGAAACCTCCCCGAGCCTCGGTGGACGGTCCATTAGGCGCGCAGTAGCGGTATCGTTTGTTTCGGAGGTGGACGCAATCAGCTTCCGTTCTTGGTTTCTTGTCAAACAACTTCTTTTTCACCACGGATTGCAGGTGAAAGGGACGTCCGCGCGTTTGCGTAGGCATCCCCGCACTCTAGAACAGGTTCCAGAGGAACTGGTTGTAAACGTCGTGGTGATACTGCACTTCGGGAGCCTTCACACACGTTCCCAATAGCCGGGCGCAACGATCCGCGGCCGCCTGCTTCAAGTCCGCATAGCGCCCCTTGACGTCCTCACCCAGAAGCGTCGTGGTCCACTCCGCTTTGCGGAAATTCGCCAAAGCGTCGTAGATGTTGTCCGGCAAGTAGCGCTCGGCTTGGCGAAGGTTCTTGATCTTCGCAGTTTCGCCGTCAATCCCCGCCTTGAAGATCGACAGCATCACCAGGTAGGGATTCGCATCCGGCGCCACCGATCGCACTTCCACGCGCATACTTTTCTCGTTGCCGATCGGAATGCGGATCATCGAGCCGCGGTCCACTGCGGATGCCTTGATTTGATTGGGCGCCTCGAAGTGCGGATCCAAACGGCGGTAAGCGTTCACGCTGGGATTCAGCAGCAGGCAGATGTCATTTCCGTGGGTGAGGATGCGATCAAGGAAGGCCCAGCCCATCTTGCTGAGTTTTTCTTCGCCCTTCGCGTCCCAGAACAAGTTCTTTCCATTCTCGCTGATAGAAACGTTGGTGTGCATGCCACTACCGTTCACGCCCACCACGGGCTTGGGCAGGAACGACGCAGTCAGGTCCATGTTGGTCGCGACCTGGCGGCAGATCAGTTTGTAGAGTTGAATCTGGTCGGCAGCCGCGACGACTTCGCCATAACCATAGTTAATTTCGAACTGCGACGGCGCGACTTCCGGGTGGTCTTTCTCGTTCTGGAAGCCCATCGCACGCTGTACTTCGGCCGTTGTGTCGATGAAGCTGCGCAGCGGGTCGCCGGGCAGGGAATGATAATAGCCGCCCGTGTTGACATATTCGAACTTTCCACTCTCGTGATAATGTCGCTCGGCATCTGGCCCCTTGAACAGGAAGCCTTCGATCTCGTTGGCCGCGTTGAGGGTATACCCCTTCTTCTTATGCAGATCATCGGCATACCCCTTCAATACGCCACGAATGTCGGCGGTGTAAGGCATGCCGCCTTTGTCGATGACTTCGCCAAAGACCAACACCTTACCGGAACCGAAGACGTCCGCGGGAGCCCAGTAGAACGCCGCCCAATCTATGCCAAGGCGCAGGTCGCTCTCGCGTTGCGCAGTAAACCCACGGATCGAAGAGCCGTCAAAGGTTAGATTGTCCCAGCTCTTGAGCAGGAACTTCTTGTCGTAGTCGAGCATGTGAAGCCGGCCTTCGAGATCGCTGAAAAGCACCGTCACGGCCTTGATCCGTTTTTCGTCAGTCAGATACTTGAGTCGTTCTTCGCGGACTTTGTCGATTGCAACGCGGTTCCTGCGCTGCTCCTTCGCCTTCAGGTTGAGTTCTTCCAGTTCGTCGTATGAGAGCGCGAGGAAATTACGCAGTTCGTTAGCCATGTCTCTCCTTAGAAGTAGTGTGGATTGGGCTTGACAGTGAAGCCCCAGACGCGATGACTCGCGAACAGACTACAGTGCCGGGCACCCGGACACTTATAGAAAATATTTATCGACCCTATTAAGGCAGCTCCGATGAGGTGACGAGATCAACAGTGCTCGAGTCACATCGAAGGTCAATGGCACGATGGGAGAAGTCTTCCGAACTGTCATCAATATTATCTCCGACGTTTCCGATGAGTTCGCCGATTCAGCCCATGGATACTGAGCAACCCGGAGCGACGATGCGTCTTATCGTTATAGGCAAATCCAATTCCGGTAGAGTCTCGTGGTACACCTACACGTTGCCAGGAAAATAACTATTTGATTATTTCTCTCACAGATTTCCTTCTACGCAATTTCTCTGATCGAACCAAAACAAAAAATGAATTGGACACGCACCTCGGTTCCCAATACTTTTGCAGCCTACTGGTCAAGTGACACACGTGGGACCGGGGCGAAGATCAGTTTGCCGAAAGCACTCCCGCGCTGACATGCCGCAGAAGGTCACGAAATGACTAAGCTTTCGACAAGGAGATCAGCTTTGCGTATACGATTGGTGGCTTTCGTTGTTCTGTTCTTTGTAGCGTTGATGGCGATTCCGTCCTTCGGGCAGAGTGCACCTGCGGACTCTCCAAGCGCGCCGACTTCCACTCCCGCGGCTAGTCCTGCCGCCGAGGCCAAGCCCCCTGATCCGCAACCTTTACCTATGCCTTCGATGTCAGGGCCACTACAAACTGCTCCACCTCGTGAGATGGAAGGTGGGGGTCCGAAGGTTACAGGCATTTTGAGCGGCATGATGTTGACGGAAGGAAATCACGTCTCAGGGGACGCGCCAACGCACTGGGATGTTAGCAACGCCCAGGTTTTCGTCCAAAAGACCACGGGCTGGTGGCAATTTTATTTGCAGGGCGGCGCCTACAACTTGCCGGCTATCGGCGTGCCCTTCCTCTCGACCGCAGATACGATCAAGAACATCTACGGTCCTTTTCCACAAGGCTATCTGAAACTTGTCAAAGGAAATTTCAACGTAGAAATCGGCGCGCTGCCGACCCTGATTGGGGCCGAGTACACGTTCAGTTTTCAAAACATGAACATCGAGCGTGGCCTGCTCTGGAATCAGGAGAACGCGGTCAACCGGGGCATACAACTCAACGAGACCTACAAAAAGTGGACTGCGGCACTGAGCTGGAACGACGGCTTCTACTCTAACCGCTACACATGGGTGTCGGGCTCCCTGGCTTACACTTTCAATTCCGCGAACAGTCTGGCGTTCGTAGGCGGCGGGAATGCCGGTGCGTACGCGAAGAATACGCTTGCGACCCCCCTATATCTCAACAACGAACAGATCTACAACTTGATCTACACCTATACCAAAGGACCCTGGGTGGTTCAGCCGTACTTTCAGTACTCCGACGTGCCCACCAACGCGAAGATTGGAATAGAACAAGGTGCGGGCACAAAAGCAGGGGCCGTCTTGGTCACTTACAATTTCAAGCGCGGCTTTTCACTGGCAGCTCGCCCCGAATACATAAAGAGTACAGGCGGCGTCAGCACCGGCGCTATCAACTTGCTCTACGGTCCGGGCAGCGGGGCCTTTGGGTTCACAGTGACGCCGACCTATCGCAAAGGCGCGTTTTTCCTTCGGGGAGACTTCGCGATTGTTCACGCAACCAATATGACGCCTGGTGCCGCTTTCGGAACCTCCGGCCTAAACGCGACGCAGGCGCGCGGTGCCCTTGAAACAGGCTTCATGTTCTGACGCGAGTGGAGCCAAACATCTTTCGTGGTTTTCCTGCTTCGGCAGCGCGCTCTACACCTTTAGCAGCGCGGACGCCAAGTAGAGACTGGGAAAGAGCCTAGCGGCTAGGACGGAACGAATGACCGACTCGTTTCGCCTAAGGGATCTCTTGGCGATACTGGCGGCGTATGGTGGCCTTGTCGGGGGGCTACTTCTGTTGGCGGCCTATCCGCTCGTTGGCGTCTTGCTCGTTCTCGGTTCCATGGCCTTGCTCCTGAGGTCAATAGCGAGTTGCTGCGGGGCGCAAACGGCGCCAAGTGAAGTGGATGCTGAGAACGATGCAAGAGTTTAGCCGCCCTCCGTACGACAACTGTTGTTAGAGAATCTTGGGATCTAAGAGAAAATGTACTCACGGCCCGGCGAGAGGACGGACACCATCTGTTCTTGCAATTCCGAGCCAAATTCGGTGGGACGTGCTCCTTCTCCGATGTGGGATTTTCGCTTGATTGCCAGCCGGGCTGACGTTGGCGTCATACCTCGTCGGGCCTTCCATAGACTACGATACCCAAATGACGTGTGGTTGGCCCCGGGACGCGCCCGCCAGGGCTCGCAGGCGGAGGCTTCTTCCGCGTAAAGCGCAAAAGGAATCTACACGCCAACGCTGTTCAGGTGGGAGACGACGCCGTGACTAGATGTTCGCGTGGTGCACATACTTATGTTGGACGTTGAGTTCTCCCAACTCTCTGATCCTGGCCGCGTTCGTCCTCGCAACGAGGACTATCTGAGCCATGTGGTGCCCCGTTCTCCAGCCGAGGCCCGTTCCCACGGCTGGTTGTTTGCCTTGGCCGACGGTGTCGGTGGCCAGCGTCAGGGAGAAGTTGCTTCACGCGCAGCAATCGAGGAAGTAATCGGCGGCTTCCGACGCGCAGCAGCCATGGTATCCCATCGGGAGTTGGTGATGAATCTGGTGCAATCGGCGAACGCACGCGTGTGGGAAACCGGGCTTCTATCCGGAACCGTGGGATCGGGTATGGCATCCACCATCGTTGTTTGTGCTTTGCGTTCTGATTGCGCCACCGTGGCTCACGTTGGTGATTCCCGTTGCTATCTGATTCGAAAGGGCGAAGCGCGGCCAATCACCCGCGATCATACCGTTGCCAGTGAACACGAACGTCTCGGCATTCTGTCGGCGCAGGAAGCTGCTGAAGTAAGCACACGACATGTTCTCAGCCGCTCTCTGGGCAGCCGCCGCTTTGTTGAACCAGAAATTAAGCAAATACCGTTACTCTCTGGTGATGTACTGGTGGTTTGTTCTGACGGCTTGCATGGAGCCATTAGCGCCGCGGAGATCGCGGACACGGTGAGCCACGGGCATGATCTGGATGTCGTGGCTCGCGATTTGGTCACGAGCGCGAACCAGCAGGACGGCAGCGACAACATCAGCCTTCAGGTGATTCGCATCCGCAGAGTGGAACGCACGGGAATGTATCGCGGTCGCCCCTATACGTTCCGCTGAGTTCAGACTTCCGTTTATGCCTTCATTATGAATTCTTTATGCTTTGCTGGTGGAATTTCTGGCATGATGAACGGGTACCACGTTGAACGGAGATTCGCAGCGCGCTGTCCGTGCCTTGACCGGACTTGCTCACGATGACTTTCCTTCAGTCTGGCGATCAACTCGACCACTACCGCATCGAGAAATTAGTCGCCGACGGCGGCATGGCCAGCCTCTTCTGCGCCACTGACCTGCGCAACCAGCACGCAGTTGCCATCAAGGTTCCCCACCCAGACGTAAAGAACGACCCAGCCTTGTCCGATCGTTTCCATCGCGAGGAAGAAATCGGCAAAACGATGGATCACATCGGCGTGGTGAAAGTTTTTTCGGACGAGGGTCGCAGTCAAGAGTACATGGTCATGGAATGGGTGGAGGGGCGACTACTCCGCAAAATCCTTGACGAGCAGCGCAGTCTGGGGCCAGAACGCAGCGTGCGCATCGCACTTCGCATCCTCGATGCACTGGAGTACATTCACTCCCACGGGGTAGTGCATCGCGACCTGAAGCCGGAAAACATTATGGTCGACGAGCATGACAACATCAAACTCATCGATTTCGGCATCGCGGCCAATGCCAAGTCGCGCCGCCTCACCTTCGCGAAGTTTTCGCAGATGGGAACGCCCGACTACATCTCCCCGGAACAAGTGAAGGGAAAACGCGGCGATGCACGTAGCGACCTGTATGCGCTTGGTGTGATGCTCTACGAAATGCTGACGGCCAAGGTGCCATTCTCCGGTGCGAATCCCCTCCTCGTCATGAATGACCGCCTGCTGAATAGCCCCGTGCCACCGTGCGAAATTGATCCCACGATTACGCCGCACTTACAAGAGGTCATCTATCGCGCACTGGAACGGGATCCCAAGAAGCGCTATCCGAGTGCGCACGACTTCTCTTGGGACCTCACACATCCCGACCGGGTCGGAATTGCCGAGCGTCCCGAATTGCATAACTGGAAGGAACGCCGTGCGCCCTGGCGGAAGAAGATCCTGTTGTATGGGATGTTGATTCTGATTCCGCTGCTAATTTTCGCTTTGCTGCTCTACGTGGCACGACACAGCTAATCTCGCCTGAAGTATTCGCGTCGTGCGGAGTGGCAGGCGAGTCAGCCCTGAATGAAATCGTCGCTGTGGACGACGAACTCCGGGTAGGCCCCGGCACCCAGCTCTTGAAGGTCCATTCCCCGCCACTCGCCTTCCACGTCGACCCGCTGGCGGTAGACGCGATTCAACAGCCAGTTCAAGCCGTACGTCAGAGGCAGGACAAAGCCCAGCAAAGTTGCCATGCCCACGAGTTGTGCCAGCCATTGTCCGCGAGATCCGCTTTGAGCGCCGACCTCCGACAATGATGCTACCGCACACAGGCCCCAAAGTCCGCCGATGGCATGGACCGAAATCGCGCCGCCTGGATCATCCACTCCCAGCCTGGATTCCAAAAGGTCGATGGCGAATGCGACCAGGGCGCCTGCTACCGCACCCACCAGAATTCCCGCTGCGGGTTTCAGGAAAGCGGCGCCCGCGCAGCTGGCGACCAAACCTGCCAGCCAGCCGTTCGCGACCAGCGACGCATCTGGTCCACCGAAGCGGATCCGCGTAACCGCTGCTGCCATCAACGCCGAAGCGGCTGCGGAAAGCGTAGTGTTGACGGCAACCAAAATCACGCGCGAAGGTTCGGCGCCACCGAAGAGAATTGCGCCGGATGAATTCAGTCCCAGCCATCCAATCCAGGCGAAGAAGCAGCCCAGGAGAACCAGCACGACATTGTGTCCGGGAATCGCGGCAGACGTTCCTTCCGGTGTGTATTTTCCTGGGCGCGGACCCAGAATCCATGTGATCGATAACGCCGTCAGTCCGCCAACAACCTGGATCGTGCTGCAGCCGCCACCATCTACGAAACCTGAACCCACCCCGTAGTTCGCGCCGAGCTGGGCGAGCCAGCCTCCGCCCCACACCCAATGCGCGAATAGCGGATAGGTCAAGCCCGCCAACAACGCCGTCGAAACGCAGGTTGCTCCCAGTCTCCAGCGGTCAGCACCGGAGCTCAGCGGGATCAACGACGCCAGTCCCACGCTGAAGATCTGCAATAGGACGATCAGCGAGACGGGGGAGAAATCGAGACGCAGACCTCGGAGAAAGAACGGCTCCGCAGCAATCCAGTTCCAAGTCTTTCCTCCGATGGCGAAAACGTGGGCTTGTCCGCCAGGCGTGCCCTGAAAGGAGAATCCGATGATCACATAAACAATTGCAGCCACGGAGCACACGCACAGAGAAGACAGCATCGCATGTGCGGCACTGCGTGCCCGGCCCAAGCCCGTGTTCACAAGAGCTAAGCCGACGCACGCCATGGGAACCATGAGAACCAGAAGCGCGCACAGTACCGCCGACGCATCGGAAAGGGAAGCAAGCGGGTGAGTCGTCACCCTTTGCCCGCGCTCAGGACAAGATGAGAGTTGACAATCAGAGCCAGTCCAAGCAACTCCACCGCGACGCCTGCCAGGGCAAATCCGGCGCGCCCCATCAGTGATGGTAGCAGGGCCACGGCGGACATAACGATGCCCCATCCTGCAACTAACAGCAGCAGACCTGCAAGTTTCATCCCGACCCTTCCTCAAGACCGCGCGGAAATCAGCCAGGGTCAATCCCGCGGCCGTATGGATGCGAAAGTCCGCCCGCTCATGGGAGCAAACGGCACCGATACCAAGGCTACGAACCCGGCTACAGCCCGTCAAATAGATTTTTCTGATCTAGTCTAAACAAAGAACGACTCAGCGCCCGTACGAAGTGTCTCTCTGGGGACGGATTGCGGTGATAAGATCGGGGACGCCACATCCGCCTTGCAAGGACCAAAGGCGACGGGGCACTGCCTACTGGCTATTATGACAGACACTCTTACTCCTCTCCTTGCCAAATCTGATGCGAACAACAGTTAGCTCGGGCGACAAGCTCGATCACTATTTGCTTGAAGAGGTAGTTGCCCGCAGTCGCACAGTCTCTGTTTTTCGTGGAACCGATCTCAATACGAACCGCCCGGTCGCAGTCAAGGTTCCCCATCCCGACATGGAAAGCGACCCCACCTTCTCCGTTCGTTTTCGCCGCGAGGAGGAAATTTGCAAGTCCATGGATCACCCTGGCATCATGAAGGTTCTTCCTGAGGACGGACGCAATCAGACCTACATGGTCATGGAGTGGTTCGAAGGAGTGACCCTGCGGCGATTGCTCGATGGCGCAAGAAAGCTTCCTTCCGATCGCGCAGTACGAATCGCCTTGAGCATCTGTGAGGCGCTTGACTACATTCAGAATCATGGGGTCGTTCACCGCGACCTCAAGCCGGAGAACGTCATGGTCGATGCCGGCGACCATATCAAGCTCATCGGTTTTGGTCTTGCGGCACAAATCGGAGCGCGGCGAATTACGTTTACCAGTCTTTCGCAGCTGGTAGGCACGTCTGAATACGTCTCTCCCGAAGAGTTGAAAGGAAAACGTGGCGACGCTCGCAGCGACATCTACTCGCTGGGAGTGATGCTGTATGAGATGTTGACCGGCAGAACGCCGTTTCCAGGGATTGATCCTTTCGAGCGGGCGCTCAAGCACCCAATTCCGCCGCGTGACGTCGAACCCTCGATTTCGCCTCAATTGCAGGAAGTGACCTACCGGGCGCTCGAACGGGAACCCCAAAACCGGTATGGGAATGCGCGTGACTTTGCTAAAGACCTCGAGCATCCTGACCGTGTCGGCGTCGCTGACCGCTCGGAACTGCGTGCATGGAAAAAACAGCGCACGGCTCGATTGAGAAAAGTCCTCACTTACGTGGCTGTCGCACTAGTCCCCATCGTGGTTTTTACGTTGCTACTCTACTTCGCGCGGCATTAGCGGCGAACAATTAGAGTATGCTTCGCCCGGCGACGCGGCCGTTACGCTCCCACTTGCGTTTGAGTTCGGGCTTCCTTACTGCCAGAAATTGAAGTGATGCTCGCCATAAAAAATACGAATTTGACTTTGTTGGTACCCGATGAGAGCATCGCCGCCAAGATAACGCACGTGCTTCTCTCCGACGTTGAGGCGCTACAAGGGTCCGGGGTTCGAAGCGTTATTTCGTTATAAGTGATCGGGATTAGGAGAAGCTGCAAGGCTCTCCGACGCCAAATGCGCCAGTGGCGCATTTGGCGCGAACGGGGAAGTGTGCGAGTTGGGTTTTCTAGTAAGAGGAGCTTGGGATGAGTGGGAAATTAATGCTGGCGGAGTTGTTGCTCGCAGGCTTCTTTGCGATCGCTTGTATTCGAGCGCACGGGCCGGTCTCAGCTGGTGAACGGATCACGTTTGGCGAACTGTTCCGGTTCCCGGACCGCCTCGACAGGCTGAGGCGGTCGCGATGGCAGTGGTTTTCGGTTGTGGCATTGATGCTGGTTCTTCGTCTGCAGGAACAGTTGCCTCTGGTTCTGGAGATCATGGTGGCAGTGGAGTTCGCGGTGTTTCTGGCCTTACCCGCCCGGAGCCACGCGAGAGCGAAATGAAGTTCTCTGGGGTTGGATCACACAGGTCGCCAGACGAGGAACTGAAATATCGCACGTGGAATTGGCAGTCAAACGGGTGACCCGCTTCGGGTCGAGGAGGCATTACTCATGGCAGCAACGACAGGGCAAGGACGTTCCTTCACCACTTTCATTGTTGGACTGACCGGGCTGTGCGCTGGGATCGCGTATTTCTCCACGGGTGTGGGCAAGTTCATAGCCGTGGCGGGAGCACTCGTCGTGGTGATGAGCCTGCTCGCCTTTCTGAGGATCAAACCACTAGAAGGGAAACCTGCACAGAAAGCCGGAGCCGGAGGCATGAAGTTGATGGGAGCTTTCGTTTCCGCTCTCGGCTGGCTTCTCATTCTGGCGGGTTTGCACGTGGTGACCGGGACCAGCGGCCGAATTGTTCTCGGGCTTGTGGGCATAGGGGTGAGCCTGTTCGGGATCCTCTACATTCTGCCGACGGCCTTCAACAAGAACGCAATTTGGAAGAGCTAGACGCGCCGGTTTCGTTCCGGCAGCCAAAAAATGACCATGGAGCAATCAATAATGAAGATGCTTCGACGTAGATATCTCAGTGCATGTATCTTGGCGATCGGCTTGATGATCGGCGGACTCGCCTACGCTCAGTCGTCTGCTCCGGCTTCCGCGCCGGCTCCGGCGGCACCTCCGCCTTCCGCCTCAGCGGCAGAATTGAAAGACGCCGCGGGCAAAGCGCCAGCCACGGCGGACCTGCAGAAGGGCGATCCGGGCGGCACCTTAACCGGCACAATCAGCGATGTTCCCGCTGCCGATCCCAAGGCTGGGGTTACTCTGCCCGATGTGGCCAACATGGCCGGTCAGAACAAGATCGCCATCAATTTCACCTGGACTCTGGTTTGTGGATTCCTTGTGATGTTCATGCAAGCTGGATTCGCCATGGTCGAGGCGGGCCTCTGCCGCGTCAAGAATGCCAACCACACCTACATGATGAATTTCTTTGTGTATGGCTGTGGGCTCCTGGCTTACTGGTTGATCGGATTCGCCATACAAATGGGTGGTGCGGCGGGGAACGGAAACCTGGGCGGTCTCCAACCGCTCGCTCTAGAACACACCACTACGTTGTTTGGGAAGACGTGGGGTCTGTTCGGCGGTTCCGGAATGTTCCTGTCCGGTCATACCTATGACGTCGGCGTGATGGTGATTTTCCTCTTCCAAATGGTCTTCATGGATACGGCCCTGACCATTGTCACCGGTGCGTGCGCGGAACGGTGGAAGTTCTTAACCTTCGCCGTATCGTCGGTGCTGATGGGCGCATTCACTTACCCCCTGTTTGCCAATTGGGCGTGGGGCGGTGGATGGCTGGCACAAATGGGGACCAACATAGGCTTGGGCAAAGGATATTGTGACTTCGCCGGCTCGGGAGTGGTGCATGCCGTGGGAGGGTTGACTGCGTTGGCCGTCGCGTTAATCATCGGTCCGCGAATTGGAAAGTTCAACCGCGATGGTTCCAGCAACGCAATCATAGGCCACGATATCTCGGCTGTATTGATCGGCTGCTTTATCCTTGCCTTCGGATGGTTCGGATTCAATCCTGGAAGCACCTTGGGTGCCTCTGCAAACGGCAACCTCCGAATCGGATCGATCGCGGTAAACACCATGCTGGCAGGCTGCACCGGCACATTCGGTGCGTTGCTCTACATGTGGTGTCTCAAGGGGAAACCGGATGCCTCGATGAGCGGCAACGGCTTGCTGGCTGGGCTGGTTGCCATCACGGCTCCCAGCGGTTTTGTCAGTCCGGTTAGCTCGGCAATCATCGGTTTGATTGCTGGTGTTCTGGTCTGCCTGAGCTGTGCATTCATCGAGAATGTGCTGAAAGTGGACGATCCCGTGGGCGCCATTTCAGTGCACGGCGCAAACGGCCTGTGGGGTGTATTGTCTGTGGGCCTGTTCGCAGACGGTACGAGCAACTACGGAGGTAGCTGGAACGGTGTTACCGGCTCCGTTACTGGCCTCTTCTACGGCGACGCGAGCCAGCTTGCGGCTCAGTTAGTGGGCATCGCCACGTTACTCGGCTTCGTCTTCACCTTCAGTTTTCTACTGAACTTGGGACTTGAATTCTTCGTGGGACACCGAGTTTCCGCGGAGACCGAGGTCGCAGGTCTGGATCTTCCAGAAATGGGGCAACTCGGTTATCCCGAGTTTGTCTTCCGGGAAGAGTCCACGGTGTTTGCCCAGGCTCCAAGGGAGTTCGCTGTCGCCTAATTACCTGGACTTGGAGTTGGAACAATCGGCAGGGCGCGAAACTGTGAGTTCGCGCCTTGCCATTACTCTGTAGACGATATCGACAAAGAGTGATCTTTTAATACCCTTATGAACAATACTTCGAACAGCGAAATAGCAGTGCACGACCCCAGGACCCAGACGAATTTGAGTGCGCGTGTTTCGTCGCTCGCGCTCGCTTCCATTTCGGCAAATACTCAGAATCTGCTATTGAGGATGTTCGCCGATCCTTACCTGCTCGAAAAAGAAGATCGTTGTAGTCTCGTCGATCAACTGCGGGAATGTGTGAATCGATACCCCGACGTCTCAGAACTACGCGTGCTGCTCGGTATGGCGCTGTGCGTCAATCTGGATCCTCAGGCCGCGATCGAGCAACTCGAAGAATCCGTCCGGCTGGCTCCGAACTGCTTTATCGCGCAGCTCAAGGTCGGCGAGTTGTGGATGAGGTTGCGGGCGATGGACAAAGCCGAACAACACACACGATTGGCTGGTCTGTTGGCGCAGAGTCTGGCGCAGTCGGAGCTGGCACGCCGGCAGGCGGCGACGATTCGCACGATGCGGCGCGAAGGAATCGAGCGCGGCGGTTATAAAAGTCCTTGGTCAAAGATCGCGCGTCCGCTACGGCGCCTGTGGACCCGGAACCGAAGCGAGCCTTCGGTAGCCTTGGACATCAGCTAAATCATGCAACCAGCTCTTCAGCTTGCGCTGCTGCTGGCCATCCTGCTCCCGGCATGCAAAATTGCCGCCTCGCTGTTTAGCCGTCTGGGAATTCCTCCCATCTTGGGTGAACTGTTGGTGGGCGTCATTCTAGGTCCCGGCGCCCTCAACCTGCTCCATCTTCGGCTGTTCGACGGAGGGCAGGCGACCGGAGCCCTGATGCTGCTGGCGCAACTCGGCGGCTTGGTGTTGATGTTCGTTGCTGGGATTGAAACGGACATCGACCGCATGCGTGAAGCCAGCGTGACCGCCTTCCTCGTGGCGCTCTCCGGTGTCATCTGGCCCTTTTTTCTTGGAGCCGCCATAGGGCATCTCCTGGGTCTTTCCTGGCAAACAGCATTTTTCCTGGGCGGAGCTCTCACCGCGACGAGCGTCTCGATTTCTGCGCGGACGCTCATGGACGCCGGAAAAATGTCCTCTCCTGAGGCCACGGTGATCCTGGGTGCCGCAGTAATCGACGACGTAATGGGCTTGTTCGTGCTGGCTTTCCTTGCCGCAGGCTCTACAACAAAGGGCGCTAGTTTTGGTCTAGCCCCGATGGCTAGCGCCTGGCTGCAACAACGACTTCCCTTGGCAGGGAGCCATCCGTTGCTTGTTCTGATGACGCTCATCGGTGTGTGCGTGCTCGTGTTTTTTGTGGCTGGGTATTTGGGTGCGCAGCGCTGGCTGGATCCCTTAGTCCTCCAACTGCGCAAACTCTCCGCCAACGAGGCGGTTCCAAGTTGCGTGCTCGCTCTGGTTCTGATCTACGCCATCTCCGCCGAGTGGCTTGGGAGCGTGGCTGGCATCACGGGCGCGTATTTGTTGGGTTATGTGTTTGCCGGATCGGAGCTCAAGGCGGACGTCGAGCGCAGCTTTTATGCCATCGGCCACGGCCTCTTGATTCCTCTGTTCTTTGTTTCAATTGGCTTGTCCAGCGATTACCGTGCCCTGGCGGGACATTGGACCTTGCTGCTCGCAGTCTCCGCTGTTGCGATCGTCAGCAAGTTGATAGGTTGTGGCCTCGCCGCGCTCGGCTCGGGGATGAGTTGGGTGCCCAGCGTCCGCGTCGGCTGCGGAATGATCTCTCGCGGTGAGGTTGGCTTGATCGTCACTGCAATGGGCGCTAGCACCGGGATTTTTGGCCGTTCCGACGTCGCGGTGATGGTGGCAGTGGTGCTTCTTACCACTCTAGTGACTCCGCTGCTGCTTCGAGGTGCATTCCAATTGAAAGATGAGGATGACTTCGAAGATGCGAACACCAAACTCCAGCAAAGTCTGGACGTGACAAGTACCCGTGACGTTCCACGACCGGTAGTGGAGCCGGATGAGGCTGCGGATGAGTCGACAGAGGACGCCAGCTACAGGATCGGGCTGCTGCATACTAGGAATCTGACGGCGTTCTCGGAAACTGAGCCCATTTCAGAGTAACTTTTCGCAAATCTCACGCACGACGATGCGAGCCGCGAAGCCTGTCTTGTTCCAGTCTGTCATCTTGCCGTCGGACGACCCCACTAACCCGTGGATCGAAGCGACGGTCTGGAACAACACCGTTGAATTCCAAGAGAGTTTCTCTGAAGGCATCGATCGGATTGATGCCGGCAAGATCG
>Ga0209488_10002604_pt1 | contig 14724 bp, 13 predicted proteins | sample Rivendell_Oct201_8_FD_188349 | JGI IMG/M metagenome (GOLD analysis project Ga0209488, IMG submission 188349) | Vadose zone soil microbial communities from the Eel River Critical Zone Observatory, Northern California, USA -... | ecosystem: Environmental > Terrestrial > Soil > Vadose zone >... | reverse complement strand
ATCCGGGTGCGCCTGATCGTCTGCTCGATCGACAAGGCGCAGCAGATCGGTCTCGACTGGTGGCGATACGATCAGCACCTCGCTCCCGGTCGAGAGCGGGGAGACCCGGAGAAGGAGCAGCTCCGCGAGCAGGTCCGCCTGCTCGAGCGCAAGGTCGAATCCCTCACGCGCAGGACTCCCATGGCGAAACGCCGGTCCTCCTCACGCAGCAGCGGGACGTAGCCAACAAGGAGTCAGCCAATGCCGGTCGAAAGAGCTTCAGGCGGAACCAGCCTCATCGACGTCCTCGACCGGGTGCTCGACAAGGGCATCGTGATCGACGCCTGGGTGCGCGTCTCGCTGGTGGGCATCGACCTGATCACCGTCGAGGCACGCGTCGTCGTAGCCTCCATCGACACCTATCTCAAATACTCCGAAGCGGTCGGCCAGGCTCCGGCCATGACCCCCAAGGGAATCGACAGCAGGACGCACGAAGCGCTGTTGGCCGAGAACGCGTCCCTGAAGGCGCAGATCGCCGCGACCGCCAGCGCCGAGCGCCGCCGCAAGCGCGCCGAGTAGGAAGAGATGAGCGCGGCCGTACCCACGCAGAACCGTATCGGGGCGGAACCTGCCCGCGAATCGACGGCAGCAGCGCGCCTGGCGCTGGCCGAAATCCTATTGTTCAGCGACGATCCGATCGAATGCTGCCGCGCTACCGTCGATTGGCTGGCCGAGCGAGGAGGAGCGCGCAAGGCGATCTGCGCGCTGATCCAGGGCGATTCGGGGACCCTGCAACACGTGGCGGCGAGCGGCGTCCGTGAGGGGCAGCTCGAGTCCCTCCATCTTGCTCTGGGGGAGCCTGACCATCCCCTCGTCTTCGCCCTCTCAGGCCGCGATCCGGTGACGCTGGGGAAGGGCACGAAGCGGAACGGGAGCCGCGAGGATCCCTGGCGGAGCGACTTCCTCGCCATTCCGCTGCCGCTCTCGGAAAAGCGGGAGGCGCGGCAAGGACTGCTGCTGGTGAGCCCGTCGCGCTGCGAGCCGGAGGCAACCTGGGCGGCGGAGCTGCTCGGGCAGAAGATCGCCCGCCTGCGCGCGGCGGCCGCCCTCGTCGAGAGCGAGCACAAGCTGCAGCGTGAGCGCGAGCTGCTGCTGAACATCATCAATGCTTCGCCCGACCCCATCCTCCTCACCGATCCCGAAGGCAGGATGATCATCTCCAACGCGCGCGCCGACGCCCTCTTCTCCGCCCGGGAGGGGGAGAGCGAAGGCCGCCACCGCGCGGTGACGCTGAACAACATGTTCTTCTCGGCGACCCTCTCGCAGCAGGCGATCGACGAGTCCGGCGCCGCGCGCCGCGAGCTGCTCCTGGTCTCGCCGTCGGAAGGGTCCGACCTGCTCTTCGAGCTCCTCTCCTCGGTGGTGCAGCACCCCCGCGAGGGCACCTGCGTGGTGTCGATCCTGCGCAACGTCACCGACCTCCGCGCCGCCACCGAGCAGATCGAAGAGAACTACCGCCGCCTGAAGATGGCGGAAGCCGACGTTCGCGCCGAGCGCGATCGGCTCGACCTGATCATCGACTCGGTGGCCGACCCGATCCTGGTGACCGACCCTTCGGGCAAGATCCTCCTGATGAACTCGCCGGCGGAGCGCCTGTTCACGGCCCCGCAGTCCGACGAGACGGCCGAGGCGGAGCGCGCCGTGCGCAGCAACGACGCCCACTTCTCGTCCTTCGTCTCCAACCTCTTCCTCACCGGAAGCGGGCTGCGCTGGCAGGGCGAGATCTCGCTCACCCACCCCTCCACCCTCCAGCCGCTTCCGGTCGAAGCGGTGGCCGGCAAGGTGCTCAGCGAGCACGACGAAGTGACTGCGGTGGTCACCATCCTCCACGACCGCACCGAGGCCATCGAGAAGGGCCGCCTCTACGAGCAGTTGAAGGCCGCCAGCGAGCAGCTGGAGGAGAAGGTGCGCGAGGCGACCGCGGAGCTGGTCCGGCGCAACGAGCTGCTCCAGCGGCAGCACCTCGCCCTCGAGCAGGCTTCGCAGCACAAGAGCCAGTTCCTGGCCAACATGTCCCACGAGTTCCGCACGCCGCTGAACGCGATCCTCGGCTACACCAGCATGCTGCTCCAGGGCGTTTCCGGGGACATCCCGCCCGCGCAGAGGAACAAGATGCTGCGGGTGGACTCGAACGCGCGGCACTTGCTTTCCATCATCAACGACATCCTCGACATCAGCCGCATCGAGGCGGGCAAGATGCCCCTCCACGTCGAGGATTTCGAGCTGCCGGCGCTGATCGCCGAGCTGCTCGCCGAGGTGGAGCCGCTGATCCAGAAGGCAAAGCTGCAAGTCCTCACCGACCTCCAGCATGGCGCGGCGCTGGTCCGCTCCGATCGGCAGAAGGTGAAGCAGATCGTCCTCAATCTCTTGACCAACGGCATCAAGTTCACTCCGCAGGGAGAGGTGAAGGTGATCGCCCGGGTCGACGACGAGGACGTGCGCATCGCGGTGCGCGACACCGGCATCGGGATCGCGGTGCAGGATTACGAGAAGGTGTTCGAGGACTTCCGGCAGGCGGATAGCTCGGTGACCCGCGAGTACGGCGGCGCCGGCCTGGGCCTGGCGATCTGCCGCCGTCTCGCCAGGATGTTGGACGGCCGCATCGATCTGGAATCGCGGCTGGCGGTGGGTTCCACGTTTACACTCGTCATCCCGCGCAGGGGGAAGCGCTGATGACCGTCGTGACCGGATCTATCCGCAAACCGCTGGTCCTCGTGGTCGACGACTTCGCCGACAACCGCGAGATGTACTCCGAGTACCTCAGCTTCTCCGGGTACGACGTGATCGAGGCCCGCAACGGCAAGGAAGCCGTCGACGCCGCGCAGGAGCGGCAGCCGGACATCATCATCATGGACCTCTCGCTTCCCGTCATGGACGGCTGGGAGGCGACCCGCAGGCTCAAGGCCGACGATCGCACCCGGCGTATCCCGGTGGTGGCGCTCACCGGCCACGCGCTGGCGGGGCACTCCAAGGGCGCGAAGGAGGCCGGCTGCGATTCGTTCCTCGCCAAGCCCTGCCTGCCCGATCAGCTGGTGGCGGAGATCCGCAGGATGCTCGAGGCCGGCAAGGCCGTGGTCAAGGCGAAGGGGGCAAGGTAACGCATGCCGGGGATCGAGAAGTCCAGGAAGGCCGCCGGCAAGCGGCCGCAGAAGAAGGCAGCCAGACCCGGTGCTCCGGCGAGGAGCAAGCCTCCTTCGGCCGCTGGGCAACCCCAGAACGGCGGCGGCCTCCGGCAGCAGCCGCACGCCCGCGGCAAGTACGTCTACTGCATCATCCAGGCGAGCGATCCATTGCGCTTCGGGCCGCTCGGCATCGGCGCCGATCCGGCCGAAGTCCACACGGTGAACTACCGGGACATCGCCGCGGTGGTGAGCGACACGCCCATCGAGGTCCACGATCCGACGCGCGAGAACGTCCTCGCGCACGAGCGGGTGAACGAGACCGTGATGCGCAAGCACACGGTGATCCCGATGAGTTTCGGCACCGTGTTCAAGACTCGCGACGACATCGTCGAGCTGCTCCGGTCCGCATACGACGCGTTCCACGACGTGCTCGACAAGATGCAGGACAAGCTCGAGTTCGGTCTCAAGGTGCTCTGGGATCGCGAGGTGATGGTGCGCGAGATCGAGCACCACGACGAGGACGTCCGCCGGCTGAAGCAGGAGATCTCGGCCCAGAAGGGGTCCACCTACTTCGCCCGCATGCAATACGGGCGCCTGGTGGACGCCGCGCTGCAAGCGCACTCCGAGAAATACGTGGCCGATATCTTCGTGGCGCTCAGGGACGTGGCAGTGGCGTCCCGCGCCAACAAGCCCATCGGCGACAAGATGATCATGAACGCCGCGTTCCTGGTCGCGCGCGACAAGGAGCAGGCCTTCGACCAGCGCGTGAAGGAGATCGGCGCGCGGTTCGACAAGCTCACCTTCAAGTACACGGGGCCCTGGCCGCCGTACAACTTCGTCAACATCCGCCTCAAGCTGGAGCGGGCGAAGGAGAAATAGTCGGATGCTGATCATCGACAAGATGCTGGCTTCCGGGATCAAGTTCGTGCTCGACAAGGTAGCCGCCGCGGTCGACGCCGAGCTGAACGACGACTCCCGCCTGCGCGAGGAGCTGCTCGCCGCCCAGATGCGGCTGGAGCTGGGGGAGATCACCGAGGAGGAGTTCGCCGGGTTCGAGAAGGACGTCCTCGCGCGGCTGCGCGAGATCCGCGAGCGCCAGCGTTCCGGGGACGAGCCCGGAGGGAAGTCCGGCGAGCTCAAGGTGGTCGGCGTCGAGGCAACGGCGAACTTCGAGCAAGAGTGATGTTCCGCTTCTATGCGGGCAAGGGCGGCGTGGGGAAGACCACCTGCGCCGCCGGGGCGGCGCTCGCCCTCTCGCGCCGGCGGACGCGCACGCTGCTGGTCTCGACCGATCCGGCGCACTCGCTCGCGGACGCGCTGGGGAAGCGGCTCTCGCCGGCGCCCCGCCTGGTCCGGGGCAGCCTGTACGCGGCCGAGATGGACGCCGATCGGGCGCTCTCGCGCTGGCTGGGCGCCCGGGAGCGAGTGCTCCGGGTCATCGCCTCGCGAGGCACCTATCTCGACGATGAGGACATCGACGCGCTCTTCCGCCTCTCGCTTCCGGGGGTGGACGAGCTGGTCGGCCTGATCGAGCTGCGGCGGCTCGCGCGCGGGTTCGAGGAAGTGGTGGTGGACACCGCGCCGACCGGCCACACGCTCCGCCTGCTGGCCATGCCCGCGACGCTGGCAAGGCTGGCGCAGGTCCTCGACGACCTGCAGGCAAAGCACCGGGCCATGGCAAGGTCCCTGCGCGGGTCGGTCCGCAGCGACGCGGCCGACGAGCTGATCGAAGAGCTGCAGGAGGAGGCGGGCGCGCTGAGCGCGCTCCTGCGCTCGGAGAACGCGGAATTCCACTGGGTGACCCTGGCCGAGGAGCTGGCGCTGGCGGAGACGGTGGACGGGGTGGCTTCCCTGCGCGCCGCCGGGCTGCGCGTGGTGCGGCTGATCGCGAATCGGTTGTCCCCGCCTCCGGACGGCCCCTGTCCGGTGTGCGAGGCGCGCCGCTCGGAGCAAGCGCGCGTCCTGAAGGCCGCCCTGGATTTGGAGGTGCCCCTCCAGGCCGTCCCCGAACAGCGCCGCGAACCGCGCGGCGTGCAGGACCTCGCCGCGGTGGGGCGCCTGCTCTCGGCCGAAGCCCCTAGCGTCGGACCCTCTTCCCCGGCGCCGGCGGCGAGGGAGCCGATGCAGCGGCCGCGCGGCGCTCCCGCATGGCTCGACCAGCTCGCTCCGCCGGGAACCCGCCTGATCTTCTTCGGCGGCAAGGGTGGCGTGGGAAAGACCACCACGGCGGCCGCGGCGGCCGTCTCGATCGCCGGGCGGGGAGGACGCGTGCTGCTGCTGTCGACCGATCCGGCCCACTCGCTCGGCGACGTCCTGGGGATCCCGGTCGGCGACCAGGAGCGTGAGGTCGAACCGGGCCTCTGGGCACGCGAGCTCGACGGGGCGCACGCGCTCGAGCAACGCCGTGCGCGCCATCGCTCGGCCGTGGAGGAGCTCTTCGCGACCCTGCGAGGCGGCTCGCGCTTCGACGCGCCGTACGATCGCGCGGTGATGGAGGACCTGATCGATCTCGCTCCGCCGGGCCTCGACGAGCTGTTCGCGCTATTGGCGGTGATCGAGGCGCTGCAGCGGTACGACATCGTCGTCGTCGACACCGCGCCGACCGGACACGCGCTGCGCCTGCTGGAGCTGGTGGGGACGGCCCGCGAGTGGGTGCAGGCGCTGTTGCAGATCCTGCTCAAGTACCGCCGCGTCACCGGGCTCGGTGAGGTGGCGCGGGACCTGACGGAGACCGCGCGCGACCTCCGGAGGTTTCAGGAAATCCTCGCCGACGGCAGCCGGGCGCGCTTCATTGCCGTCACCCGGCCGGCCGCGCTGCCGCGGCTGGAGACTGGCCGGCTCCTCGCCGGGCTCCGCCGCCTGCGCCTCTCCGCGCCCGCCGTCCTGGTCAACGCGCTCACCCGGCCCGGATGCTCGCGATGCAGGCGGGCCGCGGCCAGCGAGAAGCGGGAGCTCGACCAGCTGCGTCGGATCCGGCGAGGCTGGGCTATGCTGGGCGCTCCACGAGTAGCGCCGGGGCCCCGCGGGGCGGCGGCGCTCGAGCGATTCGCCGGGACCTGGACGAGAATGGAATGAGCACTGCGACCTACCTCTACTGCCTGGTGCGATCGGCCCGCGAGCCCTCGCTGCGCGCCGCTCCGGCCGGACTGCCCAGAGCGGGAAGACCGCGCGCCATCGACGCGGGCGGCGGCCTCTGGCTGGTGGCGGCCGACGCTCCGTTGGAGCGGTACGGCGAAAAACCGATCGAGCGGGGGCTGCGGGACCTGGCCTGGGTCTCGTCCGTGGCCGTCCCCCATGAAGCCGTGGTGGAGTATGTGGCGAAGAACGGCACCGTCGTTCCGATGAAGCTGTTCACGCTCTTCCGCTCCGATACGCGCGCTCTCGAGCACGTCGCGAAGCGGCGCAAGCGCATCGACCGGCTGCTCGGACGGATCGAGGGGCGGGAGGAGTGGGGCCTGCGCGTCCTCCTGGATGAGACGGCGGCGCTCAGGCGCGCGCGCGAGGAAGCGCGGGCCGTCGGGCCGGGCGCGCCGGGCGCCGCGTTCCTGCTTCGCAAGAAGAAGGAGCACGACCTGGCGCGCGAGGTGATGGAGCACGCGCGCGATCGCGCCGACTGGCTGTTCGAGCTTCTCGCCGTCGAGGCCGACGACGCGCGGCGCCGGCCTCCGCCTCCCGGAGAAGTCGGCAAGCGCGTCCTGCTCGACGCTGCCTTCCTCCTTCAGCGCAGGAAGGCCAAGGCGTTCCAGACCAAGGTCCGGGCGGAGGCGAAGAAGCTGGCCGACCGCGATTACCAGCTCACGCTGACCGGCCCCTGGCCGGCGTACAACTTCGTCAGCGACCCGGAGGCCCAGTGAAGAAGCGCGCCCGCTCGCGGGTCGACGAGATCATCGACCGCGCCGACGCGTCCCTGCTGGAGATCGTCGATCACGTCCTCAACAAGGGCGTGATGTTGCAGGGTGAGGTGATGCTCGGCGTGGCGGGCGTGGACCTCATCTACCTGCGACTCAACGCGCTGCTCTGTGCCGCGGACAGGCTCCTTCCCTCCCGGACAGGAAAGTGATCGGGTTGTACGCCATCGTTCAGGGAGCGCCTCCCGAGGCGGTCGGCGCGCGGGGAGAGCGGCTGCGGATCGTCCGGCGCGGCGCGTTGGAGGCGGTGTGCGGCGAGGAGCCGCCGCCTCTTTCCGCAGAGGCGCTGCGCGCGCACGAGGCGGCAGTGCGCCGCATCGCGGACGCGGCACAAGCTTGCCTGCCGGCGCGATTCGGCGCCTGCGCGGCCGACGACGCCTCGCTGTCCGCCGCGCTCGGCGAGCGCGAAGCGGAGCTGGCGGAGGCGCTCTTGCTGGTGCGCGGCCGGGAGCAGATGACGCTGCGCGTGCACGGCGCGCCGAAGGCCTCCTTGCCGGCCGGCTCCGGACCGGGAACGCGCTACCTGGAAGAGCGGCGGCAAGCGAGCCACATCCCCGCCCTGGGGCCGCTCCGCTCCGCGCTGTCCGGCGTGGTGCGCGCCGAGCGGGTCGAGAGTCACGGCGAGCCCGGCCTGCTGGCGAGCGTGTACCACCTCATCGACCGGGGCACCTCGGACCGCTACCGGGAGCTCGTCGAGGCGACCGCGCTCGACGGCCTCCGCGTCACCTTGACCGGCCCCTGGCCCGCCTGGTCGTTCGCTCCGGAGCTCGGGCCGTGAAGAGGGACGTCGTGGCCATGCAGGTGCGCGAGTTGGAGGCGCTCCGCAAGGCGGTGGAGCGCCGGGCGGAAAAGGCGCCGCGCTGGAACGCCGATCCGAAGGACGTGCAGAAATCGGTGGCCCGCCTGGTGCTCGCGCTGATCGAGTTCCTCCGCAAGCTGCTCGAGCGGCAAGCCATCCGCCGGATGGAGGCGGGAACCCTCACGCCCGAGGAGACCGAGGCCATCGGCGTCGCCCTCATGCGCCTGGAGGAAACGGTACACGATCTGGCACGGCGGTTCGGGCTCGACCCCGCCGACCTGAACCTGGACCTCGGTCCGCTGGGCCGCCTCATCTGATACGGTCGGACGATGCTGATCGCGCTTCTGCTCGCGGCGGGCTCGGCCCTTCCCATCGAGTTCTCCGCCTGGTCATCCTCTTCCTCGACGACGACCACCCGGCCCTCCTCGCCGAGGACAAGAAGCTCCCCACCGACCGCCCCTGTGCCTCTACCTGCGAGCTGGCCGGCGTCTTTGCCCACGGCAAGTCCGCCCTCGCATTTACCAGGTGCGGCGTGCAGGGCTTCGAAGGCGCAGGAACGAAATACACGGCCTACGCCGGCACCCTTCCGTACGGCCTCGACGAACCTGTTCCCGCGCAATGATTCTTCGGCAGCGCGACTAGTGCGGGACTTTGATCAGCGACCGCAACGTCTGGAGCGTGTCGGCGTCGGCGGGTTTCTTGTCGGTGCGCCAGCGGGCGATGCGCGGAAAGCGCACCGCCACCCCGCTGCGGTGGCGGGTGCTCTCGGCGATGCCCTCGAAGTGGAGCTCGAAGACGTGCGCGGGATCGACCGCGCGTACCGGACCGAAGCGTTCGAGGGTGTGCTGGCGGATCCACCGGTCGAGCTGGTCGATCTCCTCGTCGGTGAGGCCGGAATAGGCCTTCGCCACCGGGACCAGCTCGCCCTCATCCCAGAGGGCGAAGGTCAGGTCGGTCATCAAAGTGGCACGCCGGCCGTGCCCGGGCTGCGCATAGACCAGCACGGCGTCGATGGCGTAGGGCTCGATCTTCCACTTCCACCAGTCGCCGCGCGGCCTGCCGTGCCGGTAAGGGGAAAGCCAGCGCTTCAGCATCAGCCCTTCCACTCCCCGTTCTCGGGCCTGCTTCCGTAACTCGAGCAGATCCTCCCAGGTCGCTGCTTCCACCGCGGGGGAGAGCGAGAGCCGATCGCTCCGTCCTTGCACGAGGCCGACGAGCTTCTCGCGACGCTCGCGCAAGGGCAGCGCCCGCAGATCGGTCCCGCCCAGCTCCAGCAAGTCATAGGCCATGAACGCGGCGGGCGCGTCGGCCAGGATCTTCGGCGAGAGCTTCTGCCGGCCGATGCGCCGCTGCAGCACCGAGAACGGCATCGGCGCTCCGGAGGAGAACGCCAGCACCTCGCCGTCCAGCACGGTCCCTTCCGGGAGCGACGCCCAGACCCCGGAGAGATCGGGGAACCTGTCCGTGATCAGCTCTTCCCCTCGCGACCAGAGAAACGCGCCACCGCCGCGCCGCACGATCTGCGCGCGAATCCCGTCCCACTTCCACTCCGCGAGCCAGTCGCTCCGATCGCCCAGCGCCTTAGGCTCGTCCTCGAGCTGGGAGGCGAGAAAGAACGGGTAGGGCCGCGAAACGTCCGTCTCGCTGCTTTCCGGCGCGACGAGGGCGGCGAATGCGGCCTCGGATGGCCGCCAGGCGCCCATCAGCCGGTGCGCCACGGTGGCGGGTGGGAGACCGGCATGCTGGGCCAGGGCGCGAATGGCCAGGGTCGCGGAAACGCCTACGCGCAGCTCTCCGGTGAGCAGCTTGTCGAGGAGGAAGATCTCACGGCGCTCCAGCTCCTCCCAGAGGCCCAGGACGGCGCGGTGCTTCTCCTCTTCGGGGGCGTCGCGCAGCGGCAGCAACCGTTCCTCGATCAGCCTGGACAGCGAGGGCGGCTCCGGGCGGGCCACCCGCCCCTGGCGCTCGGTGTCGACGAGCAGCGCGATGGTTTCCGCCAGGTCCCCCGCCACGCCGAACGACTCCTCGAACAGCCACCCCGGGACGCCCGCGCGCTCGCAGCCCCAGGACGCGAGCAGCCGCGGCGCGATCAGCCGCTTCAATCGTCCGCCGGTGAGGAAATGGAGCGCCCACGCAGCGTCTGCGGCCGGGGCCTGGGCGAAGTACGCCTGCATCGCGGCCACCTTGGCGTTGGTGGAGGTCGTCGCATCGAGCGCGTCGTAGAGGGCGGCGAACCTTTGCACTCAATCGCCCTCCGGGTCCGGAGGTTGTGGCGCGCCGATGGGCGCCGCGTCCACGCCCTCCGTTTCGCGCAGGTGGCGCACCAGCGCCTCCCGGTGACCGTGGGTGGCAAGCACGCGCCGCGCGCCCGTCTCCCGGACCGTCCGCAAGAGGCCCGGCCAGTCGGCGTGATCGGAGACGACGAAGCCGCGATCGAACCCGCGCCTCCGCCGGGTGCCGCGGATGCGCATCAGCCCCGACGCAAACCCCTGCTCGAAGCTGCGGAAGCGCTTCATCCACGGCGTCCCGCGCGCCGTGATCGGCGCCAGCACCAGCTCGCCGGCAAGCCCGCGCTCGTCGCCCACGTGCCGCGTCTCCGCCAGGCGCACGCCGCACTCCCGGTATACCTGCGCGAAGGGCTCGATCATCCCGTGGACCCACACGGGGCGGTCCGTGATGCGGCCGATCTCCGCCAGCAGGCGCTGCGCCTTTCCCAGCGCGTAGCAGAAGAGCACCGACGTCTTGCCCGGGTTCCCTTGCCACCAGGCGACGATCTCGGAAGCGACCGCCGCCGGGTCGTCCCAGCGGAACAGCGGCAGCGCGTAGGTGGCCTCGGTGACGAAGACGTCGCAGGGCAACGGCTCGAACGGCGCGCAGGTCGGGTCGGCCTCGCGCTTGTAGTCGCCCGAGACCACCCAGACCCCGGCGGGCCCTTCGATGCGGACCTGGGCGGAGCCGAGCATGTGCCCCGCGGGATGGAGCGAGATCGTCACGTCGCCGATGCGCCTCCGTTCCCCGTACGGCAACGTCTCCACCCGCGCGCCCAGAAGGCGCCTGCGCAGCAGCGCCCCGGTCTCGGGCGTGCAGAGGTAGGAGGCAGATCCCGCCCGGGCGTGGTCGCCGTGCGCGTGCGTGACGACGGCGCGCTCCACCGGAAGCAGGGGGTCGAGGTGGAACGCGCCGGCGGGGCAGTACAGGCCCTGCGGGGAATCGGCGATCACGCCCGCCGGAGTCTACTCCAGCGGCGCCGCCGATCCCGTCTCCGCGGGGACGGACTCGCGGGGAGATCCGGAAGCCTTCAGCGCAAAAAGTTGAGGACTGGACGCGCTTTACGCAAACTCAGTACGACTGAACGCTTCCCTGACACCCTGCTCCTCCGAGGCGCGCACGAATGTCTAGGTTCGCACCATGAAGCGCGCGGTCTGCCTCCACGGGCATTTCTACCAGCCGCCTCGCGAGAACCCGTGGATCGAGGAAGTGGAGGTGCAGGACTCGGCCGCCCCTTTCCACGACTGGAACGAACGGATCGCCGCGGAATGCTACGGCCCGAACGGGGCGGCCCGGCTCAAGAGCGCCAACGGCCGCATCTGCGACATCGTCAACAACTACGTCCACCTCTCCTTCAACTTCGGCCCGACGCTCCTCGCCTGGCTCGAGCGACAGACGCCGGAGATCTATCGCAGCGTCCTGGAGGCGGACGCGCGCAGCCTCCAGCAGCGCGGACACGGGAACGCCATCGCGCAGGCCTACAACCACGCCATCCTGCCGCTCTGCAACGAGCGCGACCTGCGCACCCAGATCCGCTGGGGCATCGCCGACTTCAAGCACCGGTTCGGGCGGGACCCCGAGGGCATGTGGCTGCCGGAGACCGCCGCCGACGTGCGGACGCTGGAGGCGCTGCACGAGGAAGGCATCCGGTTCACGGTGCTCTCCCCCTACCAATGCCGGCGGGTCCGGGCGCCAGGAGGCCAATGGCATGACGCGGCCGGCGCGCGCTTCGATCCCACCCGCCCCTACATCGTGCCACTGCCTTCGGGAACCTCGTTCCCGGTGTTCTTCTACGACGGCCCGATCGCGCGCGCGGTGGCGTTCGGCGAGGGCCTGGGGAGCGGAGACGACCTGGTTCACAGGCTGGAGGCCGGCTTCTCCGATGCTCGCAAGCACGAGGAAGTGCTGGCGGTCGCGGTCGATGGCGAGACGTTCGGCCACCACCGCAAGGGCGGAGACGAGGTCCTGGCGGGCGCCATCCGCAAGCTGTCGCAGCGCGAGGACATCCAGCTCGTCAATCTGGCACAGGCCCTGGAGCTGTTTCCGCCCACCCAGGAGGCCGAGATCTTCGACGGCTCGTCCTGGAGCTGCGCCCATGGCATCGAGCGCTGGCGCAGCGACTGCGGCTGCTCGACCAGCGGGCAGCCGGGCTGGAAGCAGCAGTGGCGCGCCCCGCTGCGCGAGGCGCTGGACGGACTGCGGGACCAGCTCGCCGCCGTGTACGAGCGGGAAGCGGGGAAGCTGCTGCGCGATCCCTGGCGGGCCCGCGACGAGTTCATCGAGGTGCTCCTGGACCCGGAGCGCCGAAACGCCCCCGCGTTCCTGGCGCGCCACGCGGTTCGCGAGCCCGGGCCGGAGGAGCGCGTCAAGGCGCTGCAGCTGCTGGAGATGCAGCGGCAAACGATGCTCATGTACACCAGCTGCGGGTGGTTCTTCGCCGAGATCTCGGGGCTGGAGACGGTGCAGATCCTGAAGTACGCGGCCCGCGCGCTGCAGCTGGCCCGCGAGGCCTGCGGGGTCGAGCTGGAGGCCTCCTTCAAGGCGGCGCTGGAGCGGGCGCCCTCGAACATCCCGGAGCGCGAGAACGCGCGGCGGGTGTACGAGCAGGAGGTGCAGCCCAGCATCGCCACGCTGGAGACCGTCGCGGCCCACTATGCGATCGCCGGCCTGGTGGAGGACTTCCCCCGCAGGGCCCGGATCTTCTGCCACGACGTCCAGACCAGCTTCCGGCGCCGCGAGGACGCCGGGACCGCCGCGCTCTCGGTGGCGCGCATCGAGGTGAAGAGCCTGATCACGCAGGAGCAGCTCGACCTCACCACCTGCGTGCTGCACTTCTCCGGGGCGGACTTCCGCTGCGGCGTCCGTCGCTACGACGCGGATCGCTCGGTCCGCACCGCGGAGCGGCTGTTCGAGTCGTTCAACCGGCTGTCGCTCGCGCAGGTGGTGCGCGAGATCGATCGCGAGTTCCCCGGACGCGAATACACCCTGCGCGACCTCTTCCTCGACGAGCGCCGCGAGGTCGCCGGCAGGCTGCTGCAGGAGACGATGGCGCGGTACGAAGGCGACTATCTACAGATCTACGACGCCAACCGCCGGCTCATCGACTTCCTGCGCGAGATCGACTCCCCGGTGCCGCGGCCGCTGCAGGTCGCCGCGGACGTGGCCGTGACGCATGAGGCAGTGGACGCGGCCCAGCGGCTCGCCGCGGGCAAGCTCGATCCCGGGCTCGCGCAGGGCGAGCTTCTGGCGCTCAAGCAGCTGGCGCAGCGCCTCGGGGCGCGCATCGACCTGGACGCGGTACGGGGTCCCTACCTGGCCGCGGTGCGGGGACTCTTCGAGCGCGCGCTCGCCGGGCGCCGGGAGGCGGCGCTGCAAGCCGCCGAGCTGGTCACGCTCGCCATCCGCCTCGGCATGCACTTCGATCTGTGGAGCATCCAGAACGCCTTCTGGGCGGCCGTCCGCGGAGGGACCTGGCGACACGACGACGAGGCCCTGGCCCGGCTCGCGCAAGCTCTCTATTTCGACGAGACGGTCGTGCTCGCTCGCGTGGCCGGCAACCGCGAGCGGGCCTCTGCGTGACCACGCCCATCCAGGACTATGCCATCGTCGGCGACGGCCGCTCAGCCGCCCTGATCTCCCGCGGCGGCTCTCTCGACTGGCTCTGCTGGCCGCGGTTCGACAGCCCATCGGTGTTCGCTGCCATCCTCGACGAGGACCACGGCGGCCGCTTCTCCATCGCTCCCCGGCGGCCCTTCCGCTCCGAGCGCGCCTACCTGGGAGACACCAACGTCCTGCGCACCCGCTTCTTCGCCCTGGGCGGCGAGCTGACCCTCACCGACTTCATGCCGGTGTACACCAGCGTCGATGCGCGATCGCACCCGCACGGCGGACACGAGCTGGTGCGCATCGCCCGGTGCGAGCGCGGCGAGGTGGAGCTGGAGATCGTCTTCGATCCCCGCCCGGAGTACGCGCTCCTCAAGCCGGAGATCGGCACCCTGGGCAAGCTCGGCCTGCGCCTGGATGCGGGGCGCGGGCGGCTGCTCACGCTGCTCACCGATGCGCCGCTGGGCCCCGAGGGCGAGGCCCGCATCCGGATCCGATCCGGCGAGGAGCTGCACTTCTCGCTCGGCTACGCGAACTGCGCTCCGGCGACGCTTCCGCCCCCGACCGCGGAGCGCTGCGCCCTGGTGCTGGAGGAGACGCTGCGCCTCTGGCGCGAGTGGGCGTCCTGCACGCGCTACGAGGGACCGGCGCGCGACCTGGTGGTGCGCAGCGCTCTCTTGCTGAAGCTCTTGCAGTACGCGCCTTCCGGGGCGATCGTGGCCGCGCCGACGACGTCGCTCCCGGAGCGCCTCGGGGGAGATCTCAACTGGGACTACCGCTTCTGCTGGCTGCGCGACGCGGCGCTCACCGCCCGGGCGCTCTTCGGCCTGGGGCACATCGCCGAAGCGGACACCTTCATGAGCTGGCTGCTCAACGCCACCAGCCTCTCCCTGCCGAAGCTGCGCGTCCTGTACGACCTCTACGGCCGGAAGCCTGCTCCGGAGCGGGAGCTCCCGCACCTGGCGGGATACGGAGGCGCCCGGCC
>Ga0209488_10002603_pt1 | contig 14732 bp, 14 predicted proteins | sample Rivendell_Oct201_8_FD_188349 | JGI IMG/M metagenome (GOLD analysis project Ga0209488, IMG submission 188349) | Vadose zone soil microbial communities from the Eel River Critical Zone Observatory, Northern California, USA -... | ecosystem: Environmental > Terrestrial > Soil > Vadose zone >... | reverse complement strand
GCACCACGGTGGCGTCGGCGAACGGATCGGCCGGCGGCGGCGGCGCGGGCGCGAGGCTCAGCGCTTCTTCGAGCGCCGCCATGAAGCCGCGGGCGCTGCCGTCCTGCACCGTGCCGGCCCACAGGTCGGGTCGGCGGACCGGATCCAGCTCGGCGAGCCGGGCGCGCGCGCGGGCGCTGCGTTCGGCGGCGCGCGCGGCGCGGAACGCCAGCAACTTGAGGTCGATGCGCGCGTCGGCGGCGCCGGCGCCGGGCAGCGCGTACGGTCCGGGACCGGCGGCGACGGCGGCCTCGGCCGCGAGCGCCAGCGTCGCGGCAACCCGATCGGGGTGCGACTTCATCCGGCGTTCCCGTTCGGGTGGCAGCGGTCGCGATGGCTGCCGGCGCGTGCGCGCGGCGGCGTGGCGGCCGGACGGTGCAGCGCCCGGCAAACCGCGGCTGCCGCCGGCGTGTCCATGTCCGGCATGTCCATGTACTGGGGCTCGCGCACGCGCTGCATGCGCTGCGATCTTGGCGCCGCCTCGCCGCCGTTCCAGTGCCGGCACGGAATTGCCGATGACAGCGAGCAATGAACGAGCTGCGCCTCTGGGGCGACCCCTTCGGCGATGTCGCCCACAGCCAGGCCCTGCGTGGCCTGCTGCGGCTCGCGATCGGCAGCGGCATGCGCTGCGCGCTGTCGCTGACGCCGGTACGACCGCGCGCCGCCACTGCCGGGGAACGCAGCGTGCCGCTGCACGACGGCGCGCGCACGTTCACGGTCGGCACCATGCTGCCGGCCACCGAACTGGAACTGGTGCAACGCGCGGTGGCGCAGCCGGTGGCGGCGACGGCGCCGGTGGTGGTGTTCGCCGAGCGCGCCGAGCTGCGCGACCAGACGCTGCTCGCCGGGCTCGAGTGGCCGGTTGCCTGCAAGGTGGTCACGGCACTGGCCGACACCAGCAGCCGCGAACTGCTCGAGCGCGTGCGCGCCGAACTGCGCTGGGCCGGCACCGAGGACCCGGAGCATGGCTGCGAGCTCGCCGAACTGCGGCCGTGGCTGCAACTGCCGCCGCCGCCGGCCGGCGGGCCGATCCTGCACCTCGGCGCCGACGATCCGGCGGCCGGCACCGAGCTGCTGGTGCGCGTGTTCGCCGAGCAGCTGGCCGCGCGCGGCCAGCGCCTGCGCGTGCTGCTGACCGACGCCGCCGATGGCTTCGAAGCGGCGCTGTGCGCGCGCATCGCCGCCAGCGTGCCCGGCGTCGACTTCGCCGCCTGGCTCGAGTTCGTGCGCGGCCCGCTGGAGCCGGCGCAGGTGCGCGACTGCAGCGGCGTGGCGCTGCCGTTCGGGTCGCTGCAGTCGCCGCGGCTGCTGGTGCTGCTGCTGGCCTCCGGCCGGCCGCTGTGCTGCTCGCGCTACGACGCCGTGGCCGCTGTGCTGGCGCCGCCGGGCATCTGCCTGCCGATCGGCGGCCGCTGGTCACCAGGCGAGAACGGCGCACCGCGGCGCTTCCTGCCCGAGCCGCGGGCCCTGGTGCAGGCGCTGGCGCAGATCGCCGAGGATCCTGCTGTGGCGGCGGCGATCGGCGTGCGCGCGCGCTGCCACGTGCTGCAGGAACTGGTCTGCGACCGGCCGGCTGCGCCGCCCATGCGCCCGTGGTCTGGCGGCGCGCGGCCGACCGTGGTGCTCGAGGCGCCGCTGTTCGAGAACTCGTCGGCCGCGGAGCTGACGATCGCCACCGCCGAGGCGTTGCTGGCGCGCGGCCAGGTCGAGCTGCGGTTGTGCGCGCGCGTGCCGTTCCGCACCGACGTCGGCCACCTGCGCGCGCGGGCGCCGGCCCTGCTGCCGCTGCTGCACCGGGATCCGCGCGATGCCGATCTGTGGCTCACGACCGGCTGGCCGCCGCGGGCGCACCGGCCGCCGGCGCGCACGTTCGCGGTGCGGCTCGACTGGGAATACGGCGCGCTGCCGCTGGAGCTGTGCCCGCTGGTGCCGCAGGAGGCCGACGTCGTGGTCGTCCACGGCACGCACGTCTTCCGCACGGTGACCGCTGCCGGGCGCGCCGCCGACCGCATCGCCGTGATCCCGCACGGCGTCGATGCGGCGTTGCACGAGCAGGCGCCGCCGCTGGCGGAGGTAATGGCGTGGAAAGGCGCGCGGCCGGCGGTGCTGTTCGTCGGCGGCCTGGTGTTCCGCAAAGGCATCGACGTGTTCCTGCGCGCCCTGCTCGAGGTCGCGGCGGCGGCACCGCCGTTCTGCGCGGTAGTGAAGACGGTCGGCGGCGACCAGCACTACGCCGGCTACCAGCTGACGGAACTGGTCGAACGCTTTGCCCGCAACCGCTCTGCGCCGCCGCTGCTGCTGCTCGACCGCGAGCTCAGCCGCGCCGAGCTCGCGGGTCTGTACCGCGCCAGCGACCTGCTGCTACATCCGTACCGCGGCGAAGGGTTCTGCCTGCCGGTGCTCGAAGCCCGCGCCTGCGGCCTGCCGGTGTTGGTCACCGCCGGCGGCGCCACCGACGACTTCGCCGCCGGCCACGGCGTGCGCCGCATCCCGGCGCAGCGGCGCGAACTGCAACTGCCGGGCGCGCACTGCTCGCGGCCGTGGCTGCTCGAGCCCGAGGCCGGGGCCACCGCGGCGGTGCTGGCCGAGGCCCTGCGCGACCTGCCGGCGCTGACGGCCGCGGCGCGGCGCGAGGCGGCCGCGGTGCGGCATTGCTTCAGCTGGCAGCACGCCGCCGCGGCGATCGAACGGCTGGCGTTCCAGGCGCTCGGCCAGCGGCGGCTGCCGATGTCGTTGCGCGCGCCGGCCGTGCCGGTGCTGCAGGGTCGCTGACGGCCGCGGCAGTGTGGCGTTTTTCGCCGCGCCCGGCGCAAGGGCAGCCAGCGCCGACCGGAACTGCCGATCTCAAGGCCGGCTGCGCCGACGGTCGATGCTTTAGGCAGAAGCGGCGAAAACCATGGGCGAGATCGACCGGGAGACAGCGTTGTCGCGGGCCGTGCTGCACGCCATCGAGGTGCGCAGCAAGGCGGCGCTGCACAACATCGTCAACCAGGACGTGCCGGGCTACAAGCGCTACCAGGTGCGCTTCGAGGAGCTGCTGCGCTCGGCCGTGGCCACCGGCAAGTCGCCGGCCGAGGTCGAGCCGCTGGTCGAGCGCGACACTTCGGGAGCGCCGGGCAGCAACAACGTGTCGCTGGTCAGCGAGATGGGCACGCTCGACAAGATGCACATGCTGCACGAGGTGTTCTCGCGCCGCGCCGGCGCCTACTTCTCCACGCTGAACCGCGCCATCTTCGGCCGGTGAGAGGACCACATTCATGACCGAACCGCTGAGCGGGATGTTTCACGGCTTCGACATCATCGGCTCGGGGCTGAAAGCCGAGCAGCAGCGCGCCGAAGTGGTGGCCGCCAACCTGGCCAACATCGCCAGCACCGGCAACAAGCACCACGAGCCCTACCGGCGCAAGTCGGTGGTGTTCGCCGAAGTGCTCGACCAGGCCAGCAGCCTGCACGGCATCGACGGTGCCGACCAGCTCGCCGGTGGCGTGCGCGTCGCCAAGGTGGTCGAGGACCGGTCGCAGTTCCCGAAGTTCATGGAGCCGGGCAATCCGCAGGCCGACGAGGACGGCTGGGTGTGGACCAGCAACGTCGACGTGTTCAAGGAGCTGGTCGACATGTCGGCGATCGAGCGCAGCCACGAAGCCAACCTCGCGGCGTTGCGCGTCTACCGCGGCATGTTGCAGGCGACGGTCACCAACATCGGCCGCAGCTGATGCCGGCTGCCGACCGACCAACCACGAGCGATGACTGAGACATGAGTGGCTTCGAACTACCAGGACTGCGGAGCTGGGCCGGGCCGGGCGTGCCGCAGATGCGCGTGCTAGGCCAGGGCGGGCCGGCGCCCGGACTGGTCGGCGAGCTGCGGTCGCTGCCCGCCGGCGCCGAGGGCCCTTCCGGCGCTGACGGCCCGGCGGCCACCTCGGCGTTCGGCCAGTCGCTCGACTCGGCGCTCGGACAGGTGGCGGCGCTGCAGCACGACGTGTCGCACAAGGCCGAGGCGCTGGCGATGGGCGAACCGGTGGAGCTGCAGGACCTGATGCTGTCGATGGGCAAGAGCGAGGTCGCGTTCAACCTGATGATCGAAGTGCGGAACAAACTGGTGGACGCCTGGGACAAGCTGTCGCGGGCGGTGGTGTAGTCGATGCGGAACTTCTTCACCGAGCTGTTGCGCCAGCTGCAGGGCATCTGGAAGCGACTCGACGGCGGCCAGCGGCTGGTGGTCGTGGCGGTGCTGGCGGCGGCGGTCGTCGGCCTCGGCGCGATCGTCTGGTTCGCCGGCCGGCCGAGCTACGAGAACGTGTTCCAGTCGATCGATGCCGAAGAACTGCGCGATGCGCGGCGCGCGCTCGGCCAGGCCGCCGTGCCGTTCATCACCGACGACAGCGGCCAGGGCATCCTGGTCGACCGCGCGCGCATCGCCCAGGCCAACGCCGCGTTGTCGGCCAATGGTCTGCGCGGCAACAGCCAATCGCGCAACAACCCGTTGCTGTCGACGATGATCGCCGACAGCGAGACCAAGGCCAGCCTGCTCGACGACGCCGCGCGGGCGCGCACGCAGGCGGCGATCCGCGCGCTCGACGGCGTCACCGCGGTGACCGTCAGCTCGATGCGGTTGCGGCGTTCGCCGTTCAGCGGTCGCGACCGTGACACCCAGCCGCGGGCCACCGTGGCGCTGCGGCTCAAGGCCGGCGTCGCCTTCGAGTCGGTGGCCAAGGCCGCGGCGTCGCAGGCAGCGTCCGATCTCGGCGTGCCGATGACCAATGTCGAGGTGGTCAACGCCTCGAGCCACCAGCGCTGGACCTACGACCCCGATCGCGAAGCCGGCGGCGGCGCCGGCGAGTTCATGGCGCAGCAGCGCAGCCTCGGCGACGCGCGCACGACCATGGCGCAGCAGGCGCTGGACGCGCTGTATCCGGGCAAGACGCTGGTAACGGTCAACATCGAACTCGATCCCGACTGGATGATCGTCAGCGAGAAGGTGCTGCCGGTCGAGCCGCTGCTCAAGACCGACAAGACGCAGAAGGACAACACCGAGAACGGCGCGGGCAACGCCGGCGCCAGCGGCGACCCGAGTGCCACCGCCAGCACCGAGGCGGCGGCGGCGGCGCCGAAGAACAGCGCCAAGAAGGAGACGCGCGACCGCGAGTACGTGACCGACTACGGCGAGCGGCGCCACGGCAAGCTGGCGCCGGAGATCAAGCGGCTGTCGGTCGGGCTGCTGTACGACAAGTCGCTCGAGCAGAAGGACGGCTTCAAGAAGGACGACCTCGCCCGGATCGTCAAGTCGATCGTCGGCTGGGATCCCAAGCGCGACCTCGACGAGGCGTTCTCGACCATGGTCGGCGAGTTCCCGGCCGAGCCGCCGGCCGAGGCGCCGGTCGGCCCGAGTCTCGCCGACAAGGCGCTGCGCTGGGCGCCGGTCGCCGGCCAGGTGCTCGGCGTGCTGCTGGTCGTGCTGTTCCTGAAGGGCCTGTTCAAGCGCTCGTCGGCGGCCAGCGGCCGGGTGGCGGCAGCGGACCCGGCCGAGGAGCAGGTCACGCCCGAACAGCAGGCGCAGCGCATGCGCCGCGAGATCGAACGCGCGATCGTCGCCGACCCGGCGTCGCTGGCGAAGATGCTGGAGAGCTGGCTCGCCGAACAGCAGGCGTGAGGAACCCATAGGTGGCTGAAACAATCGTCAACAAGCTGTCGGTCGAACGGATGGTGGCGACGCTGCTGCTGTCGATCGACCAGGAGCTGGCGGCCAAGGTGCTGCGCAACTTCACCGACGACACCGTCGACAAGGTCACGCGGGCGATGCAGGAGCTGCAGGAGATGTCGATCGACCGCGACACGATCCACGGCGTCTACGAGACGTCGATGCGGCGCATGCTGCAGGGCGGCATGGCGCTCGGCGACGTCGGCGGGACGATGCGCAGCGTGCTGATCAAGGCGTTCGGCGAGGACCGCGGCGGCGACGTCACCAAGCGCGCCAACAGCGACATCCTGGCCAAGCGACCGTTCGCGATGTTCGAATCGCTGACCGCCGAGGACCTCGCCAACCTGCTGGCCGAAGAACACCCGCAGATCGCCGCGGTGTTCATCGCCCACCTCGATCGCAAGAAGGGCGGCGAAGTGCTGAAGTTCGTCGACGAGGAGGTGCGCGCCGATCTGGTGCACCGCGTGGCCACGCTCGACCGCACGCCGCCGGACGTGGTGCAGCGGGTGCTCGACGTCATGCGCCGCAAGGTCAAGGATCTCGGCCTGACGACGCTGCGGTCCGAACCCAAGGCCTGGGTCAAGGCGGCGGCGCAGCTGCTCAACAACATGGGCGGCGGCGAGAAGGCGCTGCTGGAGAAGATCGAGGGCACCGACGCCGCGATCGCCGGCGCGATCCGCGAGGAGATGTTCACCTTCGACGACATCGCCAAGCTCGACAAGAAGTCGATGCAGAAGATCCTGGCCAGCGTCGACTCGCGACAGCTGGCGGTGTCGCTCAAGGCCTGCACGCCAGCGGTCGAGCAGAACATCCTCGGCAACCTCAGCAAGCGTGCTGCCGACATGGTGCGCGAAGAGAAGGAATCGCTCGGACCGATGCCGCTGTCGGAAGTGCTGACGGCGCAGTCCGAGATCCTGAAGGGCATTCGCGACATGATGGACAAGGGCGAGATCAAGGCCGGCGGCAGCGCCGAGGCGATGGTCTAGGGCGATGGCCGGCAGAGCCGTGATGAAGCTGGCGGTCACCGGGCGGCTGCGGACCCTGCGACTGTTCGGTGCCGAGCCGGCGACCACCGCCGATCGCCAGCAGGTCGTCTGGTTGCGCGGTCTCGGCACCCAGCAGCGCCGCGATGCGGAGCACGCCGCACTGCTGGCCGCCGCGCAGGCGCTCGGGCGGCTGCAGCAGCAGCTGCCGCAGCTGCTGGCTGCCAACCTCGAGCCGCTCGGCCGCAGCGTGGTCGAACTCGGCCTCGCCGTGGCCAAGGAGATCGTCGGCAGCGCGCTGGAGCGCGGCCTGGTCGATCCGACGCCGATCGTAGCTAGCGTGCTGCGCGACTGCGTGCACGGCAGCGGCACCGCGGATCTGACGGTGCGCCTGCACCCCGACGATCTGGCGCTGGTGCTCGGCGGGTTGGCGAAGGATCCGGAACTGCGGCCGCTGCTGGCCGCGACCCAGCTGGTCGCCGACGGCAACCTGCCGCGCGGTGCGGTGCGCGCCGACACTGCCGCCGGGCGGCTGCGCTACGAACCGCAGCAGGCGCTGCTGCGCCTCGCCGACGAGATCCGGCGCGCCGCCGAGGGCGGCCAGTGACCCTGCCGAGCGGGGTGCAGCGCGTGCTCGATCGCGCCGGCGACCTGACGCGGCCGGTGGCCGAGGGCCGGGTGCGGTCGATCCGCGGCATCGCCATCCATGTTGCCGGCCTGCGCGCGGCGTTGGGCGACCTGTGCAGCATCCAGGCCGACGGCGGCAACGCGCCGGTGCCGGCCGAGGTCGTGGGCTTCAACGGCGACGATGCCGTGGTGCTGGCGCTCGGCGAGCACCAGCGCGTGGCGCCGTGGGACCTGGTGCTGAACGCGCATCGGCCGCTCGAGGTGCCGGTCGGTCCGGCGCTGCGCGGCCGCGTGATCGACGCGCTCGGCCGTCCGCTCGATGGCGGGCCGAAGATCACAGCTCTGCTGCGGCCGGTGACCGGCGAGCCGCCGCGCGCGCTCGGCCGGGCGCCGATCCGGTCGCCGATGGCCACCGGCGTGTCGGCGATCGACGCCTGCCTGACGGTCGGCAAGGGCCAGCGCGTCGGCATCTTCTCCGGTTCCGGCGTCGGCAAGTCGACGCTGCTCGGCACCATTGCCCGCGGCCAGGCCGCTGCGGTCAACGTCATCGCGCTGATCGGCGAACGCGGCCGCGAAGTGCGCGAGTTCGTCGACAGCGTGCTCGGACCCGAGGGCCTCGCCAAGTCGGTGGTCGTGGTATGCACTTCGGACGCGGCGCCGATGCTGCGGCTCAAGGCGCCGTTCACCGCGGTGGCGATCGCCGAATCGTTCCGCGCCGCCGGCCAGGACGTGCTGTTCCTGATGGACTCGGTGACGCGCTTCGCGATGGCAGTGCGCGAGGTCGGCCTCGCCGCCGGCGAGCCGCCGACGTTGCGCGGCTACCCGCCGTCGCTGTTCGCGTTGCTGCCGCGGCTGGTCGAACGGCTCGGCAACGACGAGCGCGGCACGATCACCGGCCTGTTGACCGTGCTGGTCGATGGCGACGACTTCAACGAACCGGTGGCCGACGCGCTGCGCGGCTACCTCGACGGCCACGTGGTGCTGAGCCGGCACATCGCCCAGCGCGGCCGCTTCCCGGCGATCGACGTGCTGGCCTCGGTCAGCCGGCTGATGCCGGTGGTGACCGGCGAAGACCAGCAGCGGCGCGCGCGCAAGCTGCGCGAGTGGCTGGCGCACTACGAGGAGAACCGCGACCTGATCGCGGTCGGCGCCTACAAGAAGGGCGGCGACCCGCTGCTCGACCAGGCAGTGGCGAAGATGCCGGCGATCGAGCAGCTGCTGTTCCACCCGGGCGCGCGGCCGATGGCGGAGACGCAGAAGCTGCTGCAGGCGATCGCCGGCGCCTGACCGCCGGCGCGCGCGACCGCAGCGGCCGCGAACGGCTGCAGTACGGCCCATGCCATGGTCGATAGCGCCCGATGATGCGGCGGTTCCAGTTCCCCTTGCAGACCGTGCTGCGGTTGCGCGGCCAGTTCGAACGGCAGTCGCGCCGCGTACTGGCCGCGGCGATGGCCGAGGTCAACGGCGTCGAAGGCCGCTTGCGCAGCGTCGGCCAGGGTCTGCGCGAGTGCGCCGACCAGGCCAACGGCGTCACCACCGGGGCGCAGCTGGCGCGGGCGCTGGAGACCGGACTGCGCCACTACCAATGGCGGCTGCAGCGTGAACTCAGTCGCGTGCAGGCCGTGGCCGAATCGGCGCGGGTTGCGTTCCTCGAGCGCCGGCAGGAGCTGCGGTCGCTCGAGCGGCTGCGCGAACGGCGGCTCGACGAATGGCGCACGGCGGCGGTGGCCGCCGAGCAGGGTGAGTTGGACGAGCTGGCACGCATGGCGCGCGCCGGCCAGGAGGCACAGCCGTGAAGGGATGGATCGTCAACCTGGTGGCCGGCATCGGCCTGTTCGCGGCGTCGATGGTGGGGGTGCTGGCGGCGACCGGTCGCCTCAACCACGAGGGCACGGCCAGCATTCCGCTGCTCGGCAGCCTGTTTCCCGAGCCGCCGTCAGCGGCGAAGGACGCCGGTGAAACCGGCAGGAGCGGCGACGGCAAGGGCGGCGCCGATGCGCACAAGAACGACGGTGTCGCCGCCGATGCGCGCGGCAAGAAGGTCGAACCGGCCGCCGCACAGGATGCCGACGGGCCGCAGGGCGAGGCCAACAAGGACGCCGAGCCGCGCAAGCTGAAGCGCGGCCGCTCGCTGTTCGACAAGGACGACAAGGGCGGCGAACACGGCGAGCAGGGCGGCGAAGGCGCGCCGAAGGACGGCGCCGCGGCGACCAAGGGCGGCGAAGGTGCGCCGAAGGACCACGGTGACGCCGAGCTGAAACCGAAGGCCGGCGAGCGCAGCGCCGAGGGCGACTTCGAGCACCTGCAGACCGGGTTGGTCGCCGAGCATGCGCGCTACACGCCGGGTGCGTACTTCCACTTCGACGGCCTGCCGGCGGGCATCACCCCCGAGCAGCTCAACCAGGCGTGGCAGCGGGTGCAGCAGACGCTCGGCGACCTCGACAAGCGGCGCACGGCGCTCGATCTGCGCGAACAGGAATTGCAGGCGTTGGAGCAGGACGTCGCCCGCCGGCAGACCGAGCTCGGCAAGGAGCGCCAGCACCTGGAGACGCTGCAGAAGGAGTTCGACAGCCACATCGAGCAGTTCCAGCAACAGGTCAAGCTGGTGCGCACCGACGAGGTGGCGGCGCTGAAGCGCAACGCGCAGACGCTGGCGACCTTCGAACCGGCCAAGGCCGCCGAACTGGTGCAGGAGCAGTGGAAGACCGAACGCGGGCAGGACGAGGTGCTGAAGACCCTCGAGCTGATGGACAAGGACGCCGTCAACACCTTGCTGGCGGCGCTTCCGAATGCGCTGACCCGCGAAGTGCTGCAGAAGCGGCTCAAGGTCGTGCGCGAGCCGGAGAAGAAGTGAAGCAGAACTCAACACCCGGGCCGCTGGCGGTCGATACCACGGTGGCAGGGATCGGCGGCGGGGAGTGACCGAGCGTGGCCGAAGACAAGCAAAAGGACGGCGAGCCGAAGGCGGAAGGCGGCAAGAAGAAGGTCCTGCCGCCGCTGATCCTGATCGCCGTGGGCGCGATGCTGGGCGGTGGCGGCGTCGTCGTCGGGCTGCCGCCGAAGAAGATCGAGGTCAAGGTGCCCGAGGTGGTGCACAAGCTGGTCGACGTGCAGCACCCGGACGAGCTGGCGTTCACGCTCAACCCGCGCGTCGAGAACGGCAAGTCGTACGCCTCGCTGAGCTTCTACTTCGTCTACCGCGTGCGCGACGACCACGAGCCGGCCGCGTTCGAGGCGATCAAGACCGGCTGGGACCGGGCCAAGTCGAACTGTCTGCTGCTGATGCGCAACCGCACGCTGCGCGAACTCAACAGCGAGAACGGCAGCCGGATCCTGGCGCAGGAACTGGTCGAGGAACTCGACCACACGTTGTTCCCCGGCAAGCGCGACGACAAGGTCGCCCAGGTCACCGAAATCCTGTGGAGCAAATGGTTGTTGCAATGAGCGACGCGCACCCCCGAGCGAGTCGAACCCCGTGAACGAGATCCTGACCAACGAAGAGATCGAGACCCTGCTGCAGATGTTCCGCACCGAGGGCGGTGCTAGCGACGTCGAGACGAACAAGGCGGGGGCAGTGCTGTCGTCGGCGGCGTTCAGCGAGCGCGTGGTCAGCCCGGCCGACCTGCTGAAACCCAATCGCCTGAGCCGCGAGCAGCTGCTGGCGCTCGAGCGCCATTTCGAGAGCGCCGGCAAGCTGTTGTCGGCGACCATCAGCGACAAACTGCGGCTCGACACGCGCTGCGACTGCGTCGCCGTCGAACAGCAGCGCTTCCAGACCTGGCTCGAACAGCTGCCCGGACCGGCGGCGATCTACGTCGTGCGGTTCGACGCGTTCCGGCTGCCGGTGCTGTTCACCGCCTCGACCAGCCTGCTGTACGGCGCCGTCGACCGCATCCTCGGCGGCTCGGGCAAGCTCAATCGCGTGCCCAAGGACTTCACCGACGCGGAGTACACGGTCGCCGACGCGATGGTCGGCCCGTGTCTCGACCGCATCTGCGAGAGCCTGGCCGACGTGGTCAAGCTCAAGTGGACGATCGAGAACCGTTACTGCAATCCGTCGATGGCGCAGATCCTGCCGAGCCAGGACGTGGTGCTGTCGATCTACTTCCAGGCCGCCGGCGAGTACCTGATCGGCGACCTGCGGCTGGTGATCCCGTTCCAGTCGATCGAACCGCTGCTGGAGAAGCTCGGCAAGGACACGGTGACGCGCCTCGACCCCGGCGCCATGCGCGAGACCGTGGGGCGGACCGTGCGCTCGGTGCCGATGGACCTGGCGGTCGAACTCGGCGAAGCCAGGATCCGCCTCGGCCAGCTGCTGGCGCTGCAACCCGGCGACGTGGTGCCGCTGCAGACGCGCGTCGGCGCGCCGGCCGTGGTGCCGGTGCAGGGCAAACCGAAGTTCCTCGGTCACCTCGGGCAGGTCGGCAACAGGTTGGCGTTCCAGGTTGCCGATGTTGTCGTCAACTGAGCGATGAGCAGCACCCTGGACAACCCGGCCGAGAAACGCACGGACGGCGCGACCGGCGCCACCGTGCAGCCGGTGACGTTCGGCCAGCTCGGCGCCGGGGTCAAGGGCGACGGCCAGCGCAACCTCGATCTGCTGCTCGACGTCGAGATCACGGTCGCGGTCGAGGTGGGACGCACGCAGATCAGCCTCGAAGAGGTGCTGAGCCTGGTGCCCGGCAGCGTGGTGGCGCTCGACAAGAAGGCCGAGGAGCCGGTCGATCTGCGCGTCAACGGCAAGCTGGTGGCGCGCGGCGAAGTGGTGCTGGTCGACGACAACTACGGTCTGCGCATCACGCAGATCGTCGACGCCGCCGGTCGGATCGAGAGCCTGCGCTAGCTAGCCCAACTTCCGCAGCTTGAGCATCTGTGCGGTCGTTTTCGGGCTCTTGCCGCCCGCCAGCCCAACAACGGCGCGGACATGTCTCGCGAGAGTGCGCGTAGTGACAACCAACCCCATTGATCTCGAGATGCGATCGCTGGAGAAGGAGTGTGCAGCAATTCGTCCGGCGCCACTTGTGATGTCGGGCTAGGCTGGAGCGACTCAAAGAGCCGGCCTCGGCGCGCGCGACGACGGCGAGGCCTGTGGTGGAATGCGGTCGCGAGTCTGCCGATTCCGAAGGGGGAACAAGACGCAGCGCGGAACCGCGCGGCATCTGCTGCCAGCCGCGCACGCCGGCGAACCTGGGCGCAGGGCGAGGTTGACCGTCTGGTTGCAGGGAAGGGATGGTTCGGGCCCATGCCGGGGGTGTCCCGATCGCAGGAAGAATGCGGCGCCCAAGCCCGATAGGGAAGTGGAACCGGGCAGTCACGCCGGGTCAGCGACCGCGAACAACGGGGGGACTTGACGCCTTGGATGACAGCGGGAAGCTTTCCTGCCTACGCATCGCGCGCCCCCACCCCTGCACGCGACTTGACGAGGAGTTGAGTCATGCAACCCAGGAACTGGTGGGTCGTTTGCAATTGCCTGATCGCAGCGATGGCGGTGGCGCCGGTGTCGCTGGTTTCCCAGTCGAGGGTGACGCCGAACGTCAGCAGCTCAGGGCTGCCACCCAACGCCTTCCCGAATGTGGTTCACAGCCCGCTATTCCACGTCGCCGACGGAGTGTTCAACAACGGCGAGAGTCCGATGGGCCAACAGGGAGGGGTGTACGTAGACCACGGGGGCTTTCTCGACCTGGACGACACGCTGACTCCCACGCTCGAGAACGCGGCCGGCGTCGGGACTGTCCATCGGTTGATCAATCCCAACACCACGCCAGCGTCGTTCGAGGGCTGGACGAACCAGAGCTCGACCATTCCTGCCAATGGACCAATCGCTCAGATTGGCCCGGGCAACATCTTGCGACTGCGCGGCTACTTCCGCGACCTGCCGCTGGCCGCAGGAACTGCAGTCGACGACGGCGCATTCGAAGTCATCGCCGATCCAGTTTTCGACCCGAATCGACAAACCATCATCGTCATCTATTCGCCAGGCACGATTGGCTACCCTCCACTTGACCAGGGACGCAGCCCTGAATTCGGTCGCTTCGCGTACTGGGGCTTTGATTCGTTCTGCGGACTGCCCGGGGAACGGCTCCCACCGCCACCGCCACCACCACCGCCGCCGCCAGAAGCGAGCTACAGCGCACCGATTCAGAACGCCTACGTTTCGAACTCAGCTTTCCTTCTCAAGAACTCGGGGAACATTCTCTACAACATCGTCTGCGCGCGCGCCGTCTCGCGGCTTCTGCAGCGCCCGATGGTGCACCAGGTGCAGCGCAATCTTGAGCTCGTCAAGGCGGTTCAGCTGATCCTGCGGAGCCAGGACTCGACCTGGCGCCCGACCGGCTGGTCCCCGTTGACCGCCGACGTGCCGGTCGTAATCCGTGGCGATTCGTTCGGTGGCTATGTCGCCCAGGTCTGCGCGACTTTCTTTCCGAACAACTTCCATGGTGCATTCTCCACAGCCATGCCGATATCGGCACGGCGTGGGTTTGGCGGCGAACAGGAGTCCTGGGATTACATCATGGCGTTGTCCGGGTTCGTCAACTCCGGCAGGGGCTACAACCAGGAAGACCTGCTGCACTGGGGCCGGCTCCTGTGGGAGTACGAGGAGTCACGCAATCTCCAGGTGCCGGATCCACTCTGGAACAACTGGAGCCCGTTCTTCCACACGTCCATGACCCGGCTGTTCCGCGATGGCCGATTGCCGAGACCAGTCTATTTTCAGGTGAACGACGAGGATCCGACGTGCACTGGAACCGATAGTCTCTCGTTGTTCGACGGCGCGCGGAGTGACCACGACCATGGCTTTGCGACCGCGCCAAACGGCGTCAAGGTCTATTGGAGCGTGGCGAAGAAGCGCTGCCATGACGGCGGCTTCTGCACCACCGCGATCAACAACGTCGGCACCTGGGATCTCAATGACCACCTGTTCGAATTCGTGGCGCCGGTGGTGCAGTCGTTCCAGAACAGCGCGACCTACCTGCCGCCGCAACCAGCCAACGACACCGAGGATCCGTACGCCGCCCTGCGCGCACCGCTGTTCGTCCAGCCCGTTCAGCCATCGACTCCGTTGACCTTGGACCCCACGTTCGGCAGCACCTCGATGGCGAGCGTCCCTGCGAACGCCAAGCGCGCCACGGGCAAGCTCTGGGGCAGCGGCACTTTCCTTGGTGGCCGCGACTCGCTCAAGATCTACCACGAAAGCGCTACCAATCCAAACGAAGACGTGGTGTACGCCGGCAGCGCCGAAGGTGTGGTGACACGCTTCAAGGTGGATCCAGTGACATTCGAAATGAGGATCTCCTGACGTTCCTGTGGGTGCCGGCGGAGCGTAGTTCGGCCACGTAGCCAGTAGTCGGAGGCCGAGATCGAGGGAAGAGGTGAGAAAGCGCATC
>Ga0209488_10002602_pt1 | contig 14734 bp, 10 predicted proteins | sample Rivendell_Oct201_8_FD_188349 | JGI IMG/M metagenome (GOLD analysis project Ga0209488, IMG submission 188349) | Vadose zone soil microbial communities from the Eel River Critical Zone Observatory, Northern California, USA -... | ecosystem: Environmental > Terrestrial > Soil > Vadose zone >... | reverse complement strand
ACCGGCGTCGGTTGATCCGGAATCCTTCCGAGTGGACGGTGGCCGTAGACGAGTTCGTGCGGTTGTACCCACTCGTGTTCCAGGACGGCCGCCAGGCAACCGATGACGTCGAGTTCCATGGCTGCCCAATTCGCGCCGGCGATATGCTCTGGCTCGGTCTCGGGTCCGCGAACCAGGATCCGCGCAAATTTGAAAATCCGGAAAGGTTCGATCCCAGCCGCAGGAACCTGCGCGACCATGTTGGTTTCGGAAGCGGTACGCATCGCTGCCTGGGCATGCACCTGGCGAAGGCAGAGATTGTCATCGTCATGCAGGAGTGGCTGGCGCGAATTCCCGAGTATCGGATCGCTGCAGGGACAAACCCCATGGAGCGCGGAGGCCAGTTGCGAATACAGTACCTGCCGCTCGAGTGGGACTGACGCGCGCAAGGCGCATCATCGAGGCGCCACCGCGGGCTTACCGCTCAGGTTTGTGCGGCCAGAGATCTTCCGTCTCGATGACGAGGTTAGTCACGAACATCGCACCGCGGATACGGTTGAGATGCCCCTCGCCGGTTCGATCTTCTGTCAGGCAGATGTCGCCAGCGCGAAAAACTTCTTTGGCGCCGCTGCCGCCGCCCACTTGGACCTCCAGCTCACCGGAGGAGATGATTCCGATTTGATTGATGACACAAGGATGAAAATCCATCCACCCGTCTTCCCAGCACAGCATACGGAAACCCGTGATCCGTCGCGGCGTGCTCCACTGGTTGCATGCGTTCGGAAACAATTCAGGGAACTCGGTAATGTAGGCCTTGTCGTCCTCGCCCGTATAGACCCGCTTGACGTTGGGCGTCGGCTGCTTGCGCGGGTTGATCGTGCCCGGCGCCTGAATCTCGGCCTCGGATCCCGGCCAATCGGTCGCCACGCCGATCTGCAAGAGCCGACCCTGGTTGCTGACATCGAGGGCCACACGGGGAGAGCTCCTTTCGTCCGTGAGAAGGATGTCCCCGGGCCCCAGCTGACAGGTCTGCGACGGTCCGGCAATCAGCGTCACATCGCCCGAAATCACGAAGCTCAGCAGCGATCCTGGTTGACTCGCGAGCCCCTGGAACTTGCCATCGGACAGCACGATCGCACGCAGAAAGTCCGAGGGCAGGGGATTGAAGGAGTTGCCCCGCGGCAGTTGCCCCTTCGATTGCTGGCGATAGCGCTCGGCGCTCGCCTCGCCCGTGCGGTGAGCCGTCGGCAAAGGCAGAGGGGCGATATTCAACGTTCTGTCCTGGTCTGCAGTCACACGAACCGCTTTCACCGGCTCTCTCCCCTGGCAATCTTCTAAAGGCTTTTCCCATCCACAACATCACACCCGGCGCGCGGTAGCGTACCCGGCGCGCAGCGGCGTTACCAATCCTGCAGATTGCTTCCGACTTTTGGACCTCCCATTTTCCAGGGGTTGGACCGGGTGCGCGGCGGCCGCGCACGGTCTCTCCTCTCACAAACGACAGGCGAAGCGCAACCCTCGCCCATGTCACTATTCACATGCCCAAACAGACCGATATCCGTGCGGCGTCAGCGGATATGTGGGTAAAATCGGCCACATAGGGTCGCGCCATCGATGCTTCATGCTGGACGACAACTCCATGGCAACAACTGACACCAAGCCGGCCAAGCTACCTGAACTGCGTTATCCGGACTGCGATCGAAGCGGTCCGTTATTTGGTCCGAACCGGATGAAGTTGGCGGTCTTCGGCCTCAATGTGTCCTCTGCCGGCGGTATGACCAAGGCTAAAGATCGACACGAAATCGACTGGCAACAAAACGTCCGCCTGGTCAAGCTCGCGGAAGATGCGGGTTTCGAAGCGGCCGTTCCGTTTGCCCGCTGGCGAGGCTTCGAGGGCGAAAGCAACCCCTGGGGCGAAAGCTTCGAAACTTATACCTGGGCGGCTGGGCTCGCCGCGGTCACCAGCCGCATCGCCGTCTTCTCCACGTCCCATATTTTCACGATGTCGCCGATCATGGCGGCCAAGCAGATCTCGACAATCGATCATATCTCGGGCGGGCGTGTCGCGCTCAATACCGTTTCAGGCTGGTTCGCCAAAGAAATCCGGATGTTCACCGCGGATAGCATGGATCACGACGCACGCTATGCCTATGCGGACGAGTGGATGGAAATCGTCGCGCGCCTTTGGACTGAGACGGATACATTCGATTTCAGCGGCGCATATCACACTGTAAAAGGCGGCTACCAACAACCTAAGTCGATCCAGAAACCGCGTCCCCCGGTGATGAGCGCAGGTTTGTCGGCTGTCGGCAATGCGTTCGCCGCCCGATGGGCCGACATGGTATTTGTTAGCCCGGATAAGCTCGATCCAAAGAGCGCTAAGGAGAAGGTGGACGCACTGCGGAGTTTGGCGGCAGAGCGAGGCCGGCGTCCTCAGGTTTGGATCGCCGCCTCAGTGGAAGCCGCGCCAACTGCGGCGCAGGCTCACGCGACAATCGCACACTTCGTCGAACAGGAGGGCGACGCCAAGGCGATGGAGAATTTTCTCGAGTGGATAATGGGCGGTTCCCACATGACGCCGGAACGACGCAAATCCCTGATCGAAAGCTCGAAAGAGATCGGCCGGGGATACCCTATCGTCGGCACCCCACGCCAGGTCGCCGACGAGATTCACGCCCTCTGCGAAGCCGGGATTGACGGCCTTTGCCTGACTTGGTTCAACTACGAGGCCGGCATGCCGTACTTCATCCGCGAGGTGCTGCCGCTACTCGAGAAGAGCGGCCTGCGTCAGGCCATTGCGCGCTGATGCGCCACTGCCTTAAACCATCGAATACCCGCCATCGACGGTGATGTCGGAGCCGGTCATGAATTTCGCCGCATCCGAGGCCAGGAAGGCGACCACTTCGGCGACGTCATCAACTTGACCTACCCGGCCCATCGGCGTCACCTGCTTCACCATTTCGTTAACGGCCTTCAAGTCCGGAAGTACGCCAGCATCCACATAAGCCTGACAGCCGACCTTGAGCATGGAGGTATCGATGGCGCCTGGCAGGACCGAATTGACGCGTATGTTGGTTCTGGCATGGGCTAAATCCACCGCGAGCGCCTTGCTGAACATTCGTACGGCCCCCTTGGAGGCGCAGTAGGACACATTCCAGTGGCCGGCGACCTCGCCATTGACAGAGCACATATTGATAATCGAGGCCCCTGCGGGATTGGCCTTCCCCGCCTTCATCATGAGCGGAACCAGCGCCTGCGCCCCGAGAAACATGCTTTCTACGTTCACGCGCATCGTCGTTTGAAAATCTTCGAGCGTTGTCTCGAAGAAGGGACGTGAGCGCATCATCCCCGCGTTGTTGACGAGAATATCCAGCTTCTGGAACTCACGCTCAATGTAACGTGCCATGTCACTCCACTGCTGCGGCGACGTCGCATCCATCGCCTTGCAGAAAACGATGAGTTTGTGGTCACGGGAAAACGAGGAGAGATCTTCCAGCTCCTGCAAAAGAATATCCGCGGCGACCACGGTCGCGCCTTGACGCGCCAATGTGAGTACTATCTCCCGTCCGATTCCCCGAGCACCACCGGTGACCAAAGCAGTACGGCCATCCAACAGCATAGTCTGATCCCCCAATGTTTACCTCCCCCGGAGGCAGAAGAGCCATTGTAGCCCTTCTGGTTCCGCCGGCTCGCTGCGCGTCAGATCACAGCGCAGGTCCCTGACTGCAGTTAGTGTGGTTGGGGTTGGTGAGCTGCGCCCCTGACAAAAAGAGCAGGGCGGATGAAATTGACCTCGTTGCGCAGGCATCGCCTGGGTTTTCAGGAGCCGCGCCTTCATTGTCTGGCCACCGCTTGCGGTCGGGCCGTGGCCGCTCTCCAAAGGGCGTCGGTGCAATGCGCCTGCAATGATCCCGGCCCAGGCAAGCGGCTCAAACGCTGAGGGTAGCCGGCCAAATAAGTCCTTTACTCTCATAAGGGGCAGGGCGGCTGGAGGCCCGCTCATGCCAGGATCGGAGCGCGGTATCCCGGCTTCTGGCTCAGATAACCGGAGCAAGGCACATGTCGCCAATGATCGAACGGGTCGACCCACAGCTGGTGAAGCTCCTTCAAGAATTCCCGGCAATCGAACTACGGTCGGCAGGCGACCTGGGGACCGCTCGTGCACGAGTTGATCAGATGATTGAGGACATGACCGTCCCCTTGCCCGAAGATGTTGAACGTAGAGAGGTCCTGATACCGGGCCCCTGCGGTGCACCTAAGGTGCGAACACTTATCTACCTCCCCCGGGGAGCAAAAGGGCCGCTACCGGTCGTTCTGTACTTGCATGGCGGCGGGATGATTATGGGCAGACCGGAATTCGCGGATGCCTATAACGCTTCGTTGTCATCACGGTATAGCTGCGCTGTCGTGGCACCCGACTATCGCAAAGCGCCCGAGGCGCCTTGGCCCAAGGCGGTAGAGGATGGCTACGCCGTCTTGACCTGGCTGTCTGGACCGGACACTCGCGCCATAGGCTTGCAGCCTGCCAGCATTAGTCTGTTTGGGGAAAGTGGTGGCGGCGGCATCGCTGCAGGCCTTGCGTTGCTTGCTCGTGACCGAGGTCTGCGCGCGATTGGTGGGCTGGCGTTGAACGCGCCGATGCTCGATGACAAGACCGGCTCCGAGAGCAATGTCGAAGAGGCTGATGACGGATTTCTGTGGACTGCCACTCAAAACCGCATCGCGTGGGGCCTGATCAAATCAGCCGGTTTCGACACGACCGAATGTCCTATACCAGCCGAAGCACGCGACCTGTCTGGACTTCCTCAAACATTCCTTTACGTTGGACAGCTGGATTTATTTTTGCGCGAGAATCTGCGCTGGACTGAGCGACTCGCACTTGCCGGAGTGCCAATTGAGCTTCATGTCTATCCGCGGGCATATCACGGCTTCGAGTTGGCGGCCAACGCTGAGGTAGCTAAGGCCGCGATCTCACAGCTCGAGGGCTTTTGGGAACGAATTTTCGCAGCGCCGCCTGGGACGGTGTGAGCCCCATGTCGTTCAGCACCGCCTGTTGATATCCGTGCCGGTACCTTGCGGCGCGAATGAAAGCTTCTACTGACCTCCCGGCAGAGCCGGGAGGTCTCCCGTCGTGCTAGAGGTTCAACGATAGTGTAATGCCATAGGTCAGTGGCATGCCGACGTATTGGTCGACGCCATCGAAGGTGAAGTTGCGATTGGTCACGACCAGCTTGTTGGTGACGTTCTTACCCCAGACCATGAGCCGATAGCGGTCGCTGTTCCAGTTGATACCCGCCTGGACATCGAGGGTCGTATAGCCCGGCATCTTCTCTATCGGCTCATTGCCAATGGAGGAGGTTGTCTCGGTGCGATGCTGCGCCTGCGCGCCGATGAAGCCCGTGACGGCGTTGCTGATCGGGAATGTGTAGTTGAAATTCGCGGCCAGGGTCCATTTCGGCGCATACGGAATGGGGTTGCCTGCGAAGTTGGCTTGCGAATTGGCGTTGCTGACCAGGTACTTGCCGTCGGGGCCGAGTGTATTGATCAGCTCCGTATCCAGGAAAACCGCCGAGGCTCCCACGGTCAGGCCCGTGAGCGGATGGGCGGCGAGCTCGACCTCCGCGCCTAGAATTTGCGATCTCGGCACGTTCACCAGCGCCTGTAGGTACTGGAAAACCGGATCAAACAGCTTTGATTTGATCTGCTTGTCCTTGTAGTCCGAGTAGAACGCGGTGGCATTGACGAGCAATCTGCGGTCGAGGAACTGGCTTTTTACGCCCGCTTCGTAGGTGAGTACCGACTCCTGCCGCACGGGCGTGAAACCGACGTCGGTCGCGGCGGTGATGTTGGGGAAGCTGCCCGCCTTGTATCCTTTGGCGGCGTTGGCATAGACCAGGATCGTGTCCAAGGGATTCCAGTCGACGCCCGCGCGCCAGGAGACATTGTTTTCATCCAGCTTGCCCGGCACTGCGTGCGGCAGGAAGTTCGAGCCGAGAGTGATGCAGTCCCCGTTGGTCAGGTGGACCGGCTGTCCGGAAAGAAGCGAGGCCAGCTCGGAGAAGAAGGAGAGATTGGGGCTCGGGTTCCCATCCTCTATGGGAGTATAGGAGCAGTTGAGGGACTTCCTGTTGTTCTGCGTATAACGGGCGCCCGCCTTGAAAGTCAGCTGGCTCACCGTGTATTCGCCATTGACGAACCCTGCGTAAGTATCTTGTGTCTGATTGCTCTTGCCGGCGCTGTAGGACCAGTACCCGGGCGTGATGCCTGTGAGCGCCAGATGAGCCGGCAGAGACGGCGTGTAGTGAGCTGTGCCGTCCGCGAAATTGATGTTGTAGTCCTCGTCGATGACGTCGTGCTCATAGTTACCACCGACCATCCAACGAAAAACGCTGTCCACATTGTTGGCGAGCCGCAGCTCCTGGAAGACGTTGTCGATCTTGCCGTCATCCCGGACGACATCGTTGCGCTGCTCGGCCAATCCATCGCCTTCGGGCCGCTCATGCTGCTTGTAGTCGGTATAGGAGCTGATCGACGTCAGGGTGATCGGAGCGGTGACGTTGTAATCGACGCGCACCGTCGCCTGCCACAAGCGGTTGTCCGCAAACGGTGCATTTTGAGGTGTCCAGTCGGCTCTGCGTGGGTCGGCGCTCGCGTTGGGTATGAATGGCTTGGGAAGTGGGTTTGGAATGTAGTCCGTAAAGGAGGGAATGAACTCCACAAATTGCGCGGCAGCGGGCTGGGTGCGGTTCCGCCACGCATTGAGATTGGTTTGCACTCGCAGACTGTCGGTAGGCTTCCAGTCCGTCAGAAGCCGGATCGCAGCCGTCTCGGGCGCCCCGTTGCTGTCGCCCGGACGAGTGGCGCTCTGCTGCCACCCGTCGCCGCTGGTTGTGTGGATAGCCAGCCGCGCCAGAAAGTCAGGTGCAAGGGGGCCGCTCACATAACCATCCACGTCGTAGGTTTCGAAGCGGCCGTAACCCACGCTGAGACCCGCACGCGGGTCTTCAGTCGGCTTGGCCGCAATGTAGTTGATTGCGCCGCCGGTGGCGTTGTTGCCAAAGGTGGTTCCTTGCGGACCCTTCAGCACTTCGACCCGCTCCAAATCGAAGAGTTCCAGGATCGTTTCAACGGGCAACGGCAGAGGGGCCTGATCCATGTAGACGGTCACGGCCGGAAAGGCGGCCAACGAGGCGTCGTAGAACCCGATGCCGCGCAGCGTATACACGGGTGTGGCCTGTTCCGTCTGGGTAAAACTCAATCCCGGTACCGCGGCAGCCAGGTCCAGCGGACTGGTGATGTGTTCCTGCTGGATCTGCTGGCTGCCGAGTGCCTTGATTGTCAACCCGACCTTATCGATCGACTCCTCCCGCTTGTTCGCGGTCACGATCACTTCTTCAAGTGTATTGTCCTCCGCGGCGGTTGCCGAGCTGGAATCCGGCGTACTCGCCGCGTGTAGGGGCAGGATGTGAGCTGCGAGAACTGTTGCCAGAGCGGTCGCAGCACGGTTTGTCCCGCTGGATGTGATTGTCATGGATGTTCGCCCCCCCCGAGGATCGTGGCCGTGAGTGTTACTCCGCCGGCTCGGTGCGCCTGCCGAATCACAACGAAGGTTCCCGACCAACGTCAGTATGGTAACGCTCGAGGAGCTGCGCGCCTGTCAAAAAGAACAGGGATGATTCCGTCCCCGAAAACTCGCAATGGCCCGCCGTCCGGTCACCGTTCACGGTCGGCGTGGATGGGCCTGCAGTGACCGGGCCGCGCCCGGCTTCTCGAGCCTATCGCCCGGGCGACCGGGGGTCGGCGGACGGCACGGCCAACGGCTCCAGCGCTGTTTCAGCTGTTACTTCAAAGGCTTTCATGGTTCCCTCGCTGCGTTCGCCGCCGGTTCGCCTCCCCCGGGCCGATGATCCAATGGCGTCACTCACGGCGATTCAGGCGCGTAGGGCTTACTCCCACAAGCGAGAGTGGCAGCCGGGCCCTCGCTCATGTCACTATCCGTGTGCTGGGATACAACTCCATCGCGGTCGGCGCGATTCGGGCAACTGGGCCGCGCTGCTGTCAGTTGTTGCGTTGCCTGGCCTATTGCTTTTTTGTGAACCGGGAGCAGCAAAGATGAGTGTTCCGGTCCCTGGCTTGGAGAGCGCGGTGGATATCGAGCCCATCGAGCGCGACGACCTCTCTAACATGGTCGACCGTAGTTGGGATGAGCTGTTTGGCATGGATGGCGCCGAGCGCGAAGAATTCCAGATCAGATCTCTACGCCGTCGCCTCGACGAGCTGCTGCCCAAGCTGAGCTCGCTACGTGTCCAGGTGGAAGACACCGGTGTCTCTCGCATTGGCAAGCTGGAAGACGTGCTCCCGCTGCTGTTTCATGACTCCGTATACAAATCCTATCCGATATCCCTGATCGAGAAGAACCAGTTCGCTCGCCTGACCAAATGGCTCAGCGGCTATACGACGGTCGATCTGACCCATGTCGATGTCAGCAACTGCCAAGGAGTAGATCGCTGGATCGATACTCTCGATGCGCAGACTCCCTTGCGTGTCATCCATACCTCCGGGACCTCCGGCAAATTATCGTTCTTCCCGCGCAGTACCGTGGAGATCCGGTCCTTCTTCAAGAGTCACCTCAAGGTACACGAGGGATTCGGCTCGGAGCCGGGTGTTCGCCTGGGCGATGGACAGACGCGGATGATCGTGGTCAATCCCGTTCCCCGCTACGGCCGCCAGATACGCCACCGTTGCTTCCCTCTCATGCAAAAGTACGTGACGCCTGCACCGGGTCAACTTTATGCGCTCGATTATGAAGTGAGCGCGGATCTGGTGTCCCTTTCCGGGCGAATCCGTATTGCGCAGGCGAAGGGAGAGCTATCCAAGATTACGCTCTCGGAGTCGCAGCGCGCCGCCATGGTGAAGTATCTGGCCGACCTCGAAACGCGGCCTGCGGACGCTGCGAGTTTCTACCAACGTATTGCCGATGAGCTGCGGGGCAAACGGGTTCTGGCAGGCGGCTTCACCCACCTGTTGCAGGATGCTGCCCGCACCGGTCTCGAACGCGGCATGCGTAACATTTTCGCGCCGGGGAGCCTCGGGATGACAGGAGGCGGCAACAAGGAGGGAGCCTTGCTTGCCAATTGGCTCGATCTCGTCCGCGAATTCACCGGCATTCGAAAGTGGGCGATGAATTACGGCATGAGCGAGATGATCAGCATGATGCCGATGGGCGATGAGGGTTGGTATCACGTGCCGCCCTACGTCATTGCGTTCCTGCTCGACCCGGTGAGCGGTGCTCTTCTTCCTCGCACGGGCGTGGTGACGGGGCGCCTCGCTTTCTATGATCTCCTGGCTCAAACCAACTGGGGGGGCATCATCTCCGGCGACAAGGTGACGATCGACTGGGATGGCCCGAGTCCCAGCGGGCGGAAAGCCCCGCGGATCCGGTCCGACATAACACGTTACACAGCGGATATTACGGGTGAGGACAAGGTCACATGTGCCGCCACTGCCGACCAGACCGATGCAGCGCTTCAGGCGCTTCTCGCGGGCTGACATTGGTTCAGCAGGAGTCCGTTAATGACTGAGTTCAAGGTCCCACTGATCATACGCGGCGAGGTCATTGAAGATTACGCAGTTGAGTTTCGCGACCGGGGTAGCGGCGGACATGCCTTCGTGACGCCGAGCGTGGCGAAGTATCTTCACAAGCTCATCGCGAAGAGCCCCCTGATATTAGAGGATCTTTACACGATCGATTTCGACGAGATCTGTGACTACCTGGACGAGCTGCGACAGCGTCTCGATCTGGATACCAATTCCTATTGGCGAGAGGCATTCGAGATCAGCTGCCACTTCTCAAATCTATCGCGGCCGGTTCTGGAAGCAATCTATCGTAACAGTCCCAACGCTCTGGCACGGGACAACGTTCGCCAGCTTGCCGAAGCGCGCATCGGGGTGCGCTTTCTCGAAGGCTGGGTCCGCACCGAGTTGCGCGATGGCCGGGCGATCGAGGTCCGAGCCGTGGGCTCGCGTTCGGTCCATGTCATCGCCGGCAATGTGCCTGTCGTGCCGATCTCTACGCTTCTGCGGGGCGCCATAACCCGCAGCGACGTTATCGTGAAGGTTCCATCCAACGATCCCATCACCATGGGCGCCATCGCGCGCACGATGATCGACATGGCCCCGAACCATCCGATCACGCGCCATCTGAGCGTCGCTTACTGGAAAGGGGGCGACGAGTCTGTCGAAGAGCGTATCTATCAGCCGCAGCATATCGAGAGGCTGGTGGCCTGGGGCGGCTTCGCCTCGATCAAGCATATTACGAAATATCTGCAGCCCGGCATCGATCTCATTCCGCTCGAGCCGAAATCGAGCACAACCCTGATCGGCAAGGAGGCACTCGCTGATGAGGAGACGATGCGAGAGGTGGCGCGGCGCGTGGCGGCCGATGTGGGGGGCTATGATCAGGAGGCCTGCACCAATGCTCGGGTCATGTTTCTGGAATCCGGAACGGATGAGGCGGGCATTGCGCTGGCCAACCAGTTTGGTCAATACGTGTTCCAGGCGATGCAGGGTCTGCCACAGACGACCAGCAGCGGCCCGGTCAACTTCGATCCTGCGCTGAAGGTCGAGTTGGAATCCATCGCGCAGCAACGGGATTTCTACCGAGTCTTTACCGAAAGGGGCAGAACCGAGAAAACGGGAGCGATTATCGTCTCTCAGGTCAGCGAGCAGGTGGATTTCCCCTCTCTGCTGTACGGGCGTGTTGCGAACATCGTGCCGGTCGACCGAATAGAGGATGGCTTGGATTCGTTCAGTGCGGCAACCAAAGCGGCCGGTATCTTTCCCGACAGCCTTCGCTCTCGCCTGCGCGACCGCGGCGCACTGATGGGTGGGCAGAGTTTCATACCGATTGGGTATGCGATCAGCAGCTCGGCCGGGGGGCCAAGCGATGGTATTGAGCCGGAGCGTCGAATGTGCAGATGGGTCGTGGATGTGCGCGCGGATCCGGCCGTGGTCGCGGGGCCATGGATGCAAGAGCAGGAGATCGCGGCCTTGAGGAAAGCGGCCGTCAGCTCGCGACAGCCACGCGAGGAGGAAATCTGATGCAGTACACGCTTCTGGGGACAACCGGCCTTCCGGTTTCGCGCCTCGCCCTGGGGACGATGACCTTCACTGACGGCTCGAAGACAAACATTGCGCTGCACAAGGTTGAGGAAAAGCTGGCGGACGAGCTCGTGGGACGGGCCTGCGAGGCGGGCATCAATTTTGTCGATACGGCAAACAGCTACGATCGCGGCGGCTCCGAAACCGTCTTGGGCCGAGTGCTCGAGTCACGGCGCAAGGACATGGTGCTCGCCACGAAGGTGGGAATCCGAACGGGCCGGCCGCTCACCGAGGCCGGGCTTTCGCGCCGTAACATTTTGATGTCCCTCGATGATAGTCTGCGTCGGCTGCGCACAGACTGGGTTGATGTCTACATCGCCCACAAGTTCGATGTCTTCACACCCATGGAGGAAACGCTCGATGCGCTCGATGCCGTCGTGCGAGCAGGGAAGGTTCGCTACCTGGGCTTCTCCAATTGGTCAGCATGGCAAGTGGCCACGGCGCTCGAGATGCAGAAGGCGAACGGTTGGGCGCGCTTCACTCATGGCCAGATGCACTACTCGCTGCTCGGGCGCGACGTGGAGCGCGACGTGATTCCGATGATGCAGCATCATGGGCTGGGCATGTCAGTCTGGAGTCCGCTTGCCTTTGGTTTTCTTACGGGTCGGTTGACGCGCGAAAATCTGCGCGAGACAGGGCGTTACGGTCAAAACATGGATTTCCTGCCTTTCGACAAAGAGCACGGGTTTCAAGTCGCCGAGTTGCTTCGCAAAATAGGGGACTCGCACGGCGCCAGCGTGCCGCAGATCGCCCTGGCATGGTTGCTTGCCAAGAAAGCCGTGTCCAGCATCCTGATCGGCGTAAGCAAGACTTCCCAGCTCGACGACAATATCGGCGCGCTGGGTGTGACGCTCACCACCGAGGAGATCGCGCGGCTCGATGCAGCGACCGAGCTTTCGCCCGTCTATCCAAACTGGTTTTTTGAAAAAATGCTGGATACAAAGCTGGCGGAAGCCCTCGGAGTTCCTGCGTGAGCCTCAGTCGCTTCCGTTTACTGTTATTAAAGAGAGGTGGCGACGCAGGCCTTTGCATTTAGCTTAGCTGGCATGATCAATCGCGAAATTTTCACCTCCGAGCACGAAGCTTTCAGGGACAGCGTACGTCGCTTTATTGAAGACGAGGTCGCTCCCTACCATGACGAATGGGAGAAGCAACGCGGCATGCCGCGCGAGCTGTGGCGCAAAGCGGGTGAGCTCGGCTTTCTGTGCTGCGATGTTCCCGAGGAGTACGGAGGTCCCGGGGCAGACTGGCTCTGCAATGTCATTGTCATCGAGGAGTTCTGGAAGGCAGGGATGAGTGGACCTGGAAGCGGATTTCTCGTGCACTCCGAAGTGGTGACCCCGTACCTCATGGCGGGCGGTAGCGAAGAATTGAAACACTATTGGCTGCCGCGCGTAGCGCGGGGCGAGGCGATCGGCGCATTGGGGATGACCGAGCCCAGCGGCGGCAGCGATGTACAAAACATCAAAACTCATGCTCAAAAGGACGCAGATCACTACGTCGTCAACGGACAGAAGATCTTCATTACGAACGGAATTGCCTGCGATTTCGTAGTCCTTGCCACAAAGACGGATCCAACAGCCAGGGCGAAAGGCATCAGTCTGTTGCTGGTCGAAGCCAACCGGCCGGGATTCGCGAAGGGTCGCAATCTCGAGAAGATCGGCACGCACGCGCAGGACCTGGCCGAACTTTTCTTCACCGATGTCAGAGTACCCGCGAAGAATCTGATCGGCGCAGAGGGCGAGGGATTTGCAATGCTGATGAGTCGGCTCGTTCAGGAGCGGCTCACGCAAGCTGTGCGCAGTACGGCCGTTTGCGAGGCGGCCATCGAGTGGACTGTGAAATATACACGTGAACGCCAGGCCTTCGGCCAAAAAATTGGCGATTTCCAGAATACACAATTCGTATTGGCGGATCTCGCCAGTGAAACGACCGCGATACGTGTCTTCACGGACTGGTGCATCCGGCGCTTCATGGAGGGTACGCTGAGTGCGGTTGAAGCCGCCAAGATAAAACTGTTGTCCACGAATCTCCAGGGAAAAGTCGTGGACAGCTGCCTGCAGTTCTTTGGCGGATACGGGTACATGCGCGAATATCCGATTGCCAGAGCGTTCGTCGACGCGCGACTGGCTCGCATCGGCGGAGGTTCGATAGAGATCATGAAACAGATCATCGGCAGAGATCTGTTCAAGGGCGCGACATCAGGATGAATATCCAGAAACTCCGCGACTACGTGTTCCCCACTATCGAGCACGACTTAACGCACCGGGATTCGATTTTATACGCTCTCGGCTTGGGTTACGGAACCGATCCAAACGATCCCGCTCAACTTCAGTTCGTTTACGAGAATGGGCAGAAGGCCGTTCCGTCCATGAGCTGTGTGATGGGGTATCCCGGCTTCTGGCTCAGCGAACCGCAGTTGGAGGTGGATTGGGTCAAGTTGCTTCATGGCGAGCACTACTACGAAGTTCACGGTCCACTGCCAGTTGAAGGAAGAGTCACGGCCAAGCACCGTATAACCGGTGTTGTCGACAAGGGCCCAGGTCGCGGCGCGACGGTGAGCTTCGAAAAGCAACTCTATGACTCATCCGGAAAGCTGCTCGCGAAGATTGAGCAGACCAATTTTCTCCGGGGTGACGGTGGATTTGGTGGTTTCGGCACTTCCCCCGGAGTTCGACCAGAACTTCCAGAAGGCAAGCCGGATGCCACCCATGAGATCGCGACGACGCGCCAGATCGCCCTCATTTACCGCTTGAGTGGGGACTACAATCCCGTCCACGCCGATCCTGCCATCGCGAAACAGGCCGGCTACCATGAGGCATTCATGCACGGGATGTGCTCAATGGGCCTTGCGACGCGAGCTTGCATCGACAGATTCTGCGATAACGACCCGACGCGGCTTCAGTCCATGTTCGTTCGATTCAAGCGCGTCGCCTTTCCGGGCGAGACCATGCGGTACGAGTTCTACGAGACGGACACCGGCGCGCGGTTTCGCGTGCGAGTGGTGGAGCGCGACGCTGTCATTCTCGATCGCTGCGAGGTTTGCTTTGAGAGATGAGGGTAGGGCATTTGATCGCACGCTGCGTGGCAGGGCTGCGATCATCGGTATCGGCGAGACGCCTTACTACAAGCGCGGAAAATCCCCGCTCCCGGAGTTCAAGCTCGCTCTGCAGGCAATCCTTGCGGCCGCCGGGGATGCCGGTATCGACGTGCGGGAGATTGACGGGTTTGCCTCATATGCGGATGAGCGGAGCATGCCGGCGCGGCTGGCAGCCGCGCTCGGTATTCGCCAGCTGAAATTTTCCAATCTCGTATGGGGTGGCGGCGGGGGAGGCGGGGCGGCGGCTGTTGGTAACGCGGCAGCCGCAGTGGCAGCTGGAATCGCCGATTGTGTGGTTGTTTACCGCTCGATCGCGAGCGGCGAGTTTCGCCGCGGCGCCGGGATGGCCGGGAGTCAAACAATTTCCGGCGATCAGGCACTGTGGTTTCCGTATGGACTGATCTCACCCGCGCAACAGTTCGCGATGAAGGTTGTGCGCTTCATGCATGAGCACGGCATCAAACAGGAGGCGCTCCGCGCCATCGCGATGGCCTC
>Ga0209488_10002601_pt1 | contig 14734 bp, 16 predicted proteins | sample Rivendell_Oct201_8_FD_188349 | JGI IMG/M metagenome (GOLD analysis project Ga0209488, IMG submission 188349) | Vadose zone soil microbial communities from the Eel River Critical Zone Observatory, Northern California, USA -... | ecosystem: Environmental > Terrestrial > Soil > Vadose zone >... | reverse complement strand
GCGATCGCGATCGCCGGATCGTCATAGATGCAGAAGCCCGACGCCCGCCCAGGCATCGCGTGGTGAAGCCCGCCACCCGGATGGAGCGCGTGCTCGACGTCGCCGCGGAGGATCGCCTCGATCGCCCGCAGCGAGCCACCGGCGACGGCTGCCCCGGCTTCGTGCATGCCGTGAAACGGCGGATCGTCGCCCGGCCCGATCCCCGCCTCCGCTTCGGACCACGGCTCGAGATCAAGCTCCGAGAACCGCTTGACGACCGCGAGGTAGCGCGCCGTGTGACAGAGGAGGAGCTCGTCGTCGGTCGCCGGCTCAGGGGCCAGGCCGGGCTCGGCGCCGAGTGCCCGGAGGAGATCGATCCCGGGCCCGAACCGCCGCGGCGTCAGCGGATGGCTCGGGCCGAAGTCGTACGTCAGCGACCGGGGGCCGAAGACGAGAAGCGGCGCGTCCGACACGTCTCGGACGATAACCCGTCCGCCGGCGTGGCACGATGCCGCGGTGGAAAAGGTCTACATGAAGCCGGTGCTCGACAAGCTCGGGGTGAGGCCCGGGATGCGGATCGCGATCGTCGGGGAGGTGGACCCCGACGGATCGTTCCGGGCGCAGCTCGCCGATCGGACGAGCGATGTCACCGTCGGCCGACCGAAAGCCGACACGGACCTCGTATTCTTGGCCGCCGACTCCCACGCCGAGCTGGCCGGCCTGCCCGCCCTTCGGGAGCGGATCCGACCGGCGGGCGCCATCTGGGTCGTCTCGCGGAAGGGTCGTGCCTCGACGATCCGCGACATCGAGATCATGGCGGCGGCCAGGGACGCCGGGCTGGTCGACAACAAGGTCGTCTCGTTCTCGCCGACCCACACCTCGCTCCGGCTGGTCATCCCGGTCGCGCTGCGACCTCGCGGCTGATCCGATGGCAGATCCTCCGCGGCTCCGGCTCCGGCTCCGGCGGAGTAGGATGGCCTCATGGGCAGCGACCTCCTCGTCGTCCTGATCATCATCCTCGTTGTCGTCTTCGTCTGGCGCGGCCCGAAGACGCTGCCGAAGATCGCCAACGCGCTCGGCCGCGGCGTGCGCGAGGCGCGTCGCGAGGCGGCAAAGATCGACCCCGCGGGCCACGAGGACGACGAGCCCGACTGACCGCGGGTCGGCTCCGACGACCGCCCCAGGGGTCGATCGTCCGGTTACGTACGCCCGCGGAAATCACTTCCGTTCCGCCAAGTGTTCCGAATCCGGATGCCGAATCCGGATGCCGAATCCGGACCACCCGACGACCCCGAACGATCGATCGTCCGATTACGAACGCCCGCGGAAATCACTTCCGTTCCGCCAAGTGTTCCGAATCCGGAGGCCGAATCCGGATGCCGAATCCGGACCATCGGAAGAAATGGGAGTGAATTCCGGCGGCGAACGAAATCGGAGTATTTCTCCGCGAGTTGGATCCGGCGGCGGCCGCGTTGGATCTGGCGGCGGCGGGGTTAAGGGCGGGCGGCGACCGAGTTGGACCTGGCGGCGGCGGGGTTAAGGGCGGGCGGCGGCCGAGTTGGATCTGGCGACGGCAGAATCGGGTCAGGCGTCAGAGCGGCGGCCGCCGGCCTCAGGCCGCCGGTGAGCCGGCCGTCGCGTGATCGCGGGCGACGATCCCGGCGGCAATCCGGCGGACCTCGCCGACGCTCGCGGCGTGGAGTGCTCGATCCGCCGCCTCCCGGCAGGCCTCGAGGTCGAGACCGGCGAGGACGCCCCTGATCCGGGCGATCGATCCCGGCGCGACGCTCAGCTCCTCGACTCCCAGGCCGACGAACAGCGCCGCCGCCGCCGGATCCGCGGCGGCCTCGCCGCAGACGGCGACCGAGCGGCCAAACGGTAGAGCAGCATCGGTGACCCGCTTGACGAGCTGCAGGATCGCCGGCTGGAGCGGCGTCGCCAGGTCGGCGAGGGCAGGGTTCGTCCGGTCGGCCGCCAGCGTGTATTGGACAAGATCGTTCGTGCCGATGCTGAAGAAATCGACGATCGGGGCGAAGGCCTCCGCGACGATCGCCACCGAGGGAATCTCGACCATGATTCCGAGTCGGACGTCGGTGGCGACGGACGCGCCCGCCCGCTTCGATGCCGAGGCGGCGGCGTCGATCGCCCTTCGGGCCGCGGCTACCTCTTCGACCGTCGCGACCATCGGCAGGAGGATCCGCAGGGGGCTCGCCGGATCGGCCTCGAGCAGCGCCCGGAGCTGTGTCTCGAACAGCACCCCATTGCGCAGGCCGAGCCGCAGCCCGCGGACGCCGAGGGCTGGGTTCATCTCGGGCTCCCCGGCGAGCCAGGAGGCCGGCTTGTCGCCACCGATGTCGAGAGTCCGGAAGACGACCGACCGACCAGCCACGGCTCGCGCGATCCGGCGATAGACGGCGCGCTGCTCGTCGAGACCGGGCGCGACCGACCGACCGAGGAAGAGGAGCTCCGTCCGGACGAGCCCGATCCCGTCGGCGCCGGCCGCTGCCGCCGCCTCGGCCTCGCGAACCGAACCGACGTTGGCGAGGATCGTGATCGACAGGTCACCCGCCGACGACTGACCAGTCGGCACGACGAACGCGGGCGCGGACGAGCTCGCGATCAGCACCGCGATGTCCTCGTCCGTCGGCTCGACGACCAGCTGGCCGGTCGTCCCGTCGGCGGCGACGGAGAGACCGTCGAGGGCCGGGCCCAGGGCGTCGCCAAGGCCCAGGACCAGCGGGATCCCGAGCGCCCTCGCGACAATCGCGGCGTGGCCGTTCGGCGCTCCGCCGGTCAGGGCGATGCCCCCGACGAGCTCCGGACGAAGGACGGCAACGACCGACGGGTCGAGATCGTCCGAGGCTAGGACCGCCGGCGTCCCGTCGCGGTGGTGGAGCTCTGGCCGAGTTCGGCCGTCGAGCCGGTCCATGACGCGGCGACCGACGTCCCGCAGGTCCGCGGCGCGTTCGCGGAAGTAGTCGTCGTCGACGCCGGCGAGCAGGTCGGCCTGTTCCGCGGACGCCCGATCGATCGCCTCCGAGGCCGACGCTCCGGCGTCGACCAGGGCAAGCGCCGGCTCGACGATCCCGGGGTCGCGGGCGAACAGCGCCTGGGCCTCGAAGATCGCTCCGATCTCCTCGCCTGCCCGACCCGCGGTCTCACCCGCGAGGGCGTTCAACTCGTCCGCGGCAGCCTCGAGTGCCGCCATGAGTCGCTCGCGTTCCACGGCCGGGTCGCGTCGCGCCTGGCCACTGCCAATCGGAGTCGGGGCGCTCAGCGCGGCGCTGGATGCGTCGCCAGTCGCCGAGTGAGACGTGGCATTCGGCGGGACCCACAGGAGTCGGCCGCGACCTATGCCTGCCGAACCCGCTCGGCCGAGCAGGGTTGCCCGCGCCATGTCGGTGGGCTCAGCCCGCTGTGTTGGCCGCGGCCGTCGCCGCGAGGACGCCGAGCAACAGCGCCGCCGACGTCGCGCCCGGGTCCTGGTGGCCGATGCTCCGCTCGCCGAGATACGAGGCTCGGCCCTTTGTCGCGAGCATCGGGATCGTGGCCGCCGCCCCCATGTCCGCCGCATCGTGGGCCGCCGCGGCGACGGCCGCCGCATTGCCGCCCGCGTCAAGTGCCGCGCGCGCTGCTCGTGCCGCCGGGAACAGCGCGTCGAGCATCGTCTTCTCGCCCTCGGTCGACTTGCCCAGACCGGAGATCCCCACGGCGGCCGCATCGAGGGCGGCGGCGAGTGCGGCAGGCGCCGACGATCCCTCCGCCGCGACGGCGGCCGCTCCCCGCAGGAACGCGGTCCCGTACAGCGGCCCCGCCGCGCCGCCTACCGTGCTGATCAGTGTCTTGCCGACCTGGCGGAGGAGGTCGGCGGTGGCGGTCTGGTCGGTCGTGCCGTCGGCGGCCGCGGGCCGGCTGTCGAGCATCGCCACGATCGCCTTGAAACCACGATCCATGTTGATCCCGTGGTCGCCGTCGCCGATCGCCTGGTCGAGGGCGGTCAGGGCAGGAGCCTCTTCGTGGACCCGCACTGCGGCTGCTCGCAGCCAGGCGGCGATCTCGTCGTGCATCGTCATCCTCGTTCGACCACCGGCCACGTGGCCGGGATCGGCCGGTCCGCCGGGCGGGAAGGGAGAACCCAGCCCGGCGGTGGCCATCGGGGACCCGGGTGGGTCCCAATCGGTTACGAAGCCTAGACCCCCCAGCGAAGGGCGGGGGTGTGGACCGGGGCATCCCAGAGCCGCGTCAGCTCATCGTCGAGCTTCAGCAGCGTGACCGAGAAGCCGGCCATCTCGAGGCTGGTGATGTACGGGCCGACGAGACTCCGCCCGATCTTGATCCCCTGTCCGCTCAGGATCTTGTTGAGGCTGTTGAAGGCGCCGTACAGCTCGATCAGTGGCGTCCCGCCCATCCCGTTGAGGAACGCGAGGACGGTGTCGCCCTTGCCGAGCCCGAGGTCCGACACGATCGGCGAGACGAGCCACTCGGTCATCTCGTCGACAGACGCGAGCTTCTCGCGCCGCCGGCCCGGCTCACCGTGGATGCCGATGCCGACCTCGACCTCGTCGTCGCCGAGCACGAACGTCGGGGTGCCGGCGGCCGGCACGATGCAGCTCGTCAGGGCGAGACCCATCGAGCGGCCCCGGGCGTTGACCTTTGCCGCCGTCGCCGTCACGTCCGCGAGCGGCGCGCCGGCTTCCGCGTGGGCACCGGCGATCTTCTCGACGAGGACCGTCACGCCGACTCCCCGTCGGCCGGCGGTATAGAGCGAATCCTGGACCGCGACGTCGTCGTTCGTGACGACCGAGGCAACCTCGATCTCGCCGGCGACGAGCTCGGCGGCCATCTCGAAGTTGAGGACGTCACCGGTGTAGTTCTTGACGATGTGGAGGACGCCCGCGCCACCGTCGACGGCGCGCGTCGCCGCTTCCATCTGGTCCGGGACCGGCGAGGTGAAGACGTCGCCGGCACAGGCCGCGTCGAGCATCCCAAGCCCGACGAACCCGCCGTGGAGCGGCTCGTGGCCGGAGCCACCGCCGGACACCAGCCCGACCTTGCCCTTCTTCGGCCCGCCGGCCCGCAGGACGACCTTGTTCTTGAAGTCGACCTTGACGAGATCCGGGTGTGCGGCCTCTAGACCGGCGAGGCTCTCCGGGACCAGGTCCTCGACCTTGTTGAGGAGCTTCTTCATCGCGTGGCTGGGTGCGTTCGCGGCCATCATGACCTCCTTGTGACCTGCGTGGATCGATAGTACGACTGCCTGTCAGGCCTCCGCGTGGACGGGCTCGGCAACTGCCGCGCCGGGGACCGTCGCGGTCACGTGATGGCCGACGAACTCGTAGAGGAACGCCCCGACGAGGCCACCGACGATCGGGCCGACGATGTAGACCGGGATCAGCTGATCGAGGTGCGTCTTGGCGCCGATCAGGCCGCCGAGCAGCTCCGGGCCGATCTGGCGGGCCGGGTTGAGCGCAGCGCCCGTGATCGGGCCGACGAGGATGATGATCCCGTAGACGATGAAGCCGATGATGATCCCGGCAAAGCCGGCCGGCGCGCGACCGTCGACCGCGGCCCCGAACACGGTGAAGACCAGGATGGCCGTGCCGATGATCTCGGCGGCGACCCCGATGAGCATGCCCGCATTGGCATTGACCGAGACGGCCCCGAGGCCGAGCTTCGCCGGATCGTTGCCGGACAGGATGATGAGCGTCAGGCCGGCGCCGATGAAGGCTCCGACGACCTGGGCCGCGATATAGCCTGCCGCCGTCTGGGTGTCGATCTTGCGGGTTGCGAGGAGGGCGATCGTGACCGCGGGGTTGATGTGGCAGCCGCTGATGTGGCCGACCGAGTAGACCGCGGCGAAGATCGCGAAGGCGAAGGCGAACGAGATCGTCGACAGCTCGGCGCTGCCGAACGGCTGGTTGCCGGTCAGGAAGACGGTCAGCGGCACGGAGCCCGCGCCGATGAACACAAGGATGGCGGTGCCGATCGCCTCCGCGGTCAGCTTCTGGCTCAGGGTCGGGGACGACATTGCGGGGGTTCCTCCTTGAGTGCTGTCAGTTGGCCGCGCCGGAAGCCGGCGTCTGGCTCACGTAGGGGGTCAGTTCCTCGGTCAGCGCGCCGAGTGCTGCCTCGGCGTCGTCGCCATCGGCGACCAGGGTGATGACGGTGCCCGGGCGAATCGTCAGACCGAGCAGGGCAATGAGGCTCTTGGCGTCGGCCTCGCGCTCGGCATGACGGATGAGGATCCGGCTGCCGAAGCGGTTGGCGATCTGGACGAAGCGTGCGGCCGGCCGCGCATGGAGGCCGGCGGGGTCGATGACGGTCAGGGTTCGTTCGGCCATCGGTCAGTCCTTCGGTAGCTTGATCATCGTCGCGGCCGACACCGCTGCCTCCGCGACTTCGTCGAGCGATGCACCGATGCTGGCCTGGACGCCGGCGACGAACGCACCCTCGACGAGTGGCGCCTCCGGAACCCGGACGACCGCTCGCTCGATTTCGGTCAGGTCCTCGAGCGCGAGCTCGACGCTGAGCGCGGCGCTGCCGAAGTCCAGGAGGAGCACGGCCCCGTCCGACGAGGCCGGGTCCGGTCCGAGAATCGTCCTGATCGCCTCCGCGATCCGGACTGCGTTCGTTCCCAGCCGACCATCGTCGGTTCCCCCCGCGAGCTCCACTCGGACCTCGTCGCCACCGAACTGGGCGACGATGTCCCGGAGACCCTCGACGAGCGTCCGGCTGTGCGAGACGAGGACCAGGCCGACCAATCACGCCTCCTTTCCCGTTGCAACCTGGATGGACCGGCTGGAGACCCGATCGTGACCCCGGACTTGTCAAGAACAAAGCAAGGAACGATGTGGATGCGCGATGGATCCGGCTGGGTGCCGATTCGGCGGCCCATCTGCCGTTGCCGGTCGCCGGATCGGCTGTCTACACTCGGTCGATCGAAACCCGCCCCAGGTTCGCCGTGTCCGTCCCGTCACCGTCCCGAGCTGTTGAGCGGCCACTCAATGCTGAGATGCCGCTCGACGCGCCGCGTCTGCGCGCCGGCCTCGTCCGGGTTCGCCGCGCGGTCGACCGGCACGCCGCCTACCTGACGCGGCTCGACGCCGTCCTCGGCGACGGCGATCACGGCGACAACCTCTCGACAGGGTTCCGGGCGGTCGAGGAGCTCCTGGCGGAGCTGCCCGACGAGACGCCGCCCGGGGAACTGCTGCGGGCCGTCGGGCACCGCCTCGTGGCGACGGTCGGCGGCGCGTCTGGGCCGCTTTACGGGACGGCATTCATCGAGGCCGGCTTCCGTGCCGGCGAGACCGCGGAGCTCGGCCCCGAACTGATCGGCGACATGCTGGAGGCCGCTGCCGATGGGCTGGCGAGGCGCGGACGCTGCACGCTCGGCGACAAGACGATCCTCGACACGCTGCGGCCCGCCGCGGAGGCGTACCGCGACGCGGTTGCGGGCGGTGGGTCCGGTTCGACCGCCGCCGCGGCCGCGATCGCCGCCGCGCGGGCCGGCGTACGGGCCACCCGACCGCTCGTCGCGAAGCGCGGACTGGCCCTCCGGCTCGGCGAGCGCTCCGCGGGCCATCTCGATCCCGGCGCGGTGTCCTGCCTCGTGATCCTCGTCGCGTTGGCCGGCGATGACTGAGGGCGATGGCGAGTCCGACCGCCCCGGGGTCGAGCCCGAGCTGGACCAGCTCCGGAGCCGGCTGGCGGCACTCGAACGTGAGTATCGGAGCGCCTTCGACCAGGCGCAGCGCGAGGCCGATGCCCTCTTCGCCCAGTACCAGCTGAGCCAGCTCGTCGCGTCGGGCGGATCGCCGGCCGAGCTCGGACGAGCCGTCATCGTCGAGCTGGTCCGCCTTGCCGGCGCCGACGGTGGCGCCATCTGGCTCGGCGAGACCGGACGGCCGGGCCTTGGGCTGATCGCGAGGACGGGCGAGTTCGCCGACCAGCTCCCCGCGGACCTCGCGGATGTCGCCGCGGCACGCGAGCTTGCCGCGGATCGCCAGGATCTCCGGTTGGTCGTCCTGGGCGAGGACGTCCCGGCGAGCGTGGTCGCCCTGGGGGTCCCAACGGATCGGCCGCTCGACGACGACGGCCTGCGGGTCGCCCAGCTGGCCCGCCACGAGCTGGCCTCGGCGTTCGGAGGGGCCCGTCTTCGGGAAGCCCTCGAGCGGGAGCGCCACGAGCTCGGGGAGGTTGTCGATGGCGCGACCGACGTCATCGTCCAGGTCGACGAGGCACGTCGGGTCGTCAGGCTGAACCCCGCCGGTGAGCGGATCCTCGGGATCGAGGCGGCCGCGGCGATCGGGCGGTCGTGCGGCGACGTCCTCGGCTGTGCCGTTGCCGGCGGTCATGGCGAGGACCACTGCCCGCTGGCCGAGGTGATCGCCTCGGGCGGGGCGATCGGCTACCGGGAGACGGCGGTCCGTGGCGCTCAGGGAACCCCGATCCGCATCGCCGGCGGTTACTCGCGCGCGCCGTCGCATCCGGGAGGACAGATCCGGGCGACGGCGATCCTCCGCGACATCAGCGCGGTTCGGGCGCTCGAGCAACTCCGCGAGGGCTTTGTCGCGACCGTCAGCCATGAGCTCCGAACGCCGCTCGCCCTCGTCCGCGGCTACGCCGAGACGATCCTCCATTTCGAGCTGCCAGCCGCGGAACAGCGCGAGTACGTCGAGCGGATCCACGGTGTGACCTCGCGTCTGGGCTCGCTTGTCGACCAGATTCTGGACATCACCCACCTCGACGCTGACCCGCTCATCCTCGAACGGGCGCCCGTCGCGTTTGCCGCGCTCGTCGCGCGGTTGCGGGGCGATCTCGAGATCTCGGGCGACGACGCGCGTCTCATCGTCGACCTGGCGCCGGACTTGCCGCTGATCGACGTCGACATCGTCCGGATCGGGCGGGTCCTGGAGAACCTCGTGGGGAATGCGCTGAAGTACGCCCCGGCACCGACGCCGATCGTCGTCGGAGCGTCGGTCGACGGCGACTGGCTGCTCGCGACGATCGACGACGAAGGCGTCGGCGTGCCGGAGGCGGAGCGGAGCCTCGTCCTCGAACCGTTCCATCGCGCCTGGAATGTCCGCGAGTCGCGGATCCCCGGAACCGGACTCGGGCTGTACATCTGCCGCCGGCTCGTCGAGGCCCACGGCGGTCGGCTGTCGATCGGCGACCGGCCGGACGGTCGACCGGGCACACGGGTCAGCTTCAGCCTGCCGCTCGTCGCGGATCGACGGCGCGCGGTTGGTGAGCGACCGCGGCGGACACAGGCCGCATCGCACGGAGCCGTCCGTGGCTGAGCGGATCCTGATCGTCGAGGACGAACCCGAATTCGCCGCCCTGCTCGTGCTGTGGATGGAGCGGTCCGGCTATCGGCCGACCCTCGCGACGACCGGCAACGACGCGCTCCGCAAGTTCTACGAGGAGCACCCGGACCTGGTCATCCTCGACGTCGCGCTGCCCGGTCTCGACGGCTGGCAGGTCATCGTCCGGATCCGCGAGTTCAGCCGGGTCCCGATCCTGATGGTCACCGCCAGGAGCTCCGAGAGCGACAAGATCCGCGGCCTCAAGCTCGGCGCCGACGACTACATCACGAAGCCGCTCAGCTTCCCGGAGCTGCTCGCCCGGGTCGAGGCCGCCCTTCGCCGCGCGTCGACCCCGTCGCCGGAGCGGCCGCGCCGCCTCCAGCACCGCGATCTCATCGTCGATCTCGACGACCATCGGGCGCGCGTTCGCGGCGAGGACGTCCGGCTCACGCCGACCGAATTCCGCCTGCTGGCCTATCTCGTCGAGCACGCCGGCCAGCTCGTCGCCCATCGCCAGGTCCTGAGCGAGGTCTGGGGCGCCGGCTACGACGCCGACGTCCACCTCCTCCGGATGACGATCCGCAACCTCCGGCTGAAGCTCGACGGGGTGGCCCCTGGCGAGTCCTACATCGCAACCGAGTACGGCCTCGGATATCGACTGACAGGTCCGCGATAAGGCGCCGGCACGGCCATCGCGGCGCGGCCCGCGGAAGGTAGCGCCTGCTCCGCGGTCGCGAAGCCGGCCGCCGAAGCCGGCCGCGAGGCCGGCCGCCGAATAGTCCGAAATCGAACGGCGCTGGAAATCACTTCTGTCGCGGGCGAACGTCCGATTTCAGCTTCCGGATTCGGAAGATCGGGCGTAGTGGAAGTGACTTTGGCGCGATTCGGAAGCCACATCCTTTGCGGGCGAACGTCCGATTTCAGTTTCCGGATTCGGAGGATCGGCCGGAATCCAATTGACTTTCGCGGGCGTATGGAATCGGACGATTTCCGCGCAGGCGACTCCCTGAACGAGATGCTCGGCAAGACTGCCCGCCGTCGGCCACGTGTCATACCCTGTCGGGGTGAACGGCAATCCGCCGAGCGGGATCCAGATCGAGATCGAACGGCCCGGTCCGGGTCGGCATCTGGCCACGATTGAGGTCGACGGCCGGGACGTCGAGACCCTCGCTGACCTGCCGCCGCTTCGCGATCGGCTGCTGTTCGTCGGGCTCAATCCGTCGCCGGTCAGCGTCGAGGCCGGTCACTATCTGCAGGGCCAGCTGGGGCGTACCTTCTGGCGGCGGTTGATCCGCTCGACGATCCTGCCGGCCGACACGGAGATCGAGACGGCTGATGACGCCCTGGTCGCCGCCGGCCACGGCCTGACCGATCTGATCAAGGCACCAACCCCGCGCGATGAGGCGTCCGACGCGGAGCTGAGGGCCGGTGTCGGGCCACTCTGGCAGAAGGTCGCGCTCTGGCGACCCGGTGCGGTCGTGTTCATCTACAAACGCGCCGCCGAGATCGTCGCCGCCCGCAGCCTCGATGAGCACTGGGGCCAGCTCCATGGCGTCGCGCTGTCGGGCCGGCCGTGCTTTCTCATGCCGGGGCCGTACGCGCCGGTCAAGGAGGTCGACGAGGGCCTCAATTACCTGCGGAACCTGGCGGCCCTGCTGCCGCGCTGAGCGCCTCCGGACCGAGCGGCTCGCCGTGGCCTGGAAAGATGCGGCGCGGGTGGACACCCGCCAACCTGGCGACTGATTGTTCCCACGCCGCCTCGTCCGGCGGCCCGAAGATCGACCGCGATCCACGCCCGCCGACGAGGTCGCCGATGAGGACGTCGGCGCCGGGCTCCGATCCGTCGGCGCCGCGGCCGGACTGGCCGGCGGCACCGATCAGGAACGCAACATGATCCGGCCGCGGACCAGGCGTCGCGACGACGGTCAGCTCGACGTCGCCGGCACCGATTCGCTGGCCGTCCCCTGCCTCCTCCACCTCGCCGGAGAACACTCGGCCTCCGCCCGGCCCGACGATGACGCGAAGCCCGAGACGCGAAGCGAGCGGCTCGGCGCCGGCCGCGTGGTCCGGATCGACATGGGTCACCGCGATCGCGGCCACCCGCCCGCCGCGCCGTTCGGCAGCGGTAAGGATCGCCTCGGCCGCTTCGTCCGACGGATCGCCCGGATCGACGACGACGAGCTCCCGCCGACCGACGAGATAGCAGTTGACCGTCTGGCCGGGCACGCCACCGGCAGCGCCGAAAACGATCCGCTCGACCTCGGCCGACTCGACGACCGCCCGCGGCGGGACCAGCAGACCCGGCGCGAGGCGCTCGCGAACCTCCCCAAACGACCGTACGTGCTCGAGCTGTTGGAGCGTTGCGCTGGTCGGAGGCCACAGGCCGATCTCCCCTGCGGCCATCGCGTCGAGCGCCGCGGTGGGCGTGAGCCAGCGGTCGGCCAGGACCTCGTCGGTGGTGAAGGTTGGCTTGGCGCCGGGCGGCAGCTCGGCGACGAAGAACCGCGTATCGAAGCGGCGGGGCATGATCGGTGGCGTCGTCCAGTGCGAGATCGGGGCCAGGAGATCGGTTCTCAGCCGGAGATCGAGCGACTCTGCGACCTCGGCCAGCGTCGTTTCACCTCGCAGGAGGGCGGCCCGAGCGGCAGCCAGCCTGTCGGTGTCGGTCGGCCCGCCGGTCAATCGGTCGGCCAGCAGGACACCGGCCTCCTCGAAGAGCTCGCGGATCGCCGCGATATGCAGGGCAAGGGCGTGCTCCGCCGAGAGACGATGAGCTGGATCGCCGCCAAGGCGAACCAACGCCTCGCGCGGCGCGACCGCAGACCGGACCACGAGCCGCGGGTCGGCATCGGCAGGATCGACTGCGCCACCAGGAAAGACGTGCATGTCGCCGGCGAAGGCCATCGACGCCGGCCGATGCGTGAGCAGGACCTCGGGACCGTCGGGGCCGGGACGGATGAGCACGACGGTCGCCGCCGGTCGCGGCTCGACGTGTTCGACCGCTTCGCCCGACACGCTAGCCGGAGCCGCCACAGGTGTTCGGATCGAGTGGCTCCACCTGGACGACGTCGCGCGCCGCCGCCGCCGACGGGCCACCGAACGCCACCCTGACCGTGAGGAACGGCGTTACCTTGAACTCCTGTTCGGTCGGGACCAGGTCGCGATCGCTGAGGCGGATCATGAAGACCGGCCGCTCGCAGATCAGCGATTCGATCCGGCGCTCGCGGGTGACCCAGCCGTCGTAGACGATGTTCGTGTCGTCGACGACGAGGACGTCGGGACGCATCCCGAGCACCTGCTGGCCGTGCCAGAGCGGTGTCGACGCGTCCCACTCCGACAGGATCGCGGCGTTCTGCGGCAGCATCGTGAAGACCGAGTCGACGTACTCGGATCCGGACAGGTCGCCGCTTCGATCCGCGGCGCGCCAGTTCGTCAGTCCGAGAAGAAGGGCGAGGACGAGGACGACACCGCCGACGGCGATGCCGACCCCGCCGACCGCGATGCCGACGCCGGCCTCGCCGGCCGCGCCGGCCCGCGCGATCCCCGCCATCGACAGGCCAGCCGCCAATCCGTCGGCGATTGCGTCGAGCGCGACCGCCGCCCCGATGCCGATGATCAGCCACGGGACGAGCAGGTAGTGCTCGAGCTCGAGGTAGTTGGCCCAGACATAGAGCCCCAGGACGAGGATCGCGATGCTCATCAGCCCGAATGCCGGCCGCCGCCAGATGAGCACCACCAGTCCGCCGAAGCCAACGATCGGCAGGATCGGCGTCGCCCGGCTGACGAGGAGGCTCCAGAGCGACGGCAGCGAGTCGATGAAGCGGCCGGGCCCGGCCGCCGACAGGAAGTCGAACTGACCACGGAACTGGGTCCCGCTGACAAGCCACCAGACCGCGTCGAGCGTGACCGGGTGGTTGTAGGGCAGGGCCGGCAAGCGGCTAGCCGCGATCGGGATGTAGAGATAGACCAGCAGGCCGAGGAGGGTTGCGCCCCCAGCCGCGAGCAGGGTCCACGGTCGGGCGAGGATCTCGCGGCGGCCGACCCACAGGACGAACAGGGCCACGAACGGCGCGATGAAGACCGTCAGCAGGTGATTGCCGAGCGACAGGCCGACGAGCAGCCCGCCGAGGGCCAAGTCGCGAACACGCCGATGCTCCTCCCAGACGAGTGCCCGGTGGACCAGCGCCGCGGCGAAGAACAGGTGGAGCGGGTTCACCTCGGCGACGGTCGCAGCGGCCCAGACGGTCCCGACCGCGGCACTGGCAATCCCGGCCGCGATCGCGATCAGGGGCCGAACGCCAAGTCGAATCGAGATGGCCGTCGCGATCGCGACGGCCAGCGAGACAAGCACCGCCGACAGGAGGTTCGCCCGAAGCGCGACGGAGCCGATCGGGATGAGCTCGGTCAACCAGGCGAGGAGGATGTAGGTCGGGTAGCCGGTCGGGTGGGCGATGCCGAGGATGTGCGGCACCGTCTGCATCTCGCCCCAGTCACCGAAGGCGATCCCGGGCATCAGGGTCCGCAGGTAGGCCACGAACGCAACGGCGCCGACGATCAGCGGTGCGTTTCGCCCAAGGGCATCGAGGCGAGAGTCGCCGGGCTCCTTCGCCTCGGCCTCCCCCACTCGCGCGGACTGATTGCTCACCAAGCCGCCCGGAACTCCGTGAACCGGCACGTCGGGCAGACGAGCAATTCGAATGGCAGCTTAGTTTCGCCGAGCTCGCCCCACTCACCGATGAGGAGCTTGATGCCGCCGGACGTCCCGCCCGTCCGGAATTCCTCGATGCCCAGCGATTCGATCACCGCTCCGCAGCGGAGGCAATTGAGCCCGGCCGCCGGGTTCTGCGCGTCGGCTCCGGAGGGTGGTGCAGGTTCGGCCATGGTTGGGGTTCCTCGCTCACTGGATGCGCCAAACGCATCGTACTTGGGGAGTCCCGAGGGCTCAGGACGATCTGACGTTGCCCGTGTGCGCCACCTCGTCGAAGACCCCTTGTCTGTGCGCCCCAACGAGCGTACCGTCGGCACCCCGAGCCGCGGGGGGTCGGGACCGGAGGGAGCTTCTCGGGGAACGCCGAGGTCCTCAAGGAGCGCCTCCCCGGGATCCGCTGCGTCGCCGTCGAGCCGGCGGCCTCCCCGGCGCTCTCGAACCGCGGGCCGCTGGGCGGACACCGTCTCGAGGGGATGGGCGCCGGCTTCGTGCCGTCGATCTGCCGGATGGATCTCGCCGACGAGATCGTGGCGGTCGCCGACGACGAGGCGTACGCGGCGGCGAGGCGTCTCGCGAAGATCGAAGGAGTTTTCGGCGGAATTTCGTGCGGCGCGAACCTGCACGCCGCTCTCGCCGTCGCGCGACGGCTCGGCCCCGGCAAGCGCGTGGTCACCGTGATCGTCGATTCGGGGCTGAAGTACCTGGCGGGCGATCTCTTCCGCTGAGCGGGGAGCCGCCCCCT
>Ga0209488_10002600_pt1 | contig 14734 bp, 17 predicted proteins | sample Rivendell_Oct201_8_FD_188349 | JGI IMG/M metagenome (GOLD analysis project Ga0209488, IMG submission 188349) | Vadose zone soil microbial communities from the Eel River Critical Zone Observatory, Northern California, USA -... | ecosystem: Environmental > Terrestrial > Soil > Vadose zone >... | reverse complement strand
CAATAATATCAATATGTTGAGATTTTACCACTAAATCCGGGGGAATCTGGAGAAATTGTGTGTGCCACTTCGACCTTCCCTGGTGAGATGGAAGCCGTCAACCTTCCCCGGAGCCGATACCTCCAGGTGAGCATCGAAGCTCCCGCTGTCAAGGGTGGCGCCGCCACCGAGCGCACGCGAGGCTCCCTTGACAGGAGAAGGGAGCGCAGGTGCTAGGCTCCCTAGCGGTTCCGGGCGCGCTCCCCTGCCCTCTTGGCCAGCATACTGAAAGCACCATTTCTTTGTAAGACCAGATACTTGTATGGGGTTGGCGGATGCGCAAGCAGTCGAGGCTGACCACTCACTATGGGGGGTATGCTCGAACGCTCACAGGCTGCTTGCAGGGTCATTCAGTTTTCGGGAATGGGATTGCACAATGGCCCTAAAGGGGGTAAAGAGTTTGGTCCCACGCGGGGCCTTGCTTGCCCGGCACGCTCCGCATGAGCCAAACCCCTTTCCCCAGGTCAACACGCATGATAACACAGCCTCCGCCGCTCATCGAGGTGTTCGCCGAGATTCCGGACTTTCGCCACTGTCGTGGGAAACGCCATCCCTTGCCCGCCATTCTCTCCTTGGCCTGTTGTGCGATGTTGTGTGGGTATCGGACCTAGAGTGCCATCGCCGAATGGGGGCGGAATTATGGCACGGGGATGGCTCAGGCCCTGGGCTTTGTCCACGATACCCCCTGTGCCGCGACCCTCCATACGGTTTTCCGGTCTGTGGACCGTGACATGTTGGAAAGGCGGCTCGGTGCCTGGGCGGAACAGGTCGTTGCGAGTCACCCCCCAGCTCCAACGGAGGCCGCGGTGGCACTGGATGGCAAAACACTACGGGGCTCACGCAAGCAGGGGGCGCCTGGCGTCCACCTGTTATCCGCTCTCTCCCACCACGTCGGTCTGACACTGGCGCAGCAGGCCGTGAGCGACAAAACCAATGAGATTACGCAGGTCGAGGCGGTGCTCCGCCAGCTCGTCCTGCCAGGCCGGGTGTTCACCATGGATGCCCTCCTGACCCAACGGCATGTCGCCCAGGCCATTGTCGACGGGGGCGGCGATTACGTCATGATCGTCAAAGCGAATCAGCCACAGCTGCACGCCGATATTGAGTTAGTCTTTACCCTCCCTCCAGCAGGCGACCCTCAACCGAGCGCGCGGACGGTCGACATCGGCCATGGACGCATCGAGCAGCGCAATCTTACCACCAGTGAAGCATTGGTGGGGCATAACGATTGGCCGGGGTTAGCACAGGTCTTTGAGATTGGGCGCCATGTCATCACCAAAAAAACGGGGGAGGAACGGGTCGAAGTCGTCTACGGGGTCACCAGTCTACGGCCCGAGCGGGTGACACCCGGGCAATTGTTGGCGTTCGTGCGCGGACATTGGCACATTGAAAACAAGTCCCATTGGGTGCGCGATGTGACGTTTGATGAAGACCGCTCCCAGGTGCGCTGTGGCAATATCCCACAGGTCATGGCCGCGCTGCGCAATACGACCATCGGGGTGTTGCGATGGGCAGGCCATACCAACATTGCCGCAGCATGCCGCCAATTGGCGGCTCAGCCGGCACAGGCATTGGCTCTCATTGGGATTGCATTGGAAAACTGAATGACCCTGGGGCATGCCTTTGGCCTCACACCCGCCGAGAAAGCGCACCACCTCGACATCCACCAGCGTCACCTCCTCAAGGTCCAACACGATCCTGGGGCCGTTGCTCTCCAGTTGTGCCCGCAATGTCTCAAGATGCTCCGTTTGCACGTAGCCAATCAGCCGGAGCGTGGTGTGGTGCCCGTCAGCATGCCGCTCAATCTTGCAGGTCATCTGCGCGGTCTCTTTCCTCTCTTCTGTGTTCACGACGACCGGTGACAGGAGGCACTCTCGCCAGAACGGGTCCATGGACACGGCGCTGTTTGGACCTGCCCGAGGCGGTCAAAACCCGTGAATGCCTTGCGAATCGTGCCAACACTGCTGCCACAATCACCGGGCAACACGCTCCCCAACGACATGCGTTGACGCCCAATCTCCAGGTGCACGACTCCCATGGAGTTTTCGTTCTCATCCCCCTCCTCGGGGGACACACAAGCGCTTGTGTGTCCCCCATCCTCGTCCTCCTCCTATTCATGGAGCACCTGATGCACGAAGGCGACGGCAACCGAGCCCTCCCCCACCGCCGACGCCACCCGCTTGATATTGCCGCCCCGGACGTCACCGACCGCGAACACGCCGGGCAGACTCGTTTCGAGCAGGTGGGGCGCCCGGGCCAGCGGCCACCGCGCGGCGGCCAACTCCTCCGGGGACAGATCTGGCCCGGTCTTGATGAATCCGTGCGCGTCGAGCGCGACACCCCCTGCGAGCCAGCGGGTGTTGGGCACAGCACCGGTCATGGCGAAGACGTGGCGGATGGCGTGGGTCTCGCTGTGCCCCGTCTGCGTATCCCGCCAGCGCACGCGCTCGAGATGTCCGTCGCCGTCAAGCGCCGTGAGGACGGTGTGCGGTCGGAAGACGATCGCTGGCGTCTCTTCGATGCGCCGAATCAGATAGCGCGACATGCTCGCCGCCAGCCCCCCTGACCGGATGCAGAGGTGCACCCGTCTGGCGGTCTGCGCGAGAAACACCGCGGCCTGGCCGGCCGAGTTGCCGCCGCCCACCACGATCACCTCTTCCCCACCACACATCTGGGCCTCAACGACCGTCGCCCCATAGTACACGCCCACCCCTTCGAACTGCGCCAGGTTCTCGATGGCCAGTCGCCGATATTCGGCCCCCGTCGCAATGATGACGGCGCGCGCCAGCACCCGCGGACCGTGGTCGACCGCGATGGCGTACGGCGTCCGGTCGCCCGCGAGCTGTCTCGCGCTTGTCGCGATGAGCAGGTGCGCCCCGAACTTCTGCGCCTGCGTGTACGCCCGCGTGGCGAGCTCCTGCCCGGAAATGCCTGTCGGAAAGCCCAGGTAGTTCTCGATCTTCGAACTCGACCCGGCCTGTCCGCCCGGTGCGGTCGTCTCGAGCACCAGGACATCGAGGCCTTCCGAGGCGCTGTACACGGCCGCCGAGAGCCCCGCAGGGCCGGCCCCGACGATCACCAGGTCATGGACCTGCGTGTGATCAATCGCCGCGTTGAAGCCGAGACAGTCAGCGAGCTGCGCATTCGTCGGGTTCCGCAGCACCACCTCGCCGCGGCAGATCACCACCGGCACGTCGTCGACCGTGACCTGGAAACGATCCAGGAGCGCCTGGACGCCGGCATCCCGGTCGAGGTCAATGGTGGAGTAGGGATGGCCGTTGCGCGTCAGGAACGCTTGGAGGCGGAGCGTGCCCGCGGAATGACGCGACCCGATGAGTGCGACGTCTCCGACCCCCTGCGCCATCAGCTCCACCCGCCGCAGGAGGAAGGCCCGCAGGAGGATCTCGCTGAGCTCGCTGTCGGTTTGCACGAGGGCGAGCACGTGGTCGCGCGCGACCTCGAGCACGGCGCCAGGCTCCCCCGCGCGCATACGGACGACCCCGCGGCGCCCCGAGAGCATGGTGACCTCGCCGGTGAACTGCCCCGGTCGCAGGATGGCCACGAGCGCCTCCGTACCGCCTGATGGCCGGACAATGGCGATGTGCCCCGCAGTGACGACGAAAAACCGCGCGGGCTGCTCCCCGGCCTCAATGAGGACCTCACCACGCTGGACGTGGCGCACCTGTCCGTGCACCGCGAGGCGCGCGATCTGCGCCGCCGTCAGCGTCGGGAACACCTGGTCGACCCGCGCGGCAAGCGTCAACGGGACTGGGGGAATGGTATCCGTCATGGCGTCTCTCCCATGGGCAGCGCACTGTGATAGAGAGGGGTCATCGCAGCAGAGGTGCATCCTCCGACGCACAGGGATCAGGCGAGCGATTACCCCTGGATTTCCCAGATTCCCGCGGATTTCGTGGTATCCAGCGGGACCGCGTATCCTGAGACCAGCAGAGTCCTTTTTCCCGTGTATACCCTCCGGGTAATCGGCTGACCTACCGAAAAACGCGCAATTTATACCTGTTTGTAGTACGGCGACACGGGAGATGACCAGCACGCATGCACCGTGAAAACGCCTCCAAGCCATTGATGGCTCAGGTGAAATCATAGAGTTGCCAGAGCATGAAACAACTCCCAATATCTCAGTAGGTTCGCAGAATACTCCGGGGTGGAGCCGTCACCTTCCGCCGCGTTTTTTCATGTTTTTGCGTTGCTACAAATTGCTATAAATTGAGCGAATCAGATTGCTTACCTTCCCTGAGCTTGTTCCCTCTGAGAGTCATGCCCGTACTCGTCGCACGTGCCACCAGGCTCCCTTTCTCGTCGGTTCTATCGCACTCGACCCATCCCACCGTGCGCCTCTGTTTGACCACTCGCCCACAGCCTTCAGGCGAGCTCTCCAGACTGGCTTCAGGAAGTTGATCTTGAGTTCGAGCGTCGTGAAGGATTCACCCTCGTCGAGGTTGGACGAGTAGGCGACTTCCATCGCGATGTCCGCGATGTCGCAGAGCACGCCGCCGTGCAGCGTGCCCATCGGGTTGGCGTGCGCTTCAGTCGCTTGAAACTCTACAACCGCTTCGCCGGGTTTGACCGAGATCAGGTCAAAGCCGATCAGTCTTGCGATAGGCGGTGGCGGTGCATCTCCCCGCGCGATTGCGTCACTATATGCGAGCATCTTTGCCAGAGGCTTTCGTCTCCTGCTCTCTTGAATCAACTAGACTTGCGCGAAACCACCGTCAACGAACAGCTCCGCGCCTGTGACATAGCTCGCATCATCCGACGCGAGGAAGACCACGGCCCTGGCGATCTCATCGGCGGTGCCGAACCTGCCGAGCGGAACACTGTTGTGAATCATCTGCACTCTTTCCTGTCCTGCCGCGGCCGACGCCAACAGGTCATTCAGCCCCGGGGTATCGATCGTGCCGGGGCTGATGGCATTGACGCGAATGCGCCGCTCCTTCAAGTCCGTCGTCCATGTGCGCGCGAACGAGCGGATTGCAGCTTTAGTAGCGCTGTAGACGCTGTTCGACGACAGGCCCTTACTGCCGACGACCGAGGCATTGAGGATGATGGAAGCGCCATCCGGCATGAGAGGCAGCGCTTTCTGCACTGTGAAGAGAACGCCTTTGACGTTGATGTCGAAGATCGAGTCGAAGAGTTCTTCGGAGATCTCGCCGAGCCGCCCGTACTTCGCGACGCCAGCGTTCGCAAAGAGCACGTCCAGCCTCCCCTTCTCCGACTCGATTTGCGCGAACAGGCGATCAAGGTCGGCGCGCTTCGACACGTCGCCTTGGACGCCGGTCACGCCCTTTCCGATCTCTTTTACCGCCGCCTCCAACTCCTGCCCGCGACGCCCCGTGACGAAAACGTCGGCGCCTTCGTTGACGAACCGCTTCGCCGTCGCCAGACCGATGCCGCTCGTACCGCCGGTAATGAGTGCGATCTTTCCTTCCAGCTTACCCATATATTCCTCCTTGCCCGACAATGCACGCTACTCCGGAAACCTGTCGCCGAACATCGGTTTACCGCTCTTGGATTGTTCCTTCGTTGCCTCGTCCTGGATTACATCCCAATGCTCCACGAGGAGTCCGTCTTCAATACGCAGGATGTCAGCCGCAATCCAGTTGACCGGAGCACCAAACCCGGAAAACCGTCCGTGCACGATGACGAAATCCCCGTCCGCTACGATTACCCCCGCTTCATACTTCAAGGTGGGCGGGATTCCTTTGATGAGGTTGAACAGGCCCTCGCGGCCCGGCTCTATGTGCGCGCTGTGCTGGATGTAGTCGAGCGACCAATAGCGCTCAGCCGCTGCATAGTCCCGCTTATTAAACAACGTGTCGAAGGCTTCGAGTACCAGCGCCTTGTTCCGCTCCTGTACCGTATGACTCATAACAATCCCCTCGTCTTTCCAACGCAACCACGTCGGTCCTGCTTACGCCGCTGGCTCCCCGATTGACGCGGCAGCCAGAGCGATGAGTTCGGCAACATCTTTGGGGTGCGAAACCAAAGACGCATGGCTGGCAGCGACGGTGCTAACCCTGGCGCCCATCCTCTTAGCCATAAACTCCTCAGCTTGTGGCGGGATCATCTGGTCGTTGGAAGAGACCAGATACCATGACGGGAGATGTTTCCAGGCGGGCGGGCCGGATTTCGCCGTGAACGAACGGATACTCAACGGTTTTTGCGTCGCCGCCATGATGCGCGCTTCCGCAGGATCGACGTCGGCCGCAAAGGCTTGACGGAAGCCGTCGCGGTCGATCCAGAGAAAGCCGTGATCATCGGGCCGCACCTGGGCGGCGCCGGCGGGGGCGGGCCCTTGCTGGCCGAGAGATTCGATGCTCTCGCCTTCGTCCAGGCCGAAAGCGGCGATGTAGACCAGGGCGATGACGTTGGGGGCGCCGTTGGCCGCCCCTGAGATCACCACGCCGCCATAGGAGTGGCCGGCGAGTACGATGGGCCCCTTTTGTGTCGCCAGGAGATTTCGGGTGACCGCAATGTCATCGTCGAGCGAGGTTAATGGCAGCTGCGCCGCCGTGACGTTGAATCCCTTGTCCTGCAAAATCGTAATCACCTTGCTCCATGACGATCCGTCAGCCCAGGCGCCATGCACGAGCACTGCATTTGTTTTCTGTCCCATGTCTGTCTCCTTTTTCTTGTCTAGCTATGTGCAGTTGAGATCAGTCATTAACCGGCAGCTAAGGCCAGTAATGCCTCAACCTTCGAATCAAGATCTTGAGCAACCTTCAAGGCCTCAGCGTTGCCGTACGGGGCAAGAAAGCTCGCCATCCGGTCGTAGGAAAGGTGAACGCCGTCCGGACGCTCGTCGACGAGAATCGTCACCGGGGCGTAAGATCCCGCGTCCGGCACGTGCTGCACCATCTGCCTCATAATGAGCGGATTGCCGACGACCAAGCGCATAATTCCTCGCGTTCCTGATGTCTCCCCCTTGCGCACGACTTCGCCATGGTCGAAGCGCGTAAACTCCATGAATCCTGACTGCCCAATCGCTGAGTGAATCACCTGTTCCAGTTCCGAAAGTGTTTGGGTTGCGCTCACACGCTTGCGGAATTCACCCATGTCAGGATGGCCCACAGCCACATCCAACCCCGCAAGCACATCTCGGAACGGCTTGCGAGAAGTTCGGCTAAATCGTTCCACCTTGATTTGTGTCGTCGTCATTATGAATCCATCTCCGCTTCGTCTGTTGGTCCATAGTGAGAACCGTGTCTCATCACCTTCCGCGATCATTGCCCTTGCTCGACGCCCAACTCAATACTCGAACCACAGCTTGAGCTCGGCATTTTTCTCCGGAGAGTAGGGCGGGAACAGATGCTCGATCGCCATATCAGGCGGCGAGATGAGCATCGACTTGGCGTGCGTCAGCATGTCGTAGCCGTATTTCCCGTAATAGTGCCCCATACCTGCCGACCCGACACCCCCGAACGGCATCGTCACCACGAACAGGTGGATGTTGACCTGATTTGCGGCGCCGCCGCCGAAGGACCGTTCGCCGACGAAGCGATCAATCGCACCCTGGCTGCGGCTGAAAATGAAGGCCGCCAGCGGGCGCGGGGCGGCGTCAATTCTGCCGCAGGCCTCGTCGAGCGTTCGGTAAGTCAGGATAGGTAGGATCGGCCCAAAGACCTCATCCTCCATGATCGGATCGTCCCAGCTCACCAGATAGAGGATCGTCGGATCGAGGTAGCGGGCGTCCGCGTCGGACTGTCCGCCGATAACCACCTTCGCCGGGTCGATCAGGGCCGCGAGGCGCGAGACCTCGCGTGCGCTGATGATGCGCGAGTAATCGGGGTTGGCCTTCGGGTCCTCACCGTAAAGGGCGATCAGCGCCGCCTTCGCCTCCGCCACGAAGGCTTCGGCCACCGACTCGTGCACGTAGGCATAGCCGGGAGACATGCACCATTGCCCGCCCCACGCCATCGCGCCCCAAACGATCTTTTTGGCGGCGTCCGGGATGTTGGCGGTTTCATCGACCAGCGCGGGATTCTGCCCCCCGAGTTCGAGCAGCACCGGCGTCAGATTCTCGGCGGCCGCTCGCGCGATGACCTTGCCCGTGCTGGTGCTGCCGGTAAAGAAGATGAAATCGAAGGGGAGCTTGAGAAGCTCCGTAATCTCTTCGCGGTGTCCCGCCACCGCCGCGACCGCGTCCGGCTCGAAATACTTCGGCGCCAGTTCGAGCAGTAACGCGGACGTCGCCTGCAGCGCCATACTCAGCTGGAGCACGCAGCAATTGCCCGCCGCGAGCGCCCAGATCGCGGGACGGAGCAGCAAAAGGAGCGGGCCGTTGGAGGGGCCGATGATCAACGCCACGCCGTAAGGGTCGCGGTAGACGATGCCGCGGTGCCCGGTGGCCGCGAGCGCCCGCGGCACTGGCTCCTCGGTCGGCGCCATCCACTCCTTGAGCATGCTCTTCTGGAACTCGACCTCGGCGAGGCAGGCTTGCGTCTCGAAGATATATTCCTGACTGGCGGTCTTGAAGTCCTGCGCGACCGCCCGCTGGAGCGCCGCCTCATTCTCCCCGACAAGCCGGGCCATGCGGTCGAGCTGCTCGATGCGCCACGCATAGCCCCGCGTCGCGCCCGAAGCGAAGTGGCGCTTCTGCCGCTCGAACAGCTCCTGGAACGAATGCATGATCGTACCTCCTGAGACTTACGTGTTGCCTGATCCAGTTGATCGATTCGCCGCTCACCTGAGTTCTCGTCTTTCGCGAGAAATCCCATTGCCAGTGACGAATTTGTGGCAGGCCCTAGTTTGGGTGATTGAAATCCAATAGCACCTTGCCACCACGCTGGGAGTGTTCGATTGCTTCTTGGATTTGGGACGGTTTGTATGTTGTGGTGATTGGCAAACGTAATGTGCCGGAAGCGACGACTTTTGTTGCCTCAGTCAGTGCCGCTCGCATTTTGGGGAGATACTCTTCGTAATACATCCAGAAGCCGTGGATGTTTAACCTCTTGCCAATGAGATCACCTTGCAGCACGTGCATCGGCAAACCACTCAGCCACGCATAGCTGACGAGATGCGCCCCCGGCGAGAGCACGCGTGCCATCGTCGCTGTCGCTGGACCACCTACGGCATCAAGACCCAGAGGTATGGGCATTCCGCCGGTTGTGATCTGCATTTGCTTCGAGAGTTCCGGTGATTCGACGCCAACGAAATCAACACCCAGTCTTTCAAGTTCCGGGAGAAGCTCGGACCGTCTCACAATACCTACAATGTTGAGATCGCGTGATTTTGCAATCGCGATTAGGCACCGCGCCACCTGGGAGTTGGCTGCATTTAATACAATCCAGTCTTTTGGATTTAGCTGTACAAATTCGTCTAAGAGAAGCACTGCGGTCGTAGGATTGATATTTAACATCGAGGCCGTTTTGGCATCGACTGAAGGAGGAACGACGAAAAGACCTTGGGCTGGGGCAAGGACTTTTTCAGACCAGGTGAATGTTCCAAATGGGATCGTAACGCGATCGCCTACCTTGACGCTGGTGACTCCCGGCCCGATCGCCTCCACAATTCCCGCACCTTCACCTCCAATGACAGAAGGAAGCTTCGGATGTAAAAAGTACACTCCGTTCGCTAAAAGGAGGTCGCTGTAATTAACCGGTGCATACTCCATGCGCACCAGAGCTTCGCTCGCAGACGGGGCGTTTGGTTCCGAAACTTCGACCATCTTTAAGCTCTGAGCTGGATTACCGTAGGCAGTCAGATGAATGGCTTTCATTTAGGATATTCTCCTCGCTCCAACAAATCTCGACCTGCGAGAGGACCACCTGCTTGCTGGATCAGGCCTCCATCGCGAAGGTTTCCAAGATCAACGACTGAATAGCCAAAAGCTTTTAGTAACGTTTCAACTCGCTTCTTCGCGTCGTCATCGTCTGCCGAAATAAATGCAACCCGTCTCGCCCCGTTGACGACCGGATCCGCCTCCAAGTTAGGCACGAGCATGTGGTTAAACGCTTTAACCACTCGTGCTCCAGGGGCTAACGCCGCCGCGACCTGGCTCGTAGAGAGGTTTCCAACATCGGCCGGTGTGAAATCTCCGGCCTGACCATGAAAAGGATTGGTCCCATCGATCAGAATCTGATTGTTCCACTTGGGAAGACTTGCAAGTGTCTCGGGCACGTTGTCCCAAGGCACAGCAAGAAGTACCATGTCGCAAGCCGCTGCCTCTTCCTTGGTGGCAGCCGTTGCTCCAGGACCAAGTTGATTGACAATTTCTCGGAGGCTGTCGGGGCCTCGGCTATTGCTCAGCTTTACCTTATGGCCGGCCTGCAATGCCCGTTTTGCGAACGCTTGTGCGAAAGCTCCTGCTCCAATGGTTCCGATTTCCATAGGCTGTCCTTCCTACATTGGGCTTTTCAGTAAGACGATCCCGGCTTTTCCCGGACGAGACACGTGCTGAATGGCTTTTTGAAAGTCGGCAAATTCATACTCATGCGCGACCTCGAAAAGCGCTGGGTGATGTGTTGCGAGACGCAGAGCGAGTTCGAAATCTTGCTGCTTTTCATCCTGGGTCAGACGAAACCAACTCAGAATGGAGACGCTCTTCAGCGCGACATTATGTGGGACGAGCGAATAAATGTTCGTGCCCGTGTTGCTACCCAATGAGCCGAAGTTAATGATGGTTCCACCATCATCTACAACTTCAGCAAGATCGTCGATCGCTTTTCCGCCGATGGCATCGAAAGCCACTTCGAGCTTATAGCCTCCCAGGGCCTCGCGAACCTGTTCTTTCCAATTGCTATCGCTCGTTGAATACACCGGCGGCCCAGGAAGTGCGGATTGTAGCTTTTCAGCAGACTGACGCGATCTCACCAAACGAATGGGGCGGACACCGCGATCTAAAGCAACCTGTGTCAGCAAACGTCCAACGCCGGATGCAGCCGCATTCTGAAGCATATAAACAGGAGGCGTCATCGGAGTTTTCAGCGAATTATGACCGGCTTTGATGAGTACGGATGCGGTGATCGTATTGATGAGCATCTGCGCCGCAATCTGATCGGAAATCTCGTTCAGAACGGCCAAGAGAGCGTTGTATCGAACGACCACATATTCTCCCCAAGCACCCGCTGCTGGAAAGAACGCAACACGCTGGCCTTCGCTAAACCCCTTCGCCGCCTTCGCGTTTGTTCCGAGCCGACGGACCGTCCCGACGCCCTCAAACCCAGGTATTCTTAGAGTTCCCTCCGGAATGGGCGCGACCGGTCCTCCTTGCGGAAGAGCGGAAAGCATCTGGATGTCACCGGGGTGGATCGGTCGAGCGATGACCTGTACGAGCACATCGTCAACTCCAAGCTCTTCGCTCGTTAATTGGCGCTTCGCCATTTTTAGAACTTTTTCTGGAGCACCATACTCACTGTGAACAATTGCCCTGAATTCGGTTTGCATTGGGAACCTCATTAACTTCTAGTGAATTCGGGATAGTCATAGTCGATGTAGCCTTTTGGGCCGCCGGTATAGCCGGGTGACCAGAATGTTTCGGCAGCGTCGTAATCAGGTGGACCAATGCGATCTCGGCTGCCATCCGAGATCGCGATGCCCACAGAGGTGTGCAAGGCGATCGCCTCCCAAACCAGATCGGCGCGCTCGGGTGACACTTGGTGCTTGGAGCAGAACTCGCGAGCAGCATCCGCGCCGTCCACTTCGAACCGATTTCCGCCAAGGTAAGCAGGAACCAGTCCGAGATCGTGCAAGACAGCGCCGCAGAACGCGGCTCTCTCGTCGACCACTGAACGACCGATGCCTCTGACAGCAAGGCTGCCGAAGATGTACGTCCGAAAACAATGAGTGCAGAGGAACTCGGGTGAACTCGCTTCCAACAGATCGACGGCGGCGTTGCACAGTTCGGTATCGGGAATCGTAACGCCGGCAATGGATTTCAAACGTGCCAGGGTCATGGTAGAAACTCCTCTCTTTAGTCGATCACTCAGCCCGCGCGAACCGTGTGGCTGGAATGAAAGCGATCGCCGTACTCGCGCGGAACGACGCCCAGGCGTCGGGAGAAAGGCTCTCCGCATCGTATCCGGCTTCCCGAAGCCGCAGCGTCGAGTGACTTGCTCGATCGTCTGCTCGGCCTCCTCGAATAGCCGTCGGGCGGTCTCCGGCTTCACGCTCTCGACAAAGGCACCGGGCGTCGTTCCTGCGCTGCTGGAGCCGACCTGCTTCCTCTATGCTGCGGGGGGCCGCCACGCGCCGCTCAGACGAGCACTTTCAGCGTTTTCACCTGCTCGACGAAGTCCCGGAAGGTGACGGCCATGGCGTCGCGGATCTCGGGCCGGGCCGTCTCCATGGAGCCGCCCGGGGCGGCGGTCAGCAGGGTGGGGCGGTCCATGGGGTCAGTCGGGGCACACCGCCCCGGAGGCGGCCCAGGCCTTGATCAATTCGCCGAATTCCTGCTGCGTCCCGGGCGCGGGCACCCGGTGTCCGCCCGGGTTCCAGGCCCAGCCTACCAGGATGTCTTCCGACGAATGGTGGACGATCTCGGCCAGGTCGAGTCCGCCGTTGCGCTGCGGGTCCTTGAGCTGCTGGCAGATCTCGCCCAGGGTCTTGCCTTGCCAGGCCATCGAGGCGGGCGCGAGGGCCCACCTGGGGTTGCCCGGCACACCCGAGGCGGCGGCGTTCTCGCGCTGGTGGCAGCTGCGGCACAGCAGGCCGCCGGGCACGCCTTTCCCCTCCGGGCCGCGTAGCACGATCGGCTGGTGCGGGGTCATACGATCCGTCTGCGTCGGGCGCGCCGTTGCCGGGTGGCAGTTGAGGCAGCGGGGCGAGGCGAACACCTTGCCCGCCTCCCGGAACAGCGCCACCGAGCGCGCCGTGGGATCCGTGATCCCGTCGAAATCGGCGACCGGGTGAAGGGTGTGAAGACTGTCGGCGGCCGTGGCCGGGGCGGTGAGAACGCTGCCGCCGAGCAGCACCGTCGCACCGACGCCGAGGGCCACAAGCGCCCCAACGAACACCGCGAACGCGCCGTGACGACGTTGGACGGAAGGGAAGCGCAGCGGTCTCATGCGAACGTCACTCCGTTCTTGGCGAAGGGTTGCGCCCGATAGCGCTTGCCATTGGCCTGGAAGAGGGCGTTGGAGAGCGCCGCGCCGACCGGGAACGTGCCGACCTCGCCGATGCTGCCGGGGATCTCGCCGACACTGATGATCTCCACCTGGACGTCCGGCGCCTCGTTCATCCGCATCAGGCGGTAGTCGTTGAAGTTCTTCTGGTCGGCGGCACCGTCGGTCAGGGTGATTTCCTCGAACATCGCGTTGCTCAGCCCAAAGATGATCCCGCCTTCGATGCAGTGTTCACACAGCATCGGATTGACCGCCAGGCCAGAATCGCACGCGGCGAAGGCGCGCGTGACGCGCATCCCGTCCGAAGTCTTGGCGACTTCGACGACCACGGCAATGCGCGTGGCGTAGAAGTCGGATTGCACGAACGCGATGCCCTGGAACCGGCCCGACGGCGCATGCCCCCAGCCCGCGAGGGCCGCGGCGCGTCGGATGACGTTGGCGCTGCGTGGGTCGCCGGCGAGGAGCTTGAGCCGGTAGGCGACCGGGTCCTGGCCCGTCGCATGCGCCGCCTCGTCGATCATCACGTCACGGACGTAGCCGTTCATCTGGTCGCTGTTGCCTCGGAAGGCCCCGATGCGCACCGGATGCGGCACGACGCGGTAGGACCCGTACTCGTTCGGGATCGGGTAGCCGTTGGCCACCAACGTCAAAGGGGGCAGGTCCAGGGGCCGCTTCTCGGCGTAGAACCAGGGGAACAGCTGCCGCCAGACCCCGTCGCTCGCCGTGCGCAGGTCCCAGGCCACGGGCATCCCGTCCGCGCCCAGCCCGAGGCGCGCCCGCAGGATCGCGGCCGTGCGGAACTGGTCATGGCGGATGTCCTCGTCACGGGTCCACATGACCTTCACCGGCCGCCCGGCCGCCTTGGACAACAGGACGGCCTCAGTGACATGCGCGACCCCCGAACGGCGCCCGAAGTCGCCGCCCTGATATTCGTTATGCACGATCACCTGCGCCGGATCGATGCCGAGGGCGGCCGCCGCGAACCCGGCGTCGAGCGACGGCGATTTGGTCGACAGCCAGATCGCGCAGCCATCGGCTGTGACCGAAGCCGTGCAGGAGACGGGCTCAAGGCAGCTGTGATAGAGGATCGGGAAGGTGAACTCGGCCTCCAGCACCTGGGCGGCGGACGCCATGGCGGTCGGGACGTCCCCGTGGTTTTGAGGAGCCGGATCGCCGGGCTGACCGAGCCCCGCCCGAAGCCGTCCGGTCAGCTCGTGGGTCGAGACGTCGTTCTCCGGGTTCTGGGTGTAGGTCTCCCGGACAAGCTGCAAAGCCTTGACCGCCTGCCAGTAGTGGTCGGCCACCACGGCCACGCCCTGGGGAATTGCTGTGACGAGCCGCACGCCCGGGGCCTTGCGCGCCGCTTCCGCATCCATGCTGGCCACCGAGGTGCCCCGCACCGGCCCGTGGCGGATGGCCGCCCAGAGCATGCCTGGCGCCTGAAAATCGAGACCGAAACGGGCGGAGCCGTTCGATTTGGCCTCCGCATCCAGCCGTTGCACCCGCTGACCGATCAGCGGCATGTCCGACAATTGCCTGAGCGACGGGTTCTGAGGCACGGGCTGGCGCGCTGCGGCCTCGGCCAGCGCGCCGAAGGTGAACCGCCGACCCGA
>Ga0209488_10002598_pt1 | contig 14744 bp, 16 predicted proteins | sample Rivendell_Oct201_8_FD_188349 | JGI IMG/M metagenome (GOLD analysis project Ga0209488, IMG submission 188349) | Vadose zone soil microbial communities from the Eel River Critical Zone Observatory, Northern California, USA -... | ecosystem: Environmental > Terrestrial > Soil > Vadose zone >... | reverse complement strand
TGCAAGAAACTTTCTTCGATTCATTGCCATCACGATCTCCAATCTCGAGCTTCAACGAGCTCATCTGGACAAGTGGATTGTTTGGAAGGCAGAGAATCACCCTCCGCTGCTGGGAGGCCAGAAAAATTCTGGTTAGCGTTGGTTGCCGGCTGCAAGCCGGAGAAGATTAAATGACGATGAATTTTGCCCGGAGGACTTGTGGAATTCAGCGAAGAATTCTGTCTACATGGGTTGCAAAGAAATCGGCAAGAACCCGGAAGCCAAATGCCGGAAGCCGAGAGCCGGAAGCCTGTATTACCATGCGAGCGATGACCTCGCGTCGCAGACTCCGCGATCCTCTATTCCTCCTTTGTCTGACTGCAGGCCTGCTCGCTTTCGTGGTGCAATCGGGCGAGCTCGGAACTGCCGACACTATGCACCGCCTGCAAACCACACATTGGATCTGGACTTCACAGCCGCAAGTATTTCCCAACGAGTATCCGGAATTCGGGCTGCGCGGTCGAGGAGGTCACCTCTACAGTTGGTATGGGATCGGGCAATCGCTGCTCATGCTGCCCGCTGATCTGATTGGAACCTGGCTCGCGCGCCTGCCGATTTTTTCGGACTATACAGACGATCCCGCAGTGCGCAGCATTGTCGTCAGCTACATCACCAATATTTTCGTGAACGTGCTGACGGCCCTGATCTCATTCCGCCTTCTGCGCCAGTTGCGCTTTAACACGAGAGAATCTGTTGCCGGGGTGCTGGCATTGATGTTCTGTACTACGCACCTGCACTATACCCAGAACATGATGGAGAACAATTACATCATGCTTCTGACTCTCGTCGGGTTTTCATATCAGTATGAGTGGCTTCGAGCGGACAATCAGCGTGCGCTTTTCATTGGCTCCGCCGCGCTCGGGCTCAACTTGCTGACCCGCCTTACCACCGGTTTGGATCTGATCGCCGCAGGCATCTTCCTGTTAGCCGTGTTCTGGTTCGAGCAGGTGCGCGGACGCGATTTGTGGCAGCGCTTTCTTGCCTACTCAAAGATCGCAGTGCCGGTCTATGGCTTTTTCTTCATGATCGACCGGATCTACCAGTTCTATCGTTTTGGATCGCTCACCAATACGTATGTGTCGCTCTTTGCACGGGAGCAACGCCTTCAGGATCCAACGCTGCCGCCGGATTTTCCGTGGAGCACGCCCTTTCACGTCGGATTCTTAGGCGCACTTTTCAAACCGGAGAAATCGATCTTCCTTTTCGATCCGTTGCTGGTGCTTGCGATTTTGCTGCTCGTCCTGTTGTGGAAGCGGCTGACTCCGGAACTACGCGCGTATGGAGTGACATCACTCATGCTCCTGTTCGGGTACATCAGTTTTTATGCACGATATACCTATTGGGCGGGCGACTTTGCGTGGGGCGACCGTTACGTTTCAACGGCCATAGAGATGGTAGCCTTTATCGCGGTGCCGTTGCTCCTTCGCTATCGTGAGAATCTGAGCAGCTGGTTCTGGCACGCCGCCGCGGCGCTCATTGCAGTCAGCCTGGTGATTCAAGTCGCTTCCCTGGCGTTTTGGGTGCCGTTGGAAATTTACCAGATGGAGACGCTGGGCCACCCGACATTTGTGATCGCATTGCGCTTCAAGAACATTTTGGCTTTCGCCTTGGGCAAGATGGATGCGTGGGGGCTGAACAACGAGTCCATGACCCAGGATGCATGGGACTACGTCCACATCACGACGTGGAATTTTCTGCCCTACTTGCTGCGGCGAGTTGGAGCAGCGCCGGGATGGGTGGTGAAGACAGTCTTTGTGCTCTGGGTTGCCGCGGTCGCGGCACTGCTGGCTAGTTTGCTAGAGTTGCGTCGTATGGTAGAACGTAATGCAGCTAGGGTAGAAAGGTAGAAACCATGAGCCTGAACATCAAGAATGAGAAAACACATCGCCTGGCCCAAGAGTTGGCGCGGCGGACCGGGGAGAGTATGACTGCCGCGGTGGAGCGAGCGGTCCGAGAACGAATGGAAAGGATCCGGACTGTCGGCGGCGCCGGAATGGCGGAGCGGCTTCTCAAAATCGGTAAGGGATGTTCTCCTCTGTGGAAAGAACCGTTTCGTTCTGCGGATCACGGTGAATTGTTGTACGACGAGAAAGGTTTGCCGCGATGATCGTAGACACGTCGGCAATCCTTGCGATCTTGCGAGACGAGGCGGACGCACCCGCGATGGCAAAGGGCCAATCCCGGATGATTTCGAGTCTTCAAAATGAAGCCATTACCAGCACCAGACGTACCCGGTAATACGGAAGCCGAGAAGTTCGACAACGCCGTCCGCAAAATGTTCAGCGTGTCGAAAGAAGAACTGCTAAAGCGAGAGGCGAAGCGGAAACGGGCACGCACGCGAAAGAGGCGGGCGAAACGCTCTTAGTGGACGAAAATACTTTTCGGCAAGGGGAACCCCACCCATGGAATTCACAAGAGATGAACTAAAAATGATTTCCCTACTTAAAATCCGACATGCGGGCTGGAAACGCGTCAGGATTTTTATTCTGGTTTGTTCACTGGGCATGTTACTCCTTGGTGTTCGTGCGCTGTACACATCTCCAGAAATGTTGCTTTGTTCGATTCTCCTTGTTGGAATGGCTGCTGGTGGGCTGTCTTACTCAATAGGTGGTTGGGCCGGGCGTCCCGAAGTTTCGTTGCTTTTGAAGTTGGTTGAGGAACGCCAGAAAGAGCACGAAGCATCCTAAGAACCCAATTTTGTCAACTATTTATTGCCCCTCATAGAGATTCTTGTGAAGCTCGTACTCATCGAGAATATTGGAGATCTTGTCTTCCATTCTTGCCCTTAGAACAACGAAGTATAGTCTGTTTTGGAGTCGTACTCTTCGCAACTTGCAGCCCTTCCGGCGCATCTAAAACTTGACAGTGATCCACTCAGGTCTTATCATGCGGATGGCTGCAGGTGTCACGACATTGATTCAAAAGCACTTATAGCATCAAGAGGAGACGGGTTATGGGCAAGATTATTGGAATTGACTTGGGGACTACCAATTCCTGCGTGGCGGTCATGGAGGGTGGGGAGCCTAAGGTCATCCCTAATGAAGAAGGAGGGCGCACCACGCCTTCCGTGGTGGGCTTCACCAAGACTGGGGAGAGACTCGTGGGGCAGGTGGCCAAGCGGCAGGCCATTACTAATCCCGAGAACACGGTTTATTCGATCAAGCGGTTCATGGGACGGCGCTACGACGAAGTGTCGGAAGAGATCAAGATGGTGCCCTACAAGGTGATCAAGTCGGGGGACCATGTGGCGATTCTGGCGCAAGGGAAGGAGCACACTCCTCCGCAGATCTCTGCGCTGATTTTGCAGAAGTTGAAGAAGGCAGCCGAGGACTATCTCGGGGACAAGGTGACCGAGGCGGTCATCACGGTGCCCGCGTATTTTAACGATGCGCAGCGGCAGGCGACGAAGGATGCCGGGCAGATTGCCGGCCTCGAGGTGAAGCGCATTATTAATGAGCCTACGGCCGCGGCGCTGGCATACGGGCTTGACAAAGGCAAGGACGAGACCATCGCCGTGTACGACTTTGGCGGCGGCACGTTCGATATTTCGATTCTGGAAGTGGGCGAAGGCGTCATCGAAGTCAAGGCGACTAACGGCGACACGCACTTGGGCGGCGACAATCTTGACCAGCGGATCGTTGACTGGTTGATTGACGAATTCAAAAAAGATGAAGGGCTGGACCTGCGTGGCAAGGGTAATGAGATGGCCTTGCAGCGCCTGCGGGACGCGGCCGAGCGGGCGAAGATTGAGCTCTCGACCACGATGGAGCATGAGATCAACCTGCCGTTCATTACGGCGGACGCCAGCGGGCCGAAGCATCTGGTGAAGAAGCTGACGCGAGCAAAGCTTGAGGGAATGGTCGAAGACATCGTCCAGCGGTCGGTGGGCCCGTGCAAGCAGTGCATGAAAGACGCGGGCGTCGACGCCAGCAAGATCAACGAAGTGGTTCTGGTGGGCGGACAGACGCGTATGCCCCGGATCCAACAGTTGGTGAAAGAACTGTTCGGTAAGGAAGGGCACAAGGGCGTGAACCCCGATGAAGTGGTCGCGATCGGTGCGGCAATTCAGGGAGGCGTGTTAGGCGGCGAAGTGAAAGACCTGCTGCTGCTGGACGTGACTCCGCTGACGTTGTCGATCGAGACCTTGGGCGGCGTGGCAACGCCGATGATCCCCCGCAACACTACGATTCCGACACGCAAAACGGAGACGTTTTCAACTGCGGCCGACAACCAGACGTCGGTAGAGGTGCATGTGTTGCAGGGCGAGCGTCCCATGGCGGCGCAGAACCGGACGCTGGGTAAGTTCCACTTGACTGGGATTCCACCGGCTCCGCGCGGCGTGCCGCAGATCGAAGTGACATTCGATATTGACGCCAATGGCATCCTGAACGTGACCGCAAAAGATACGGCCACGCAGAAAGACCAGAAGATTACGATCACGTCGTCTTCTGGGCTGTCCAAGGAAGAGGTGGAGCGCATGGCGAAAGAAGCTGACGCTCACTCCGCCGAGGACAAGGCTCAGCGCGAGGCGATCGACGCTAAGAACCAGCTCGACTCCATGGTGTACAGCGTGGAGAAGATGTTGCGCGAGCAAGGCGACAAGATCTCGGGGTCAGAACGCGGGGACGTCGAAAACGCTGTGGCCGACGCCAAGAAGGCGCTGGAATCGAACGACAAGGCGGCCATGGACAAGGCGCGCGAGACGCTGACTCAGGCCTCGCATAAACTGGCCGAGCAGATGTACAAAGCGGCGCAGGCCGCTCCCGGCGCAGGGCCTGGGGCGGGTAGCGGCGGTCCGGCTGATGGGGCTGGCGCGGCTCCGAGCGGCAACGGTCAGTCGCAGAAGAAGGACGAAGGCGTGATCGATGCGGAGTACGTGGACGTGGAAGACAAGAAGTAAGCTGTAGCTGCTAGCTTTTAGCTGAGGGCGCCGGTAGACGGCGCCCTTTGCTGCAAGACCGAAAAATTTAATCTGGAGAGCGATGTGCAATTTCAAGTGAATGATCAGACGTATTTTTTGAGCCTGGCTGAGAACGAACGGCGCTGGCTGGTGTTTACGTCCACTCCGACGGGAGCGATGTCGATCCCGGTGTATGTGGACGGGGCAGAGTCTGAAGATCTCATCCTGGTGCAAGAGGAAGAGGATAGGCACAGAGTTCCGAACTAAAACTTCGAAGCAGGCTCCAAACTATTAAGGCATAGACTGCTTATTGAACTCACCTCGACATGGCAACTACCACCAAGAAGGACTACTACGAGATTCTGGGCGTGAAGAAAGGCGCCTCGGCGGAGGAAATCCGTAAGGCGTTCCGCAAGCTGGCGCGGAAGTATCATCCGGACGTGAATCCCGGGGACAAAGGGGCCGAGGAGAAGTTCAAGACCCTGTCCGAAGCCAACGACGTTCTGAGCGATCCCAAGAAACGCAAGATCTACGACCAGGTCGGCTTCTACTCTGACAATATCGATGCCGCCACGGCGGAAGCCTATGCGCGGTCCGGTGGCGGGGCCGGCGGCTATCCGCCCGGCGGTTTCCCAGGTGGCGGAGACGGATCGGCTGGCGGTCAGGGCACGCAGTTCGACTTCGGAGGATTCGATTTTTCCGACATGTTCGAAAATGCGGGGCGTAGCGGGCGGGCCAGCAGCGCCGGGAGCGGCAGCTTCAAAGACATTTTTTCCGGGATCTTTGGTGGCGGCCGCGGTGGCGCTGCCACGCAAACCGGGCCGGAACCGGGCACGGACCTGGAGTACCAGGTCAACGTTCCCTTCTGGACGGCGATCCGGGGCGGGGTGATGCGCCTCAATATCTCGCGCCAGGATGTTTGCGCCAATTGCAGTGGGCAAGGGGTCCTGGAAGCGCCGGGTAAATGTCCGCAGTGCAACGGGACCGGCCAGATCTCGCAGACCGGTGGCCGCATGAAGTTCAACGTGCAGTGTCCGCGGTGCCATGGAACGGGGAAGAATGTGTCCGTCTGCCCCACGTGCCACGGTGAGGGTACGGTGCCGCGGACAGAACCGCTCGAGGTGCGCATCAAGGCAGGAACGCGAGATGGGCAGCGTATCAGAATCCCCGGTAAGGGCAATGCTGGGGAGCAAGGAGGGCCCGCCGGTGATCTTTACGTGATCATCCGAACCGGGGAGCATCCGATCTTCCGCCGTGACGGCGACGACATCTACCTGACTGTTCCTGTCAGCGGCACCGAGGCTGCGTTGGGCGCGAAGATTGAAGTGCCGACTATCGATGGGCGGGCACTATTGAAAATTCCTCCCGGAACCCAGCCGGGACAGAAGCTGCGGCTGCGTGAGAAAGGTGCGCCCTCGGCCACCAAAGACGGTGAGCGCGGCGACGAGATTGTTGAGATTACCGTGACCGTCCCTATGCCTCGCGATGAGCGGACTAAAGAATTGCTGCGCGAGCTGGCCAAGTTGAACCCGGAAGACCCGCGGGAAGAACTTTGGAAGAAAGTCTAGCTAGCTTTGGTTCAAATCGGAACCAAGACAAAAATCTTTACCACAGAGGACACGGGGGATCACAGGGTAGATCTTCATAAGTGTGATATTCAGATTGGATGGGTACGGTATCGTCTTTTCGATCGCTTCGGGTTAACCAGGTTTCGGGGGCTATTGTGTCTTCTGCCATGCACGTTCACGCTGTGCTCGGCCCCGGACTTTTGGAGGGTGCTTATCAAGCTTGCCTCGCTCATGAACTGAGGAAGCGCGGGAGCGAGGTGGCCAGCCAAGTCGGTCTGCCCGTGGTTTACGACGGAGAAAAAATCGAACTGGGGTACCGGATGGATCTAGTGGTCGAGAACCTCGTCATTGTTGAGGTTAAGTGCATTGAAGCAGTCCATCCAGTTCACATGGCTCAGCTTTTATCGTATATGCGGTTGAGCGGGATAGGAGCCGGCCTGCTGATTAATTTCTACGTGGCTCACCTGCGCGATGGCATTAAGCGCATGGTCGACGGCAAGGATTGGGAGAAGTAGATGCCTTCCAATCCCGCTTGACCCTGTGTCCCCTGTGGTGAAGGTTTTGGGCCCGGCCAAGGCCGAGCCCCTTTAAGTCTATTTCTTCATGCTGGGATCGTCTGCGGGATTGATGTAGTTGAACTTTACCGGCGCCATCCCGTGGATCTGAATCACCGTATCCCCCGACGCCATGGCGTAGTGATGCATGCTGGGGTCGAGATATGCAAAGCTGCCCGTCCCGAAGCTCGTCATTTTGCTGGCATCGAACTGATCTCCCATGCCGACCTTCAGAGTGCCGGAAAGAACGGTGACGTTCTCACGGCTGGGATGGGTGTGAGGGGCGACTTTGTAGCCGTCCGGCATCTTCAGACGAATGGTAAAGTCGCCAGACGAGCCCATCGGGTTTCCCTCCAACACAGCTAACTGTGCGCCGGGAGGCAAGAAAGGCGGAGCCGGGCCAAACTTGACTTGGTCAGGAGTAAAGGCGTTTTGCGCCTGCGACGGCTGCGCCGCGAACAGTGCAGCCAGGACGAGAACGACGGACAGATACAGTAATTTCATGAGGCTCCTCCAGAAAAGAGTCGCGGTCGCGGCATGATAAACATACCGTATCCCCCAAGGCAAGATGGTGATCAAGGATGAAGAAAATTGGGCTTAGTGTCTGGAACCAGAAACTAAAAACTGAGAACTGCCTTCCCTACCCGCCCGCCTTCAGTTCAGTCAGCACTTGCTTGGCGATTTCCTTCAGGGTCTCGAACACCCCCACTCCCTGAAAGGCCACCGCCTCAACTACGGCCTCATTCTTCTTGCGGAGTTCGGTGGAGAGCATATCTACCGGCAGAATATTCGGCAGGTCGCGCTTATTGAGTTGCAGAACGTAGGGAATCTTGTTGAAGTCGTAGCCGTGTTCTTTCAGGTTCGCCATCAAGTTGTCGAGGGCTTCGACGTTGGCGTCCATACGCTGCTCCTGCGAGTCGGCCACGAACACGATGCCGTCGACGCCACGCAGAATCAGCTTGCGGCTGGCGTCGTAGAACACCTGGCCGGGAACGGTGTAAAGGTGGATTCGAGTCTTGAAGCCGCGTACTGAGCCGAGATCGAGCGGAAGGAAGTCAAAAAACAGCGTACGCTCGGTTTCAGTGGCAAGGGAAATCATCTTGCCCTTTTGCTGGTCCGCGGTCTTCTGGTAGATGACCTGCAAGTTCGTGGTCTTGCCGCCCAATCCGGCGCCGTAGTACACGATCTTGCAATTAATTTCGCGGGCTGCGAAGTTGATGAAACTCAAGCATTTCCTCGAACGCGCGGCGACAGACCCCTGCGGGAGCCTCCGCGCACAAAAATATCCCTTTGGGGCTTGCTGGTTTTATATCACAGGCTCGCGGTGACCCGCAGGTTACTCAGGTGACCCCCTTTGACAGTTGGGCCTTTCGCGGTCCGGAAGCCGAAAACGTCCTTCTCGACTCCGGCGGCAAAAAGCTGTTGAGAGGGACACAACTTTCATCGAGCCCGGCTGGTGTAAGCGCCGACTCAGAGCACAGACCGGCACAACCAAACACGACATCTGTCTGTTCGCGGTTTAGAGTCCCGGCGGCAACCGTGAAGCAGAATGGACACTAGGCCCAGTTAACGTGCCGGCCTTCCGAGAGTGTCCTTCAAAAGGTTCTCGGGGAACCATAGGCGAGTTTCACTGGGTGGGGTTCCGACGAAATCGGACAATGCCACCCAATTTTGATCGCTTTCCAGGGTGCAATGGTTGCTGGTATCGACGCAAATATCCACGCCATAGACGGGATGAATCTCCCATATGGCAGATCGTTTGGGACTACCCTTTCCACCCTGACAGGGGCTGTGGCTGGCATCGAAGAATATCTGTCCGGTGAAGCGATACAAGTGTTCGTTGTGGTCCGTCAACACACTCGGGTTCCATGAATCGGGCCGGAAGTGCGGACTCATCTCGGCCGTGACGCTGCTGCATTCGTCATCGTGATTACTATTCTCGCCGAGCACGATGTGAATGTCGTTGCTTTCCTTGTCCGGTTGCTTGCAGTTGACGCTCTCTCCCGTGCCCACATTTGAGTAGTGGGCCTGAATCACGAACGCGGCAATGCGGGCCACCGTACCCTCGCCGAGTGAACCTGCCTTGGTCGGAAGCTTCCGCAATACGGAGCGGTCCCGCGGGAGCTGGTCGTTACTGCCGAAGGTAATGCCAGACTTTGCAGCATCCGCCTGGAGTTGGCGGAGGACATCGAAATCGATATTGACGGGAGTACCGCTGGAGCAGAAATTGTTCTTGGCGTCATTCTGCGCAGATTGCGGAGCATCAGCCATGACTAGGCCGTGGGCCGTGCAGGAGTTGTCAATGGGATGGTGCTGTTTGATGGAGTCGAAGGGCAGAGTGCAGGCCGGGACAAATTCGATTTCACTGAGAGCCTTCAGAGCTACATTCCTGTCAGCAACCTTATCCGCGTGAAACGCCACGTCGCGTAAGGCTTCATGCGCCCCCTGCGATGGATCCGATGTGGCCAGATCGGCCATCAACTTTGTGTCCTGCAACACCTTCACCGCGATGAATGCCGTTCGCCGCGTATTCTGATCACTGCTGGTCAAGAAAGGCATCAACTGCGCAACCGTCTGGGTTTCTTGAATGCTGCGCTGGTGTTCTGCCTCGCGATGATTGAAGGTGTAAGTAAAGAACCCGCCCACCAATGCCACTAGGACAGTGGACAAGAAGGTACTCAGGGAGGAAAATTTCTCCCAGAAGTCCTTCGCGCCCTGCGGCGACTTCGTGGTCGGATCTGGGCGTTGCTTGTCAGAGTCGGACGGTTTCGCGGGCTCCATTTCGGCCATTAGAAAATCTGTTCCCCCTTCGCTTGACTGCGCCAGCCGCGCTCAGGTTTCGTGGCAGCCCAGCGCCTTGGAGTACGTCGATCCGCGACTATGCCAAATCTACTTGTGAACTCATCGGGCACCCATAGGCGAGTTTCGCTGGGCGGGGCTCCAGTACCAACGAAATCGGATAATGCCACCCAATTTTGATCGTTGTCTACGGCGCAATTGTTGCCGGGGTCATTGCAGATGTCCACGCCATAAACGGGATGCAACTCCCAAATGGCAGAACGTTTGGGACTACCCTTTCCACCGGAACAAGGTCTGTGGCTGGCATCGAAGAAGATCTGGCCGGTGAAGCGATATAAATGTTCGTTGTGGTCCGTCAATACACTGGGGTCCCAGGTGTCGGGCCGGAAGTGGGGACTCATCTCGGCCGTGACGCTGCTGCATTCATCATCGTGATTGCTCGCCTCACCGAGTACGATGTGAACGTCGTTGCTCTCTTTATCTCCCAACTTGCAGTTGACGCTCTCTCCCTTGCCCACATTCGAGTAGTGGGCCTTGATCACGAAGGCGGCAAGGCGGGCCACAGTGCCCTCGCCGAGAGGCCCCGCCTTGGTCGGCAGATTCTGCAGGACGGAGCGGTCGGGCGGAATCTGCCCGTCGCTGCCAAAGGTGATTCCCTGGCTCTCAGCGTCCGCCTGCAGTTGGTGGAGCACCTCGAAATCAATGTTCACGGGCGCGCCTTGGGCGCAGAAGTTGTTCTTGGCCTGGTTTTGCTGGGCCCGTGCAGTGGTGTCGTCACTCTCGCTGCCGGATGGTCCGCAGGAGTCGTCAATCGGGTGATGCACCGCAATGGCATCGAAGGGCAGCGTGCAGGATGGCGCCAGTGCCACCATATGGTGGGCGGTTCGCAAGGTTGGGAAAGTGTGGGGAGCTTTCGGGCTTAGCAGTCCAATGGCCAGCGGCGCCAACGTAGCCGCGGACACAAGAGGGTGGACACCTTTCCTTTTCGCCATATGGGTTCGTCCTTTCGGCGGAACTGGTGTTTTCCGTGCCTAGACTGGCGTTGTCACAACTGTCTTCTTCTCGCCTTCGGCAGGGCCGGTACCGGCCCCATGCTGAATCGCTTTGCCGACGGCGTACGAGCTGGCGCTGATACCGAGCAGGGCCAGCACACCATTCGGAACATCGGGCAGCTCAGATCTTCGGTCACCTGGCTTAGCCTGAATGATTTTGATATTGGAAATTACCACCAGAAAAAAGCTCAGCGCGATCACGAAGATGAAAATCAGCAGCTGAAAGCGAGCCATGCTCGCCCGGCACAGGGCAGTGCCGGTTTCATCCTTCTCGCAGAGCAAGGTGGAGATATCCATCTTGCCGGTGACAATTGTCCAGACCACCACAAATCCGATGACCGCGACAAGGCCGCAAATGACGTAGCCCGCCAGCAACTCAAGAATCACGAGGGGCTGTGAGTAGTTAGGCATCATGTTCTCCTTTCAGACGTGGAAGCGACGGTTGCGCTTTCCGTGAAACTTGCTGCCCAGATAAAGCACGTGGCTGCCGCCAAGCAACAGCAGCCATGTTTGAGGAACATCGGGTAATCTCTGTGGATTCTGCCAAGCTTGGGAAGCGTACTGTACCGCCACCACCAGGGTAGCGATGAGAAGCTGGACTCGGCCAGCGCTTACAAATCGCGAACCGGCAGCCGTGGTTCCTTCAATCAATCCGCGCGTACGCAAGTCCCCGGTCAGAAGCCGCAGCATCACGAGGACAGACAGCGCCGTGAGGAGACCCACCGCTTCCCATGTTGCGATCTTCACGAGGTCCGGCATAGAACTCCTTGAGCCGACAGCTTAACTGCCGCACGCGCGACGTCAATTTTCCTGGGCCTGACTGAGGGAAGGACTTCGGATTAGACCATTACCCACTGTAACTGTAGGTCTTCCCGAAGAGGGCGACATTCTACTATCGCCGACACTGATGTCAACAAGAAAAACGCAGGTGTTACAAATGCCGGACAGAAGCTCGGGTTTGTGCTCATTGCGCCGCCTGGTCAGGGCTTGGTGCTCGGGCCTACCGGGCCGCGGGGACGGGATAGTAGCCGGCCTTGGCGTTGATATTCAGGCCAGGACGGTCCAGCCGAACCTCGATGTCCCGGTATGCTGTGCTCGCAGTCGCGCGGGTCGTGTACCCCAGAGTGTATTGATTGCGAGCCTCAGATGTAATCTGGGCGTAGGATTCTTCAATCGCGTTCCGCGAAAGTTCGGTGTAGACCTTGCCTCCGCCCGTCGCTGACGCGTACTTCGGCAGAATGTTGCCATAGCCTTCGCGGGGAAGGTGCAAGCGTTCCAGTTTGCTGTAGAGCGGCAGGGCGGCACCCTCGACAGCGACTGCCTTGATCTGGATTCCCTGGGCAAGCAGCAGCTTCAGCACGTCCCCATAACTGGCTTTGCTTCCAAATTCCCGGCCGTCACTGATCACGAAGATTACCTTGCGCCGGGTGCGGTCACGCTTGCTCAAATCGAGCGCGGCCCGCAGGATGGCATCGTTTAGCACGTGCGCTTCTTTCGGAGGAGTGTTCACCGGTGGTGCCGCAGGCCCGCCCACAGGGAGCCCGTTGACAGTGGGACCCTGAGGTCCGAACGGGCCGCCCAGTATTGGCGGACCGTTGTTGTGACCGCGCACGGTTTTCATTTGGTTCAGCACTGCCGTGAGCTTGCTGCTTGCTCCATTGAAGTCGCTGACCTGACTGACAGTGCTGCTGTACGTATAGAGAGCAACTTCGTCATAGGGGCTGAACGCCCCAACCAGCGCGGGGAACGTCTGGTTCACTTTCTGTACTGCGACGTCCGGCATCCCGAGGTCGAGCACGATGGCCACGGAAAGTTCGAAGGGATCACTGGTGAAGAACTTCAACTCCTGCTTCTTCCCGTTCTCGAGTACCGTAAAGTCTTTGGGAAGCAGTCCATCCACCAGCCGGCCGTCCTTATCCTTCACCGTAACGGGCACCTGAACAAAATTGGATTGGACCACCAGCTTGTAGAGCTGTTGCTGCCCACTGCTACTTTGAGCAGTTCCGGTCCCAGCCGGCACGGTTTGGATAGGCGGCATTGGCGGAGGCGGGGTTTCGCTTCCTGCTTGTCCGGTCTCAGTTGCCGGAGGAGGCTGTTCCGGGTTAGTTCCCTCTGTGGCTGGAGGAACGGGCGGCCTGTCCGCGGGAGAAGATGGCGCCGGAGGCGGCTGCACCGTCGAAGGCGCGTCGGGAATATCCTGCGGTGCTTGCGACTGTGCCGGCTTTGAGCTCTGGGCATTCGTGGGCTGGCCAGATTGGGGCTGGCCCGACTGAGCTCGCCCGGTCGACACGATCAGAACTAGCAGCGCTATCAGAAGCGGCCCTACCGTTGCCTGCCGCGACCGCTCGCACCTTAACCATAAATATCGAAGCCTTTTGCCCAGAAGCACCATTCATCCCCTTCTCAAACGGTCCACTCCGGCCGTCTCATTGAAAAAAACACTTTGCCACACCCTCGGATGCCCAAACCGTCCAATTTGGTGCATCTAAGCTACAAGACTAGACTAACAAAAGTCTCCCAAAGAGAACTCTAGAATGCCCAAAGCTCTTAACGTACGAACTAGACTCGTGCGCCTGGCTATCCTAGGCGTCCTATGCGTGCCAGCCATCGGTATAGCTCAACAAAGCTCGGTTCCGGCCCAAAATAACCCAGCCCAGAATAGCGACGATCAGAACCCGACGGAAACACTGAAAATTAACGTCAACGTCGTCCAGCTCTTTTTCAATGTAAAGGACAAGAAGGGCGGGCTCATTCCCAACCTCACCAAGGACGATTTCCAGATTTTTGAAGATGGCACGGCCCAGACCGTGAAGTATTTCACTGCCGAATCGAACCTGCCCCTGACGCTGGGCATCATGATCGATTCGAGCGGCAGCCAGCGCAACGTCCTCGATATGGAGAAGGAAGTTGGCGCTTCGTTTTTGCGCCAAATTCTGACCGAGAAGGACGAAGCCTTCGTCATCAGTTTCGACATCAGCGTGGACCTCTTGCAGGATTTCACGCGAGATGTCCACCGTTTGCAGGCCGCGCTCAACAAGGCGAAGGTCAATGTGGATTACACCAGCGGCGGCATCCCCGGCATGGGAGGCGGGCCTGTCCCGACTCATAACGCACCCGGAACTCTACTGTACGACGCCGTTTACCTGGCGGGGCACGACATGCTCGCCAAAGAAGTGGGACGCAAGGCAATGATTCTTCTTACCGACGGTCAGGACGAAGGCAGCAGATTGAGAATTCAGGATGCCATTGAGGCAGCCCAAAAAGCTGATTCCATTGTTTATGTCTTACTATGTGCGGACCGTGGCTTCTACGGTGGCATGGGCTACTTCGGCGAGTCGGACATGAGGAAGCTCACCGAGCAAACCGGCGGAAGGGTGATCAACGTGGGCAATAAAATGGACAAGCTGAAGGAAGCCTTCGATCAGATCGCCGCGGAACTTCGCAGCCAGTACAACATCGGTTACTCACCCACCAACACTAAGCAGGATGGGTCCTACCGAAAGCTCGAAATTAAGTGCAAACAGAACTACAAAATCCAGGCCCGCTCTGGTTACTACGCTACGAAGCACAACCAGGATTAATGGAGTTCATGGAAGAAGGTCCGCGCAAACCATGAACGTAACTGGAACCGGCCAATAGTCGATTGCTGGTATGGAGCGGGCACTCCCTTCGACAAGCTCAGGGCAAGCTCTGCCCGCTGTTGCTTCACGCCGACCGAAAATATTCCAACCCCTGTCGTTAGCAAGTCAAAATGTCCGGTTTTCTTAGCATGTGACTTGTCCGGTTTGAGTTAAACGAGTAGCCGCCGTCGGGGCTGTGGGAAAGTGGGAAT
>Ga0209488_10002597_pt1 | contig 14747 bp, 13 predicted proteins | sample Rivendell_Oct201_8_FD_188349 | JGI IMG/M metagenome (GOLD analysis project Ga0209488, IMG submission 188349) | Vadose zone soil microbial communities from the Eel River Critical Zone Observatory, Northern California, USA -... | ecosystem: Environmental > Terrestrial > Soil > Vadose zone >... | reverse complement strand
GATCGCACAGGATCGCACAAGGTTCGCACTTGACGTGGCTTGTGGGACTTGCGTATTGGCGAAATAGTCATGTGGAAGTGCGCCCATTGCCCTGACCCCATTCGGCCGCTTCTTGTTCATCAACAATTCCAAATCCGACTTCTTGATCTATTGTCTTCGGACAAGGGCGAGCGCGGGTGGATTGTTGTATCGGTCTGCAATGCGACACTCGGATCAATCGTCGTAGTATCCTTTGATTGTCGGTCAGGAACTCACCGCTTCAGTTTAGCTCACGAAGCGTAATTTCCCGAGGCGACCCAGCTGAGGCTTGGGCTTCCTCTGGTGTAGTCGCAACTCCCGCAAATTTATCAGCGTGAGACTCCCGCGCTGAGAATCCACCTTTCGTCGGGCCGCGCTGCACGTGCACGGTCCCTGACCTTTTCTGTCCCAAAACAAACTCGACCCGGGCCGTCGCACGCATGCGCGCGACGATTGCCGGATCGTGCCTGGAGTATCCATGCCCCGTGTTATTTCCGAAATCAAAGCCATTTTGGCAGAGCGCAAGCTCCTTGCCGCGCGCCGCGCTCAAGAGGAGCAGCGCACGTCGCCACAGCCGCATCACGGCTTCGATCCCAACCAGCCACGCGTGGCTGCGGGAAATCCTGATGGCGGCAAATGGACGAGCAGCGGGCAAGACGGCACGCGCGTTCTGTCAGATGCTTTGCCCGACAACGCGTGGATGGCCCGAGGAAAATATGCGCAAAGCCCTGTGCGAGGCGGCAGCGGGCGAGGCGGCGGACCCACGAGAACGGGTGGACCATCCGAGCCGATGGAAGGCGGGCAGGGCGCGCGCTTGACGGCAGCTGAAGGCCAACGACGCGACGCGATTTCACGTGTTCGCGAACTCGATCCGGGCTGGAAACCAACACCGAGCTTCTATGAAAGTCCCGAAGGGCTTATTCGCACCAATTTGGCGGAAGCCAGAGAGGCGGAAGCGCATCTTGCAAAGCTCTACTCCGCTCGTCGTCGTTCGATAGATGAATATTGGTTAGAAACTCATCCCCCAGACATGCTCGGGTATAGGGGGAATCGAAATGATGGTACCATATCAGTTGTGGCAATCAATCGCGACCTCGTTTTGGGCACAAATTCGACGGCCCCAGGATATACCACAGCCGACCGGAATGCTGCATTTAGGATGCGAGACAGGCTTATCACAAATTACCCTAAAGCCATGACAACTGAAGGCAACATCGGCGAGTGGCCGAACGATGCTGTGTTCCACGCGGAGGCGACGGTGTTGATGAGAGCCGCCAGGGCAAATGGTGGAGCACTTTTTGGTCGGACGATTCAAGTTTATTCTGACCGAGAGATGTGTGGTGCTTGCGACCGGGTGTTGCCTAGCCTTGGATTGGAGTTAGGTAACCCTAGGGTGACATTCGTTGGCCCAAACGGTTCTGTGAGCACTATGCATAATGGCAATTGGCTATCACTTGGAGTTAGCAAATGAGGAAACGAGTTTATTTTGATGTATTCAATGGCGCCGGCTGGCCTTCTCCCAATCAGCTCGAGCCTTATTTCCTGGCACCTCCGGGGCAGCGTTGGACTTTCGATACCGGAAACGACAGTTGGGGCTTGTACGCGGAAGACGTCGATGGGCCAGATCATCTCGAAGCGAATAAGGACGGCATCGATGTGGGACTGATGATGTGGGGCCATCCGGATCTCGGCGTGCTCCTCATTTACTCGAAATGGGGCGGCGGTTTTAAAAATCTATATAGCTCCAAGGGTGATTTGAGTCGTTTGCGGGAATGGGTTCGCAGCACCCACGAGACGCCGTTGCCGGTCGGTCTGTTCATCCCATACGCGATCGCATGGAGAGCTGTGAAGGAGTTCATCGAGACCGATGGCAAGCTGCCCAAGAGCATCGAGTGGATTGCAAATAAGGATCTGCCAAAAGGCACGTTCCCAGATCCGTGAATGCGTGCGCAAGATTGAGTTATTTCAGCGCCCGCGGTCGCGAAAGAATTCCGCGAGCAGCCGGCCGCTCGGTAGTTCGTTGACCGTCGATGCATGCGTTCCGTCGACCGCGTGATAGGCGATCACCGGGCCGACGCGGCACTTGGTCGAGCGCTCGACCTCGACCTTCAGCGTCCGCTGACCGGGCAGGACTGAACGCTCAATCGACGGGTCACTGCCGTTCTGATCGCGAAAGAACGTCAACAGACGTTGAGCCGACCATACGCGGGCTGTGGGGGCTTTGTCGTTCGGATCGAGCGGCGCAACGGCGCCGCCGGCATAAGGCACGGTCGTATCCTTCGTGCCGTTTATGACGACCAGGGGGAGCGGCTTGGCGGAGCGTTATTCGGCGCCGGTTTGTTCCATCATCGCGGATGTGAGCAGACCTATTCCGGCGAACAGTCCGCCCTCATTGCAGAACATCGTGAGCGCCATGAATCCGCCGTTCGAGTGACCGGCAATGAAAATCCGCGCGGGATCAGCGACCCCTCGTCGAACCAGATCGGCGACCAGACTCTTTAGAAATCCGATGTCGTTCGGGATGCCGCCCGCGCGACTAAATATCTCTCGCGTCTGGGATGACTCCATTCCCGGCAGAAAGCGGTTCCAGACAGGGCCGCGCGCTTGCGGATAGACTGTTGTGAATCCTTCTTGTGCTGCGATCACGGGAAGCGCGGTGAGCTGTGCGACGCGCTCGGATGTACCATTGGCTCCGTGGAACATGATGATGGTCGGCCGTGGGCCGGGATTCCTTGCGCGTTCCAACAGGTAGTTTCGCGGCTGTCCATCAACCGCAATTTGGACAGTTTCGCCCGCATGTCCGTGGCTCATTGTTCCAAGCCACAACCCGCAAAAAGCAAGCGCGACCAAGAATCGGCGCATGTTCGGCTCCCGTTGGCGTCACGGCGCAAGTCAAGGGAATGCAATTATATTGGAAGTGCCGAAGGGACCCAAATAGGGACCGACATGGGGGAGGGTCGTCATAGAGGGCCAGGGACAGCAGTGCGCGATCGACTTGCAGTCCCGCCAACAGGGCGTCAGGATGGGCCAACATTGAAGGAGGTGCGCATGAACGCCATCACCCGACGCGCATTGATCAAATCCGGCCTTGGCGCCATTGCGGCGCCTGTGCTGGCAGCGCCCGCGATCCTTAATGTCATTCCGGCGAATGCGCAGTCTCGTGTCGTCAAGATCGGCCATGTCAGTCCGCGCACCGGCCCGATCGCGCCCTTCGGAGAGGCCGATCCTTATATCCTCGATCAGATCCAAAAACTCATCGAACGCGGCATCACGAGCGGTGGCCGTACTTATCCGGTACAGATCATCTCCAAGGACAGCCAGTCGAGCACGTCGCGCGCCTCCGAAGTCGCCGCCGAACTCATCCTGCGCGATAAGGTCGACCTCATCGTTGCGGCGAGCACGCCCGACACCACCAATCCGGTTGCCGACCAGGCCGAGGTCAACGAAGTGCCCTGCATCACCACGGACTGCCCGTGGCAACCCTATTTCTTCGGCCGCAAGGGCGATCCCGCCAAGGGCTTCGCCTGGACCTATCACTTCTTCTGGGGCCTTGAAGATGTTATCGGGGCGTTTCTCGCGCTGTGGAACAGCGCGCCGACCAACAAGGTTGTGGGTGGCCTGTTTCCGAACGACGCCGACGGCAATGCCTGGGGCGATCCGGAACGCGGCCTGCCGAAGCCGCTCGCGGCCGCTGGATATCGGTTGATCGACCCGGGCCGCTACCAGCCGGTCAACAATGATTTCACGTCGCAGATTTCCGCCTTCAAGACCGCCGGCGCGGAGATCGTCACCGGCAATATGATCCCGCCCGATTTTGCGACCTTCTGGTCGCAGGCCGCGCAACAAGGGTTCAGGCCAAAGATCGTCACCATCGGCAAGGCGCTATTGTTTCCGTCCGTAATCAATTCGCTTGGCGCACGCGGCAACGGCCTCACCACCGAAATCTGGTGGTCGCCCAACCATCCATTCAAATCCGGCCTCACCGGCCAGAGCGCGCGCGAATTAACCGACGCCTACGTGGCGGCCACCCGCCGCCCTTGGACGCAGCCGATCGGTTTCAAACATGCGTTGTTTGAAATCGCTATCGATGTGCTCAAGCGTGCCCGCAACGTCGGCGACCCGACGTCGATCCGCGACGCCATCGCGGCGACCAACTACAACTCCATTGTGGGTCCGGTGCGCTGGGCCGGCCAGCCGGTGAAGAACGTCGCCAAGACGCCGCTCGTTTCGGGCCAGTGGCAGCGCAAGGGCGATGTTTTCGACCTCGTCATCACGCAGAACGAAACGTCCCCGCAAATTCCGGTGGGCGGCAAGCTGGAGCTGTTGGGGTAAACACTGTCACCCATCCTGGAACTCCATAACATCTCCAAACGCTTTGGCGCCATCGTCATTGCGGATCAACTTGATCTCGCGCTTGAGCAAGGCGAGGCGCTCGGCATCATCGGGCCGAATGGTGCCGGCAAGACCACGCTGTTTGGCATCATGACCGGCACTGTTGCGCCCGATGCGGGCCATGTGCGCTTCGCCGGTGATGACGTCACGCGCTTGTCGCCGGAACAACGGTGCCGCAAGGGCATCGCGCGTTCGTTTCAGATTCCGCAGCCATTCGGCAAAATGACGGTGTTCGAAAACCTGATGGTTGCCGCAACATTCGGCGCACAGGCGAAACGAAGTCTTCCACGCGACATTGACCCCAACACACGCTGCCTGGAGATACTCGATCAATGCGGGCTTGCCGACGGGGCAAATCGCCAAGCCGGCACCCTGACGCTGCTCGATCGCAAACGGCTCGAATTAGCACGCGCACTAGCCACCGAACCACGCGTGCTGCTGCTTGATGAAGTCGCCGGCGGTTTGACCGAACTTGAGAGCCGTGCCTTGGTCGAACTGATCAAGGCACTGCGACGCACGGGCCTTTCGATCATCTGGATCGAACATGTCGTGCATGCACTGGTCGCCGCCGTTGACCGGCTCGTTGTGCTGCACAACGGCCAATTCATCGCGCAAGGCGACCCGCAGGCCGTGATCAGGTCTCCGGCGGTCATGGAGATCTACATGGGGATCGCGGCTGATGCCTGAACCGCTCCTGAAAGTGAATATGCTCGATGCCTATTACGGCGACTTCCAGGCGCTGTTCGGCGTATCGGTCGACATCGCCGCCGGCGAAGTCGTCGCGATTATCGGCGCCAATGGGGCGGGCAAGAGCACGCTCCTCAAGAGCATAGCGGGCCTCATGGCGGCGCGTCCCGAGGCGATCTTGTTTGACAACGAGCCCATTGGCGGATTGCCGGCTTTTGCGGTCGCGGCGCGTGGCATTGCGCTTGTTCCAGAGGGCAGGGGTCTGTTTCCTTCCCTGAGTGTCGAAGAGAATCTCGAAATCGGCGGCCAACTGCGGCGGCCCGGTCCGTGGACCATTGCGCGCGTCTATGAATTGTTTCCAGTGCTTGCGGAGCGGCGTCACGCCGCCAGCACCTCGCTTTCGGGCGGCCAGCAGCAAATGGTAGCGATCGGACGCGCCCTGATGGCGAATCCGCGGCTTCTGCTGTGCGATGAAATCAGCCTTGGCCTGGCACCGATCGTGGTGCGCGATATCTATGCGTGCCTGCCGGCGATCCTGGCGGAAGGCACGTCGCTCGTGATCGTGGAACAGGACATCGTGCAGGCGCTCAAAGTGGCGCAACGTGTCTATTGCCTGCAGGAAGGACGGGTGGCGCTCGCGGGCGCAGCTGCGGGCCTGACACGCGAGGCGATTACCTCTGCGTATTTCGGGATCTGAAATGATCGACTGGATCAATGTCATCATCCAGGGTGTGCTGGTCGGCGGGCTCTACGCGATGTTCGCGGCCGGGCTCTCGCTTATTTTCGGTATCATGCGGTTGGTGAATATCGCACATGGTGATCTCATTGTGCTCGCCGCCTACCTGGCGCTGGTTGTCACGCAGACGCTCGGGCTCAATCCGCTCTGGTCGCTTGCAATCGTGGTTCCCGCGATGGCGCTTCTCGGCTATGCGCTGCAGTGGTTCGTGCTCAATCGAACGCTTGGTGATGATCTGCTGCCGCCACTGCTTGTCACTTTCGGTCTCTCGGTCATCATTCAAAACGGTCTGCAGGAGCTGTTTTCGGCCGATCCGCAGAAACTGCAGGCCGGCACCATCGAGATTGCAAGCGTCCAGCTTGTCGAAGGGATCTGGATCGGTCTGTTACCGCTCATCCAGTTCGCTCTTGCGGTCGCGATCATCGGCGGCTTGCAGGCCATCTTCTATCGCACCGCGCTCGGTCGCGCCTTTCGGGCGACGGCAGATAATCCGGCGGTGGCTCAACTCATGGGTCTCGACAACCGCCATGTGTTCGCGCTCGCCATGGCGCTGTCGCTAGCCGTGGTGGCGGTGGCCGGCGTGCTTCTTGCCGTGCGTGCCAATTTCGATCCCACGATCGGGCCGGCGCGACTCATTTTTGGATTTGAAGCCGTGATCATCGGCGGACTTGGCAGCCTGTGGGGGACGCTCATCGGTGGCGTCGTGCTCGGGGTCGCGCAGGCGGTCGGCGCGCATCTCGATCCCGGTTGGCAGATTTTGGCCGGACACCTGGTTTTCCTGGGGCTCCTCGCGGTGCGTCCGCAGGGTCTGTTTCCGAAGGTGCGCGAATGAATGCGCGTGTCACCTTCGCCACACCAGGAAGCCGCGTCGTTCAAGCCGTTGTGGCAGTTGCGGTCGTGGTGCTGGCGGCGGCTCCCTATTGGGGCGGCCGTGACGATTTGCGGCTGCTCGCGGAGATCTATTCCTATGTGGCGCTTGCAAGCCTGTGGAATCTGCTTGCCGGCTATGCGGGTCTGGTCTCGGTTGGTCAGCAGGCCTATGTGGGATTTGGCGCCTATGCGCTGTTTCACCTTGCGATAAACGCGGGCCTGTCGCCGCTCTTGGCGATACCGATTGCCGGCCTGATGGCGGCGATTGTGTCGCTGCCGGTCGCGGCGTTGATTTTCCGCTTGCGTGGGCACTACTTTGCGATCGGTACATGGATCGTGGCTGAGGTGTTTCGCCTCCTCGCTTCGCAGTTGTCCGTGCTCGGCGGCGGCTCGGGCTTGAGCCTGCCGGCGGGTGTCGTGACGGGGATCGCGCAGACGCGCCAGGCGCGCGAGTTCCTGATCTACTGGATCGCGCTCGGGCTTGTGGTTGGGGTGGTGGGGCTCATCGTGTGGCTGTTGCGTTCGCGCTTTGGCTTGGCGCTCAAGGCGATCCGCGACAATGAACTCGCCGCGCGAAGCAATGGCATCGATATCCTGCGCGTCAAATTTGCGGTCTATGTCGTTACCGCGTTTGGCACCGCGATGGTCGGTGCGTTGATCTTCCTGCAGAAGATCAGGATCTCGCCCGACGCTGCTTTCAGCGTGAACGATTGGACGGCTTTCGTAATTTTCATCACGGTCATCGGCGGGATCGGAAGGATCGAGGGGCCGATTGTCGGCACCATCGTGTTTTTTCTGTTACGCCAGACCATGGCAGACCTCGGCACGCTGTACTTGGGCGTGCTGGGCGTTGTCGCGATCGGGGTCATGATCTTCGCGCCTAAGGGCCTTTGGGGCCTCATCGTCGATCGTTTTGGATTTGAGGTCTTTCCACTTGAACGGCGCGTTGTCATGGAAGATCGTGGCGACGAACGCGCAACCAAAGTAACCCGGTCGGTTTGATCGGACATCAGGAGAAACGGCTCATGCCTCAACTTGCCAACAAAGTGATCATCACCTGCGCGGTGACCGGCTCGATCCATACCCCGACCATGTCGGATGCTCTCCCGTATACTCCTGATCAAATCGCAACCCAGTCCATCGATGCCGCCAAGGCGGGGGCCGCGATCCTGCACCTGCATGCGCGCGATCCGAAGGACGGGCGCCCATCTCCCGATCCGGCCGTGTTCATGCAGTTTCTTCCTCGCATCAAGGAAAGCTGCGATGCGATCGTCAACATCACGACCGGCGGCAGCGTCACCATGACGGTGGAAGAACGGATCGCGGCGGCGCTCGCCTGTTCACCCGAGATGTGCTCGCTCAACATGGGCTCGATGAACTTTGCGCTCTATCCGATGGCGAAACGTTTCAAGAACTGGAAGTTCGATTGGGAGGAGCCCTATCTGCTTGCGTCCGACGGCAATATCTTTCGCAACACCTTTCGGGACATAGAGCGCATCTACAAGCTTCTGGGCGAGGGACACGGCGTTAAATTCGAACACGAATGCTACGACACCGGCCACCTCTATAATCTCGCGCATTGCATCGACCGCGGCCTGTTCAAACCGCCGGTATTTCTGCAACTGATCTACGGTATCCTGGGCGGCATCGGGCCCGACCTCGACAATCTTTTTTTCATGAAGCGCACCGCCGATCGGCTGTTCGGCAAGGACTATCTGTGGTCCGTGCTCGCCGGTGGCCGCCACCAGCTCAATTTCTGCACGGCTGCGACCATGATCGGCGGCAACGTGCGCGTTGGTCTCGAAGACTCGCTCTATATCGGCCCGGGCAAACTGGCGGCGAGCAATGCAGAGCAGGTTGCGAAAATTCGTCGCATCATCGAGGAGCTTGGGTATCAGGTTGCGACGCCGGCCGAGACACGGCAGATGCTCGGATTGAAAGGGGCAGATAAGGTGAACTTCTAATTCGAGGCGACGCGCTATGTCTGCTATCGCACATTGCTGCGCTATTGCGCGAGATCCGCTGCGGCGATACGCAATTGAGAAAATATCCACAGCAAATTCCATACAACTGGTACATCGTAACCTGCGTTGGTGACGCTTCCCATTCTATGCCGTATTGTCATGTAAACGATATCAGTGGCGGTACCCAAGGGGTGCCGTGACTGAACAGTGGCGTTGGGGGTTGTCATGAGTCTAGATGGAGTTGCGTCTGGTGAGTTGACTTGCGAATTTGGAGCAGTTGGCAGCAACGGTACGGGCGATGCCGATACGGTTGTGAATTTTGTCGAGGTACCGGGTATCGTCAAATGGTTCGATGCGAATAAGGGTTATGGATTCGTCGTTCCTCACAATGGGATGCCCGATATTCTCCTGCACGTCGCGTGTCTGCGGCGCGGTGGATTTCAGATCGCCTATGAGGGAGCGCGTGTCGTTGTCGAAGTGTTGCAGCGCAAGCGCGGCTTGCAGGCCTATCGATTGATTTCCATGGATGAATCGAACGCGAAGCTGCCGCGGGCGTCCGTGCGTCCCCGCGATCATATTATGCCGACCAGCGGTATCGAACGTGCGCAGGTCAAATGGATCGACCGGCTGCGTGGTTTTGGTTTTTTGACGCGTGGCGATGGCGCACCCGACATATTTGTCCACATGGAAACTCTGCGACGTTTTGGCATTACCGAGCTGCAGCCGGGCGAATTCGTCCAGGTGCGATTTGGCGAGGGGGCCAAGGGATTGACGGCCGCGGAGGTGTGGCCCGACGGTGCCGCGTCGAGCCCGGCTCCGCACTGAATTGTTGGTGGCGGGGCGAAATAGCGTTGGTGATTGTAGGATCGGTAGAGACAAAAACATGCAAGGGGCGCTAGCGCCCGTGCATGTTATTGGCGAAACCCATCACCTTGCGGCTCGAGAGCATGATGGGTAGAGCGATTGATGCGCTTAAGCAAGCTTAAGCGCATCAATCGCTCTACCATCCTACCAGCGCCGTGCGCCTCTTGATTAGCTATTGCCTGCCTGCGTTCATTCACTTCACACGTCTGGAAGCATACCAATACCTGAAACACGAAACTCTTTCAGTTTGACTCATTCACGGCCCATTGCGGCCCAAATCAATGTTCAAGTTGACGACTGGGGATGAGGCGGCTGGGAGGTGTGGGAAGCGGATTTCAGGAGGGGAAATGACGGAACTAATGACATCGAACAATATGGCACTGATTGTCCCAGCCGTGTTTGTTTCATGTATTGCGGTTGTCGCGTTGAGCACGAATTTTGGACGTGCTGAACCGGCCACCAATGACGCCGCCAGCAAAGCCAGCAAAGCCAAAGATTGCCTGTCTTCGCCCGGGGGTACAGCGCCCGAGGGCAGTCATTGGTACTATCGGGTTGATCGTGCGAACAACAATCGCCATTGCTGGTATTTGGGTGCACGAGGCAAGTTGGCTCGCCAGGCAGTTTCAACACCGGCGCAGCCGGCGGCATCGCAGGCGGCGCCACAAGCCCCGACGCAACAAGCCCCGGCATCACCAGCCCCTCTACAACAAGCCCCGTCGCAATCTTCGGCGCCATCTTTGTCACGCGCCCAGCCTGTGCCACGTGACACTGTGAGGCAGGAGGATCGCCCCGTTGAAACCCGCGTTGAAAGCCCGATCGACAAGCGGAGCGACATCCCGACCGGTTCAAGCCAGGAGGAATCTCCGGCGGCACCTAATGACATTGTGACGGCGTTTTCTGAAGGCTGGCCGTCGCTACCCCGAACCCGAACCGCGTCGGGGTCTCGGGTCTCGGCGATGACCATGGGTTACGCTGATGAACGGTCGTTGGCCGGACAGGAACCAACGGAGCGAGACAATATTCCGCTCATTCGGCCCGTTAATTCCGAGGCGGACGGCGCCAATGCCAAACTCTCAATGGTTCCAGGGGGCACCATTCATCAGACGTTGTCACAACGGCTGTTGCCCTGGATCAGCGCGGCGTTTGTGCTGGCTGGCATCCTTTTCGGCTTGATCTACAGACTTACTGCACCACGGCAACAGTCCCGTTCGGACCGATGGGACCCGTTGGGTGGGGATGTGCGCGTCAAGCTGCAGCCGTCCGGGGGAGCCGGGCCCTATCTGGGACAGACTGGTTTGGCACAGATCCGTCTGGCACAGACCGGTCTCGCGCAAACCGGTCTGATGCAAACTGGCCCGTCACCGACTGGTCCGGAGAAGGGGCTTCGCGACCATACAGACGTGGCTCTCACGCCTTCCTCGACCGGAACTGCGGCAGGAAGTGCACGTACCTCATTGGACCGTAGTGGTCCGAAGCGTGAATATGAAGAGAGCTTGATCGAAATTCTCGGTCGCCTCAAGCGTTCGGCGGCGTAAGGGCACTTTCAACAATAAGTGCTACGATTTGAGGCGCAGTCGTTCGTAGTTCCGCGTTTACGCGGCCTTCAATCGCGTGCCGCGAAGAAAGGGCTGCCTGCGGCGAAGCCGCCGTAAAGGCGGAACTACAAACAATGACGCACGATTCGGTTATTGTTGAAAGTGTCCTAAGCTAAGGGCAGCGTGTTTGGAGTTCCGCGTTTACGCGGACTTTCTTCCTTACGGTGAGGCCTTGAAGTAAAAGCCGCCCGCGGCGAAGCCGCCGTGAAGGCGGAACTCCGAACTCCCCTCACGCCATTCCGGCCCTCAACCGTTCCGGCGTGAACGGCGCACGGCGCAGCCGAATGCCGGTTGCATCGAAGATTGCGTTGGCGACGGCGGCGGCGACCGGTCGTATCGAACCTTCACCCGCACCAGTCGGCGTCCGATCCGGATAATCGAGCAGTTCGATATCGATCGATTCGGGCGCTTCCGTCATGTCGAGGATCGGATAGGAGTGCCAGTCGACACTGGTGACACTTTTGTTGTCGAAGTTCACTTCCTCCCAGAGGGCGCGGCTGGTGCCTTGCACCACATTGCCCTCGATGGTCAACCGCAGCAGGTCGGGCGTGATGATTTGTCCGCAATCGTGCGCTACCACGAACCGGCGGGCCCAGACCTTGCCGGTGGTGCGATTGACTTCGACATCGGCGACCAATGCCACGCGCGTGCCGGAACGGGTCGAGTAGGCCATGCCCTGGCCGACCAGCACGTCACCAGCGGCCCGCTTGCGTGCACCGACATGAGGCTTCCAGCCCGCCTTTTCGGCGGCCCTCTTGATGACAGCGATGTCGCGCGCATCTTTCAAGTAGCGCAGGCGAAATTCGACCGGATCCGTGTTCGTCGCGAGCGCGAGTTCATCCATGAAGGATTCGACCGCGAAGGTCGACTGCGGCCCGCCGGGATCGCGCAGATGCGACGTCCGCAACGGCGAGGCACGATCGAGCAGCGGCGCAATGGTCGCGGAAGATTTGCGCTTTGACTCGAACACATAGTTCTCGCCCGGCGGCCCGAAGATTGCGGTGTGCCGGAGCGGCACGCCCATGAGTTGGCCGGCAAGGGTGTTGGCGGGATCGCCCTCATTGGTGAAGAGGTCGCGCTTGGAGAAACTTTTGCTCTCGAATTGCCAGGCCACGACCTTGCCATCCCGGTCGATCGCAGCACGGTTGACGTGGATCGATGCCGGGGCCTTCGGGTCCCAACCCGTGCCTTCGTGTCGCATGCCTTGCACGCGCACCGGCTTGCCGACGGCCCGGGAGAGCACTGCGGCGTCCATGGTGGCATCGCCGGCGTCGTTGCGGCCATAGGAACCCGGTCCCGTCATGGCGACGCATTTCACTTTATCGACGGGCAGGTTCAGCATCTTGGCGACGCCTTGTGCCGCATAGTGCGGTTTTTGCGTGCCGGACCAGATGGTGGCTTCGCCGTTTCGCACGTCGGCCAGGCCGCAGGCTGGCGCCATGCCGGCGTGCGACTGGAACGGCCATTCGTAGGTCGATTCGATGACGCGCGCGGCGCTCGCGAAGGCCTTGTCGACGTCGCCGACATTGCCTTCGTCGTCGTGTTTGACAACCGGCGCATTGCGGATGTGGTCGTAGAGTGCGGCCTGATTCGGGAAAGGTGGCTTGGCATCCGACCAGGTAATTTTTATTTTTTCGGCGGCCCTGATCGCATCCCATTCCTTGCGCGCGACAACGCCGATGAAGCCCTGCTGCCAGACGACCTCCACGCCGGGAATGTCCTTGACAGAGGATTCATCAACGGCGGTCGGTACGGCGCCCGCGACGGCCGGGCGGATCATGCGCCCATGCAGCATGCCGGGCAGTTTGACGTCGACCATATATTCAAGCGTGCCGAGCACTTTCAGCGGCACGTCGCGACGGCGCGTGCCGCCTTTGCCGACCAGCTTGTAGTCGCCGGGTGCCTTCGGCTTGGCCTTGCCGGTCACCAACAGTTCGTTGCCGAACTGCTTGTTCCATTCCATCGTCACATCGAAATGGCGGCCGCCGATCAATTCGCCGTAGGTCACTTGTCTGTTCGCATCGTTCCTGTCGCTCACGACGCCGTTTGCGACGGTGAGCCGATCGGCCGGAACGTTGAGCTTCTCGGCCGCCATCTCGATAAGGATGCGCCGTGCTTCAGCAGCGGCATTGCGCAGCGCCGCGCCGCCACGCCAGATGCCGGTCGAGCCAGAGGCGCCGCCCTGGTTGACGGTCACGTCGGTGTGGCCCTGCACGATGCGCACCCGCTCGGCAGCCAAATCGAGTTCCTCGGCCACCATGACGGTCCAGCCGATGTCGGTCCCCTGACCCATGTCGACCTTGCCGATCCAGCCGACCGCACTGCCATCCTGGTTGATGCTGATATAGGTGGCGAGTTGTTCGGGCTTGAGCGGCAGGCGTGACGCAAGCGTGGCAGCCTGCGTCACGACGCCCGGCAGCGCCATCGATACGACGAGGGCGCCGGTCCCTTTGAGAACATCGCGACGATGGATGTGCATATTCATACCCATCACACCATACCGGCTGCTTTGAGCCGCTCCGATGTGAACGGCACCTGGCGGAGCCTGATGCCGGTCGCGTCGAAGATCGCATTGGCAAGTGCTGCCGCCAGCGGGCGGCAGGTCCCTTCGCCGGCGCCCACCGGCGGCAGTTCTGGCCGGTCGATCAGGGTGATGTCGATTGTTTCGGGCGCGTCCTTGATGTCGAGGATCGGATAGGAAGTCCAATCCACGCTGGTGACGTTCTTATTGTCGAACAACACCTCTTCGTGCAGCGAACGGCTTGCGGTTTGTACGATCTGGCCTTCCAGCGCCTGGCGCAGCAGGTCGGGCGCGATGATCTGGCCGCAGTCATGCGCCACGAAGAAACGCCGGGCCCAGACCCGCCCGGTGACGCGGTTGACCTCGACCTCGGCTACGACGGCAACGCGGGTTTGGCCGCGCACCGAATAGGCCACGCCGCGACCCGTGAACGCGTCGCCATTCTGCTGCTTGCCGGCGCCGACATGGGGCTTCCATCCGGCTTTTTCCGCCACCGTCTTGACGACGGCGATGTCGCGCGGGTGCTTGAGGTAGCGTAGACGGAATTCCACCGGATCCGTGTTGGTGGCAAGCGCCAATTCGTCCATGAACGATTCGACGCCGAAATGGATTTGCGGCCCCATCGGATCGCGGAAATGCGCGGAGCGCAAGGGCGACGCGCGATCGAGCAGTGGTCCGATCGACTCCGATGCCAGGCGTCGCGACTCAAAACCATAGGATTCGCTCGGCGGGCCGATCAGCCAGGTCGGCTTCAACGGCCAATCGAGCAACTGGCCCGCCAGCGTGCGTTCGGGCGTGCCTTCGTCACGGAAGAATTCGCGCCGTGAGAATCCCTTTGTTTCGTAGTGCCAGGCCGTCACCTTGCCGTCTTTGTCGATAGCGGCACGCGCCTTGTGGATGGATGCCGGCGCTTTCGGATCCCAGCCATGGCCTTCGTGACGCATGCCTTGCACCCGCACCGGCTTGCCGACGGCTTTTGAAAGCACGGCTGCATCCATGGTGGCGTCGCCGGAATCGTTGCGGCCATAGGAGCCCGGGCCCGTCATGGCAACAACTTTGATTTTTTCCTCCGGCATGTTGAACATGATGGCGATGCCTTC
>Ga0209488_10002596_pt1 | contig 14748 bp, 9 predicted proteins | sample Rivendell_Oct201_8_FD_188349 | JGI IMG/M metagenome (GOLD analysis project Ga0209488, IMG submission 188349) | Vadose zone soil microbial communities from the Eel River Critical Zone Observatory, Northern California, USA -... | ecosystem: Environmental > Terrestrial > Soil > Vadose zone >... | reverse complement strand
TGCGCGAATTGCGCCGGCTCGATTGACGGAATGCCGTGCTTGGCCAACAGGTAATGAATCATCTTGGCGTTTTGTATGCTCACGAAGAATCCGAGCACACTCAACACGCCGGTCGGCACGCCGAGGTCCAGGCCGACGCTATAGGCGTGACGCGCCCGTGTACCAGCCCCGGTACCGATGATCATCTTGTGGCGGGGCAGATTCTCGATGATCTCATCGATGAGAGGGAACACCGCGGCGCGTCCGCGATCGATGAAGCTCTGGCCGCCGATTTTGACGACATTAGCGTCGGGGAGGATTTGCACGACCGGCTGATTGTCGAGGCTCGCCATCTTTTCGTCGTCGGTGGGACTCGCGCCCATCAGCGCCATCATCATTCGATCCAGGATTTCGTTATCCATCTCGTTTCCTCCACTCGGGACGTGCAGTCGAGCCGTCAGGACTACCGTTGAAATCAACGTCCCTGCCCCATTGCGGCGCGACAGGTGACCGACAGCTCGTCCTTGTGTTTGCGCAGGCAGTGGCCGACATGCTCTTCACCCGGGCACAGTTTTGCGATTTCAGCCTGGCAGGCGGAGCGCACCCCCGCGCCGTGGCTAGCTCCTTCCAGCGTCTCTTCGTTACCTTTGGAGCTCTGCTCGGAGACGCGTGCCACTGGCTCCTTGGGTACATTCCAGAGCTTCACGTTGCGATCCATGCCCGCGGTCGCAACCCACGCGCCGGTATGCGAGAAGGTCACGAAATGGATCCGCCGTTGGTGCCCAGTGAGCGCGGCAATCTCTTTGCGGCTGGCAACGTCCCAGAATCTCACGACGTTATCTAGACCGACCGAGACCAGCATTTTGCCGTCGGGCGAGAAAGCGCAAAAGCGGACCCAGCGGGTATGGCCCTTGAAGGGCTCGAGCTCCTCGTGGGTCGCGACATTCCAGAGCTGCACATTATCGCTGGCGCCGGCCGACGCCAGCAGCTTGCCGTCGGGAGAGAATGCCACCGAGTGCACCGGCCCCGTATGCACGTCGATTGTCGCTAGCTCGCTGCGGGTAGCGGGGTTCCAGAGCTTGACAGTGCCATCGATGCTGCCCGATGCGAGGATGCGATTATCGGGAGAGTAGGCCAGCGCCTTGACGCCACCGGTATGTCCGACGAGTGTAGCGAGCTCCTTCTCACCCGCGACGTCCCAAATCTTGATCGTTTGATCATATCCTCCGGACGCGATCGCCTTGCCGTCCGGTGCGTAGGCTACGGCGCGGATCACGTTGGTGTGGCCGCGCAAGGTTGCAAGCTCTTTGCCGCTCGGCATATCCCAGAGCTTGACCGTGCGGTCGTAGGAGCCAGTGGCCAGAATCTTCCCGTCGGGTGAGAGCGCCAGCGTCACGACCGCGCCGGCGTGACCTTTGAGGGTGACGAGTTCCTTACCGGTCCCGACATCCCACAGCCGAGCCGTGTGGTCGTGGCTGCCGGATATGAGGATCTTGTCGTCCGGCGTGAACGCCACAGCGGTCACATAGGCGGTATGCCCCGCGAAGGATTCCTGCTCTTCGTCTTTCACCGCTTCGGCGGGCGCCTGAATTCCGCGCTTGAGGACCTCTTCGACGTCCCACAGCTTTGCCAGTGTATCCATTGTAGCAGTCGCCAGCGTCTTGCCGTCCGGAGAAAATGCCACTCCACGCACGCGGTCACCCGCATCGGGGATGCTCGCCAGTTCTTGTCCGCTCTCTGCGTCCCAAACCTTGAGGGTATCGTCCTGGCCGCCCGCGGCAATGAGTTTGCCGTCCGGCGAATACGCGACGCAGAGTTCCTCGTTCTCGGTCCCCTCGAGGATCGTGCGCTCGGCGCGCGCGGCGACATCCCAGAGCCGCACCGTTGTGTCCATGCTGCCGGTGACCAGCATCTTGTCGTCGGGCGAAAACGCGACCCCCCGCACGCCATGTCCGTGCCCCATCAGGGTTGCTTCCTCGCGGCCAGTCGCAACGTCCCAGATCTTGACGGTATTGTCGTTACTGCCCGATGCCAGAAGCTTGCTATTGTGGCTGAACGCCAGCGATCGGACCGCGCCTTTGTGATTGAGCTGCGCCCGTTCCTTGCCGCTCGCGACGTCCCACAGCTTGATCGTGTTATCGTGGCTGCCGGAAGCGACGATCTTGCCATCGGGTGAGAACGCCAGGGAGCGGATCATGTTTGTGTGGCCGCGAAATGTCGCGACCTCTTTTGCCGCAGCCCAATCCCATAGTTTCACGGTCGCGTCATAGCTGCCGGTCGCCAAGGTCTTGCCGTCCGGCGAGAAGGCCACAGCCTCGACCGCGGCTTCGTGTCCCGTCAGGGTAACGAGCTCTTTGCCGCTGGCGGCATCCCACACCCTCGCAGTGCGATCATAGCTGCCCGTGGCTATGTATTTTCCGTCCGGCGAATAGGCCACTGAGGCGAGCGCGAGCGTGTGGCCTCTCAGCGTGGCACGCACCTGCGTTTGTCCCGGGGACGCTGCTAAGACCATGAGCAGCAGTGTCGCGACGAAAGTTTGCATGCTCCGCACCGCCAACACCGATTGAAGTCCAATCCGACTGAACCGTGACATGGCTCGTCCTCGTCCAGGCTTCGGCGTCCAGCCCGCCATTCGTGGAGCGGCCATGGCGTTCCTGGCTCACTCCCGCGGAATCAGGCGAATGGCAGGCGCTTTAACCAAAGCAGTCACTTCCATTCCGTCGCGCAGTCCCATGTCCTCGCAAGCCTGGTAGGTGACCAATGCCTTGAGAGGAAAGCCGCAATCGATACCCACACGCACCATGGGACCTTCACGGTCCAGCGACCGGATACGCCCGACCACGTGATTGCGTGCGCTGCTCTGCCGGGCGACCGCGCCCTTTTCCAGCATAATGTCCTCTGCACGAATACAGACGCACACCTGGCCGCTGACGCGGGCCGCCGACAGGGCGACCAGTTCGCTCGACCCGACTTGGATGGTGGCCAGGCCGTCCGTCATCCGAATGACCTTGCCGCTTTCGATATTATCGACGCCGACGATCCGGGCCACGGCCAGGTCGACCGGCGAGGAGAAGATATCCTGCGGTGGGCCGCTTTGGCGAACGCGGCCGTGGTCCATCACAACAACATGATCGCCCAACGCCAAGGTCTCCACGCGGTCATGTGTCACCACGATCCCCGGTACTGCCAGCTTCGTCAGCCACTGTCGTAGCTCACGCCGCAGTTGTTCGCGGGTCGGCAAATCCAACGCGGAGAGCGGCTCATCCAGCAACAACAGGCGCGGTCGGCAGACCAATGCACGGGCGAGCGCAACGCGTTGCTGCTGTCCCCCCGACAGCTGGTGCGGGTAGCGGTCCTCGAGGCCAGCGAGACCGAGTAGATCCGTAATTTCAGCAATCCGCGTCCGCCGCTCTGCATCACCGATGCGGCGAATTCCGTAACCGACGTTGCGCTCGACCGTGAGATGCGGAAACAGCGCATATTCTTGAAATAGATAGCCGATTTGGCGTCGCTGCGGCGGAACCAAGATGCCGCAGCTCGCATCGAACCAAGTCTCATCGCCGAAGCGGATGTACCCACGTTGCGGCCGATCGAGCCCGGCCAAGCATCGCAGAGCAGTTGTTTTTCCCGAGCCTGAGGGACCGAACAAGACGGTGAGCGAAAAATGGTCGATCGGGCGGCGCAGGCGGACCTGTATCGGAGGGCCGTCGAGGAACCGCTTCTCGAACTCCGCTACGAGCTCAGGTCCCATATCCTCCCTTCCGATTGATGAGGTGCGTCACCGAGAGCGCAATGAAGGACGATGTCAACAAAACGAGGGAGGCCATGGCCGCCCCTCTATAATTGACCGCCTGAACCTCGTCGTAGATCGCGATCGATATCGTGCGCGTGACCCCGGGGATGTTGCCCCCCACCATGAGCACGACACCGAACTCACCGAGCGTGTGCGCGAAGCTCAAGACCAAGCCAGTGACGATGCCCGCCCACGAGAGCGGACACGCGATTTGCACGAACGTACGAAGCCGTGAGACGCCGAGACACCAGGACGCCTCGATGAGTCGCCGGTCAACACTGGCGAAAGCGGCGGCGAACGGCCGGACCGCAAAAGGCAAGCTGTAGAGGATGGACGCGAGTAGCAGGCCCTGGAACGAGAACGCCAGGACATGTCCCGTCATCCCTTCGTAGGCGCGGCCCAATGGGCTCATCGGCCCAATGGCGACCAGAATATAAAATCCAAGCACCGTCGGAGGCATGATCATCGGCAGGACGACGACGGATTCGAGCAGGAACTTCAACCGCCAGCGAGTGACAGCGAGCCAATAAGCGAGAGGTAGCCCGATGAGGAACAGGATCAGCGTGGTGCACGCAGCGAGTTCGACACTGACCCATATCGCCTCCACGTCCATTTATCATTCCTCCGGGGTTTCGAACCCAAAGCGGCTCAAGATTGCCCTGCCTTCCTTGCCGAGTACAAAATCGCGCATGGCCTCGGCCGCGGAACGGTCCTGCGCCCATGACAGGATCACGCCTCCCTGCACACGGCGAGGATAGGCGTCCAACGGCACTTCCCAAAACCGACCCTTGCCCCGCAGGGATGGCGCGAGCGCATGAGATCGACTGATGATGCCGATATCGGCGCTGCCGCTCTCGACGAACTGGCCGGCCTGCAGAACGGTGTCACCGAGCACCAGCCGGCCCCTCACTTGTTCGTAGACCCCCATACTCTTCATCGCGGCTTCCGCCGCTCGGCCATATGGGGCGTGGCGAGGATTGGCGATCGCAATCTTGCGAACTTCAGGGCTCAGCAAAGATTGCATGCCGAGCTTTTCCACGTCGATGGATGAGGACTGCGGGACCCAAATCACGATACGGCCCACGCCGTACAAGAACTCATCGTCGGTGGAAGCAAGACCCTCCCGAACCAGGCGATGCGGGTAGTCGACGTCAGCGGACAGGAAGACATCGAAAGGAGCGCGGTTCGATAATTGCGCGTAGAAATTTCCCGAAGAGCCGTACGTGACCTGGACTTTGATATTCGGGTGCCGAACGCGGAACAGGTCCACCATCTCGTCCAAAGCAAACTTAAGGTCTGTGGCCGCAGCGACCCGCACCACGCTTTGGTCGGCAGCGCACACACCTGTATCCGGACACCACAGCAACAATGCGGGGACGATTATGGAGAACACGAACCGGTGCCACACGGGACACCTCCTTCGCGAGACGTCAGACGGCTTCGCCGCAGGTTCCTTGAGCGCAGCCGCGCTTACTAACTCCAGTTTGCACTTTTAGTTCACTATGGGCGCACTCATCAAAGTAACGCATCCGAATCCCAACGAAGGCGGGCTAGAAAGTAGTCCGTTCGGCAATACTGGCTTAAATCATTTTGTTGCGTGGGGCGGTTGATGTCCTCGAATGGAAGTAGCGATCAAAACGAAAATCGACCTCAGCGAGGTTCCGCTGCAACATCCAAAATCGCGAATTACTTATGAGTTAGTTTCTGACAGATAAGTCAGCTTTGACGACGCTGTTTCCGGCGGCTCGACCCGACGGCCTTCTGCCATGCGCCACATTCGCCAAATTCTACGCCTGCACTACAGCTTCTCGAAGTGCAATTTCGAACGCTCATAGACTGGAGATACGGCGCGCGTAATCAGTATCGGGTGATCCCGGAAATCGACCGGCAGTTTCAGCGCGATCCCTCGAGTCTGAACCATAATATTTGAGCCGAGCGGCCGCGCGCCGATCAATTACAAGGTTGGCCTGTGACAGGTGCCTCCGATCCGATACGAACATCTTACTGCGCCGGCTTCGGAGGCGGCTTCCCGTCGGTTGGCTGCGCCGAACTATCCGGGACTGATGGCTCGCGAGAGAAGACGCGCAGCACGAACATGGTCACGAAACCGCTCAGAAATCCCGCCAGCAGGTTGGGCACCAGTTTAGCCGCGGGAAAAAGATAGATTTCCGCGCGCGCGCCCAGAAGGAATACCAGAACGAGCTCCGTACTGGTCCGGGCGACGGCGGCGACGAGCCCGAGCAAACAGTAGCCGAGCGCCCAGACAGGCAACCGGCGCACAAGCGGATCTGCGAGGTCGATCACGAGGCCGGGCGCGATGTGCTTTAGGACCTCGAGCACACCAAATCTCCCGTCCCCCTGCAGAAAGCCGATCACGCCCATAATCGTGCCCGCGGTTGTGGCGCCCCAGCGCGAATAGGTGAGGCGCGCGGCAAGCACGTACAGAGGAAACAGGAGAACGGCCTTGTGCCCTGAAGCAAACGGCAGACCCGGCAGGAATTTGAGCATCTTGAAAGATGCCATGCAGAGGGCAATGCCGCTCACGATAGCAACATCGTGAGCGAGTCTGGTTTCGAACTCAGGCCCGGCTCCTCCGCCGGATTGCCCGCCCGCAAGCTCCATGTTCGCCTTTATCGACTGCACGAAGCCGCCAACATCGCCGCGCAGCAAGCGCTTGAGCGCCGTGAAGGCCCCCCGCTGCGCGCCGCCGGCTTCGCGCTGGCGGCGCCCGCTTCGCTCGTCAGCGCCGCTCAACAGCGAGAGCGTGCGGTCGAGCGAGTGAACGAACAACCCCGGCAGCCGTAACTCCTGCAGCCCGTGGACCAGATCGCCCCCCCTCCCCGTCAGCCGAACCATGGCCGAGGCAAGCAAGACGGTCAGAATCTGCAGGCACATCACCGCGGCGCGATCCAGGCCGGTCACGTTAAAGGGAAGCAGCCATCCGAGGCCAGGAACTCGCCAGTGCAGCGCGAGGTCCTCTGCGGGATGCTCCGGCGGGAGCAGCGTGTAGCAGCCAATCAGGAACAGGAACAACCATTTGAGCCGCCAACCTGGACGCAGGACCTGACCGATGGGGACGCGACAGATGAGCAGCGTGAGTACCTGAAGGGCGAGCAAGGCCGGGACAATAAACCAGCGGAGGGGATGCGCTGCAGACAGCGCCGGTAGCATGAACGTGACCGCAGTCACGACGAGCAGATAAATGACCTTGAGCACTGCCGCCCTGCTGCTTCTATCGTGCTGCGAGGAAGCCACGTTGCTGCTCCAGCGCCGGTTGGTTTTGCGCGTTGGCCGATAGTTCTAAAGTACTTAGTTCGCCTGCGGAGCCCTGCCATACCCAAGTCCGGCTGGTCTCTGCACGGGATCAGTGCCAGCAAGTGATTGCGAGGAGGTCCCCGCGCGCTACGGGTGCAGCCGATCGCGCCCTCAGCGACGGTTTGTCCCCGCATCGGACGCGGGGGCGGAGGCCCAAAGCCGCCGGTGCAAGCGGTCTAGCAGAAGGTAGATCACCGGTGTCGTGTACAATGTAAGCGCCTGCGACACGAGGAGGCCGCCAATAATGGTGATGCCGAGGGGCCGACGCAGTTCCGAACCAGGACCGACGGCAATCACGAGCGGTACGGCGCCGAGCAGCGCCGCCATCGTGGTCATGAGGATCGGCCGGAACCGTTCGAGGCAAGCCTCGAAGATGGCCCGCTCCGGGCTAAGTCCGCGCCGGCGCTCAGCTTCAAGGGCGAAATCCACCATCATTATACCGTTCTTCTTCACGATACCAATTAGTAAAATGATACCGATAAAAGCAACGACGGTTAGCTCGGTGCCGAAGATCTGCAATGCCAACAATGCTCCCAGCCCCGCGGAAGGCAGCGTCGAGATGATGGTGATCGGATGGGCAAGGCTTTCGTACAGCACGCCGAGAACAATGTAGACGGCAATCAGCGCCGCTACGAGCAGCACCGGTTGAGCGCCGACCGTTTGCGCGAAAGCCTTGACGTCACCCGCCGCCTCCGGATGGATCGTATCGGGCAAGTTCAAGTCTGTGACCGCGCGCTGGATTCTCGTATAGGCTTCCTCCAGTCCAATATTCGATGCGAGATTGTAGGTGATGGTGACCGACGGGAATTGTCCTTGGTGATTGACGACGAGCGGTGCGAGGGATTTCTCGAATCGCGCGACCGCCGATAACGGCACTTCGTTGGGCGCGATGCCGGAGATGACGCCAGTCGCGGCATTGACAGCCTGCGCCATTGCGATAGCGCCGGCGCATCCACTGTCGCCAGAGGCGCTGCTGCTCGCCTTAACAAAGACATGGTTCAGATCCGAGGGATCGCGCTGAAACTGCTGGTCGACTTCCAGGATCACCCGATACTGATTACGTGCCGCGTAAATGGTTGAGACCTGCGCCTGGGCAAATGCGTCATTGAGCGCGCTATCGATGTCTTGCACATTCACGCAGAGCCGAGCGGCAGCGAGCCGGTCAATTACGACATTGGCCTGCAACCCGCCTTGCTCGCGATCGGTCGACACGTCGATCAGTCCGGGAACCATCCGAACTTGTTCGAGGATCTTCGGGGTCCAGCGCGTCAACTCCTCGATATCCGGGCTCCATAGCGTAAACTGATATTGGGATTTGCTCGATCGAGCACCCACCCGCAAATCCTGGGCCGGCACTATGAACACCTGCAGCCCTGTGACGCCGGTCAGCTCTCCGCGCAAGCGGTCCACGACGCGAGCGGTGTTCAGCTTGCGCTCCGAAAGCGGTTTGAGGCTGATGAAAAGTCGTCCTTGGTTGATTGATGGGTTGAATGTCGAGGTCCCGATCGACGACGCTACGCTCGCAACCGCGAGATCCGCCCCGACGATTGCGGCGGCGCGCTGCTGTAGATCCGACATGGCCTTGAACGAGATATCGGATGACGCCTGAGTCGCTCCGAACACGAGCCCGGTATCGTCCTGCGGGAAATAACCTTTCGGCACTTTGACATACAGCAAGACGGTTAGCGTTATCGTGAGCAGCATAACAAGCAGCGTGAACACGTTGTGACGCAGCACAGCGCCAAGTGTCCGACTATAGACGCGGATGAGCGCGTTGAGCACAGAATTCGCCACACGATCAAGGCGAGTCGAATCGGGGCTCGGGGGCGCGCGGACAAAATACGCGCAGATCATCGGGGTGACCGAGAGGGATATGATCGTTGATATCGCGATCGCAAAAGCGAGCGTTACCGAAAATTCGCGAAACAGCCGTCCGACGATTCCCCCCATGAACAGCAGCGGAATGAAGGCCGCAACAAGCGACACGCTGATCGACACCACCGTAAACCCAATCTGTCGCGCGCCTTCGAGCGTCGCGCGTAGCGGCGAGCGTCCGGCTTCGAGATTGCGAAACACGTTTTCAATCATGACGATCGCGTCGTCCACCACGAATCCGATGGAGACCGCCAACGCCATAAGCGACAAATTGTCTATGGAAAATCCCGCGACCCACATTAGTGCGCAGGTGCCTGCGAGTGACAGCGGCACGGTTATCCCGGCTGCGATGGTGGGCGCCGCCCGGCGCAGGAACAAGAAAACGACCAGCATAACCAGCAAGATGGTCGCGCACAGCGTCAGCTGCATGTCGTGTACGCTCGCACGAATCGTCGTGGTGCGATCGGACACAACCGAAATCTGTAGGTCGGCAGGGGTCCAGCCCTTGAGCTCGTGTAGGACCTGATGAATGTGGTCGACCGTCTCGATGACGTTGGCCTCCGCTTGCTTTGTGATGATGAGCAGGACCGAGGGCTGACCGTTGAACCAGGCCGCCGAAAGCGTGTTACGTACCCCCGGTGCGATCGACGCGATGGCCGAGAGCCGCACCAGCGAGCCGCTGGCCGCCCGCACGACGATTGGATCATAGTCGGCGGGCTTAAGCAGCTGATCATTGGTGGCGATGGTCTGCTGCTGTTGCGGACCATCGAACACGCCAATCGGGCCGGCCGCGTTGGATTTGACGATTGCGGTGCGCACGTCCTCCATCCCGAGTCCCATCGAGGCGAGCGCGACGGGATCGACTCGTACCCGGATGGCGGGCTGCTCAGCGCCGCTTACAGTGACCTCGGCGACACCCTGGACCTGCGCGATGCGCTGCGCGATGACCGAGTCGGCGACATCGTAAATTGCGCTGGGGGTGATGGTATTCGATGTGAGGGCAAGTATCAGGATTGGCGCCGCCGCGGGATTGCTCTTCCGAAAATAGGGCACGTTCGGCAAATCGGTTGGCAGATCGCTCGCGGCGGCATTGATCGCGGCCTGTACGTCCCGCGCCGCACCTTCGATGCTCCGATTAAGATCGAACTGCACCGCGATACTGGTCGAGCCGAGGGAGCTGACGGAAGTGATCTCCGTCACACCCGCGATTTCAGCCAATCGTCGCTCGAGCGGTGCGGCCACGCTCGCAGCCATGGTGACGGGATCGGCGCCCGGGCGGTTGGCACCGATGCGGATGGTCGGGAACTCGATATTCGGCAAGCTGGCAACGGGCAGGAACCTGTAAGCGACCGCGCCGACCAGAAACAGCCCAATTGCGAGCAGCGTGGTTCCAATCGGTCGGCGGATAAATGGATAGGAAAAATTCATGGTCTACGCCGTGTCATTGAGCTCACCGCTATACGCTCCGACATTCCTTCACTCCGTGGCCCGCTGGATGGGCCCGGGGCGGGAGCTTTCGATGCTGGGCTCGGCGTGACCGTTCGGCTCAGCCGCGCGCGTATCCGCTCCATATAGAGATAGATCACCGGCGTGGTGTAGAGCGTGAGCAATTGGCTCAGCAGCAATCCGCCGATGATAGTGACGCCGAGCGGGAAGCGCAGCTCGGAGCCGGTGCCGTGCTCGAGCGCCAGCGGCAGTGCGCCGAACAGCGCGGCGAGCGTCGTCATCATGATCGGCCGGAAGCGCAGCATCGAGGCCTTGACGATGGAATCCCGCGGGGAGAGCCCGTCCTTACGCTCCGCCTCCAGCGCAAAATCGATCATCATGATGGCGTTCTTCTTCACGATGCCCATCAGCAGCACGATGCCGATTAGCGCCACGACCGACAGGTCCTGGCCGGTGAGCATGAGCGCGAGCAGGGCGCCGACGCCGGCGGACGGCAGGGTAGAGAGAATCGTGAGCGGATGGATGAAGCTCTCGTAGAGGACGCCGAGCACGATGTAGATCGTCACCGCCGCGGCGAGAATCAGCCACGGCTCGCCGGCGAGCGAGCGGCCGAACTCGGCGGCGTCGCCCGAATAGCCGCCGGCGATCGTGCCCGGCATGCCGATGTCGCGCTCAGCGTTGCTGATCGCAGCGACCGCATCGCTGAGCGAGGCATCCGGTGCCAGATTGAAGCTGATTGTGACCGCCGGGAATTGCGCTTGATGGCTGATGGTGAGCGGCGCGATGGTGCGCTGCATGCTCGTGAAGGCGCTGATCGGGACCTGCGCGCCGTTCGTGGAGGACACGAACAGGTTCGAGAGCGAGCTCGGATCCTGCTGGTCTTGCGGCATCGCTTCGAGGATCACCCGGTACTGGTTGGCCTGCGCATAGATTGTCGAGATCTGCCGTTGCGCGAAGGCGTCGTTGAGCGTGTCGTTGATCACCTGCATCGAAATGCCGAGCCGCCCCGCCAGTTCCCGGTCCACATTGATGAAGGTGCGCAAGCCGCCTTCCTGTGCCTCGGAGGCGACCTCGCGCAGCACCGGCTCCGCGCGCAGCCGGTTTGCGAGCTTGACCGACCAGTCCGACACCGCCTGAGCCTCGGTGCCGGTGAGCGTGTATTGATATTGGGCGCGGCTCGAGCGCGTGCTGATCTGGATGTCCTGGACCGGCTGGAAATACACCACCATGCCAGGGATCGGCGCGACCGCACCCTTCAGGCGTTCGACGATGTCGGCGACCACGGCGTGGCGTTCGTCGCGGGCTTTGAGCGTGATGGCGAGGTGGCCCGCGTTCGGCGTCGGGTTGAGCGTGCTCACGCCGATCACCGAGACGACGCCTGTCACGCCCGGATCCCGGCGGATCGCCGCGACGACGTCTCCCTGCAGCCGCTGCATCTCGGCGAACGATACCTCGGGGCCCGCCTCGGTGACGGCCGTGATCAGACCGGTGTCCTGCAGCGGCAGAAATCCTTTCGGCACGATGATGTAGAGAAAGATCGTCGCCGCCAGCGTGAACAGCGTCGTCGCTAGTGTCAGTCCCTGGTGGCGCAGCACCCATTCGAGCGTGGTCCGATAGGTCTCGACGCTCGACTCGACCGCGCGGCTAAAGCCCCGCGTGAGCAGACTCCCGGGCCCGACCTGCGCCGGCCGCAGCAGGCGGCTGCACATCATTGGGGTCAGCGTCAGGGAGACGATGGCAGAGACCACGACCGCAATGGTCAAGGTCAGGGCGAATTCGCGGAACATGCGGCCGACGAGCCCGGTCATGAACAGAAGCGGAATGAAGACCGCGATCAGCGACACCGTCAGCGAGATCACGGTGAAACCGATCTCGCGCGCGCCGTTCAGCGCTGCGCCGAGCGGCGCCTCGCCGTCCTCCACGTGGCGCACGATGTTCTCGATCATGACGATGGCATCGTCGATGACGAAGCCGGTGCCGATTGTGAGCGCCATCAGCGAAAGATTGTCGAGGCTGAAGCCGCAGAACCACATCACCCCGAAGGTGGCGATCAGCGACAGTGGCAGAGCGACCCCGGCGATGAAGGTAGCGCGGATGGTGCGCAGAAAAATGAGCACCACAAGCACGACCAGCGCCACTGCAAGGACCAACGCGAATTGCACGTCGCGCACCGAGGCGCGGATAGTGTTGGTGCGGTCGCTCACCACCGTGAGCTTGGCGCTGGCCGGCATGGCGCGCTGCAGCTTCGGCAGCTCGGCCCGCACGCGCTGCACGGTCTCGATGACGTTGGCGCCGGGCTGGCGCTGCACGTCGACGATCACGGCCGGCGCACCCTCGTACCAGCCGCCCACCTTGGCGTTCTCCAGGCCGTCGAGCACGTTGGCGACGTTGCTGAGCAGCACCGGCGCGCCGTTGCGATAGGTCACCACAACGGAGCGGTAGGCGTCGGCGGCCGCAATCTGATCGTTCGCAGCGATGGTGTAGGACTGGTGAGCGCCGTCGAAGGAGCCCTTCGGCCCGGCGACATTAGCGTTGCTGATCGCAAACCGCAGGTCCTCGAGGCCGAGGCCGTAAGCGGCAAGCCGCGCCAGATCAGCCTGGATGCGCACCGCGGGACGGATGCCACCTTCGACCGAAACACGGCCGACCCCGGTCACCTCGCTCAACCGCTGCGCCAGCAGCGTATCGGCGATGTCGCTCAATTGCCGCAGCGAGACCGTATCCGAGGTAAGCGCCAAGGTGACGATCGGGACGTCGGCCGGATTCACCTTGGAGTAGGTCGGCGGATAGGGCAGGTTGCGCGGCAGTGTCGATCCCGCGGCATTGATCGCGGATTGCACGTCTTGGGCGGCGGCATCGATGTCGCGGTTGAGCTCGAACTGCAGCGTGATCTGGCTGATGCCGTAGGAGCTCGACGAGGTCATCGTGGTGAGCGCGGGGATCTGCCCGAACTGCCGCTCGAGCGGCGCGGTCACCAGTGACGCGGTGGTGTCGGGATTGGCGCCGGGCAGCTGCGTGGTGACCTGGATGGACGGGAAGTCGACCTGCGGCAGCGCGGATACGGGCAGCAGCCAATAGCCGAGCACGCCACCGAGCAGCACCGCCACGCCGAGCAGCAAAGTCGCGATCGGGCGGCGGATGAAGGGTTCCGAGACGCTCAAGACGCTCATTGGGTTCTGCCCTGCGTCGCTTCAGAAGCTCTCCCGTCCCCCCGATTTCTATGCTCACCTCGCCCGCCACCCTGACCTTGCCCCCCTTGAGAAGCGGTTGTCCCCGACGGCTCGCGGCCTTCCCCTTGGACCAAAACCAGACGGCCTTCTGCGAGCTGCGCAAAACCAGTCGTCACAACGCGGTCCGACAACTCCAGCCCGCTGGCGATTACAGCCTGGTTCTCGTCCTGCTGCTTAACCGCGACTGGACGCACCGTGACGGTGCTGTCCGGCTTGACCCGATAGACGAACGTACCGTTCGGACCGTGCTGCACTGCGGCTGTTGGGACCACCACGACTTGGCGGAGTGTATCGACCAACAGCCGAACATTAACGAATTGGCCCGGCCATAGCTGAAGATCTCGGTTGGGGAACTCGGCCTTCAGCTGCACCGTTCCGGTCGTCTGATCGATCTGGTTGTTGATCACCTGCAGCCTGCCGTGGTCGAGCACCTTTTTCCTGTCGGACTCGGTGACCTCGGTCGGCAAAGCCCCGGCGGTGGTAACGACCAGGGGTTAAACCAAGGATCCGGCTCAGATTTCGCATGGTCGGTCTGCTTTACGACTTTCCCAGCGGCCCATGCGAGATGCAACAACGGAATGTCGACGAGGTCCGTGACCATGACGGGGTCCCACGACGCCCGCAAGCACGCAATGGAGAGTAGCTCAGCTGGCCGCTACTGGATCCACTCTCCATGATCACGCTCGTGTCCACAGCCGAGGTTTGGTAGAGACGCTTTGTTATGGCTTCTCGTTCTTCCTCTGCCGCTTATCTGTTTCTCGCGCTGTTTTTGGCATCACTAAACCACGCGCAATCGTAGAAAGCCCCGCCTCGGCGGGGCTTTCATTTTCGTTACCAATTTTGACGCGAATACCAGTCGTCGATTTCCTTCTTGGCCTGGTCCTTGTGATAGCCATAGCGTTGCTGAAGGCGTCCCTCGAGCTGGTCGTGCTTGCCGGCGATAACATCAAGATCATCGTCGGTCAGCTTACCCCACTGCTCTTTGACCTTGCCTGAGAACTGCTTCCAGTCTCCCTTGACCGTATCCCAATTCATCGTCTGTCTCCTTTTCAGTCGGTCGGGTCGCACACAACGACCCTGTCTGTCTGAAACGCGAGATTTTGGGCAAGG
>Ga0209488_10002595_pt1 | contig 14751 bp, 16 predicted proteins | sample Rivendell_Oct201_8_FD_188349 | JGI IMG/M metagenome (GOLD analysis project Ga0209488, IMG submission 188349) | Vadose zone soil microbial communities from the Eel River Critical Zone Observatory, Northern California, USA -... | ecosystem: Environmental > Terrestrial > Soil > Vadose zone >... | reverse complement strand
GGGGGGGGGGAAGAATGAGGGGGGTGCCGCACTTTCTGCACAAAGTTCGGGTCGGCGAGGTGCTTCGCGGTGCGCGGGTTGGCGGCGAGCTTTGCAAACAAGGCTGGATCGCCAAACAACTTTCCGAGGCCCAATCCCTCTGCGCCGTCGCCGCGCTCGTCCGCTTCTGCATGTATCGCGAGCCCGTTAAGCGTGAGCGAAGATCAAAAGAGAGAGGGAAGGCGCGCAAGTGAGACCGAACGTACCCTTGGCAGCCTTGACTTCTTCCAGGCCCTTGCGCAACGCGGGGCTGTCCTCAATTTTGAGGCCAGCCTCGTACGCCTCGATGGCCTCGTCGTAGCGTCGCTGGCCGTGCAGCGCCGCGCCCTTGCGCGTGTAGCCCTTTGACCAAGTCGGATTCACCTTGACGCACTGCGAGCAGGCACCAGAGTTCAGTTGGAGGGTCCGCAAGAGACTGAGATGAGACAGGAACCTGCTCGGCATCTGCAAAGGCGCCATCCCAGTCGCGCTTGCCTGCCTTGGCTGCACTGCGGTTGGACCAAAGGACAAAGTTGGTTTGGTCTAGATCGAGCGCCTTTGAGAATAGGTCGATGGCACGGTCATAATCCTTTGCGGCGAAAGCCTTGTTTCCTTCAGCCTTGAGAGCATCTGCCATTGTGGGGACGATGAGAGTTGTAATTGCACTGCGGTCGTCGTCTTTGTTGATACTATCGCCTCTTCGAGAAGATTCCTAACCTCACAGTCGGGTTACTCCCAAATTCACCTGCCTGCACGAACGACACAACTTGACACTCTTTCCCAACCAACGGCAAAGGCAGCTGCGCACGCACAGAATCACGCATTCTCAACTCCCGATGTCGGCGCATGAACACAGATCCGCCACTTATTTTTTACTACCACACGATCCTACGATCTGAGAGCTAAAAAAAAACAAAAACCACCGAAGGTTAATTTTAGATACGGCGCAAGTAGGACACGGGGAGAATGAGAAATCGGTGATGAAGAGTCGAAACACGGGGAGGTGGACGTCAAGCGCCAAATGTGCTCGCTCGGAAATGAAACGGTGAAAAAAAAAAAGCACGGTAGAAAACGACCAACACAAATCGCGGCCGTGCTCCACTAACATGAAAGGGAAACAAAATAAAAGTGGAGTTGCTTCGCGCGTGACTCAGTAGCCAGCGTTTGTCTCGTTCGTGAGTGTAATGCATGAGTGAGGCATGGCGTGTTGACTCGGAATGAATGAACGAGATCTGTTCCTGCCGCTGGTGCTGGGCACGAATCAGGAAATCGAGATCCGCAGTAGCGGAGACGATGCGAGGCGAGGCGAGTAGATGGAACTGAGCGACGACAGGGCAGGAAAGGACGTCTACGATAGATGATGAAACACGAGTTTGATGCAAAGTAAATGTGTGATTGATATGACAAGAGGGCGCAACGGGGCGGCGGCGGATCTCAAAACTGTTCCATAGTCGGTGCTCCCTATCATAATGCATCATGACATGACTCAAAAGAGACCAAGTGCGCATCATTCCCCTTGCTTGGCAAGCCCTGGATGACTTACAAAACACGGGGCAGCGCAATGTCGTAAAAACGCTATTCGACTCACCGCGGCTCCTTCATGCTGTGCGTGTGCATAGAGAAACCTCGTGCACACTCCCGAGCCGATCGAATGTATCCGCAGCGCACACTTTGCGCGTCTCCCACTTCCTTCCGACCGAGCGCAGCGGAGCCTGAGGTTTCATCATTGATAGGAACATAACACGGTCCTAGGAATAAGCTTAAGTTCGGATCTTCCTGGTCACCGCCTCCTGGGAACGGCGTTTTACAGCTGATGGTTAGATAAGAGAAGGGCGTAACGTCAGTAACTGTAACAGCTGGGGCGGAAGGAGAAAGATCTGTGGCTATGTTATGACCAGATGATGATGGATGGCGGTCGAGTACGCAGGAAGTGGGCAAAATGTCACACGGCCCTGTGGATCCGCCGGCCCGGCACACGCCGCTACCAGTTCTTTCACACGATTTTCACTGCCCCATCACCGCCTGCGTACCGCCACTCCAACCTATCAGTGCCTCTCTCAAGCTGATCGGGGCCGCGGTACGTGCAACCTTATTGTGCTTTCAGCCCACGGAAGGCAAGCGCTGCGTCGTACAGAGCATGTGTCACGATGCCACGGCACAGATGCGCCACCTCACAGACATAAGACACAGTCTGCATTCGCAAGGTCACACGTACTACACAGTATCTCTACAACACGGCACGGGCGGTCCAATATGGGTATATTGGTGGCACCCCGTTTTGGTGGCGCCGCGATGTTTGTGTTGTGTGTGATGCGCTCAAGGTGAACCCTACCAACTGGCTGTCGGGATATGGAACGACAGCCATAGGCGCTCCGGTCCGGTCCGCAGTTCAGTGGTGGGGGTATTCTATTGCAGGCACCTGGGACATCGATGACCCAAGATGAAGCACTCGGTCTCGGTGGGGAAATTTTTTGAGAACGATATAACGACATGACGTGAAACGAGGAGAAAAAAAAAAAACCAGATAAACATAAACGGTATCATGATATACCCGAACCATCCGCTATATCCGCGGCTCTCAAGACCTAGCGATTCCAATTTGACCACCCGTACATTAATTTTGCATGCAGCACTTCCCGCCTCAATGCCAAGCCACGTACGATTTCCCCCTGCTGTACTTGGTATTGCAATTACAACACATCCAGTGGGGCCTGCTAGTAGGCGCTGATCTGTTCCAGCTGCGGAAGTGAACGAGCATCAAGAACAGATGTTTGGTGGCGCCAATAACAAAATGGATGGCAGTCTGGCCAGGTCTGGGTTCACTCACAAACCTGCATAGAATGTTAATGTACGTTGTCAGACAAGCTTCCCTTTCTCCTTCCGCCCTATCTTGTGACAGGACCTCGGAGCAGTGTGGAGTAAGTGTGCTTATGTCGCACTGTCATTTCAGCCTGAGTTAGGACATTTTAACATTTGTCATACAGCTACTTGCAGTTGCAGTACGGTAATGCGTTCCGTGCTGCGGATCAAAGTCCGAGCGCTAGCGATCGCGGCGACGGATCTCGCCCGCTTCGCCCTGCTCGCTCCACCTCCAATCTCATCATTGGCGTAAGTTAGGCCAAATCTTTCTTAGCTCTTGGCTCCAACCCAACTGATGGCGTTCATTCGCGGATACACTTCCTCCCGCCGGCTCTCCTCTTTTGGGCTTAGCCCTTGCGTATGTATCGGGTGGGCTCCTACATACATAACGCCGCCACAGCAGCAAGAGCTGATGGCTCACTGGTCATGTGTATGTAGGTCGCAGGGTACAGACAGGGCAGATCGCAGCTTGATCATTCGGGTGTATGAGACTATTTGTCTTCTATTCTGACAGAAGTCAGACCATGTGCGCAATCACAATCACAATCTGACAATCACAGCAGTGATGCGACGACCGGAATGTATCCGGAGTGGCGTGAGCTTGGGCCCTTGATGACTGTGTATACATTCATCAACGGCCCCTTTCAATTTGTTTGTAACTTGTGTCGAATTGCGATAATTGTCAAAAAGGCCTGTCCGAGTCGCAGCAGCGATAGACGCCGAAATTTACAAGCTAGTGGAATTGAATAGCAAACCACTCATTGTCTCAGGAACCCTGTAAGAGACGAATCCATGAAGGTGAAAAACAAAAACGAGACAGCGGTAACGACCAGGCTTTTTGTCGCGAACAATAGAGGCACACGGCTATCCTTTCACCCATTTAAATGAAAAGGCCCGCTTGTGATGCAAGCGCTTGAGACTGAAACTCGTTAGTCATGAAAGGGAAAAAGAAAAAACACTAGAGGCCAAACTGCGAAATAGTCTGCTCAGGCCTTCGGGGAACGGTAAGGGATCGGTGTCGCGGCGGGTGTTTCACCAATTTCAAGTTTGTTCGTTCCAAGACATTCCGACCCCGGTGCGCATGGACGCCACGTGCCTTGGCGGTGGCCGATGCCGATGATTTATCATCCATGCGCATCTTGCTCCAGACTCCAGACAGATTATATTGAGAAGCACGGATTACCGAGTTGGCCAAAAAAAAATTGGACCTAAGAAAGTAAGAAGGAGCCAAAAGTGTGGATATGTGCTACTTTTGAAGAAAAAAGTGTGAAGGGTGCCGCCTGTCTAGCGTCTGCTAGTGGTCCCGTTGAGGATAAAGATGAAGGGAGGAAGGGGTTGAGTTGATCGTGCGCATCGTGGCTTGGCTGCACTACAAAAATTTCCGGTGGTGGAAAGGGAATACCGAAGCGTCAAGCAACCCCCGGTCGGAATGCCCGATGTCGTCGTAATGCAGTCGATCCCTTTCCCCCGTCATCCACTCCCTTCACGTCCATCGCTGAACGCCTTTCCCGATCGGGACACTCCCATGACGAGAGAAGTCGATCGATCACGGGTCCTTGACATCGCATCGCAAAATACGAGGCAGCTGTCGTAAGCGTATTCAGTCCGAGTCATGACCACAGTGGCTCATGTATGTTCATAGCGAAGGGGATCACGGGGTTGCGCAGCATAGATTGTTACTACGTGACGGCGGCAGAGGTGACAACCGGATTAAGGGCGCGCGTCGGTATCCGTTCCTCTGTACTGCGAGAAGACCGAGCTACCGAGGCAAAGACGACCTCCTGTGCCTGGCAGCGTCTGTTATTTTTTTATACTCATGGCCGCGGGATTCGTCCCCTTCCTTGATAAACGTGCTGCGATGACGAAAGTTGGATATTAGCGAGATATTAGCTGCTGCAAGGCTTCGTAACGATGGAGAGAAAAGAAAAGAAACCCACCGGCTTGGGCACGAGACGGTACCACGTGGCCAGATCGAGCAAAGTCGCTCGCAAATAGACCGGGTAACGATAGAGAGGACAGCAGCACGATAGGGATACCAAGATTGGAGGCAACGCAGAAACCTCTAAATAAGGGTAAGTTAGGTCTGTTCAACTGGGGTTAACACGTTGATCAATCTCCCCTCCCCTTCCTCCTCACCGTTCCGATGGGCCGGTGTTCCTAGGAAGCGAGATGCAAGACCCGATCACGAGTGAGCCACAAATCTGACATCGTAGCGCGAGACTGGGGGAAGGGTACAAGTACAAGGGGGAGAGGGGGAGGGAATGGGGGACTAAATACAGGCATCGGGATGCCATATGCGGATGTCAAGTTACGGTGAGGCTAAGGTTGACAATTGGCCACCGGTGGTTACGGTGCCAAGGGCCGCTACCGAGCTAGACGCAAAGACAAGGGAAAACAAAAATAGAAGAATGGAGGGTGGGCGCCTGTTGAGATCGACGGGTTGGCCCCTGGCATTATTGTGCGAGGCGAGTACATTTTGGGAACCAAGACATGTTACAAAGAACGAGAATCCGTACTAATACTGTACCGGCTACCGGCTGCGGGAGGAACTGTGGTGGCGGCCAAAGGGTTTAATTGCGTTAAAGTGAATTGGTTAATCGCAGTGGCAGAGCTGTAGGAGAGGAGGAAGATGGGGGGGGGACAGGCGAGATCTGCATGAGCGAGATTAATTAAACACGAGGGGTCGAGTGAATGTATGCGCTTGCGCTCAGTGCAGTGGTGAGAAAAAAAAAGGGTACGAGGTTAGGGTTTGATTGAGGCACGCTCATCTCATCAACACTTCACTTCCCCTCCTTCATCGCCTTCCTCTTCGACCACCTCTCTCTCTTCTCTTCCCTCTCCTCCCTTTCCCTCTTTTCTTCTTCCCTCCCCCATCATCCTCTATCATGCAACAAGATGTTTCACCTCAGGCCTCCTCCTCCCACATGATGAAGACTACCAAGCGAGGTCGCCCCTTCTTAAAGGCATCTTTTCCTTCCCTGCTCAATCCCCCGATTACGCCTTTCTTACCCTCATTTCAGGACACCCTCGACCTCTTCGCCACCCTCGTCGTCTCCTTACAGCTCACAACCCACAAGCAGTTCTTTCGCTCTTTCCCCAACTCCTTTTCCACGTACGTTCCCTCACATTCTTTATCGGCTCACTCTCCTTCTCTCCATCTGTTCTTCTCACTCTCCTTCTTATCCTTTTTACGCCCCCCTCTAGAGATGAAGCTGCTGCCAACCTTGCTTCCCTCAAGTTCTCTCAATCAAATCGTGGACCAGATCCAAGAGAACCCTCACGAGTGATCACGACAACAACTACAACGACCTTTTCGATGACTCGCGATATGGCAAAGGCAATGTCTCAACATTTCATGGACGCTCGTCTCATCGAAAATGCTGCTGATCCTTCCTCCAATCTCTTCAAGGACCGTGGCGTCTACGTTCTCACACCCAAGGGTCTCCATGTACTCGAACGCTTCATCAGTCGAAACGGCATCAACGGTGATCATCTGTCCCACGTATTTGCTACACAGCCCATATGCATGAAACTCCTTCACCTTGAACGTCGCTCAGTCGACGACGAGATCATCGTTTCCCAATCCGTCATCACTGCCCTCTTCCGTCGCTTCGTCGGCCGCCAGGCCAACTATCCCCCACCCTCACTCCAGAATCTCGATCCCACAGCCGTCTACCACGAACGAGCAAAGGGAATCCAACTCATGGACGTCACAGATCGCCAGACGTCCGGTTCTGGAAAGTCTCATACTGTTACCCATCGGTACTGTCTTGCCGCCCTCGCAGCCCTCGAGTGGCTGTGCGATTTTACCTCCGTCGTCGGTCGTGAGGAAGCCGCGGAGATGGCCGCCCAGTTTGTCCGTTTCGGCCTCATCACCCTTGTTAGCGACAAGCGCAAGAACAACGATTCGGCCATCATCTTCACCGTTCGTGGTTCTGCCCCTGGTGGAAATTCCCCTGTCAGCGTAAGCGTTCTTCTGTCATCCTTCTTTATCCATTCCTGTGCTGACTTGTGGCGATCCTCCCTTCTCTCCCATCATTTTCTTCAGCAAACCGGTGAGTTCCGATGCACAGCCAAGGCAATCTACAGGATTACGGAAGAAGGTGTACGAACTGCCCGCTGGGAAATCCTTCGAGGTTCCGCCATCAAGGACTCACCCAACAGCTCATCAGCCAACCTCAGCACCATTGAGCGTCCTTCCCTTGATAAGGATGCTGGTACCCCTAAGCCCCTGTCACCCTCCGATGCCAAGATTCACAGGCGGATATCACTCGCTGAAAAGCTCAACGCAACTCATACGAGTGAATCTCCGCAAGACAGACGGGTAAAGGAGACCAACACGGAGCGGTTACAGTTCATAATCGACAATCCAACGCTCTGCCATCTCTTTCGTGACTTTCTACGAGACAACTTTTGCGAGGAGAACCTTGCATTCTGGCTTGAGGTGCAAGACTTCAAACGCAAGTTCAATATCACTTCGAGCGCTAGCAGCACCGCCTTCCAACGCCCACCACCAGAACGAAGTGGTCCGGGAGGCGTTAAGATACACACCCCTGGTCAGCAGGCGATGGAGCAGCACCACGAGACGCTCATTCAGCAAGCGTATTCCATCTACACCTCGTACCTCGCACCAAGCAGCCAGTCTGAACTGAACATCGATCATGGACTACGCAACGAATTGTCGGCGTATCTGAGTGAAGTCATGCAGGGTCTGACGGGCGCGCCATTCCAGGGGCGTCTCGAACCAGATCAGCTGAGCTCGTTCAATGCGACACAATTGTCGATGATGATCCGGTTGTATGAGCGCATACAAACGCACGTTTTTCGACTCATGGCGACCGATTCCGTGCCCAGGGTGCGTCGATCCCCCTTTTTTTCATGCGTACATGCCCCGATAGTTACTCTTGCGTGTATAGTTCATAAAAACGCCGCGGTTCTTGGCCCTCCGCAGTCAAAACGATGAACTCGACTTTTTGGACAGCGATGTGCAATATCTAAGTAGTACAGGCCCAACTGTGCCACCGGGACTGGAGAGTGGTCAAGAGATTGGAGGCGCGTATGTAACGGTGTCACAGAAGGGTGCCGTGGCAGCACAGGAAACACGGCCGCGCATAATTGGTGGGGATCGAGAGGCAGGGCGACGCGCATGGAATGACTCGTGAGGAGTAAGATCCTCACCTCGCCGGGTTCTCCGCGCAACGCTGGTGTCCGGTTCTTCTTGGTCTCGATCCTGCTTTTTCTGCATTCTTCGCAAGTCGCATTTTCAAAATAGTGGAACCGCACGCACCGCAATGCAAACCCCAACCAGCAAAACACGCTCATCGACCACCCTCACACTCACTTTCCTTCGCTCGGCTCTCCCGCGGTTGCCACGACAGCGCTCGGTGGACTTTGCCATTCTCATCTTCCTTTTGCTGCTATCTTCTATCCGTTCAGTTTGGTTCTTATTTTTTTTTTTTTCCTCCCTTTTTCTTCTAGCCCAGCAACACATGCCTGTCGTGGTAATATCAAAGCCATCTCGCTTGCGCCATTTCAAGTCTTTTTTCCTTTTGTCGTCGCTTTTTTCTCTGTGAGCCAAGAACTGAGCAGGTTATTTTTTTTGACTCGTCCTATGTCTTTGTACCATCTATCCGTAACCGTAACCGTAACCGTACTCGTACCCTTAGTAGCTTATCCACCTGTCGCCGTCCTCTCTGAGGGGCCAGGGCGGGCGGCCTATTCACATTAATTATCACTTGCTCCATTTTGTAAAATTGATGACGTGAGCATAGAGGCACGTGCCTTTACCACTTTGACCACTACCACCATGTCTTGGTTATCAAACGTGGACGGAAAGCCTGATCCTAACTTTCGTGATGATGGCCCAAAGGTTCAAGACCCTGCCATCCCAGACCGTATGGTCTCCACAAAGCGCGCTAACCAACCCTTCCTTGCGTGAGTCTCAGTCACCCTCTTGTCTCATTCATTCCTCTCATTTTTTTTTCTCTCAAGGTATAAAGTCTACCGGGATGAACAAGCAAAGCTTCACGCCGCCTGGCGTGAGCGCGAAGACGCCCGTCTAGCCGCCATCGCGCGCGGCGACCCGAACCCGCCGCCAGCGGAGCCGGACCCGACGGCGGAGAAAGAGATCGGGCTGCTCGGTCTGCTCAAGTTCTCCTTTTTTGTATTTGTCGCGTTCTTGCTCGCTGGCAAATTTGTCACTGGTGAATGGCTGTGGGGGAGCGATGCGCTGGAGCGGGTGGGCGCGAACGCGCGCAGGCTCGTTGTGGACCAGTATCATCGGAGCCACGAGAGGCTGTTTTCGGAGAAGGGGCTCGGTCTGTTCGACGGGAGCGACCCTGACAGGCCAGTTTATATTGCGGTGCGTGTGTGTTTATGTGTTTTGCGCGTGCGCGTGGGACGAGACGTCCTTTGCTCGTGCCGTGCCGATTTATTTGACTTTTTGACTGACGGGTCTGATTGTGTGATGCTAGATTGATGGAGAGGTCTATGATGTGTCGAGTAATCGGCGCGTCTATGGTCCAGGGGGGTCGTATGCGATCATGTATGTGTGATGTGCTCGCGTCTCCCTCTCTGCTCTCTGCCCCGTCCCATCCATCCCGTTCAGCCCGAACGGCGTATACAAAAAGGGGGCCCCCAGGGTGTGCATGCGTATGTAGTTTGAACCCTTACTGATTTGGCTTCTTCTCGTCATGACAGGGCAGGCGTGGATGCCGCGCGGGCTTTTGGAACAGGGTGCTTCAAGGAACACCGCACCCATGACCTGCGCGGACTCTCCGAGAGCGAGATACAGGTAAGGTTCACCCCCCTCTTCCCCCCCCCCTCTCCCACAAACACCCCTTCCCTCTCTCTACCCCTTCCTCTGAACATGGGGAGAAATGCAGAGCGTGGAACACTGGAAACAGTTCTTCAAAGACCACAAGTCGTATTATAAGGTCGGCCGCGTGAGCCACCCGCCGATCGACCCGATGAACCCATTGCCCCCGCACTGCGATCCGAAAAAGGACGCGGAGCAGAAGGCGCGCTGGGGCACTGCGCTGCCACTGGTGCGTCCGCCTGCGGGCCCGGACGGTCCTGCTGCAAAAGGGGAGGCGGAAGAGATCGATGATCTGGAGTCATCCATGACGTCGGGCGCAAAGACACACGAAGAACTTTGAGCCCAAAGTATTGGTATGGGCTCCCGATGGTATTACAAATTCACCCGCCGTGACAGTGGAATGTTAATTCGTATGATGGCCAATCGAGTGAATTGCTTATATCTTATTTCTTTATGTCTGTCATTTGATGTACAGCCAACATTCCCACGTACTTGACTAACTTTGCAAGCTCTTATAACGCCCTTATCAACCCTGATCTATCAACATTCACTGGCCTGAAATTGTGCCTGCGTGAGTGAAAATTACGACACCATCCCTGGCCGAGTCGGATCCTGACGCAGGCTGCGTGTTGCTTCCATCTGATCACCTCATCATCGGGTACCCGAAGTTGATGTTGATGATACGCATCTATCACCTGCACCTGCACCTGCAAGCGGGACTAGACCACCAGCTACCCTGATACCGTCCCTACCACACGCTCTTGCGCCCCGCGCCCCGCGCGCCTACGAGGGTTGTGATTGATTGACTAGACGACAATCGACCAATGGAAGTTTGGGGCCTAGCTACTAGATCCGGCGGCGTTGCATTTTTGTCTGACGGGTTGTGGCGGGCTTCCTAGCTGCCGCGTTTTCGCAAAACTTCTTTCATCATCGCATGTTGCGTCAAATTTTTTTTTTCGGTTGGTTGGTGGAGCCAATGGTGGAGTCAGTTTTTTTTTTTGGGATCAAGTTCCAGTGTGAGTCAGGTTGGGTTTGGGATGGAGGGGAAAAGCAGGCAGCAGGCAGCAGGCAGCAGGTAGATGAATATGGCCCGTGGAGGGTTGCCTGATTCTGAACGGACGCACGTTTTACGCGTCGTCCGGCGGAAGGAGGCTGTGTGAAGGGGTGTGATTTAGACTTTGCCCCGTGTCAGTCGGTGACATGGCAGGCCTGTCAGGTGGGCACATTTTGTCTTGGCCGACGAGCAGACACGCGTCAACGACAATAAGGTCATATGAACAGTCCGGGTAATAGTTAAGTTATGATACAGATCGTCATGTGTGACATGATAACAAACAAAAGGCGTGATTATAAACTATAATTACTTTTGCATCCACCCCCCCATATCCCGGCTTCCGCCTGATTGGGGGAGAAGTGTCGTATAGAGTATAGTATGGTCCAATGGATCCGAGTGCATACGAGAAGTACATGTAACATAGACGAGCGCAAGGTCCGGATAAGGATCTAGCACGTACGAAAAAGCGAAAGCGAGAGCAACGGACAGAGACAGACAGAAAAACAGAGAGCCATAAATGTCACACGCACACGATGGGGAAGAGGAGAATAAAACGTTTGCACGGGGCCCTGCGCAGATTGGCGAATGAAATCGGAATCAGAGGGGAGGAGGATTAAGCGAGGAAGAGACGAAACGGCGATCATCGAAGTGGGCCCTCAAGCCTCAAGGGGGGGGGGACTAGGCCGCTGGCAGGGGGAGGTCACAACTCCATAGGCGGCTGTTGCTGTTGCTGTTGTTGTTGTTGTTGTTGTTGCTGTTGTTGTTGTTGTTGCTGTTGCTGGTGATGATGCTGTTGGTGATGCTGGTGTTGGTGGGGTTTAGACTCGCGATGATGCGCGGGCACCGCAATCGTAGCGGGGAGTGTGGGTGCGTGTGGGTGTGGGTGTGTGTGTTGGTGTGGGTGCTGGTGGTGTATGTGTGGGTGCATGTGTGCCGCCGATGGCTCGCGCTCATACGCATGTGGATGTTGGTGTGGAAGACCGCCGGAGGGCTCTGCGTACTGCATGTGCCGGGCGGCTGCAGCTGCGGCGGCCGGCAGACCGACGGGGTGATGCGGCTGGGCGGTAGGGAGGTGCGGGGGAGAGGGGTGTGTCGGATGTTGATGGTGGGGCTGATGGTGGGGCGTCGGGAGGGCGGGGGCAGCGGCCGGGCTGCTGGTGCTACCACTGCCGCCGTTGCCGCTGCTGCCACTGCTGTTGGGAGAGGTATGGGTGGCGAGGAAGTTCTTGAGAATGGGAAAGTCGGCCATGGACGCGTCCATCATCTGCGTGAAATGGTCGTCGGCGAACTTGGCCGCGACGAGGTTCCCGCGCCAGAGCTGCTCTTCGCGCAGTCGTCGGCCCCGGTTCACCTCCTCTTGCATGTCGCGTACGGTGCGGTTCACGGGGAAGGGCATGCCATCGCGCGAGACAACGGGGTAGTAGATGATGTAAGGGTTGGCGAACTTTTTGTTCATCATGTCGAGTGCCTCGACGAACTGGGATTGAATTGAACAAAGACAAGGGCAAAGTCAAGTCGCCGTTTTATTTATTTTATTCAATTTTGATTGGCGCGGTGGAGTTTGAAGAGAAGGAGAGAAGAAGACGAAGCACATGGATAATGAGCACAATTGAGTTGCGAAAAAAAAAAGTCATGGACATACCTGATAGTGCCAAGGTTGTATGTTGGGGTCGTCGGCGATGTATTCCATGTGCACTTCTGGATGTGGGACGCGAGCCGCGCTCGTCTGCACCGGTGCATGGGGGTTTGCGAAAGACGCCGGGCTGGTCATAAGCGAGACTACGTGCGGTGGGCGCCCATCTGCCGGGAACAGGATAGCATCAAATGACTGCATCAAATCCATAGCGGCACCTGAACACCCCAAGGAAAATCAGTCAGCGACGGCGATCCAGTGGGAGCCACATGATGACTCGCACAGAATTAGGAGTAAGTAAGCAACTTGAAGGGCGGAGTTCTCTCTCTCTTTGATCTTCTCTCTCTCCCTTTCTTCTCCGGACCAAAGAAACTTGAAAGGTGTTTGTCTGTCGAGTCAGGTGTGTGAGAGAGACGGTGATAGGGCTGGTTGATTCCCAAGAGAACTGAATTGAGGACTGGAGAGATGAGTCGGAGGACGTCTTGCATCTTATATAGATGCGGTCGAGGAGGGAATGGATCTACGACAACGCGGACTACGTGATGACCCCAACACGATCATCGAGACACAACCGGCCGCCAATGTGAAAGAGAAGTCCCGATTTGCTAGGGCGAGCGACCAATAATGAATTGTTTACCAGATCGCCAATAGTTAGCGTATCCTTTATCGAGGTCTCATATCTCAGCCCATGCTGTTGATGGATTTGGGAACGATGATCATAAGACCCTGGGCGCCCATGGCGTGGGTGTGATGATTGCGTCCTGGATGCTGGCACGAGTGCCACGGCCCATGAGTGCTGTGGACAGCCCGACTGAGCAACACGCCTATGTACGGCAAATTGACCTAAGGCGACTTTAGCGCGAGATTATGACGAGAAAACATACCTCTGCATTTACCTGATTGTGCGAAAGGCGTGGCATCCTGGTCACGAAAGGCTAGTTGAGGTGGTAAGTCGACGTGCAGTAATCGACCTGTTCCTGTTTGGGGTTCACACTGTTTAACGTCTGATCTGGCAGGATCCATAATAAGTAGGTAAGGTAGTAGAAACGCCTCAGCGCCGCCCCTCTGTTCCCCTCTTCCTTTCGTTCTATACATTTGTCAAATCAACTCGCAGCGACCTCAGGCTTCAAGGCACTGAACACACCCCTACACCCTACAGGAACGAGGACTCATTCTCTCGATCCACTTGGACGGACAACGTCCCACGGTCTCGAGTTTGATCCAGTCTTGAGACCCGAGTGAAATTGGTTATTAGTTAAACAACCATTCTCGCTCTCGAGATTGATCGGCTTCAGTTCCTGGCCTTCTCAAACCTCCGTTGAGTACCTTCCCCGTCTAGTATCGCATACCTACCGCACACCGTGACCCTCAATTTCCACTTGCCTCCCCCCTCCCCCAATATTTCCAAATCTCTGCGATAGCGCACCGTGTTTCTCTTCCAGACAGTTCTCCGGCCTGCACCCTCGTTCCTTGCATCTAAGAAGGCATCATGCACATACGATCCCCTGGGCTAGATCGTCCACCATCCCCGATCGCATCTAGAACTTTGTAATAATAGTTCTTCGTTCATGTAGGGTGCTGCATGTCGATCATGCTTCATTAGAAAAGCTAGTTTTTATCTTCCGAGTCGCCCTCTTCTTTCTCTCCGACTGGATGGCATTTCGAGTCAGGCTTGCCATTATACCAGTGCACCGATGCCAATACACTGCGAGGACGGGTTGTCACCCCACTTTACTACAGCTACATCAGGGTCTTGGGCTGCGCACACGTCTCACCGTCCAGCATTTCGCTCCTTGATTGGATACCTTCAACCGGCCCCCCTTCCCCATGTCATCGGCCTGGGGGCCCAACTTCCGTCCTTATCCCTACCTCATGTCCGCTTGATATGGTCTCATGAGTGATGGCCTAGTCCTTACCGTTTCAGGGCCTTCTCAACGTTCGCTACATGCGTTCAAAATTCACCTCGACCCCGATTGAGACTTATCTGACTTTATTGATAGCGGCAAGCCTCGATCGTGTCGTGAGGCCCTTCCATCGGCTGTTCCTCACATGCCTCCAGACCGCCGTCTCACTGACAGGACCTGCTGCAACTGAATCAGCCACTAGCAGTCCGACACGCGCATTAAATACCAACCCCCCCATCTCAGGCTCGCCGCCATGCGCCGGTCGTATGGTATTCCCTTACCTTACTTGATGCTCTTGGCCCTTGTTTTTTTTTATTTCAGTACCCGGAACGTTCCGTGTCCGACTCACTACCACCGCACAATGTGGAAATATGATATTTCCGCAGCGGCTTACAGCCGGCTCGGGCAAATCAGTGGTACACACACATACACACACACACCTGCCCGCGCAAAGCCCCCCCCCACT
>Ga0209488_10002594_pt1 | contig 14756 bp, 17 predicted proteins | sample Rivendell_Oct201_8_FD_188349 | JGI IMG/M metagenome (GOLD analysis project Ga0209488, IMG submission 188349) | Vadose zone soil microbial communities from the Eel River Critical Zone Observatory, Northern California, USA -... | ecosystem: Environmental > Terrestrial > Soil > Vadose zone >... | reverse complement strand
ACAGGGAAATAATGCCTGGACGAAGCCAGTGAGTGACCGCGGGACTTGATGGAGGAAGATGACTATATGGGGCTTGGTTAGTACTTTAGGAATGATGAGAATGGACCTCTCTCGGCGTACAGGAGAGAACTGGTCGGTGAGGATGCAACCGCTTGAGCGTTGAGCGTCAAGTGATAGTTATTGATCTTGGAAGTACCCGCGGCGTAACAATGTGAACGATGAAAGGAACGATGAAAGGGCACGTGTCGCGCACGCTTGTACGATTTTGGCAGGCTGGGTGAGAAGCCTGCCACTGCCACGGGACGACTTTCCATTTTCACAGCGTTTAGTTGAGGGTAGCAGTCGTGTAGTACATTATATAATTGCCAGACTTGGCCCGGTTCAGCGCTGCGCCGTTTGGGTTGGGGAAACTCGAACTTTGGGTTCGAGGCAACAATATACGATAGGCTTCGGTTTAGCTTTCGATGCCCTACTGACTGACAAGTAGCGTCACCCGTCATCCTCCGCAGGATGCCCAGCTGTCAGTGAGGGCAAGGCGACGCCGCCGGCAGACATCGGGGTGATCGCCCGCACCTGTTACAGCTGAGCGCACGTTAACTCAGATGTTCGATCTCCTCGGGGGATTTCGCGCCATTTTTGCTAGTCTTTTGTTCCTCTAACATGCAGCTTTACATGGGGCCTTCACTACGGAGAGAACTCATTGCGCTGTGGTGTGGTTGCGGGCAAGGTAAATAGGTGTAAAACCTCCTTACACAGAACACAATAATATGACGAATCATATAGACCAGACAACCATGATCTATGGCATCTCCCACAAGTAGCATGTTGATAATAAATAGTGCAATAGTGTTTTTAACATTGATCGTATCATGTGTAGATACGCCATTGTGATATAGGCAAACCTGTACAGAAGGACAATCTCAGCTTTTGTTGGGCACGGGGACCATTGATCGAGAGCATCTCACCCTGTAGTTTCCGCGCGGTTGGTAAAATGAAGGCAACAAGGGTAATGGCCCCTAGACCCAAACACAGTCCGGTAGTAATGTAGTACCCATCACGCTCAGTGATACAGGTACCACCTATCTCAGAACACCGCGCTTTTCCTCTTTCCGAAACACATTCCGTAGCTTAGGCGGACGTATTAGCACCGTACGTTCAGGAAAAGATATAGAGTACCCACCTTTCACAACGAGCGTGGAACCAGCACCGCTGACTTCGCACGTTGCAATACTGAAAAGATCGACGGCTTTGACATTTATCATCAGAGAATGTCAAAAGAAGGATGGGCGGTGATCTACCTTTGAGCACGAAGTATTTTGGCCAAGTTCCTCCAAGATTTGTGAAGGTATTTAGTAGCTGAGAATGGTAAGATAAGCGCGCGACGATGTTCGAAAATGAGATACCGTCATATAAGTTCCTCCAATGATAGGGTCCGATATTTTAGTATGGAAGGCAGAAATTCCAACAAACTGTATTGTACTGCGAAAGGGAACATATCAGCACCGGCGCCAGACATGCTCTACACCACTTACCTGGAAAACGAGCCAAGGACTGTCTGTAGTATCAGAAATACGAAAAATCCAACCGAGATCGGCGGCTTCGGGAACTTCCAGACAATAATGGCACCGAGGAGAGCAAACCCAAGACGGGGCCAGAACGCCCATATCCAGGGACGTAACGGGCGGTTGCCGCGTGACCAGCGCGCTGCCAAATATCCACCAAGGATTTGAAATGGAAAGTCGATTAGCACAGTAACAGCAAGGTCCTCTTTGCCGAGACCCTTCTCGACCATCTTGAGACTGGTAGCCGCATCATGCGCCGCCCATCCAACCTTAGCGAACAGGTGTACGAGAAGGATGGATTGGATGTCTAGAATCGGTCATAAGAAAGTGCGGTTGAAGAGCCAGATAACTTACGCTTAAGCTTCATGATCCTCCAAATCGTTTTGTAGACACCTGTGATGCTCGTGTCCTCGCCCCTGGGGACTTCCTTCCGCTGGAAGGTGGGGTTGGGCTACTGTGGAGACAAAGGACGAGGGAAACCCCCACCTCTCTTTGGAAGAATGTGAGCCAGATGGTCACGCAGAAGCAGATGACACTCCAGAAACGAAGGTATGTGCTTAAAGATAGTCGTGGTATACCCCACTTCTCGCTGGATACGGATGGGTCATTAATAAAAAGTATGGATGGAAATCACAATGATCGAGACGCACCAAAATGCCTCACTGTTAAGCGCCAGGAACACAGTGAATGAGGCAAAATAGCCAGTGTTGAGCCCGATCGTTTGACAGGTAGAAGCATACGAAAGGTTATCCTCGGATAGAAGCGTCAATGCCCAACCTATTTGACAGGTGAATACGAAAAAAAAACGAAGCCATGACCAGAAGCGTACCATCAACGGCGATATCTTCATAAGTAATGAATTAGATCGCGTAATCGCTATACTGATCTTGCTGCTTACCTTGAGTAGCGGCAATAAGGACCAATGTTGTAAAAACGAATGTCAGTTGTGTTACATGTTCGGCTGCCTGCATTCGAAACATCAGATGAAGCGGAACCGGGGACGAACGACAAGCGGATAGGCAGACATTGTCCATCAATTTCTGAACGGTAAACGATATCCAAAGCATCAAGGCACCGATGATGGTCTGCATCGGGATGATCCATGACTTTCTGCGACCGACAGAGGGGAAGTACACGGCGTCGACGATGGGTGACCAAATCAACTTGAGCGAGTAAGGATAACCAGAGAGCGCGAACGTCGCGAGCTGGGAATACGAAAGGTGCTCGCGTAGTATGAAAGGGATAGAGCCTAAACGCATTACTCGCAAGAGCAACCGACATAGAAACAGATGCAAGTACCCAAAGCCAAGCCAATCTAGATAGAACAGCCAGACGAGAGGTCAGATATTTCCAAAGAAGAACAAAAAAGGCGGCACGCACTGGAACACCCTGGATTAGGTCTACAAGAAATGCCCGAAGCCCAGTTGTTTTTGGCCATGTGCGTCAAAGGGGAAGAAGGCACGTACAAAGGACACACAAGAGCACCATCGCTCGCTTGTCCTCCGGCGAGAGCGGCACCTTGTGTTTCGCCTCTAAACGCCCATTCCCATCCGCGAACCCGGCGCCTGCACGAGCGCGCTCCTCCTCCGCCAAGAGGCTCATCTCAACCTCCTCAGCGTCTGCGCCGCCCACGAAGTGGTCTGCATCTGCATCCGCTTCTGGCTTATGGGGACGCAAGACACGGGGGGTGCGAGGTGTAATTTGTACGCTCTCGAGGGAGGTAGAGATGCCGGGAGAAAGGACAGGCGGTCTGGGCATATCGTCGACTGATTTATGAGTGGGTGGGAGTGGGGAGCGTCTCTGTCTGTTGCGTAACCGAGAGCGAGAGGGCATTGATGTGGGCCTTGCAAACATGGAAACTACCTTTCCCTTTTCATTCCCGAAGGCGGTGCAGTCGGCCCGTGCCCAATTAGGAATAATATCTAACTAACTAGCCTGATACTTCCGCGTGCGTGCCCTTTTCCTGTGCACCTCACCGCCGCCCTCTTTCTCAACTCTCTCCGTCACAGCTCTTCCAATAGAGTCGCTTGACGACATGCGGGCTAAAAGTGAAGGCCCCCGATATTCAGGAGCTGGCTCCCATCTGTTTCTCTCCCTCTCCTTGTCTTTACCTCCATCTCCCCGACGTGATGGGCCCCATCTTGTTCTATGGCCATTGCTTTCATCAGATGGCTGCTGTTGACTACGCCGTCCGTGAGAGTTGTGTCCAGTACGCAAAGAGGAGGACTGCTGCAGGTTAAGGTCTCCCAGTGCTGCAACAGGTTTCGGGGGTAAACTTGCAGGCAACGCGAGTGGTTTCGATGCTGGAGGTGGAGCTACATCCCAGGATCTCGGTATAAGCTCTGAAGAGACTTTGGGTCGACTATCTTCGCGCGGGGAAGGTTTGTGACTCTCCTTCCCTGGATTTTCTTTGAGGCCGTTACCTGCTGGCCCGCGCGAGGTCCTGTCCAAGGTACTGTCAAGGGAAGAGGGTTTGGCTGGTGTCTGCTCATGACACCCCTCTTTCTTCTGGTACGAGCGCGAGGGTGGAATGTCCATTGTCTGCCGTACTGGCGATGGTGACTCCTGTCTGTATTGTTCATGTGGAGGCAGCCGCCCGGCCTCGCTCTCAGGTTTTGCCAAGATATTCTCATCGTGGGGTGCTTGCGAGAGAGGATGGATCGTAGGATCCAGTGGAGCAACATAAGGAAGAGTTGGCAAGACTGGTGGCGGCGGCGCACCAGGCAGGCGAGTACTCGGGGGTGGGAGGTTTGACAGAAATTCGGGCTGCCTGGGAATCCATTCACGGGAAGGAGTAGGTGCAGGCGGTGGGGTGGGTGGAAACTCCGCATCAGAAGGACCAGAACGGCTCTGCAACAAGGTTAGACACAATCCACAAGGCTTATCGAAAAGATTCACTGACCACTCGTTCCAGCGGTGGACTATACTTGGGCATGGGGTCGCCACTGACCCGAGGAGGTACCTCGATCGTTTCGAGGATGGGCTAAGACCATCACACTTTGAACGTGGTTTCTGTGTGGTCACGACGGGACTCACCGGAGCCTGACGTTCTCTACGCGGGTTAGGTACACTGGATGGATGAAGTCGCTGTAACTCTTGAACAGACGGAGCAGCATTTCGCTCAGGGGATCGCTGAAAGGTTACTGAGTAAGACACCACGTTACATACAACATCATGACGTACAAGGGGGCGTTGACCTACAGACAAAAGATTGGCAGTCAGTAGGATCAGGCAGCATACGAGGTACGACTGCTTCGTACCTCCTTCCGGCCCGTCATATCTCCCCCTGGATCGGGGTCTTGAAGCCACCGAGTTCGACGAATTTCTCAGGAGTGTAGGGGAGTCACTCTGAACAAATGATCAAACCAATTACTTTCATATATTCTCACGGCATGCCTACCTCTCTATCACGGTCAATGCGACGCTCGTGATGTCGGTGAGCTTCGATAAACTGCATGTCCTGTGGCTGCATCGCTAGCGATGATGCCGAGGGCGGCTGAGAGGCCGTTTGTCGGGGCTCATGATGAGGTCGCGGGGATCGATCGCGGGAGCGCCCGTGAAAGTTTTCTACAAGCATGGGAGGAGATGCTATCGGGCTTGTTGCGACCGCGTTCATACTTTCCCGCGGTCTGGAATGCGGGGTGGGTCCACGACTTATCGTGTCATGATGCAAAGGCGCGCGGTTTGCCATATCTTGAGGACGCACAGGTTCCTCATAACGGCCCCTGGGCGGCGGGTAAGGCAGGCCAGCAGCCCTCATATGGTCATCCCGACTGATCTTGTCTACGTAAACATGTACTGGATCGTGTCCAGAGCCACGTGAGCGATCGGGCCGTGATATATCTGTGTCTGGGTGGCGAGGTGGGAAGAGATCATGGTCTCTTGAGCTCGGGGGGTAATGTCGGTGGGAAGGTTGCGCGCTGCATTTATCGGTGTCGGCAGACGACTATAAGCATATGGCGTCGACCTACCTGTGTTGAGTTTGAGGTATTATCCTGTTCGAGCCAGAAAGCGGCGGCCGGATAGCCACATCGGATGCTTCTTTGTACCGATGACTTTGTGAAGGCAAGGGTCCTCTTCGGCGCTGTCCTGGAAAGTGAAAGTCCAGAGGTGCACGAATGAGACGAGAGTGATAACGAAATGCTTATGGGACAGGCTTGACATACGACTGAGGTCATCCAGGGCTCCCGCTGACTGAGGTGACGTCGATGCTGTGGGCGCGTCCAAAGGGATGTACGTATCTGCACCGATAGGGGCCCGGCGGACGGGTTGGAGGTTGCCGTTGTCATCATCCATCTTCCGACGTTTGGGAGCGTAGTCTGGATCAGCTGCGTCAGAGATGCCTCGTGGACGACGCTGGGGTACGTCGGGAGGGGTATCGCGCCGATCTAGTCTGTCGGGACCACGGAGCCTCGGAGGCGGGGTCTCAGCACGCCCACGGTAAGGTGGAAGTCGTGAAGAGTCAGAAGAGTATTCCTGGTAGCGCGGCGGGCTATGTTGTCGATCGTCACGACGATTGGGAGGAGGTGACCGTGATCGCAGGCGGGGTGAAGGAGAATTGCGTCCTATAAGATGAAACATGCAGGGGAAACAGATGTTGAGAACGGGACATGGCATATAGCATGGAAACGAAAAGGGAGAAGGCCACAATGAACACCTGTGAGTCGGTCGAGGCGTAGATCCGGGTACTGCTCAACTCCCAAGGCTTTTTCGGAAAAACAAATATAGGGCCTCCACCTCGGGAGGAATAAAAAGGCGTGGGGCGCGTTGGGCATGGGACGGCATGATGCAGACAACGTACTTAGAGTCGATGATCTACCTGGACCCTGATTCTGGGTGTGGGGATCCCGCAAGACGACAGAATTGGTGCGGCCAGTGTAGGATTCGGGGTACCGAGATCGCTCTGCTGTCCCAGAACTACGACGAGGTGGGTCATCATAATCCCGAGAACCTTTGTCAAAAGAATCGTAAACAGGGTAATCCTCCCTTCGTAGAACACGGCGAGAGCTGTCAGGTGAGATGTCACGGTCACGGGGATGAATGCGACGAGAGTCGGGATCATTAGACTCCCTATAGCCTGTGCGCAAACGGTCCACAGATTCGTCCTCGGGAGAAGGCCTTGCAGGTCTTGCAACGGACCTATCAATGCGGTCTCCGCTTGCGTAATCGTGATGTCGGTCCCTGTCATCATAGCGGTAACGTACGTCACGGCGTGATTGTGGACGAAGTGACCCAGATTCCCGCCCCTCTTCATCAGACGAGTAATAAGCTTGATTGTAAGTGGGACGATAGAAGTCATCCTCTCGCCGTAAAGGTGGGCGACTGTCCTTGTCACTGACACTTCTTGTCCTGTCTCGCTGGAGAGGCTGCAAGTCTGCGGCACCAGGACTGGGACGCGACCAGGATGATTCGTCGGCACGTGAGTCACGGTGGCGACCATCTCGGGCAACTGTATGTGAGCTCCTGGTCTCTTTATCCGACAGCGAAGGCTCTTCACCCTTTTTGGTGGTACTTCCATTAGACCGGCGCTCCTTGCGTGGCAAAGACATCGGACTAGCGGCTGTCGTCGAAGGCGGCGCACGGATCGAGGAAGAAAGCACAGGTTTGGGAGGAAGTGCGTGGGTTAATTTTGGGGTAGGTGGGCAAACTTCTAGCTGAGGGGATGGAGATTCGGGAGTTGGTCGTACCCGACTGGTATCCTTCCTAGGGGGGACGCCACTCGAAGGACTTCGCCTTCTGGCATCCTTTTTTGAGGAATTCTGGATTTTGTCAGCAGAAAGGATCCTCTGCTCGTTGGAACGAGCACCGTAAGCTGCAAACTCTTCTTCTTCGTCACCTCCCAAAGATACCGCGTCTTCAACATCATCGGTTTCGCCGCCTCCTGTGAATTCTACCGAGCCAGAATACCGCCTTGATTGCATGGTGTCGTCTTCGTCATTTCCCCAGTCGACTTCATGGTCGTCATCCATGCTGGCGATGACGGGTGGTGCTAAAAGATGATATGTAAAGCAGAGGACAAGTCGCGACGTTTAGGCAGTTCAAGCGGAGACATAACATGTTGAATCTCCGAAAGCGGCTGTGATGCCATAATCAGCGTGATGTCGCACCTCCACCTCCACGTTACCTTGACCTGGAATAGCTCAACAACTTGGGCGCACATAGATGAACGCATCGCGTAGTTAGGTGCACCCCGCGAATCTGTCAAAGAGTCTTTCTTTTTCCTCTGCCAAAGCTTCCAACCTGTCGATCCCGCGATTGCGTCGGTTTAGGGCCCATAACAATATGACCTTACTCCCAACAACCGCGGGCACGCCACAGAATGGTACCTCATCTAGAGCGTCCCAATCAATCACAAGCAGATTACCGGTTATGTTCCGGAGACTACTCAAATTCCAGCAAATGGTGCGCCACCCCCATGATCGTTTGTCCCGCTGTCAGACACGGCAGTGTCTAGGATTTCGAACTTGCTGCCTGGCAACTAACCTACCTATGCATCGCGCCAAAGAGAGTGTACGCCTATCATCCATCCGGGGCATGTCATCCTTGCGCTGACCCACTTTCAAAAGATATCGGAATGTGTACTTTCATAAACGTATGTATCCTCTCCTCCGCCCTCAGGTTTTTCACACGACTCACAAAATAAAGAAACAAAAAATACATGGGCAAGAGATGACCCAGCCATCCTGATTTTAATAGCCGGAGGCATGTTTGGTGAACTTCTTCTGTTCTCCAATAGGCCATGTTTCAGCACCTCACACGTTTTCTAGCTGCGGCTCTTGCTTGGTCCTTAGTCTGGTCGTATGGGCTATATCACGCCATTCAATTGGCGTTTCTCATGATATCCCGAGATTTTCTTCTTGTGGGAGTTATTTCAGCCACAGTGCTGTGGTAAGGTCTGCGCCACGCACGATTTCTCCCTATTGACAATTTCTACAGGTCCTTCGCCAATTATGCCCTCCTTTCACCACCCTCACACTCAACGCCTGCTGATACGGCGGTTGAATGGGCATACGCATTTGATGTCCATATCAATGCATTCTTCCCGCTCTATCTCACCCTCTATGTTGCGCAACTTTTCCTCGTACCTATCGTTTTGAAGACGAACTGGGTGTGTTTATGGGTCGGGAACACGTTTTATCTGGTTGCGTGAGTTTCTCTAAATCTCACGCTTTCCTAATCGCCCTTCTTATTGGCGTTCAAGATTCGCGCAATATGTCTATGGCGTATATCTGGGGCTGAGTGGTAAGTAAATGCTGCCCTTGCTACGAGTAGGGGGTTTCATTGACGTGCCATTTCGCAGCTCTACCTTTTCTCATACGGACTGAGCTTGTTCTTGCCCCATTACTACCACTCTTCGTAGGCTACATCATATCGCTACTCGGCTTTAATGTCGGTCGATGGGTGCTCAATGCGTATTTTGGGTTGTGACTACCTATTATTAATTATAGTGCTGTGTAATCGGCTGAGCCTCAAACCCCGACCTCGATGTTAAAGGTTACGACACGGTCATGTGAGAACTTTTCATGGTCCTGTCGGGCCTTGTCAGCTGTACACTCCCCAGGGACCTTGAAAATCGCATATCGTATGTGATCTCTCACGACTTGCAAGTCTCTCATCTGAATTCAAAGCCACCAGCCAAAGATTACTATCATGTGCCAACAAGATTTCTGCGTGTACACCTGAGGGTGTCGAAACTGGAAGAGTATCAGCAATGCGACGGGTGGCGTGGAACAAACGTTGGCTGCGACCCGCCAATCAAGCACCGACTTTGTCCCGCCGAACTGCAACACGATGATGTGACGCGGCGCACACACTTCCTCAGGGTCCGCCTGGCTCCCATACCAGTTCTAGTAGTGCTGCCTAATATCCCTGCCAATGTTCCGTCATGCGAAACGCGCTCTCATTCGATAGTCCCGAATTTCTCGTCTCTGCTTCCTTTTCTTTGGTGTATGGGTAATAAGTACATCTTCCTTCTCGCATGGCCAAACAGGCCATCTTGAGGGAGAGGCCCCGAACCACTCGAACCGGCAACGTAAGCCACTTGCGTAAGGTTTGTGCTTTACCGACGGACCAATCCTGTTGCGCGCCGCGGTAATGTCATCAAACATGATCGATCTTTACGCGTATAGAGGGCTGCATCATAGGATATGTCATCGCAGATGGTAGACGATGCGAGATCACAGCACTAAGCGTCGACGTGAAACATAGACGACACGAGAGGAGAAAGAGGGTAGAAGCGAGAAGTGTAAGGTGGGGACGGTGCAGGACTCGAAAATTACTGGTGAGTACGACAGGAGAGGTTGGCGCGACAGAGACTGTGCAAGCACGGAGGGCGACAGCAGCACGGGCAGTGAGACTACAATGAGGGAGAAAGAGCCAGCAGAGACGCAGACGACATTTCAACATTTGACAATGCTCCGAGTCCGAGCTGACATCGGGAAGCAGACACACCTGCCATGAAGACCCCGCGACTTGTGCACTAGCTTGTGAGTGCTTGTTTCAAACATGAGAATGAAGTCCGGTAAGAGATGACGGTGTGTCCACACAATTTCTACTCTGGACTAGATGCTGTGAAGACGGAAAGAGTTCCTCAGAGGGTTCAGGCTTTACCGACCAGCCAGAAAAGGTATGGGGCTGAATCAAATAATCAATCGATCGTGTCCCGTGGGTATAATTGTAGTGGCGAGTGCGGCGACACGTTCCTTTTCATCGGTTCCGTCCTCACCCCACCTGAGGGTACTTTCAATACAATCACTTGGCCTTCAGACGTTGCATCCTCACTGGCCAGTTTTTTCCTGTACGTCGAGTAAGATCCATTCGTGACATACTAGTAACCAAATCTCATATCATCGTCGTCTTCGTCCAGTCATTATTGCCTTGCGCCCCCCGGTCGTCGACTCCCATGGATTTCTCAACTACAGGTCTCGTGATGGGCGGCCGTTCTGTCCACCTCTGGAAAGAGTTTGATCTCGCACGAGATCGACGTATGCCGTTTGTACGGTGTCCGGAACAAACGCTGACCCTTCCAATGTAGGTCTTATTACAATCAACGTGCTCCCCGACGACATGCTCGTGGAAATATTCTTCTATGTGAATATCAGGGTTTGGTATATCCAAAATCCATGGCATGCACTCGTGCATGTGTGTCGAAGATGGAGACACATCGTCTTTGCATCACCACGGAGCCTCGACCTACGACTCGAGTATCGCGGACATGGGCCTGTGTCAGAGGTGCTGGATGCCTGGCCAGTTCTGCCTGTAATGCTAAGAACAAGCCTTAACGACCTTCTCCATCCACTGTTGGACCAGCGGTGGGATAACAGGGTTGCCGCACTCGAGTCTAAGCACCATAATCGCATCTGCGAAATCCGCTTGTCTAGTTTTCCCATTTCGCGCTGGGAAAGATTCACAGCAGCAATGCAGAAGCCATTCCCGGAGCTGACATGTCTGCAAGTTTCGATGGATGGTCAGCTGGTACCGGTCCTCCCTGATTCGTTCTTGGGCAGATCTGCCCCACGTCTGCGAGAACTCAAGTTAGGAAGGATTTCATTTCCATCAATGCCTAAACTACTTTTATCCGCCAATGACCTCATCACACTCACCCTTGAAGACCTTCCTGGTTCTGGGTACCTTCCATCCAACGCGATGGCCACTGCCCTGACAGTGATGACCAGACTCGAATCCCTTTATCTTCGATTCCGTTCCCCTCGACCTCGCCGCGGCCCACCAAGCCGACTTCTGCCTCGACCCACACGCATTGTCCTCCCTGCTCTCACCAAACTGACATTCCAAGGTGCTTATGAGTATTTGGAGGACCTTCTGGCCCCAATCGATACCCCTCTTCTCTACCGCCTCTACATCGTATTCTTCACTGATCTCACCTTTGACGTCCCACAACTTCACCGGCTTATAGGATACGTAGCAGGGTTCAAGGTACTCGACCACGCAGATATATTAATTTTAGATGGCGCAATTCGGCTAGACCTCGACCGCCAAACAGGGGAAGTCGATCACCGCCCGGCCCCGCTGCTCGGATTACAAATCAATTGCAGAGAGTTAGACCGGCAGCTTTCGTCTCTCGCCCAGGTCTGTGGTTCATCCTTCCCCCTCATCTCCGCTTTGGAGGTGCTCAAGATCAGGGAAGCCAAGAATCTTCCATCATCACACTGGAACGACGATGTAGAGAACGCTCAATGGGTGGAACTTCTGGATCCGTTCGTTGCTGTGAAGAATCTTTATCTTACGGATCAAATCGCACGAGGTGTCTGCGGTGCCCTTCAAGAGCTTTCCGAAGAAAGGGCAACTAAAGTGTTACCCGCGCTACGCAATCTTTTCGTAGATGGGTCCCGGTCATTGGAACCATTGGAACACTTCCAGGAAGCCATTAGGCCATTTGTCGCCGCACGACAGCTCTCCAGTCACCCTGTGGCCATCGACCATTGGCGAAGATAAAGGTAAACTAGTATAGTCGAGGATGGGTGAATCTACTCTAATCTACTTTCTTCCTGAAATTGTCCGTCGTTCGACTGTTGAGGACACCAGTTACAGTACTTTTCCTGCCATCACCCCGATCCTGTCTCTCTGTTTCTGTTTCTTTGTATCGTACCTTGAACCCAGTAACGTCAATCATATGACAAGCACTTTTCCAGTTAATTTCTTCCGAGTCTAAGGGGGATCTTCGCGCCTGAGCAAGTTGAGCTCCCTGTTCAAATTAAACATCTCGAGGCGCCCACACGTCACAAAAGGGCACTTTGAATATCAATACACAGTGTGATACTGATACATCCCAGCAATCAATAGACATCAGGGATAGGGGGAAGGGTGCACGAAAACTACGCCAATAAAACAGAAGAGCTTCAACAATATTTTGTCCAAGGTCGATCCACGAGCGAGGGATCCGTCTATCGAGCATGAACACCTAGGAAGGGGGAAACGAAGTATAAGGGCCCGGGAGCCTGGGGTCGCATTCACGAAGCGCACATGGACTGGGGTGCCAGTGATAACCTGCTCTTCACGGTCATCAGAAAGGCGCAGCGCCATATTCGAATGCCCCAACATACACAGCCTTGCTGTGAAAATGGTCTGCACTGCTCTGTAGCCTGGAACTAAGACCGTGCTGTTGGCCATTGAATTCTTACTGTAAAGCTGGCTCTCACCGATGACTCTGAAGGTTTCACATATACTAAGCTGTAAGGTGAACATGTGCGTTGGACTCAGAACGGGCCAAATCCTCCAAGCGCCCGAACACCGAAGCATCCAAGTTCCACCGACGTACTACTTCCCCGACATCGCACTATATCCTTTTCCGAGGGCGTCGCGCCAGCCTTGCCATTCTGCGGTCTCTGTTCGGATGCATCGAAGTTGCTGAGTGCAGTCGGACCTTGTCGCCCAATTTTTCTTGATGATGTTCTACATTGTATGCTTCATGGACCCCGGGCCATCGATGAAGTAGAAGAGTTCAAGACAAACGTCAGTGGTGTGAGTTTCTGATCACGTAATTCTGTTTACGCTTTCCCCCAAAACGTTACGGTTACGGCCGGAAATCAGGTGGAGAGTTGGGCAGCTTTCATCTCTCGCCCACCCAGGTCTGTAGTTCATCCTTCCCCGTCGCCGTGAGGCATATCTCTGTGGGTGGGAAGATGCGAAGCAGCGCCGGAAGCGCAAGGCGCTTGCTTAATTGCGCTTTGCTTCCAGCCCGCTCAATGCGCCGCTTGTGCCTGTCAGGACTGGCGCGGCGACACTGGACGTGCATGCAACAAGGGCAGGAGCAACAGCACTGCTGCCGCTTCCAGTCCGGATCCACACCAAAGAGACGTCATAGGTGATTTGGTGGATAAACCTGCCGCGCTGAAAGATTCCCGCCCAGACCCGCCGACGCTGATCAATGGCGTTTATTTATTTTTTCCAGCCGTGAGAGCAGAGGGTATTTTGGTGCGTTGATTCGTCGTTTTTGGAAACGAGTACAGATTATGGGCTTGGATTTAGTACTCTAATGATAACTAAATTACCTGTGTCTGCAACTACGTTGGCCTTCGGGACGCAAAGCCAAGATGAACGACGCCGAATGAACGACAAACAGGGGCATACCGAACTCCTATCGATAATACTGAGTCGAGTCGTTCAGACATCCCCTCATACCAGGCTTAGAAGTACATGCACCCGCCACTCCACTTTTTTTTGCAGTCGAACAAGAGTCGTCGCCAATCCCCGCAGGTGGCGGCATTGCTTTCGTTGCGGCGCGTGGACTGGGCAATATCACAGTGATGTGCCTCACATGCATAGGCCTTGATTCACTCGACTTTGGGTGGCGGGTATCGTATTCCCCATTCCCCATACAAGGCAACGTAATTTGCATTATCTTTCTCAGAGACATGGCAACCATATCAGGCTCAGCTCGAGAAATGATCAACAAAGAACGGGGGGGAGATACAAGTCTCCCATAGTCTCAGAAGTCGATTGTGAATCAGATCCACGATTTATTCGGCAGCTTAATTCGGCAGCAGTCGTAGAAGGGAGTGTAGAGACTCTCGAGAATCAGGATATATCGGGAGGTCAGTGCGAGACGAGATTTTTGCGTAAGGAAGGAGGTTGGGAGCTGCCATGATCGATGATGCAAGGGGCGTTCCGGGACCATTGAGCTGCTCAGAGCGGGAACGATCCATTCCGAAGCTGTTCCTGAGATGGTGGCAAATAATAATACCGTAACTTGCCAATAAATGTGGATGTATTCATACGTCTCGTTCGTCGTTCCGTTTCCGCCAGTACAGCGACTGTGCAGCAGAGCAGAGCCCGTCATTATTGGGACTTTTTTGGACGATAGCGCACGGAAATCCCCACAGCATCCGGTCGAACGAGTTCCGGAATTGTGTACTGTATGGCATTGGCAGTGCGTTCCTTTTCTTGTCGGGCGGCACAGGTACGCAATCCATAACAACATGACAGAATCACATCTACATTTGTTCTAGAACATGTCCGTGGATCCAATGATCCGGTGCCCTAATAATAGTAGTTGGGCTTAAAACGGGAAAGTGAAGGACGCCGACCAGATGCATACTGCATTGTCCGCGGATGCGCGTTGGTGTGGTGGCAGCTGCTGCAGCATCAGGAAAATATCCATTTACTCGTTTACTTGTCTACTTTTTGAAAAAATAGAGGGTTTTTTTGTGCTTCACTCCTCCTGAAAATGCATTTGGG
>Ga0209488_10002593_pt1 | contig 14757 bp, 13 predicted proteins | sample Rivendell_Oct201_8_FD_188349 | JGI IMG/M metagenome (GOLD analysis project Ga0209488, IMG submission 188349) | Vadose zone soil microbial communities from the Eel River Critical Zone Observatory, Northern California, USA -... | ecosystem: Environmental > Terrestrial > Soil > Vadose zone >... | reverse complement strand
CAGCTCCAGTCGCCGTATGGATTCAGGGCGCCCAGCCCTCGCGATGATGTAGAGGTTCGGATTCAGTGCCCTGGCGGACAGGACGATGTACACCGCGCGTTCGTCGGAGTCGACCGCGGAGATCAGCCCTCTGGCGCGCTCGATCCCGGCCTGCTTGAGCAAGTCCTCGCTCGAGGCATCGCCTTCTAGGTGGAGGCGTCCCTCGGCGCGCAGGCGCCCGACGGCCTCTTCCGTTTGATCGATCACCGCGTAAGGGACTTTGTGATCCTCGAACTCGGCCACGATCTCGGTACCGATGCGGCCGTAGCCGCAGAGGATGAAGTGGTCATGGAGCTGGTTCAGGCTGCGCTCCAACTGGCGGTCCCTCCTGTACTTGCCGAATGCATTGTCAGCGAGGGTTTCGGCAAAGACGCCGAATCCATAAAGCATGGTACCCACGCCCGTGACGATCAGACTCGATGTGAAGATGCGGCCGGCCGGCGACTGCGGATGGATCTCGGTGTACCCGACTGTGCTGATCGTGATGATCACCATGTAAAAGGCGTCGAGCAGATTCCACCCGTCGATCAGCATGTACCCCGTGACGCCGTAAACGATGATCACACCCAGCAGAGCGGCGGCGAGCCGAAATCGCGACAGCGGGTGCACGAGTGCTCGGCTCATTTACGTGCTTTGCGAATCTTGTCCATTCTTTCGACCGCTTTCCAGTGAGCCGGGTGCGCCCAGGTCCTGGCGAACTCCTCGATCGTCGCGTCGGCGAGCTCGGGATTGCGGTGTGGCCGGACGGAGTCAACTGAGCGTTTGATCCCGGCGATCGCCGCCGCCGGGGCGGACGCGATCGAGGTCGCCAGGTCAGCAAGCCTTTTGTCGAACGTGGCGCTCGGCTCGACCTCCTCGACCAGCCCCATGCGCAACGCGTCATCGGCGGCGATCGCCTGGCCGCCGAGCAGCAGGTGCAGCGCGCGGCCACGGCCGACGAGTGCAGCAAGCCGTTCGGAGGCTCCCCACGCCGGCATGAGACCCAGCGTCACCTGCGCGAACCCGATGCGGGCATGCGCCGCCGCGATGCGCACATCACAGGCGATCGCGAGCTCGGCTCCGCCGCCGAAAGCGTCGCCGTTCAAACCGGCGATGACCGGGATGGGCAGCTGAGGGAGGCGGTCGAGCGTGGAGCGCATGCGATGCGCCATAGATGCGGCGTCCGTTTCGGAGCGCATGTGCTCCAGCTCCTTGAGGTCTCCGCCGGCGCAGAAGGCTTTGTCGCCGGCGCCGCGAATGACGAGCACGCGCGCCCGCGATCGCTTGATTTGATCAAGCGCCTGATCGAGCTCCGCCATCGTCTGCAGCGCCAGCGCGTTGCGAGATTTCGGCCGGTTGATCGATAGCGTGGCGACGCCGCGCGTGACCTCGAGCCGGAGGTCGCGCAATTTACTCTTAGCCGCCTCCGCCCGGACCTTCCAGACCTGGCTTGGTCATCTTGCCAAGGTCCAGGACCTTGTTCAGCGTCGCTTCGTTGACGCCCTTGCTGCGAGCGAGCTGGCGGATGCTCTTGCCGGTGCGCATCGACTCCTTGGCGAGCTTGGCCGATTCGTCGTAGCCAAGCACCGGGTTGAGAGCGGTGGCGAGCATCGGGCTGCGCTCGACCAGCTCGGGTCCGCGGTCGGTGGCCTGCAGCCCTTCGACGCATCGCTCTGAGAAATTGCGCACTGACGCGGCGAGGAGAGTGATCGATTCGAGCATCGCGGCGCCGGCCACCGGCATCATCACGTTCAGCTCGAAAAAGCTGCCTGACTGTCCGCTGATCGTGACCGTCAAGTCGTTGCCATAAACCCGCGCGATCACCATCAGCAGTGATTCGACGATCACGGGGTTCACCTTCCCGGGCATGATGCTCGAGCCTGGCTGAGTCTCGGGTAGCCGCAGCTCGCCAAGGCCGGCGATCGGCCCTGTGCCCATCAGCCGGATGTCCGATCCAATCTTCCAAAGGCTTGTGGCGATGGTGCGGATCCCGCCGTGCGCCGCGACCAGGGCGTCGAGCGTGGCCTGTGCGTGGAAGTGGTTCAGCGTTTCACGTACGGGGAGGCCAGTGGCCTTGGCCAACCTGGCCGCGACGATCCGCGCGTATTGAGGATGCGTGTTGATTCCAGTCCCCACGGCCGTGCCGCCGAGAGGGATCCTCGCCAGCTCGTCGATGGCTGCCGCCGCGCGGCGGATCGACTCCTCGACCTGTCCCGCGTAACCCTTGAACTCCTGGCCGAGGCGGATGGGAGTCGCGTCCTGAAGATGGGTCCGCCCGGTCTTCACCACTGGCCAGAACTCCTTGCTCTTCGCCTCGAGCGCCTTACGCAGACGCTCGAGTGCCGGGATGAGCTCGTCTTTGATCGCCATCGCTGACGCGAGCTGAATCGCCGTCGGGATCACGTCATTGGATGACTGGCCGAGGTTCACGTGGTCGTTGGGGTGCACGAGGCGCGAACCTTTTTCGCCGCCGAGGATCTCGGTCGCCCTCGTCGCAATCACCTCATTCGCGTTGGTGTTGGTCGAGGTTCCCGAACCGGTCTGATAGATATCGATCGGGAATTGAGAGTCCAGCTCTCCGTCGATCACCTGCTGCGCGGCCGCCGCGACCGCCTGCGCTCGACGGCGCGACAGGATGCCCAGCTCTCGGTTGGTCTGCGCAGCCGCTTTTTTGACCAGGCCTAGGGCGCGAATGAACCGCCGAGGAAAGGGCTGGCCGGAGATCGGGAAGTTGAGCACCGCGCGCTGGGTCGACGCACCGTAATAGGCGTCGACCGGGACTTCCATTTCTCCCATGGAGTCTTTTTCGATGCGGGTTCCCTTCCTGGTCACGCCCAGATTCTAGAGTGGCGTTGAAATGCGTCTGGCTGCGGTCGACATCGGGAGCAACACCGTACACGTGCTGGTGGCCGACGTCGTGCGCGGCCGGCTCGAGGAGGTCGCCCACTACGTCGAGATGCCGGAGCTTGGCGTCCGTGTCGCTCGGACGGGAGAGATCGGCGCCGGCGCCAGGCCGGCCATCCGCGCCCTGCGGTCGGTCGTCGCGCGCGCCCGCACGCATGGCTTCGACCTGCTGATCGCAGGCGCCACCGAGGCGGTCCGCCAGGCGAAGGATGGCGCGGAGTTCGCCCGGGTGGCCGGTGAGGCGATTGGCGTCCCGGTACATGTGATCTCGGCGAAGAGGGAGGCAGAGCTCAGCTTCCAGGGCGTGGCCAGCCGGCATGCGGTGCGGCGCGAATGGGCGATGGTCGACCTGGGCGGTGGATCCACCGAAGTGGTAGTCGCGCGAGGCCGCGAGATGCTGCGCTCGGCGGCTCTTCCGATTGGCTCCGGCTTGCTCGCGAGCACCTATCTCTCAGACCCCCCGAAACCGGATGAGCGTGCCCGTCTGCGCAAGGCGGCCCTCCGCGAGCTGGCTCACGCTCCCGACGGCGAGGTCGAGCGGCTGGTCGCCACCGGTGGGACCGCTTCCAACCTGCCGCTGGTGCTGACCCACCGCAACCCGCCGTCGGTGCTGACGACGGCAGACCTCTTGACGTGCGAAGCGCGACTCGACCGGGGCCGGGCGGCCAAGGTGGCCACAGCCGTCGGGCTGCCCCCCAACCGGGTCAAGGCGATGCGGGCAGGCGTCGAAGCTCTGCTGCTGTTCCTCGACTGGTACGGCCTCGCGCTGCTTCAAATCAGCCACGAGGGCCTGCGCCACGGGATGCTCCTGGCCTACCTCGAACGGGGCAATGATTGGTGGCGATAGAGCGTTGTGCCCTATGGGTAGGATGAATTCATGGACCAGGTGAGATCTCGCGCGTCGGCGCTCAAAGTCGCCCTGGCGCTCACCTGCGTGGTCCTTCTCGTCGAGCTCGCCGGCGGCCTGGCCTCCCACTCCCTGGCGCTGCTCTCAGACGCCGGTCACGTCCTGACTGACGTCTTCGCCCTCGGCCTGGCCTGGTTCGCCGCCTCGCAGGCGAATCGTCCCGCCGACGCCAGGCGCAGCTACGGCTATCACCGCATCAGCATCCTCGCGGCGCTGGTCAACTCTGTGACTCTGATCGTGATCGTCCTGTTGATCGGCTATGAGGCGGTTCGAAGGCTCGCCCACCCAGAACCGATCCAGGGCGGCATCGTCGTCATCGCGGCCTTGATCGGCATCGCCATCAACACGTTTGTCGTGCTTGGCCTGCGCGGCGAGAGCAAGAGCCTGAACGTGCGGGCGGCGCTGCTCCATGTGGCGGGTGACATCGGCGCCTCGGCCGGCGTAGTCGTTGCCGGAGTGGTGATCCTGCTTACCGGCTGGCTGTACATCGACCCGCTGCTCTCGCTCGGCATTGCCGTGCTGATCGCGTTTGGCGCGTGGGGGATAGTCCGGGAGACGGTCAACCTGCTGATGGAGGGCACTCCTCGGGAGATCAACCTCGAAGCCGTGACGGAAGAGATCACCGCCACCGAACTTGTGACGAGCATGCATGACCTTCACGTCTGGGCCCTGTCCTCAGACGAGATGGCCCTCAGCTGTCACGTGGTCGTTGGTGATTGCCCGCTCGGCGACGCTGAGCATGTGGTGCGCGATCTCGAGTCACGCCTTTGTGAGAGGTTCGCGATCGGCCACACCACCATCCAGGTGGAGAGCTGCCATCCGTGCGGTGAGATTCACCATGGAGCGGGCGAGCACAACCACCCGCATGAGACCGCCGTCTTTGTCAGCGCTGGGGCAGAAGTGCATCCTCGCGCTGCAGGATCCGCCGCGCGACGGCGATAGCCGACGCATAGGTGGAGTCCATTCCCCGATAGCTGAGTCCGCGCGCGCCGAGCGTCCGGGCCTGGGTGTAAGGAGTGTCGGATGCGTAGTGGACGATTCCCAGGTCGAAATTGATCTGGGCCATGTTCACGCTCTCTCCCAGCGGGTAACGATCAGGTTGAACGATCTCGTAGCAAGCGTCGAGATACGGCCCAGCCTCCATCTCGACGACCGTGTAGCGTCCGTGGTAGTAGGAGTCTAGGTAGTCGCGGTTCTGTAGAAACGTTCCGCGCACCGTGACCGCCCGCTGGTTGTCCAACGCGGAGCCGTAGACGAGATTCGGCTGCACGTCATTGGCGGTGAAACAGTTCGCCAGCCAGTAGGTATTGCCCGAGTGCTCGTTCTGGACCACGTTGGGGATCATCACGTCGCCAACGTCCGCATTGAGCGTCGCCGCCTTGCCGAGGACATATAAGCCTTTGACCCAGGACGCTTGTTCAGCCACCTGGCGAAGGATGTGGTACGCGGCCTGGCCGAGCGGGTAGTCCACGTTGAGGATGCATGCATCTGAGGCGCGCAGCTTGGCCACATCGACCGCACCGACGCGCGGATCGATCGCCTTCGGGTCCAGCTTGGACAGCATGAAAACCTGCGCGGCCGAGTCGACGCCGGTCCCCCTGGCGGCGATGTGCCGGACGCCGTTGGCCGCTTCCATCTCTGATCGCCTGCGCCGCATTCGCTCGCTGTCCGGATGCTGGTCGAACACCTGTCGCGCGCCGTAGTAAAGCCAGTTGTCGCGCGAGGCGCGGATGTGGCCGGCCTCGAGCTTGCGTCGCTCCTCGTCGAGCTCAGGGTGCTCGCGGCCGACCCAGTCCACAATCTCGCTTTCGAACTGGCGCGCGACCCCGGTCAACACGTTGACCAGGCTGTGGGAGTTGGAGGAGACGAAGTAGATCGGCGCGTCGCGCGCCCCCATCTCGCCCATGGCGGACGCGATCGGCAGCCACCAGCGACTGGCGTTGCGCGCGTAGCCGAGATGGCTACCACCGATGAGGCGCAGCACGATCCTGCACTCCTCGCGCTTGATGGCCGCGAGGCTGGCGTCGAACGAATCGCCCCAAGCTTCGTGAAGCCGGCGCCAGTCGTCCTCGGTCGCGCCCGCGGCGGCGCGGGCTTGCTCGTCTGACAGGTCGACGTCCTCAAGAGCGCGGTGCAGCTTGTTCCACTCGATCTGGTACGCGACAAGCGTCGGGACAAGGTCGTCGATGTCAGAGGCGGATGCGATGAGCACCGCCAGCGTGTTCTTTCCGTCGTGGTACCAGCGGCGCCGCCGCGCGGGGGCCTTTACCGCCTGCCAGCTGAGGATGTCGGCATGAAGCACCGCGCGAAAGCCCTGCGGGCTCTGGCCCATGATCACGTGCCGGCACCGGCTGATCGCGTCTGGCAATCGGCGGATCGCGTAGAGGAGGGCGCCCATGTCGGTCTGTGGCGCGGCGGCCAGAGGATGCAGGACCGAGCCCATTCCAAGGTGCGCCTGGACGAGCGATTCGATCTTGATGTCCCCCGAGCTCTGCAGCATGGTGGTGTAGGTGCGGACGTAGAGCTCGACCGCGTGCTTGCCGGACCAGCCCGACCCGGGTGGCGATTCCATCAGGCGAATATAGAAGGATGAGTCGGCTTACAAAACCTTGACCTCGAGCCGGTGGAACCTGATGGCGGTGCGATCTGATAGTTAGAGGCGTGATGAGACGCTTGATCAACCTCCGCCACCTTCGCATCCTCGGGTTTGCCGCCGGCGCTGTCGCAGTGTCCGGTGCCGCCGTGCTGGTCACGGCCTCGGCCGCCGGCCTGAACCTCGGTTTCCACTCCTCTGCGCCTCGCGCGACCCAGCCCGAAGCGGCAGCGATCGGCCAGAAGGCCGATGCGACCGCGGTCTGCAACGCCTTCATCGCGCACCTCTCGACAGACCTCGGTAAAAGCCAGAGCCAGGTCAATACCGCGATCCAGAAGGCGATCGGGGAGACGCTGGCCGACGAAGTCAAGAAGGGCGATCTCACACAGGCTCAGGCCGACGCGCTGAAGAAGAAGCTCGCGGGCCAGCCTCCTTGCGCCCTGTCGGGAGTCGGCAGGACGGGCGCCCCTGGCGACAAGGCCACGATCGGTGCCTACCAGGCGCAGCTGGTGACCGCGGCCGCGTCCGCTCTCGGCGTCAGCGAAACCCAGTTGAAGGCTGACCTGGCCGCGGGCAAGACGCTGTCGCAGATCGCGGCCGCCAAGAACCCACCGGTGACCGAAGCACAGTTCCGCACCAACCTGATCGCGCAGCTGAAGCCACTGCTCGACACGGCGGTGAAGAACAACAAGCTGACAGCTGCCCAGGAGCAGTCGATTCTGCAGCGGCTGCAGACCGGCCCGATCCCGTACTGGAGCACGCCGGTAAAGCACAAGACGACTGCACCGGCCAGCCCCGCGACCGGGGGCTAGCGATCTTTAGCTCTGTAGTCCCTCGGGCGGGCCCCCCAAGCGGCGCATCAGCTCCTCCAGGAGCTGGCGCGTCTCCGGATCGGCCATGAGGCGCTCCTGCATCTGCTCGGCGGAACGCCGGATCTCGGGGTCCGCCATCAGTCGCTCGGACATCCCCTGGAAGCGCGACATCATGTCCTTCATCGCACTCTCCTGAGCGACCTGGAGGAGGATCGGCTGGCTCGCCGCCGCGACCACCGCTTCGGCCTGCGCACGCACCATCTCGATGCCCTTGCACCCCAGGCATTCACCTTTGAGCCCGCAGTGGCACAGCTGGGGGCGCAGTCGATCAAGCGCCAGGTGAAGCTCGGACATGTCGGTGGGACCGGCCACGGTCGTGAGATTACGAGGGTTTGGACTTCCCCGTGTACATCGACTCGATCTGCTCCTGGTAGTGCTGCTCGACGACTTTGCGCTTGACATCCATCTTCAGTGAAAGCTCGCCGCTCTGCTCTGTGAAGTCTTCAGGCAGGAGCGAGAAATACTTGATCGTCTCCCAGTTCCCGAGGTTCGCATTGACGCCATCGATCGTTTTCTGCAGATGGGCTTTGATGCCGGCTTCGTCCAGGCCCTGCCTGACGGCCGAGGCCCGATCCGGAACGATCAGCGCCGTCACATACGGACGCCCTTCCCCGATGATCACGGACCGCACGATCATCGGGTCTCTCGCCAGCGCGAACTCGAGCTGCAGCGGGGCGACGTACTTACCCCCAGCCGTCTTGAAGATGGATTTCTTGCGGTCGGTGATCTTCAGGAAACCGTCCGCGTCGATCTCACCAATGTCGCCCGAATAGATCCAACCGTCCTTCAGGATCTCTGCTGTAGCCGCGGGATTGTGGTGATAGCCCAGCATGTTGCCGGGACTCTTGACCAGGATCTCCCCGTCCTCCGCGATCTTCAGCTCAACGCCTGGAAAAGGCTTGCCGACTGTCAGGAAACGATGCTCGTGCAGGGTGTTCGAGCATGCGCCGGATGAGGTTTCAGTCATGCCCCATCCGTTCAGGATCGGCACCCCGATCGCCCAGAAGAATTCCTCGACCTCACGGGCCAAGCCGGCTCCTCCGCTGATGAAAAAGCGCAGCCGGCCGCCAGTCAAGCGCCGGCGCAAGGCAGCCAGGACGAGGCGGTCCGCGAGCTTGTGCTGCGCCCTCAAAACCGGGCCTCTGCCTGCGTCATGCGAGTACCGCGTACCGACACTCAGCGACCAACGGAACAGCCTCTGACGGAGCGGGCTCGCCTCGTTCACACGCGCCATCACCGCGGCGTGCATCTTTTCGTACATGCGCGGGACGCTGCACATGATGGTCGGCTGCACCTCAGCGAGCTCTGCAGTCAGATGGTCGACGCCGCGCGAGATCCACGTCTGCCCGCCGAACATGAGACCGACGAAGATGCCGTTGATGCGCTCGAACACGTGCGCGTAGGGCAGGAAGGACAGCGTCGAGTCCGTTTCGCTCAGCGGGTGGACCTTCAGGATCGCGCGGCAGATGTCGACGAGGTTGCGATGTGCCAGCTCGACACCTTTGGGATCGCCTGTCGTTCCCGAGGTGTAAACGATGCTGCAGGTGTCGTCTGGCTGAATGCCCGATAGCCGGGAGTTGATCTCGGCCATGTGTTGCGGCGGCTGGGATACCCACGCCGCGATGTCCTTGTCCAGGAACAAGATGACGCGCAGAGGTCCACCGGTCGGGAGCCTTGAGGCCTTGGTTGCGTCTGACACGATCGCCGCCGTAGCTTCGCTGTCGACCGCGATCTTCTTTGCGATGTCCGCGCTGACGTTCGGGTAGATCGGCACCGTGATCGCGCCCGCGGCCTGGATCGCGTAATCGCAGTAGAGCCACTCGAGGCGGTTCTCCGACATCAGGATCACGCGGTCGCCGGCTTTCACACCGAGGTCGATGAGCCCGGACGCCACCGCCAGGACGTCGCGTTTCATGTCCGCCCAGGTCTCGATCTGCCAGGCGTCTGCGCGCAGGTGGTGGATCAGCGGCCGCTGGCCGAGCCGGGCCGCCTGACGGAAGAACACGCCGACGGTAGTGCGGTCGGCGATCGCTTCGGGGTTCACGTCCTGGGTCGCGGCGGGCGAGGTCCTTAAGGACGTGACCTTATTTAACCGCCTTGATCGTGAGGGTCAGGGTCCCCGACGGAACGCTGACGGTGATCTTGTCGCCCTTTTTCCGGCCGACCAGCGCGCGGCCGACAGGCGACTCGACCGAGATCCGCCCGGCGGAAGGGTCGCTTTCCACCGCGCCGACCAGGTGGTAGGTCTCGACGTCACCCTCGTTGTCGACCACCTCGATGGTCGAACCGGGCTGCGCCGTGCTCGAGTGCGTGTCTTTGATGATCTGGGCGCGTCCGATCATCTCCTGCAGCTCGTAGATCCGGCTGTCCAGCAGCCCGACCTCTTCTTTGGCCTGCTCGTACTCGGGGTTGTCCTCGATGTCCCCTGGCTGGAAGGCCTCTTTCAGGCGCTCGCCCGCTTCGGCACGCCGCTTCAGCGCGACTTCCAGGTCGCGCTTGAGCTTCTCCAGCCCCTCGGGGGTCAGCAAGACAGGTTCGGTTAGATCCATCTCCCAGCCATCTGAAATGATAACCCGGCGCATGGACCCCACCGATCTGAGGGCCGGGCTGGCCGAACGGCTTGCGGGCAGCGAATCGATCGACGCGCAGACGTTCAACGCCGCCTGCTTCATGCTCTCGCGCGCACTTGACGAGCTTGCTCTCACCGTGCCCGAGGCCGCGCCTCTGGCGAAGCGGTTGCTCAGAGTGGCCGGCCGAGTCGTGATCGACACAGGGCTCCCCACCTCTTCTGCCGACACGTGGCCCAACACCGAGGCGATGTCGCTGCAGTGGATCGACGAGGCCCTTCAGGCCCTGGGCTACCAGGTGCGGCCTCTGCCCCATGGCGGACGGCCCGAACTCAAACGCGAGGACGAAAACTGGACCTAAAAGCCCTGGCCCTAGTTGATCAGTCGGGCGGCGGGTGGCGCAGGAGCTCATTTCTAAACAGGACGAAGTGGAGCCTTAGGCCGGATTTATTCCGGCCGTCTTCATGCGTGCCACATTCCAGTCGCCACCGGACATGCTGTAAACGGAGGGGGTCCCGCGGGGGAGGCCTGCCTCACCCGCGCTTGTGGACTAGTTGATCAGTCGGGCGGCGGGTGGCGCCGGGGCGTAGTTCGGGTTGAAGTCGATTCCCACCGCTGCCGAGCCTGCGACCTTGGCCGTGTAGGCGATCACCTGGCCGGCCAGCGGTGACCGGTTGCCACCGTTGATCGTCCAATCCGCCGACGGCGTGTAGATGGTGCCGATGTACTGGGTCGAGGCGCCACCGTTGAGGCTGTTATTGCAGAAGCTTCCGGGGACCTGGTAGATCACGATCCAGTTGTACTGCTCACCGCTGAAGACGTACGTGGCCCCCTGCGAGTTCTGGTCCATGCAAGAGCCGTTGGGGAAGTAGAACTGAACCGCACCAGGAGTCACCTTGGCCGTCGTGCACGGAGCGGCCGGGTCGCCAGGGTTTGGCGAGACCACGCAGTAGTTCTCGTTGGAGACGTCACCACCCGCGTAGGGCGGATACTCGAGCTGCATGGCGGCGTTCTCCTGCGACAGCAGGCCGGCCGGCGGAGGGCAGTTGCTGAAGCACTGGGCCGTCGTTTCGTTTTCGGGAGGACGGCAGTTCAGCGTGCGGTTCTGGGCGAAGCAAAGGACTGACGGATTGGGTATCAGCCTGTCGTTCATGTCGTAGATGCTCGCGCCGGCGGCGGGGGGGACGGCAGGTGCAGCTGCGCCAAGCGTCCACGCGGCGCCGTTCGGGAAAGGGCCCGTGGCGATGCCGTTGGTGAAGCCGGGGGCGTCGAAGCGGGCGACCCAGCCGAAGTTGGACTGGACCCCATCACAGCCGGACGGATTCAAGTAGACGTTGTAGTACTGCGCACCGGGGGCGTTCTTGGTGATGTTGACGCTGATGCCGATGTTCGAGGGGGAGTGCAGGCCCCCCACGACCGCGTTCGGTGTCAGCTGGCACTCCGATGGAGCGCTTTCGCGCCTGCACCCTGGTGCGTTGTAGCAGGGGTTCGGAGTGATGTTCGGGTCCAGGAACTGGTCAAAGCGCACCGATGTCACCTCGACCCCCCACCGGTTGTTGCGGCTCTGGGTGTCGCTGGCCCCCGAGTGGCAGTTGGCGGGTGCCACTGGTTGGAGGTCAGTGCAGGGGGGCGCGAGCAAGATGGTCTGGCCGGCGGCCGAGTTAGTGACCGTGAAGTGCCCGGCGCAGCCGGCGCCGTTCATGTTCCAGAACTGAGGGTTCGCGACGTTGGTTGTACCCGGAGCTGTGGCGAGCTGCTCATCCGGAGCCTTCAGCTCGTTGGAGAGCAGGCTGCCGTTGGCGTCGGAGCTGTAGTCGTTGGTCCACGTGTACACGCCCGGGGTCAAGAAAGCGCAGCTGGCGGAGCCACCTGTGAGGTGGAAGTTGCCATATCTGCCTGGATTCATCTCGGTCCATGTCCCGCGGTTGTACTGGCTGTAGCCCTGTGCCAGCGGGTAGTAGGGAACGGATGGCGCCAGGTACCCGGGATCGGGCAGTGTCGGAGCTGGCACAACGGGCCCACCCATGATGTCACCGGCGGCGCAGTTGGGCGTCGGCGGGTACGGGACGAACCCTGGCGTTGAGTTGTAGCAGTAATACTGCGCGACGCTGCAGTTCGAGCCGGCGGCTCCGTAGCAGTTGCCTGCCTCGTGAAGGTTGGAGTCGATGCAGGCGGTCCCGTTGGAGTACGTGTCACCCAGCACCGTGAGCTGCGCGGATCCGCTCAGCGTAAGCGCGCAGTTGCCGTTGCTGAGCGTGAGCAGGGCAGGTGTCTGCCGCTGGTTGCCAACGATCGCCGTCGCCGTGGCGTTGATGGTGACGTTGATCGGGCCACCGAAGATCTGCATGAATGCGAGTGGCAGCTGGTGGGTGGTCGAGAACGTGAACTGGTACCCGTTGAACTGCGTGTTTATGGCCACGATCGTCAGGGTGTAACCCCCCGCGAACGTAACCGTCTCGGTGTCCTGCTGAAGGTTGGCGTTGGCCCCGGCATTGAAAATCGTGGCCAGGACGTCAGAGGTGGGGGCCGCGTAGAGGTGCAGGTTGCGCTGGTAAATCAGCTTTGCCTGAGGGAGGGTGCTTCCGTAAAGGTTGCCGTAGTTCTCGTACCAGTCGCCCGCTGACAGCGCGGCTGAGTCGACGGCTGCCTGTTGGTCGCGACGGTCGACGTAGGCGCGGCCTGAGTCGATCGCGAGGCCGAGCATCGCGAAGAGCACCAGGATCAGCAAGCCGATCAAAACGATGGCCTGTCCCTCCTGCAGCTTTCGCTGGGGCGACTTAGTTCGAGTACTCAGCACGGTAGACCGCATACGCAGTGATGACGATTCTGTTGCCGACAACTTGCTGGATTAAGGGAGTGAGAGGCTGAAAGTTAAACCAGAGGGTCACCTTGATCGGCTCGTTGCCGACGGCGGGGGTGATGGTGTTGCAGCCAGGACCTGGCGCGGGAAGCGTGCCGAGGCCGCCGCGCGGCCCGTTGGGCGTGCCGTTGCCGGCCGGGCTGGGATCGGTGACGAAGATCCACCCGGTGTTGGAGGGAGGCACCTGCGCTGATCCGACAGGGTTCCCACCGTTGGGAATCGGCCCGTTCGGGCAGGGGTTGGCGAGGACCTCGGTCACCGCGTGTACCTGGACCGCGGTCGCCACGTCAGCGTCGGTCGGCCATGTGTGCGTGGCTCCGTTCGGGTCGATGAAGTACGAAGCACGCACTGCAACTCGGGCGCCTTCATTGGCCGCCTGCTGCAGGGTGATGTAGAAGTAGAGGCCACGGCCGAAGTCGATGATCCCGAAGGTGAGCAGGAGGATCACCGGGGCGATGAGCGCGAACTCGGTCAGGCCCTGGGATTTCTGGCTGCGAAACCATCGCCTCAGTGTTCTTTTCATGGCTTGCCCTGAATCGTGAAGTGCTCGTTGTAGGTCAGGTTGATCCCGCTGCCGAACAGGCTCTGGATGAACGGAGTGATGATCCCGAAGTTCATCAGCAGGGAGACGTTGATGTCGCCAAGCCTCCAGGAGTTGTCGGTCGGGTGGGCGGCAAGCGTTCCGACCTGCGGGCCACCGTTGGGCGAGGAGTAGCAGATGTAGACATTTACCTGCTGGGTGCTCGCCGGAAATGCGGCCGGGGAGTAAGGCTTGTTGTTGACTCCATTGCCGTCAGTCGGCGCAAGGCACGATCCGGGGACGAAGGTTCCGGTGAGGCCGGCTCCGGAGAGGGCGGAGTTGACCGCCGACATGATGTCGGCGTCGTCGAGGTAGGTGTTGCTGCGGGTCGCCGTGTCGAACCACGCACCGTGTCGCGCGCCTTCGCGAGCGGCTCCCTGCAGGTTGACCGCGTAGTAAAAAGCTCGCGACAGATCGAGCAGGCCCATCATCAGCAGGAGGAGCACGATCGATGAAATCGCAAACTCAACCAGCGACTGGCCTCGCTGCCGGCTTTCGCGAGGCGCGTGAACGCCCGTTCGTTTCACTTTGGCGGACATATTCAACCTGAATGCACCCATGTCTGCCGCGTTTAACGCAATTAATGCTGTTTTCAGTCGCGTGAGGGGGAATTAATTTAGGGTTAGCCCGGGCCTGGGGGGGTCACCGAATGAAGAACAACCCAGGCAACACGCACGAATCAAAGCGGTGGCAGGACATCCGCGCCCGCGCCATCGACGCCACCTTCGACGCCGACCGCCGCCGGGTGGGCGAGCGCGTCGCGATCGTCTTCCGATGGCTGTTTCTGGTCGTGCTCGGGGTCTTGAACAATGTCAACCCGCACACCGACCAGGAAGCCAAGGTGACCATCGACGTGGTTCTCGCCGCCTGGGGAGCCATGAACGTGATCGTGAACGTGCTCGTCGCGCGGGGTTACCAGCCTGGTAAGCAGTTCAGCCTGTCGACCATGACGCTCGACATCCTCTTCTCCGCAACCCTGGTTTACCTGTCGGATGGATTCAACAGCCCGTTCTTCCTTGCCCTGTTCCTGGCCGTGATCACCAACGCTGTGCGGTTTGGCGCGACGGCCAGCTTCATCTCGGCGCTCGTCATCTCGACCATCTACCTCTTTATTGGCGGCAGCTTCACGCCGGCCAACTTCTCTGTCGACCCCAACGCAACGATCGGCAAGATGTTCCTCTTCCTCGTCGTGGCTCTCACCACGGGATACATGACGCGCGAGCTGGAGCGCGAACGGCGTGCCGCCGTCGAGCGCGCGGCGCAGGCTGACTCTCTGCGCGAGCTCAGCATGAACCTGGTCAGCGAGACCGACATCAAGGACGTGTTCGAGGTGCTTATCGGCAACGCCGTGAACATGACCTCCGCCGAGCGCGGCAGGCTCATCCTCTCCTCCCAGGAGGGATTCACTGTGGTCGCCAGCGCCAATCGCGCGGGCAATGACAATCCGGCGCCAGAG
>Ga0209488_10002592_pt1 | contig 14760 bp, 18 predicted proteins | sample Rivendell_Oct201_8_FD_188349 | JGI IMG/M metagenome (GOLD analysis project Ga0209488, IMG submission 188349) | Vadose zone soil microbial communities from the Eel River Critical Zone Observatory, Northern California, USA -... | ecosystem: Environmental > Terrestrial > Soil > Vadose zone >... | reverse complement strand
GGCGAACGCGGGCGGTGGCTCGACCGGTTGCGTGCCCGGCTCGCCGCGCGAGCCGGGCAAAGTCCAGCGATATCGCGCGGCAGCGCCTCACGCTTCATTGCGCCGCTGGCGCTCCTGGTCGTCGTCGGAACGGCCGCCTGCGCCGGGCTCGGGCTGATGCTGGCCGATCGGGCGGACGACAGTCTCGAAAGCGCGAACCGCAAATCGCTGCGCGGCGCGATCGAGGCGCTGCAAGCACTCTCACCGGACGTCTCCCGTCTCGACCCGGCGCTGATCCGGGCGCTTGAACGCGCCTCGGGGCTCAAGGATCTGCGCTTTGATCATGATCCGCCTGGCAGTGGGCGGCAGGTGCAGTCACTCCTCGACGCCAACGGCCGCATCGTCGGCTGGTTCAGCTGGGACGCGCAGCGACCGGCCACGGCTCTTTTGTATCGACTGCTCCCGCTCGGAGCCCTGATTGCGGCCGGGCTGTTGAGCTTCGCCGGCCTCGCGCTGTGGCAGCTCAATCGGCTAGGGCGCCTGCTGGTGCGCAGCGAGCAGGCGGCGCACCGGCTCGCGCATGAAGACCCTGCGACTGGCCTGTCGAACCAGCGCCGGCTTTTGAGTACGCTCGACGAGGCGTTGTCCGCTCGCCGGGAAGGCGAGGTGGTAGGGTTTGCCATCATCGAGATCGGCGGACTTGATGAATTGAAGGAAACGCTCGGTGGCCGTGATGACGATGATTTCTTCGCCGAGATCGCGGAGCGTCTGCGCGCCGCGATGCCGCGGCACACCGCTATTGGTCGGCTGCGGGGGGGCTGGTTTGGGCTCGTGATCACGGCGGGTGGCGCCGAGGCCGCAATCGCCATCGCCAAGGCGGCGCGCGAGGCGTGCTCGCGCGCGTTCTGGCTCAACCAGGTCGTTGAGCTCAGCGCCAATGTGGGCCTGGCGATTGCACCGAGCGATGGAGCAACGCGCGGCGTGCTCAGGCATCGCGCCGACTTGGCGCTGCGCGCTGCGCGCCGCCGCGGACGCGGTGTTGTGGCTGTCTTTTCGCTCGACATGGAAGCGGAGTTCGAGGAGCAAAGTTTCATCAAGCGCGAGCTTGCACGCGCACTCGCCACACGGTCGCTGGATGTGCACTACCAGCCGATCGTCAAAGCCGACAGCAGCGCCATCGTTGGAGTCGAGGCCTTGCTGCGCTGGCGCCATCCGGTCCGCGGCGACATTCCGCCGGCAGTCTTCACGCGCGTGGCGGAGGCGGCTGGACTGATGGATCAGATCGGCGAGTTCGTCCTGCGCCGCGCGCTCACGGATGCCGGGCGCTGGCCGCACCTCTACGTGGCGGTTAATCTGTCGCCCGTGCAGGTACGCGACCCCCGATTGATCGATCTCTTGTCGGCGGTGCTCGACGACACCAAAATTGCACCGTCGCGTGTCGTGCTTGAGATGACTGAGAAGATCCTCGTCGACGATCCGTTGACCGCGAAGGTGCGGCTCGAGCAGCTGCATGCCCTCGGTGTCAAGCTTGGCCTCGACGATTTCGGTGCAGGCTATTCGAGCCTCGCCTATCTGCAGCAGCTGCCGTTCGACCGGCTCAAGATCGATCGTGGCTTCGTCGCCGCACTCGACCAGTCGGCGAATGCCGGCGTCGTGATCCAGGCGATCGCCGCGCTCGGCCGCGCGCTTGGGCTCGCTGTCCTCATCGAAGGCGTCGAGACCGGGGAGCAGCAGGTGCTGCTGCGGCTTGCGGGCTGCAACGAGATGCAGGGCTTCCTGTTCGCCAGACCTTGCCCGCGCCAGGAGATCGACCGGCTGGTGGCCGGCGATGCGCCGGCACAACTGCCGGCGCCGCAGCATCGCGCGCTGGGCCAGAGCTGACGTCAACGAATCGAAGCGGAGCGCGACTGTCATGGATGCTGTCACGAATAATGCCTTGGCCGAACAGCGGGAATCACGTAGGCCTAAGAGTGCTATGATGCGGGTCAGATTGAAAGCTGACGGGCGGGTCGTTGAAATCCTTGCGGATGGCAGCGAGCAATCGTTGCCGCGATCACTGGCGCGCGATTCCGGCAATGGCGATTCCGACGCGGCCTACGCCCGCGGCATCCGCGCGCGCAGCAAGCTCACGCAGGCGGAGTTCGCCGCCCGCATCGGCGTGCCGATCGAAACCGTGCGCAACTGGGAGCAGGGCAAGCGCTCGCCGCGCGGACCCGCCCGCGCGCTGCTCAAGGTGATCGACAAGGCGCCGCAGGTCGCTTTTGCGGTGCTGGGCGACGCGAAGACCAGCACCTGACCATTGCCGAACGACGTTCCGCTCGGCCACGTGCGATGGCAGATCGCGCCGCCACGGTGCTCCTGATCGCAGGACTCAGAAGATGCCATTGAGCACGCGACGGTCATTCACCGTGGCACGCGCGCTCAGTCGTAAAACTCGGGAGCGATCTTCCGCTTAATCCCAGTGGTGTAGTCGTGCTGAATCCACAGCTCCGCACGGTTCTGCTTCACGAACTCTTCGATCATCTCGCGGCTCTTCGCGGTCTGCTCCTTGTTGGAGTCGAAGGACGGAATTTTCTTGTACGTGATCTCTTCCGGATAGTGATAGAGATCGCCCGACAACAGGACGTTCCCGGTCTTGGCGAGCTTGAGATACAGGGCCTGGTGCCCGGGCGTATGACCCGGCGTGGATTTGATGACCACGCTGCCATCGCCAAACACATCATGATCCTCGTTATTCAGCAGAACCGTTTTGCTGTTGGCGAGGCCCTCGAAAAATTTCGGGTCTGGCACGCGGCCTGTTGCCGGTGGCGGGACCGGCCGCGGGGCGAGGATCGGATCCCGGTCGCCCTTCTGGACGATCCAGGTGGATCCGGCGAACAGGTTGGCATTGGCGACGTGATCGCCGTGGTAGTGGGACAACGCCATATAAGTGATGTTGGCCGGGGTGTAGCCGATCGCGGCGAGTTGCGGGAGCAGCGGGCGATCGACCGTGAAATTATTCAGCTTCTGGGGCGAGCCACCTTCCTTGAAGGCACTGTCGGGAATCTCGCCGGTATCCCAGATCAGGCTTCCGCGCGGGTGGGCGATCAGGAAGCAGGGCGTGACCATTCGTGTGTCGGCCACCTCGTTCGGCTTGAAGCCGTAGTTGTCGACGTTGGGAGGCGTAATGATGCCGCAGTCGAGAACATAGAGACGCAGCGATTGTGGGGGCTGCGGCTGTTGGGCATTGGCCGGCGAGAAACCGAAGGCGACGGACACAGCCGTCACCAGGATGGCGGGCACGATACGAATCGACATGGAATCCTCCCGAGCAAGCTTGTTTCTTTAAAAGGGCGCTGGCCGCGGCGATTGCCGGCGGGAACGGTAACCCGCTGGCTTTTGCCTTCTCGGCACTCCACAATCTTAAGCCATGCGGCACGTACTGTCAGCCCTTGTTGTTGACTGACGCCCGTCAGGCGCGCGTAAACGCACTAAAGACTCCATCGGGGTCACGACGCTATGTGGCAAGGGAGACGTGTGAATGAATGTTGTTGAAGCAAATGGCGCCCGCATTCCGGCGATCGGGCTCGGCACCATGACCTTGAAGGAGCAGGTGTGCATCGACGCCATCGCGACGGCGCTACGGCTTGGCTATCGCCACCTCGACACGGCGGAGCGCTACGGCAACGAGGAGTGGGTCGGGGAAGGGCTGCGCCAGGGGCTCGCGGCGTCCGGCCTCAAGCGCGAGGATGTGTTCGTCACGACGAAGGTCTATTGGGACAAGCTCGCGCCTAGCGATTTCGAGCGCTCGGTCGAGGAGAGCCTTGCCAAACTCAAATTGCCCTGGGTCGACCTCCTGCTCATCCATTGGAACAATCCGAAGGTCGCTCTAACCGACAGCATCAGCGCGTTGTGTGCGGCCAAGCGCAAGGGCCAGACCAGGCATATCGGGGTCGCGAACTTTACGACCGCGATGCTCGACGAGGCGGTCAAGCTTGCCTCCGAGCCGCTCGTCACCAATCAGATCGAGGTGCATCCCTTCCTCGATCAAGGGAAGGTGCTGGCGGCTTGCCGCAAGCACGGCGTCTCGGTGACGGCCTATTGTCCGCTTGCGCGCGGCAAGGTGCCGGGCAACGAGACGCTCGAGCGGCTCGGCAAGGCGCATGGCAAGAGCGCCTCACAGGTCGCGCTGCGCTATCTCGCGCAGCAAGGGATCATTCCGATTCCGCGCACGGCCAATCCGGATCACCTTGCCGCCGACTTTGCGGTGTTCGATTTCAAGCTCGGCGACGACGAGATGGCGGAGATTGCCACGCTCAAGCGCCCGGACGGGCGCGTGGTCAATCCGCCGCATGCACCAAAGTGGGATAGCTAGTGGGACAGCTGATGCGCACGTACCTTGGCAGCGCTGCGGTGATCGCGGCCGTCATGATCGCCCTTCCTCTGGGTTCCGCCGTAGCCGAATCCACCGCGCCGAACGCTCGCGATGTGGCGACGGTGCAGGACTGCCTGAAGTCGCAGCGCGGACGCGATCTCAAGGGCGAGCGCTGCATCGGCGTGGTCGTCGATCCGTGCCTGAAGCGGGCCCGTTCGACGGCGGACCAGAACGCCTGCGCGGATCGCGAGCTCAGGGTGTGGGACGACATTCTCAACGAAACCTACCGGCGGCTGGGCCAGCATCTGGACGACGACCAGAAGGCCAAGGCGCGCGACATGCAGCGTGCCTGGATCGAGAACCGCGACAAGGCTTGTGCGTTCTACTGGGACTATTTCCAGGGCACGATGGCGTCTCCGATGAGTTCCTATTGCAATGTGCGGGAGACGGCGCGGCGCGCCATGTTCCTGATCTTCTTTATGAACGAAGCGGAAGGGCGGTGAGCCATGCAAGTCGTCGAAGCGAATGGCGCGCGCATTCCGCTGCTCGGGCTTGGCACCTGGGACCTGCGCGGGCGCACCTGTTCGCGCATCGTGGAGCAGGCGCTGCGGCTTGGCTACCGCCACATCGACACCGCCGAGATGTATGACAACGAGCGCGAGGTGGGAGAGGGGCTGCGCACGTCGGGCGTGTCGCGCAACGAAGTCTTCGTCGTCACAAAAATATGGCCATCGCACTTCGCGCCGGGCGAGCTGCTGCGCACTGCCAAGGAAAGCCTGACGAAGCTGCGGCTTGGCGAGGTCGATCTCCTGCTGCTGCATTGGCCCAATCCACGGATTCCGCTGTCGGAGACGCTCGGCGCGCTCTGCAAAGTCAAGGAGGCGGGACTTGCCCGCAACATCGGCGTGTCGAACTTCACAGTCGCGCTGATCGAAGAAGCGACGCAGCTGTCAAGCGAGCCGCTGGTGTGTGACCAAGTCGAGCTGCATCCCTTCATCGACCAGTCGAAGGTCCGTGCCGCCTGCGCGGCGCACGGGATGGCGGTCATCGCCTATTGTCCGATCGCGCGCGGCAACGCCAAGAACAGCGAGCTTCTCGCGCGCATCGGCGAGCAGCACGGCAAGAGCGCCGCGCAGGTGAGCCTGCGTTTCCTGGTACAGCAGCAGGTGGTCGTCATCCCGCGCACCAGCAAGCTCGAGCGGCTGTCGGAGAATGCCGCGATCTTCGATTTCGAGCTCGGCGCCGACGAGATGGCCGAGATCGCAGCGCTCTCCCAAGGCGATGGCCGCATCGTCGACTATGCCTTCTCCGGCTCGCCGAAGTGGGATTGATGGTGACGACGTCTGCACCGTACGAGCCACGAACTCGGGTACGAGCCCGCGGCACACGAGTACGTGTCCCACTTGGTTGCGGGGTGCGTTGATGAATCCGGAGTCCACCGACACCGCGCTTGTGCTGTTTTCCGGCGGGCAGGACTCGACCGTCTGCCTCGCCTGTGCGCTCGAGCGCTTCGCGCGGGTGGAGACCATCGGCTTCGACTACGGCCAGCGCCACCGCGCCGAGCTTGAGGTGCGGCCGCGTGTGCGCGAGCGCATGGCGGCGCTGCGGTCATCCTGGGCGCAGCGGCTTGGCGATGACCATGTGGTCAAGCTCGACGCCCTTGGCGCGATCTCCGAGACCGCCCTGACGCGCGACGTCGAGATAGCGATGGGGCAGGGTGGACTGCCCACGACCTTCGTGCCCGGCCGCAACCTCGTCTTCCTGACGTTTGCGGGCGCGCTCGCCTATCGGCGCGGCGCCCGGCACCTGATCGCGGGCATGTGCGAGACCGACTTTTCCGGCTATCCCGATTGCCGCGACGACACCATCAAGGCGATGCAGCTGGCGCTTAACCTCGGCATGGAGCGGCGCTTCGTCATCCATACGCCGCTGATGTTCATCGACAAGGCGGCGACGTTTGCGCTCGGACACGAGATTGCCGGCCAAGATTTCGTCGATCTTCTGGTCGAGGAGACCCACACCTGCTATCTGGGCGACCGCTCGCGGCGCCACGACTGGGGTTACGGCTGCGGGCGCTGCCCGGCCTGCCGGTTGCGGGCCGATGGATTTGCGAGATGGAAGGCCAAACGATGATGCAACCGAGCGAGCAGACCAACGAGAGGCGGCGCATCGTTGAAGGGGTCGTGTGCCTCATCCTGTTCGGCCTCACCATTCCGGCCGCGAACTGGCTGATCGGACATGCCGGCACCGAGTGCGTGCCGAAGGGGCCCTGCCTCATTCCGGTGGCGCCCGGCCTGATGGCGCCTTCGGGCGTGACCATGATCGGGATTGCATTGGTGCTGCGCGACCTGGTGCAGCGGCGGCTGGGCGTGGGCGTCGCGGTCGTCGCGATCACGGTCGGCGCCGTCTTGTCCTCGATGATCGCCCCGGCCGCGCTGGTCATCGCGTCGACGGTCGCATTCCTGATGTCGGAATTCGCCGACCTCGCGGTTTATACGCCGCTCGCTCGCCGCCGCCTGGTTGCGGCTGTGGTGGCCTCCAGCATGGTCGGGCTGGTCGTGGATTCGGTCGTGTTCCTCTCCCTCGCCTTCGGCTCGCTCGACTTCCTCCTTGGCCAGATTGTTGGCAAGGCCTGGATGGTGCTGGCCTCGATCCCGTTCGTGGCGTGGCTGCGCCGGCGCGACGAGCGGCTGGGCCTCGTGACCGCCTAGTGCCCATAGCTCCATATACATCCATGTACGCTCTCTCTAAGATCGCGGGCTTTTTCGTCGTCCCGTCCAATCTCCTCATGCTCGTCGGGCTCGGCGGGGCATTGCTGCTTTGCACCCGCTTCGCAGGTGCTGGCAGGCGGTTAATGATCACTGGCGTCGTGCTGCTCGCGATTGCGGGACTTTCGCCGCTCGGCAACATCCTCATCTTTCCGCTGGAACAGCGCTTCCCGGCCTGGGACGCGTTCGGCGGCGCGCCCGACGGCATTGTCGTGCTTGGCGGAGCGGTCACCGCCGATATCGCGGCTGCACGCCATGACGTGGCGCTCAATGAGGCGGCCGAGCGGATGACAGCGACGGTCGAGCTGGCCCGCCGCTATCCCAATGCCCGCATCATCTTCTCAGGCGGCGACGGCAGCCTCGTCTATGGCGGCAACGAGTCGGATGGGGCGTTGCAGCTGTTCGAGCGCCTGGGCCTCGCGCCCGGTCGTGTCGAGGTCGAGGACAAGTCCCGCAACACCTTCGAAAACGTCTTGTTCAGCAAACGGATAGCGGCTCCGAAGGCGGGCGAGCGCTGGCTTCTGGTGACCTCCGCTTATCATGTGCCGCGGGCGATGGGCATGTTTCGGATGGCTGGCTTCCCGGTGGAACCCTATCCGGTTGATTGGCGCACGCGCGGCGTCGAGGATACTTGGCGGCCATTTCCCTCGCTGGCCGAGGGGCTGCGGAGAACCGACACCGCGGTGCGCGAATGGGCCGGCCTGGTTATCTATTGGCTGAACGGTCGATCGTCCGAGCTGTTTCCGGGACCATCCGCGCGTCAGTGAACGAACGAGCGCTATCAACCAAATGGATGATCATCCAAATGGTTTACGTCGTTCGCGCGAGTGCGACCTTTTTGCATCGATGCGACACTTAAGTCTTTCGTTTGGTAAATCTGAGTCTTTCTTTTGGCGAAGAGGTGTGATTGGATCGCGTCGTTATTGTACAGCAGCGCGCAAGCAAGTTGCGGCAATATGCCATGCGCTGTGGAGGGAGTTTTGTTTATGCGTACTCTCCGCTTGGCCCTGGTCGTGAGCCGGGTCACGTTAGAGCAATCCAAAATCTTCGCTTGGACACGCGTCGTCGCGATCGTTGTCGCGACCACCACCATGGTGCTTGGCGCGTCGTTTGTGGCGGTGGCGCTCAGCCTCGCCTGATTGACCCGCGGTGATGCGGTCGCGCGACGGCATCGCTTATCGCGATGCCGAGAGTGAGCGCGCACCCCTGCGCCACGTCTGACCATTGGATCGTGCGCGATAACACATACGCGCGCCAGCAATACACGCGTGCGAGCAGTGTCCTGCAATGAGACATCCTCGCTGCGGAGCGCACGGCATGATGCGCAATCCTTGTGTGCGCCGTGCGCCCGGTGTGCTGCGGTGCCGGGCGCGCGCGGCGCGACCTGCCGGTTTGCGCTCGCAAATTGTGGTAATATATTACTGTCGGCGATTCGAGCCGCGGCCTTTTGTCTCCGCGATCTTGCCCCTGCGTCATCGCTACTTGAAGAAGGGATCACCCGATGCGGGTTGTCCGTATGCTCTTTGTCGCCTTCACGGCAGCGGGAGTGTCATCCGAGCTTGCGCTGATCGGTCGATGGGCGGCCGCAGGTATCACCGTTGCGGCGATCGCAGCCGCCGTGCTGACCGCCTCGACGTTGGCCGTGATGTTCGGACTGTCCTGATTGGCTGGCTCAGGCCGAATCCTCGACGATCGCGCGCAGTGAATCGGAGGCGAACTGGCGTCGCCAGATCACGATGACGACCGCGGCCGTCGTGACCAGGAACACGATCGGGCCGGCGTACCATCCGAGATAGCCGAGCGCGAAGAAGAAGGCGCGCTGGCCGTGGTTGAAATGCCTGCCGGCGGCCGAGAACAGCCGCGCGGTGCGGCTCACATGGCTCTGCGCCTCGCGGCTCTCCTGCTCGGCTGCGCTTGGTGTGGCGCCGAGCATGATCGCGACGTAATTGTAGAGGCGGTACGCCCAGGCGAATTTGAAGAACGCATAGACCAGGATCACGGCGAGCCCGACGGTCTTGGCCTCCCACTGCAGGCGCGATGTCGACACGCCCAGCGGCAGCGTTGACGCCAAGGCGATCATGTCATCGCTCGAGCGCAGCAGTGTCAGTGCGCCACCAATCGCGATCAGCGACGTTGAGGCAAAGAACGCGGTGCCGTTCTGCAGCGCAGACATGACTATCATGTCGACCATGCGGTTCTCGCGCGCGAGCATGCGCCGCATCCACATCTCGCGATAGCCGTTCATGCGCGAATTGAGACCGAGCCGCCCGTGCGGCGTCCATTCGACCAGGATCGAATAGGCGATCCAGGCAACAACGAAGCCCGCAAGCGCAGTGAGATCGAGAACGGTGAATAGTCCCATGGTGCACTGTCCTTTGCAATCTGCGCCCTTGCAATCTGCGCCCTTGCAATCTGCCTGCCTGGCGCGAAGCGCTGCGCCGATCGAGCCCTTGCTCGCTGCTGCGATGACCGCTATCGCACGCGCTATTAGGAGGCTCGTATGGCGCTGACCCTGGTTATCGGCAACAAAAACTATTCGTCGTGGTCGTTCCGTCCGTGGATAGCGCTGCGGACGGCAAGGGTCCCGTTCGAAGAGGTCGTGATCCCGCTTTATGAGCCGGGCAGCAAAGAGCGCATCCTTTCCTTTTCTCCGGCCGGCAAGGTTCCGGTTCTCATCGATGGCGACCTGCGGGTGTGGGAGTCGCTCGCGATCATCGACTACCTGGCGGAGCGATTTCCGCAGGCGCAGCTATGGCCGAAGGATCCGGCGACGCGTGCGCATGCCCGCGCGATCGCGGCCGAGATGCACGCAGGCTTTGCGCCGCTGCGCCGGCACTGCCCGATGAACATGTGGCGTACAGTCAAGGCGCGCGAGTTGCCGCCCGAGGTCGCGGCCGACGTCAGGCGGATCGAGGCGATCTTCACCGAATGCCGGGAGCGCTTCGGGCAGGGTGGGGCGTTCCTGTTTGGCGCATTCGGAGCGGCCGATGCCATGTACGCACCGGTGGTGTCGCGGCTGCACACCTATGCCATCGTGGTCGGGCCGGTCGTGGAGGCCTATAAGCAGGCCATGATGGCGCTGCCGGCTTGGACCGAATGGCGTGCTGCAGCGCTCAAAGAGGCCTGGGTTATGGCTAACGCCGAGGTCGATTGGCCGGTTGTGCTGCGCGAATAAAGAGAGAGTGCGTCATCGCGGCCCAAAAAATGTCGCGGATGTGTATTGATTCCGGCGCGGGGACGAAAAATATAGGCCGCGAACCCCGTACACTTTGATCCTGCGAGTGATCTTGGATCTTGCAAGTGACCTTGCAGTGTTCGCGGGCGCGGGTCATAGAGACGGGTCAACTGCGTTTCTGTCGGGAGTTTGTGCTATGCGATGTCGTGTTATCGCCCTGGTTTCTGTTGCCTTTTTGGCTCTGGCCGGGCTCAGCCCGGCGACGGCCGAGGAGAAGAAGGACGACGTCAAGGGTCTGTTCCTGCTGACAGACTATCCGGCAGTCACGCTGCGACCCGGAACCAACTCGACGATTAACCTTAGATTGCAGAACTACAATCTACCGCCTGAACGGCTTGCGCTGTCCATATCCGGGGCCCCCTCCGGCTGGACTGCAACGCTGATCGGTGGCGGACAGCCGATCGCGGCCGCCCTTCCGGCCACCAACGCCAGCGTATCGTTCGAGCTGCGGGTTGATGTTCCGAAGGAAGCGCCGGTTGGCACCACCAATCTCACGGTGACCGCAAAGGGGGCGACCAGCGAGGTGGCCCTGCCGGTCGAGGTGCGGCTGGCCACGGACCTGCCAGCCAAGTTGTCGGTCTCCCCGCAGCTGCCCGAGCTGCGCGGAACCTCGAAGTCGACCTTCGAGTTCCAGCTCTCGATCAAGAACGAGAGCGGCAAGAAGGTGACGGTCGGTCTTGCGTCGACCGTCCCGGAGAACTGGGACGGCACCTTCACGGAGCAGTATGGCAGCCAGGAGCTCAGTGCGCTGCCGCTTGATCCCGGCCAGGCCAAGGACGTCAAGTTCAAGGTGCGTCCGCCGAACTCCGTCGCTGCCGGCAAATTCAAGGTCGCCGCGAAGACGACCGCTGAGGACGCCGTGGTCAACAGCGACCTCGTGGTCGACATTACCGGCCAGCCCAAGATCGACATCTCCGGCCGCGAAGGCATCCTGAGCACCAAGGCATCTGCCGGAACCGAGACCTCGGTGCCGATCCTGGTCACCAACACCGGTACCGCTGCTGCCGAGCAGGTCGAGCTGTCGGGCTCGGGCCCGAGCGGCTGGAAGGTGGAGTTCGACCCGAAGACGGTCGATCGCATCGCCCCCAACGAGAACAAGGAAGTGCAGGCCCGCATCACCCCGACCCTGAAGGCGATCGCCGGTGACTACGTGGCGACGCTGCGTGCGAGTGCCCGCGGTGAATCGGCCTCTGCGACCTTCCGTGTCACCGTTGCTACCTCCACGCAGTGGGGGATCATTGGTGTCGGCATCATCGGGGCCGCGCTCCTCGTGCTGGTCGGCGCGGTGGCAAGGTTTGGACGCCGATGAGTGCGGACAACGTCATCGAAGTCCAGGGCCTCACCAAGCGTTATGATGAGGCCACTGTCGTCAACGGGATCTCGTTCTCGGTCACACGGGGCGAGATCTTCGGGCTGCTCGGTCCCAACGGAGCGGGCAAGACGACCACTATCCTGATGCTGCTCGGTCTGAGCGACATCTCGGGCGGGCAGGCGCGTGTGCTCGGCTTTGATCCGGAGCGCGAACCGCTCGCCGTCAAACGGCGGGTCGGCTACCTGCCGGACCAGGTCGGCTTCTATGACAACCTCTCGGCCTCCGACAATATGCGCTACACCGCGCGGCTGATGGGGCTCGATCGGGAGGAGCGCGAAAAGAAGATCGCGGAGTCTCTCGATCATGTCGGGCTGCACGACGTGGCCGATCGGCCGGTGGATACCTTCTCGCGTGGCATGCGCCAGCGGCTTGGGCTTGCCGAGATCCTGATGAAGGACGCGCAGATCGCGATCCTCGACGAGCCGACGTCCGGTCTCGATCCGCAGGCGACCGCTGAGCTCTTGCAGATCATCCGCAACCTCAAGACCCGCAATGTGACCGTGCTCCTGTCGTCGCATCTGCTTGACCGCGTGCAGAGCATCTGTGATCGGGTCGCCTTGTTCAACCTGGGCAATATTGCACTCCTCGGCAGTGTCGCCGAGCTTGGCCGCCAGGTGTTGGGCATTGGCTATCACGTTGACCTGGAGGCTGAGGGCGAGGGCTTGGCCGAGAAGCTCAAGACCGTGCCGGGCGTGCGGGCCGTTGAGGCCGCGGGCTCCAATCACCTACGCATCTACGCCGAGCGCGATGTGCGCGCGGATGCGGCCGCAACCGTGATCGCGGCGGGCGGCCGGCTGCTGCGGCTGTCGGTGGAAACGCCCAGTCTCGATCTGATCTACAACCGGTACTTTGAGAACGCCGCGGGAGGACGCCATGCAGCGTGAAGGCTCAGCCCTCCATGGCCTCGGGGTCGTCATCCTCAAGGAGCTCAGCGACCATCTCACCAGCGTGCGGATGCGCGTGCTGGAATGGCTGGTCGTGCTGTTTGCCTTGGCCGCGCTCTACGGTGCGATTCAGCAGATCCGGGATACGACGGCGGAGGATCCGTTCCTGTTCCTCAAGCTGTTCACGACCGCGCGTGAGCCGTTGCCATTCACGTTCGTGTCGTTCCTGAGCATCCTGGTCCCGCTGATCGCGATCGGTATGGGCTTTGATGCGGTCAACGGCGAGCACAATCGGCGCACGCTGTCGCGCATCCTGTCGCAGCCGATCTATCGCGACGCGCTGCTGTTCGGAAAATTCCTCGCCGGCCTGTTCACGCTCTCCGTCAGCCTCATTGCGCTGTGGCTGCTGGTGATCGGGCTCGGGCTGCTTCTGCTCGGTCTGCCGCCGAGCGGCGAGGAGCTGGCGCGTGCCTTCATCTTCCTGCTGGTGACCATCGCGTATGCGGGTGTGTGGCTCGCGTTGGCGATGCTGTTCTCTATCATCTTCCGCTCGCCCGCGACGGCAGCGCTGGTCACGCTCGGCCTCTGGCTGTTCCTGACCCTGATCTGGCCGGCCTTGGCGCCCGCGATCGTGATCGGATTCGCGCCGTCGAGCAACGAGGAGACCTTGATCCTGGCCGCGCAATATCTGTCGCGGCTTTCGCCGAGCACACTGTTCGGCGAGGTGGTTTTGGCGATCCTCAATCCGACCACGCGCTCGCTCGGCCCGATCTATCTGAGCCAGCTACAGGGCGCCGTGCTTGGCGCACCGATGCCTCTGGGCGAAAGCCTAATCATAGCCTGGCCGCAGATCGTGGGGCTGGTTGCCGGCAGCATCCTGCTGTTCGTGGCGGGCTACGTCATTTTCCAGCGTCAGGAAGTGCGCGCGTAGAGCGTGATCTAGTCGCACGCCGGGAACAAGCCGCGCGCCCGTTCCCGGCATTTTTATTTGATCTCGCGTCCTTGATGTTGCGTGCGATTGGCGGCGTCACGCCGCGGAACACTGCAGTCGCCTGAGGCGTTGTTCGTTAAGCACAGGAGACTGGCCATGCGATATCGAGTCTTCAGCGGTCCGCCCGGCTCCGGCGCGGTGTCGCCCTTGGAGAAGGAGCGGCTGCTGTTCAAGGAATTCGATAGCCTCGACGGCGCCCTGGCGTGGGCGCGCCACCTGCAGGAGCACGGCCGCGTCGCGCTGTCGATCGATGGCGACGACGGGACGAGCCTCACTAAGCAGGAAATCGCCGCCGCGCTCCGTCACTCGGAAAACGAGCGAGTTCCCAAAGCGTCCTAGGGAAGGCGGGACGGAACCCTGGGTTGGCCGCGGTCAGCCCGCGATCTTCTTCCACCCGTCACGGGCGAGCGCGACGACGCCATCGATATTCTTGGCAACCACGTCCCAGTTGACCATCGGACGCGCCCCAGGTCCCGAGTTCATGTTGTCGACGACATAGGCTCCGCCGATGGTGAGGGCAACACCGATGATCAAACCCAGGAAAAAACGCATCTGGCTCTCCCGCGATTAGGCGCTTGCCGTTAGGCCATGAACGCGGCGCCATTGTGATAGGCCGCCACACGGGATGCGTGGACGTTGTCTAATACCAATTGTAACGACCCTTGAGCGCAAATGAGGCAAGATTAGCGAAGATCAGCCAAGACGAAGGCGTTGTGATAAAGTCTGCGTCTCGCGCATTGCACCTCAGCGTCTGGCCGGCATGTCCTCGGCAGCCTTTACACAATGTCTCGTAAGTCATTACAGAATATAGTGTTTTTATAGTCTCTTAATCGTCGCGGTAACAATTTAGGGGTAGCCCTAACGCTAAGATTTCTGCGCAAGTCGCAATTTGGCTGCTATAATTTCATTTATAGGTCAGAATGAGGGGCGCCGCGGAGCAAAAGGTGGTTCGGATGTTGGAGTCTAAAGTTTCGGCAAAGGAGCACAAATTCCAGATCGGTCAGACTGTCTACTTTACGTCCCGCCCTGTTGGTCAGATGTCGAGTGATAGCGCCTATCAGATCGTACGCCTGCTCCCCTCAGACGGCGCCGATTATCAGTATCGCATCAAGAGCCCGGGTGAAGCGTTCGAGCGCGTCGCCAAGGAGAGCCAGCTTGAGGTCTCGCGGCTCTAGTG
>Ga0209488_10002591_pt1 | contig 14766 bp, 16 predicted proteins | sample Rivendell_Oct201_8_FD_188349 | JGI IMG/M metagenome (GOLD analysis project Ga0209488, IMG submission 188349) | Vadose zone soil microbial communities from the Eel River Critical Zone Observatory, Northern California, USA -... | ecosystem: Environmental > Terrestrial > Soil > Vadose zone >... | reverse complement strand
AGAGCGCGACCCGCGAGGGCCCGGCCGAGGCGGCGGGGCTGCGCGGCGGCGACATCGTGATCTCGGTGGACAAGAAGCCGACCGCCACCTGCAGCGCGAACACCGCAAGCGTCGCGATCGAAACGGCCGCCAGGCCTGGGAACATCACGGCGCGCACCAGCACGAACACCAGCATCAACCCGATCAAGAGTACCGAGCCCCGATGCAGCATCGTGAAGATGTTCCCTCCATTGAGGTCCGGCGTGAAGCCGGAACCACACAGTGGCCACGACCTGCATGTGTCCTCAGCCCCGCTCGCGACGACGGTCGAACCGGTGAGCAGCAGCAGATACGTCGCGCCTGAGGCGATCGCGGCCAGGCGCCGGAGGCCCGGGTCATAGACGCCCGGCGCTCGAGGCGTAGCCATCACAGCGGTCGCGACCAGGAACCCCAGGATGATCATGGCGAGGCCGAGGTGGGCGACGACCAGCCAGGACGAAAGCTCATTCGCCACCACCACTCCCCCCAGGATCCCTTCCCCCAACACGCCGATCAGAGATGCGGTGGCCAGCCACGCGACCACGGGACGCCGGCTGCGAAACACCACCCAGGCAAAGATCACGGTGGCGATGATCAGCACGCCGGTCACGCTCCCGACCGCGCGGTGGGAGTACTCGATGATCGCGTGGGGGTCTGCGGGCGGGTACGGCCGGCCGTGGCAGAGCGGCCAGTCAGGACAGCCAAGCCCGGAGCCCGAGACGCGCACCACGCCGCCAAGCGCGATCTGTAGGTAGGCGAAGACCGCGGTTACGACGGCAAGGCGCCGAAACAGTGCCACGGACACCACGCGAAGTCTACTGACTGACCAAATTCGAGATCTGGGCGGCCAGGACGCTGTCATCGAGCTGCCCGATGTGACGCGCGGCGATGGTCCCGTCAGCGCGCACGAACACGGTTGTGGGCAGAGCGATGGCACCGTAGGCGCGGCCGACGCTGAGGTCGGAGTCGAGGAGCGAAGGCTCGTGAATCCCCAGTGAGCCGAGGAAATCACGAGCCGCCTGGCTGCTGTTCCCCTCATTGACATAGACGAGCTGCACACCCGACTGCGGCCCGGCCCGCTTCTGAAGCAGAGGCATCTCAGCCCGGCAGGGTGGGCAGTAGGTGGCCCAGAAGTTGATCACCAGCGGCTTACCCGCCAGCCCGGCCAGGCTCACTCGCGAACCATCGGTGCTCGACAGCGAGAAGGCGGGAGCCTTGCCGCCGGCGCTTGGCGCTGGTTGGTCGGGACGCGCGATCGTCAAGAGCGCCTTCAGAACGTCCGGCGCGCCCCAGCCGTCCCCGCCTGAGGCAAGCTCGTGCAGCCCCTGCGCGCTGAGGCCCGTGATCAGCTGGGGCGGCATCGAGCTGCCGACGTCGGGCACGCCGCGATAGACCAGGCGCACATACCCGTGACGGTCGACCAGGGCGAGCGTCGACACGTGTGAGTCGCCGGTGGCGAGCTCCACCCCAAACGGCTTCCAGAACGCTTTCAATGCGTCCGCGCTCCCGGTCGCGAAGGTCCACGTCGCGCCGATCTGGTGCGCATAGGTGGTAAGCGCCGCCGGCGTGTCGGTGGCCGGATCAGTCGTCACCTCGGCCAGGGTCACCCCAGGCGGCATGCGCTGCGCGATCTGAAAAAAAAGCGCGGTGTAGAGCGGGCACGTCTCGTGACAGGTGGTGTGAAACGCGGCGATCACGAGGTCCTTGCCAGAGGTGGCAGTCGGATTGAAGGCACGGCCCGCCTGGTCGACCAGGTCGTAGCCAGGCATGGCAACGAACTTTCCGCCGAGCTCGCCAAGCCCGAGGTTGACCTCGTCGTTGCCGGCATATGCAGCGCCGGGAATCAGGTGACCGGAGTCGATCCCGAGCAGCAGCGGCTCGACCTGGCCCGCGGTGACAGTGATCGACACGTCCTGGAGCGCGCCTCCCACGCGGACGCCGTCGTACCTGCCGACCCGGACTGCCACCGTGGCCAGCTCGCGTTCCGCGGGTGCTGCGGGCACCGCACCGGACACGTCGCCCAGCGCGACCCACTGCCCATCCCTGTGCACCATCAGGGCCGACGTCGGCAGCGACCCGGCGGTCCTGCCCGAAACGACGACGACAAGGGTTCCTGTCGCCGGCTGGAGCCTGGGAACGAGGAGGAGCAGCACCAGCGCCAGGGCTGCGACGCCGGCGGCGCCAAGCCAGAGGACCCGCGGGCTCGGCAGCTCTACACGACCTTGAGTGGTTTGCCGCCGTACCGGGCGGCGACCCGATCGATGTAGGCCGCGCAGATGTCTGCCACCGCGCCGCTCTCGATCTGGATCACGTTCTCGGCGTTCATCTCACCACTGTGCGAGAGATTGAAGCTGCCCGTGTACACATAGTCGTCGGCGACCAGGATCTTCGCGTGCATGAAGTCATGCACGGATCCCTTGGAGTAAGGAATCGATCGCTTGGCGCCGAACCTGATCGCGGTGGTGATCGCGTGAAACGCCGCGATCTTCCACGTGACAGTGGCCTGCGTGCCCCACTGGCGCTGGACTTCGTCCATCTGCGTCGCATCGTACACACCGGCGATATCGACGCCAGGGTTCGCCAAGACTTCCGCCAGCGTGCCGAGGATTGGTCCTGAAGTGATGACCGGCGAGCAGATCCGGATCCGCTTTTGAGCCGAGGAGATCGACCGCGCCATCGCATGGACGAGCTTCATGGCCCGACCTGGACAGAAGTAAGGCCGCACCCGAGTGCCATCCGCCAACGAGGTCCAGGGAGATGAGATACGACCGGATGTCGCAACGACCGGCCGCTGCCAGAGGTCTTCGAAGTTGCGGGAGTAATCCGCCGCCAGCTCTGCCGACGCGACCGTCAAGATGACGTTCTCCTCGCGGCTCCAGGAGTCATTGGTCCAGTTGGTCGACCCGCTCAGCAATGTGCTCGCGTCGCTCACGACGTATTTGTGATGCATCAGGTCGGGGATGCCGGGGACAGGCTTGACCTGGACACCGATTGACCTGAGGCGGTCGATGAATGCCCAGTCGATCTCGGGCGGAGGCGGATCCGGAACGGCGATCGCGTGGTCCTGGTTGAACATGAGCCTCACCGTTACCCCGCGCTTCTGTGCGGCGGCGAACGCCGTGAAAAGCGTGTCGCCCGGGCCGGCCTCCAGTCGCAGGTCGTAGAGGGCAATGTCCAGCGACTTGGTCGCGCCGTCGAGGAAAGAGGCGATTCGCTCGGCGACGGAGTCGGAGGTCTGGCCGCCGTCGGCCAGGAAGAACAGATCGAGCGGAGGCGTCGCCGCGATCAGACGTCTCGCTTGGGTTCGCCGGTCTGCTCGCGCGGCTTCTCGACCTTGATCGGCAGCGGCCGTGTCGCCATCTCGGCCGCCTCCTCTGGGTCGTCCGTGAAGCTCAGCAGCTCGAGGTCGCTGGCCGCGATGGCGCCGGAGGCAAGCACCACCTTCTTCATCCAGGAGATCAAGCCCCTCCAGTAGCTCTTGCCGAAGAGCACGATCGGGAAGTGCTCGATCTTCCCGGTCTGGGCCAGCGTCAAAGACTCGAAAAGCTCGTCCAGGGTGCCGATCCCGCCTGGGAAGATGACGAACCCACGCGCGTACTTGACGAACATGTTCTTGCGCACGAAGAAGTAGCGGAACTCGACTCCGAGGTCGACGTACTTGTTGAGCGACTGCTCGCTCGGAAGCTCGATGTTGCATCCGACCGACAGCCCGCCCGCTTCGTGGCAGCCCTTGTTGACCGCCTCCATGATTCCCGGCCCGCCGCCGGTGATGACCGCGAACCCACGCCGAGCAAGCGCGGCGCCGAGTTTCACACCATCCTTGTAATAGGGGTCGTTCGGCTTGGAGCGCGCTGAACCGAAGACGGTGACGGCGGGGCCGACCTCGCCGAGCGCGTCGAAGCCCTCCACGAACTCGGAGAGGATGCGCAGCACACGCCATGGATCGGCGTGATGGCTGAGCTCCTCGATGGCATCGCGTTCGAGGAGCGCCTTGTCTGCAGGTGCCTGCTCTTTTGGAACGACAAGGCGGCCTGCGCGGCGGCGATCGGCCATCGCGCTTAAGCCTCGGGCGCGGGTTCCGAAGGTGAAGACTCGAGGCCGCCGTTGGTCTTCACGGCTACCGGCACGGCGGGCTCGGCTGCCACGGTCAGGGTCGCGCGCTTGGTACGCGAGCTCTTGCGAGCGGTCTCGGCTTCCGCGTCAGGTTCGGGCAGGGCCGCGGCCTTGGTGGCGGGCTTGCTCGACGCCGACTGGTCCGGCATCTCGAGCACCTGGTCCATGTGGGCCCTGAGCGAAGCGACCTCCGCCTCGAGCTCGTGCACGCGGCGCCTGTGCCGCATGTGCTCGGTGAAGTGGTGAAAGCTGTCGGACCAGTGATAGAGGGTGCCGGCCGCCAGCACGACGGCGAGAGGGACGACCGCGACGGTCCAGAGGGGAATCCCGTCCAGGTGCAGGACGGAGAAGTGAACGTTGACCGTCTCGATGTTGCTGTAGCCAAAGATGGTCGCGCCGGCGCCGATGACGAGGCCAACCAGGAGCGAGCTGGCGAGAAGAAATCGCTGCCAGAGGTGACTCAGGTCGGGCACCCGGCGAAGGTTACCCGACTTGTCACGGATTTCGGAGGGTTTAGGCCTGCTTCCAGCTGATCTCGCGCTTGCCTGCGTCAGGGCGCAGCCAGGCATGCAGCCGCTCGGCCTCGGTCTCAACCGCCCGCCGGTTCCTGGCCGAGAGCGAGCCGAACGCCTCCATGGTCATCGTCGCGCGCCCGCGAAGGGGCGCCTCCCAGGCGCCGGCGACCATGCCATCGACCAGGAACGTGGGCAGCACGTCGCCGTTCTTGCGGATCACCGTCTTGCGCAGCGCTTCGGGCAGAACCCGCTCGCGGCGGTCGTACGCAAGCAGGAGGTTGTCCCATTTGGGCAGGAAACGAACGGGAGCGTCTACGTCCGGATCGGGCCGCTGAGCGTCAGGCAGATCGACGAGCTTGCGCCCGTCTTCAGCCTGGAACGTGATCAGGTCGATGGAATCCAGGGCCGGCGAAAACAAGCTGACCGATCGGCCGAGCCACTGCGCCAGGTCGCCGCGAGTCGCCGGACCGAAAGCGGCGAGATACGAGGTGACCACCGACCGCATGGCATCGTCGGGATCGGCCGTGGGCAGCGGCGCGCGTCGGTACCGGCTGCCGGCGAAATGTCCGAAGCGCGCGTCCTCGTGGTGGTTGATCGCCGCGTAGAGGATGACGCTGAACGCGACCCAGTCGGGCAGCTCAGCCGGGACACGATGCCGGAACGCCTTCTCCAGCTCGGGCTTCTTGAGCGGCCGCTCGTCAAGCGCCACCAGGATGTCCTCCCGCAGAGCATCGACATCCACGCCGAGCTCCTTCAGCTGTCGCGGACCTTCGGTCCAGACATGCCGCGGAAACCTCGACGCGAGCCGGAAGAGGTCGAACTGGCGCGCGCTGACGAGGTGCAGCGTGCCGCGCATCAGCGTGGCCTTGTAAACAAGCTGAGCGGCAAGTGCCGCCTCGAGCTCCTCGCGTTTGAAGTCAGTGATCCTCGACCAAAGCCCGATGTAAGGCGAAGGCGAGTACTGCGCCTGCATGCCGGCAAGGCGCTCGATCGCGGACACCGCGTCGAGATCGACGCGCTCGAGCAGCATCTGGCGCGAGAGCGTCCAGCGATTCAGCTGACGAAGGGAGACCGTCCCGGAGGCGGCCTTACTTGTGATCGAGGCGCTCCAGCACCACGACGGGGATCTGGCGAGTCGTCTTCTGCCGGTACTCGAGAAACTGCGGGTTGGTGCTCGCGTGCTGCTGGTAAAGGCGCTCGTACTCGTCGGCCTGAGGAATGTGCGCCCGGGCCTTGAACCTCTCCCCGCCCACCTCGACCGTCACCTCTGGATGCTTGACCAGGTTGTGAAACCACGACGGATGCATCGGCGCACCGCCCTTGGAAGCGATGACGACGTAGTGCTTTCCGTCACGGGTGTACACGAGCGGGTTCTCACGCTCGGAGGCGGACTTCGCCCCCTTGGTGGTGAGGATCAGCACGTCGCGGCCCTGGAATGGGCCCGAAGTGGCCTTTCCCTTGTTCTCGCGAAGGTCCTTGATCAGGTTGCGGTTGAAGTCCAGGAAGCTTGTGCTCACAGAGAAGTCATACCCAATTCATGGGCCGGCCCATTCCAGGCTCTATTTGGTTCCGCCTCCCAGGACGAGCTCGCTGGGCGCTTCGAAAGCGCCGTCGCCTTCGAAAACGCGCAGCTCCTGCTCGATCTCATCCCAGGCCGCCGCCTGGTCGGCCGAGGGCAGCCCGGCCAGCATCTGCTGCAAAGCTCCAAACGACTCACGCTCGAATCGCGCGCACTCGGCCGCCGATTGGAGCTTGAGCACCGGCTCGACCGTGCGTGTCTCAACGTCCCGGAAGCCCGCTTCCTTCAACGCCGCCTCCATCACGCCCGGCCCTCCGAGGCTGAATGGGCCTGGCAGGCCTGGGGCGGGTGGCGGCAGGTTGGCGCGCCGCCGGATGATGGAGATCGGGATCGAGAAGAACCGGTTTCGATCGGGGGTGCTGAAACTCGCGAGCACGACACGGCCACCGCTGCGCAGCACCCGGCGCGCCGCCTGAAGGGCACCTGCTCGGTCGGGAAAGTAGATCAAGCCGAGCCTCGAAAGCACCGCATCAAATGACTCATCCGGCTGGTCCGGTTTCTCACCGTCCATAACCCGGGTCTCGAAGTTGGTCAAGCCACGCTCCCGCGCCGTCTGGGCGGCGAATTCGAGGATGTTCGATGAGATGTCGGTGGCCAGGACGTGGCCCGATGCACCGACGCGTTGCGCCGCCGAAAGCGACGGCTCGCCGGCGCCGGCGGCGAGGTCGAGCACTCGGCCGCCGGGTTGGAGGTTGGCCAGCTCGAGCATGGCCTCCGTGACCGGACCCAGCCAATTTTGAAGGGTCGGCGTCCAGTGGAACCAGGCCGCGGCTGCGTTCTGCCACTGCTGCCGGGTCGTCTCTTTGAACGCGATCGGGTCGAAGTTCTGCGCCACGACTGCAGGCGAGCGTACGCCTTATAGTCGGATCGCGATGACCAATCTCCGCTCAGCCGAGCTTGCCTCGCAGTACGAGGCGGCCCACGACGAATTCGCCGGCCTGGTGGAGTCCCTGACCGAAAGCCAGTGGCATCTCATCGGCAAGAACTACCCACAGCGGATCGGCGACGAGGACGAGGGCCGGAGGGTAGGAGTCATCGCCCACCACGTCGCCACCAACGGCGACTGGATCGTCCAGCGGATCCAGACCATGCTCGCGGGCGGCCCACTGGCTCCTGTCAACCAGCGCGAGATCAACGCTGAGCACGCCAGGAACAACGCCGGCGTGACCAGGGACGAGGTGCTGCGGCTCCTTCGGGCGAGCAGAAACCGAATCGCCGATGCCGTGCGCGCCATCCCCGACAACCAGCTGGACATACAGCGGGAAACGCCCGCCGGGCCGATGTCAGCCGCCCAACGGGTCGAGAAGGTCCTGATCGGCCACATGAAGCAGCACCAGGGGTCGATCGAAGCCGCGATCAAGTAGGTTTCGGCGGCGTATGCTCGGGCTGTGGAAGGCCTCTACTTCCCCGCGGCGCTCCTGTTGCTCTTCCTGATCTCTCTCGCCATGGGCCTTTTCGGCGCCGAATCGAGGCCTGGTTTCGATGAAAGCCGATCGCAGAAGAAGGAGCGCTGGTTCTTCCACTCGAAGAACGACTGAATCCCACAAACTGACCCCCAAACCTGACCTCACCTGTCGTAGGGGTCGCGTCGCGCCGGTGTTCGGCGACTGCTCGACTACTTCGGTGGAATCGTGCGGAACTTGTCTGAGACCGCCATCCGCTTAGGGAGCCACTGGATGCAGTCGTCGCACACGTTCACCGTCTCGTGACTGTCCGGCCCGAGATGTGCGCTGGGCACGCCGCAGAGTGCGGCTTCCGAGCCTTGGCGCACCAGGTGCAGGACTTTGTCTCCATGGCCGGCGCGAACGACAAGGGCGCTGTACTTCGAGGAGCCCATCGCGGCGTGAATCGTACGCGTCCGCGCTCGAGCTTCAACCGGGTTCGGCTTGGTGGAGGCGGCGGGAATTGAACCCGCGTCCGAAGCAGCCTCCTCCAGGATTTCTACGAGCGTGTCCGGGAATTTGATCTCGCTTGGCGGCTCCTCCCGACGGGATCCGCTTCTGCCAGCCGCGGTGCGTGTCCCGCTCCAGGGCCGCGGCGCCCCTGGAGCGGCTATCCGGTCTATGTGATGCCGTACCCCGGTCCGCCGGACTGACCGGGACGACACCCGGAATCTAAGTCCCGGGGCTTACGTCTCTACTGCTTACGCAGCGAGGGCGAAAGCGGTCTTGTTGTTGGCGTTTGTAAACGCTTGCGCTGTAACGCTCGCGCCATCGGCTCGCAATCCCGAAGCTCAACTGCCCCGTCGAGACCAGACGCCCCCACGAAGCCGAACCTTGGTTGCCCTGTGATTCTACCCAGCGGCGGCCCACAGCAATCGGAAAAGACGGTGCGGCTACCCCCCTGAAGACATGGCGTTTTCAGTCCTGGAAGGGGCCACAATCGAAGCAGCGATCCCCTGGCGTGTCCGGGAGGGATGCAGTGCCTAGGGAGGCATCCTCAGGGGATCGCCCCTTAACAATCCGTGGAACCCCCTCAACCCGGGTCTGCTCTAATGGACGCGAAATCCTGATGGCGGTCACGCAAAAGCGAGAGCGACTGGACCCGGACCTGGAAAGGATCGCGAGCGCCAATCTCAAGCAGCTCGGTGACATCCGCATCGACGACGTTCTCTCCTTCATCGATCGCGGCATCGAGAACATGCCGAGCTACATGGACCTCTACCGGCGCTGGGAGTCACAGCAGTGGTCGGTCGGCGACCTCGATTTCACGCTTGACCGGCAGGACTGGCTCAAAGCCACCGACCTGGAGCGCAAGTCAACCCTGTGGTCGCATCGCCTTTTCTTCAACGGAGAGGAGCGCGTCACCGCAACCCTCGCGCCGTTCGTCTGGGCCGCGCCAACCCCGGAGATCGAGATCTTCCTCTCCACGCAGATGGTCGACGAGGCGAGGCACACCGTCTTCTTTCAGCGGTGGTGGCATGAGGTGGTCGGCACCGAGGCGAAGAGCCTGGGCGATCTGCTCACAGAGATCCGGCCGCAGGCGAATGAAGGCTACAACGAGCTCTTCTACGACCGCCTGCCCGCAACAGCCCAGCGCCTGGCGAGCAACCCAAAGGACTTCGATGCCTTCGTCGAAGGCATCACGCTCTACCACATCATCATCGAGGCCACGATCGCGTTGACGGGTCAGCGCTTCGAGCTCGAGTCGATGCGCGAGATGGGCACGACCGACCGCGGTTTCTACCGCGGGTTCACCGCAGTCGCGCGCGACGAGTCACGCCACGTGAGCTTTGGCATCAAGGTCCTCCAGGAGGCGGTGCGCGAGGATCCGCAGCGCTTCGCGCCGCTAATCCAGAAAACGCTCATCGAGTGCCTGCCCCTGGTCAGCGGAACGCTCGACCCGCCGGATCCGAAATACATCACGGAGTTCGGTCACACCGAGAGTGAGATTCTCCAGTTCGCGTTTGACTCGCTGAACAAGCGATTGCGGGCGATTGGAATCAACCTGGCCGCCTGAGCGCAGCCGCGCTCCGGTGGACATCCAGGCCATGGGTCCTGGCGATGACGAACGTGTCATGGCCGCCGGCGACCTGTTCGACGAGCAGCCTCAAAAGGTCGCAGTGAACCGCTTTCTGGCCGACCCCGGTCATCACCTGCTGATTGCGTACCTCGAAGACTCGCCGATCGGTTTCGTTTCGGGCGTCGAGGTCACTCATCCAGACAAAGGCACCGAGATGTTCCTGTACGAGCTGGGCGTCGACAGCGGCCACCGACACCGCGGCATCGGCACCGCCCTGGTGGAAAAGCTTGCCGAGCTGGCTAAATCAAATGGCTGCTACGGGATGTGGGTCCTGGTCGACGACGAGAACGCCGCGGCCGCAGCGACCTACCGCAAAGCGCATGGAGACGTCGAGAGCCAGCCGCTGATGTTCTCCTGGCGGTTCTAACAAGACCGCCGACATTCCGCGTTTCCTGCGCCAAACCCGTCCCATGTCTGGCGGATCAGAGGGGTTTCGCGCCAAACCCGCGCTATTACGGAGTGTGCGAGCCCGGCGACTTCCCCGCACCAAGCTCCTTCAAGTGCTCCGCCACGTCCCAGGTCCAGAACTCCACCACGTGCCCGCCGGGGTCCGTCACATACGCCGCCCGGCCTCGCCCATTTCCGTACTTCGAGTGGTCGTGATCCAGCACCTCATATCCGTGCGACCGCAGCCGTTCCACCACCCCGGCATACGCCTCAGCCGGCAGTCCCATCGCGTAATGAACATGAACCCCGCCCCGACCTTCACCCAACCCAAGCTGCGGTCTCCACAAACCGATGCGCGTCCTGTCCCCCGCCATCACCCACACCGTCTCGCCGTTGCGGTGCCACCGCTCGACGACAGGGAAGCCAAGCACCTCGGCATAGAACCTCTCCGCCGCAACCAGGTCGTTCTGCTCGAGCGCGATCTCGCACACCCCCGTCACGGGAACCACCCTTTCGTCCTTCATCTCGCCTCCTCCATCAACCCCGCCTCATCGCGCGCGCGATCTCGCGCTTCGCGTCGCGCTCCGCGATGGCTTCCCGCTTGTCGAACTGCCGCTTGCCGCGCGCCAGGCCAACCTCGACCTTGGCGCGGTTGCGTGCGAAGTACACCCGCAGCGGAATCAGCGTGTACCCCTTCTGCCTCACCTTGCCGATGAGACTCGAGATCTCCTTTCGATGCATCAGCAGCTTCCGCGGGCGCATCGGCTCGTGGTTCATGAGATTCGCCTGCGTGTAAGGAGAGATGTTCACGTTCTCCAGCCACGCCTCGTTGCCGTCGATCCGCACGAACCCATCGCGCAAATTGGTCCGCCCGTTGCGAACCGATTTCACCTCAGAGCCCGTGAGCATGATCCCCGCCTCCATCTTCTCGTCGATGAAGTAGTCGTGATAAGCGCGCCGGTTGACCGCGACGTCGCGATCTTTCTTGTCGTCAGGCATCGCCCAAAACCTGCTTCGCCGGAGCCGGCTTCTTTCCCGGCAGCTGGACTACGTCCAGCACGTACCGCTCGCCTTCCACGTGCCCCTTCAACACTTTCACCCGGCCGCGCTTCGTCGGCAGCGTGACCCCGGGCCACGGCTGCAGAGCGCGAACGCGTCGATCAATCTCAGACGCGCTTTCATTTCCCGCTAGTTCTCCATCTTCCCGGCTCAATCGCCGCGCGACTGTCGCCTCAGCGTGCACCTGTTCCACTGCCTTGATCTCGTCGATGCGCTCGAGAGTTTCGACGAGCAATTGGGCCCCTAGATCGGCCAGGCGCTTGGTGAGCCCTGCGGCATCGTCATGCGCCTCGATCTTCATCGAGCGCGTCGCCAGGATCGGACCGTGGTCCAGCTGCTCGTCCATCCGCATGATGGTGACGCCTGTCTCGGTATCGCCGGCGAGGATCGCATGCGCCACCGGCGCCGCGCCCCGATGCCGCGGCAGCAGCGAGCCATGGACGTTCACCGCCCCCAGGCGCGCAATCGACAGCGCCGACGCCGGAATGATCTGTCCGTAAGCCACGACCACCAGCAGGTCGGGCTGCAGCCGGCGAATCGTCTCCACCGCCTCCGGATCGCGAATGCGCGCCGGTTGGAACACCGCCAGACCCAGCTCTTGCGCCGCCGCCTTCACGGGCGAGGCGCTCACCTTCATGCCCCGGCCCGCCGGTCGGTCCGGCTGCGTGATGACAAGAAGGATCTCGTGACCGGCTGTTACGAGTGCTCGAAGCGATGGCACAGCGAACGCGGCGGTGCCGGCGAAGACCAGCTTCAGGAAAGCGATCTAGCCCGCGGCCGCGGCGACGGCCTCTTCTTGCTCATCTGCCTGGAGCTCTTCTATGCGGCGAAGCGTGTCGAGGCTCGTCAGCCGGTCAGTGAAGAGGACACCGTCCAGGTGGTCGAGCTCGTGTTGAAAGGCGCGCGCGGTGAAGCCCGTGGACTTGATGCGCACCTCTTTACCGTGCCGGTTGAGACCCTTGACGACCACCGCCTCATACCGCTCGACCTCGCCGACCCAGCCCGGCTTGCTCAAGCAACCCTCGTACCCGACCTGGCTCCCGGCGGACTTGACGATCATCGGGTTGACGAGCCCCCAGATCTGGTTCTCATCGCCCTTGACCACGCAGACGCGGAGCGGCACGCCGATCTGGTTCGCCGCCAGGCCCGCGCCCGGCGCTTCGAGCATGGTTTCCGTGAGGTCGTCGAGGAGCCTCTGGATGGACACGTCGACGCGCGCGACTTTCTTCGCTTTCTCGCGCAGAACAGGGTATTCAAAGGTCAGAATCGGGCGCACCACGAGTTCGATTTTACCCGCGGACCGGTCTATCTCAATCGCGCTACGTCACCGGATCCACGTCGTAGCTCCAGCCTTTGCCTCGCGGCGCCAGGTGGCGCGCCCGCTCCAGCCCACTTCCCTTCAACGTGACCTGCCACCGATATTCGCCACGCAGGCGATGGATGAACGCCGGCGCCGGGCCCATCACGCGTATGCCTTCGATTCCCTCCTTCAGGAACCCGGCGGCCAGCGATTCCGCCGCCTCACGCGCTGATGCGGCCGCCGTGTCATCGTGCGCATCGGTCCTGGTCAGCACCGCCAGCTCGGCAAATGGGGGAAACGAGAACGCTTTCCGGGCCGGCAGCTCCGCGGCGTAGAAACCGTCGTAGTCCCCGGCCGCCGCGCAGCGAAGGCTGTAATGCTCCGGGTTGCTGGTCTGCACGACCACTCGTGCCTCGCGGCCGTCGCGCCCAGCGCGTCCGGCGACCTGCACCACCAGCGAAAAGGTGTTTTCCGCCGAACGGTAATCCGGGAAATGCAGCGGCAGGTCGGCGTCGACGACTCCGACGCAGGTGACCGCCGGCAAATCCAGTCCACGCGTCACAAGCTGCGTACCGACGAGGATGTCCGCTCGTCGCTCGCTGAACGTCTCCCAGATCTCGAAGTACGAGTCAGGTCCTTTCGCCGCATCGCTGTCTAGCCGCAGGACGCGCGCGCGCGGCCACAGCTTCTTCACCATCGTCTCCAAACGCTGCGTCCCCATCCCCATCCCGCGAATGTTCCGGCTGCCACAGTGATCGCACACCGCCGGCATCGCCCGTGAGTAGCCGCAGTAATGGCAGACGAGCCCGTCGATTTCGGCATGTTGGACCAACGCGACCGAGCAGCCCAGGCACTGCACCGATTTCCCACAATCGCGGCACAGCACAAATGTCGACATGCCACGACGGTTCAGATAGAGGATCACCTGCTCCTCCCTCGAAAGCGTCTTGTCGATCACCTCGAGCAGGCGCCGAGACAACGGCTGCCGATTGCCGGCGGCCGCCTCATCACGCATGTCCACAAGCTCGACCTCCGCGTCGTGGCCACGTACTCGCCTTTTCATCTTCGCCAGCGCCAGCTCGCCCTGGGTCGCGTCGTGATAGGTGACGACGCTCGGCGTCGCCGAGCCCGCGACTAGCCGCGCGCCGCTCACCTCGGCCAGTCGCCGCGCGACCCAGCCTGCCTCGTAGCGCGGCGTCCGATCCTGCTTGTAGGCGGACGATCCCTCTTCGTCCAGGCAGATGAGGCCAAGGCGCGGGATCGGCGCGAAAACCGCCGACCGGCTGCCGAGCACCACCTCCGCGTCTCCGCGGCGGGTACGCCACCACTGCTGGGCACGCTCCAGCTCGGTGAGTTGGCTGTGCAGGATCGCGACCGGCGCCTTGAGTCGAGCTCGCACCCGCTGCACCAGCTGCGGGGTGAGCGAGATGTCGGGTACCAATAGAAGGACGCGCAAGCCGTCGGCCAGGGCTCGCTCCGCGGCCGCCAGGTAAACCTCAGTCTTGCCGCTGGCGATCACGCCGTGCAGAAGCGTGAGCTGGTTGGAATTGATCAGCTCCAGCGCAGCCTGCTGCTCGCCAGTTAGCGTTGGGGCGGCGCCGGGAGTCGCCGGCCCGGTGGCGAGCTCAACGAGGCGGCTGTGGCGCCTCTGACGCGTGGAAGCCTGCGACCCGCTGGAACCAGTCGCTCGAACGCGTGGTGGAAGCATCGCGCGGAGCACCTCGATGAGCGGCAGCCAGTAGTGGTCAGCCACCAGGCGCGCCAGCGCGACCTGGTGCGGCAGCAGAAGGGGTTCGCTGCCGGCCGTCGCGATCGGCTTCGTTTCCACGCCGGGGTCTTCGGTGCCCAGCGAGACCACGAACCCGTATGTGCTGCGCCGGCCGAACGGCACCGTTACCCGATGGCCTGGAACGACGTCCACGCCTTCGGGCACTGCGTACGTGTACGTCTCGCGACCCTGTCCGCGCGCGGCCTCCACCGCGACCTCCGCGTAAAGCAACCCGGGTTACTTCTTGTGCTTCAGACGAGGGACAACCAGGTCAAAGATGCGGTCGGCCATCTCGCGCTTCGTCATCTTCCCGAGCTCGTGATGCGAGCCGTCGTCGAAGAAAACGATCCCGGCGTTGTCATCGCTGCCAAAGCCGATGTCCTTCCGCGAGATGTCGTTGGCCACGATCCCCTGCAAACCCTTGCGCTTCATCTTCTCCATCGCCTTGGCGGCGAGGTCAGACTCTTCCGCGGCGAAGCCGATCCGAAACACGTCAGCGGCATCC
>Ga0209488_10002590_pt1 | contig 14771 bp, 6 predicted proteins | sample Rivendell_Oct201_8_FD_188349 | JGI IMG/M metagenome (GOLD analysis project Ga0209488, IMG submission 188349) | Vadose zone soil microbial communities from the Eel River Critical Zone Observatory, Northern California, USA -... | ecosystem: Environmental > Terrestrial > Soil > Vadose zone >... | reverse complement strand
AACGGCCGGCCGATGACTTGGACGCCGATGGGTAAACCTTCGTTCGAATGACTAACGGGGATGGAGGCTCCAGGAAAGCCAGTCAAGTTCAGCCATTGCGAAAACCGCATGGTGTCGCGGTATCCCGTGCCGGGGAGATAGTTGCCTTGGCCATGACGAAACGCGGGACCCGTGGAAACTGGCGAGATTAGAACCGGCGTGTCCTGCATCTGGCGCAGAATCTCGGCGCGCAGGAGATCGCGATCCGCGCAGGCTTTCATGAATTGACTGAGTGTAATTGGATCTCCAGAGGTTGCAGAAGAAAGATACTCGCGCAGCATCGGGCTGATTTGATCTTCGTGGCTGGCGATGCTGTGGCGGAACAGATTGCCGATCACCGGGCCGAAGAAAAACCACCACAGATCGAGTGCGCGATCGAGTCCTTCAATCCGGAAGGGTTCAACAGTGAAGCCACGCTCGGCGAGTGATTTTGCGGCCTGCTCGACGGCCGCGCGCGTTTCTGGAGTTGCCGCACCGAGAGCCTCGCTCTCCAGAACTCCGATGCGCATGCCGCGCAGATGACTCTCTCGGTATGTGCGCATGGGAACAGGAGCGGAGAGCGCATCGCCTGCGTCCGGGCCAGCCATTACTTCGAAGAGCAAGCGCACGTCCGTGACGGTGCGGGCCATGGGTCCGACAACGCCGATCCAGGAAAAAGCGCCAGCGCCCGGCGGAAAATGTCCCGTAGCAGGAATGCGGCCCGGCGTGGGCTTCAATCCGCAGATTCCACAAAAATGCGCGGGCACGCGAATCGAGCCGCCGCCATCGCTGCCAACACCACCGGCCGAACAGCCAGCGGCAATCGCCGCCGCTTCGCCACCGCTCGAGCCGCCCGCGGAGTGCGCCAAGTTCCAAGGGTTGCTCGTTTTTCCGGTGAGCAGGTTGTCGGTTTCATAGGCCATCAAAAATTCGGGAGTGTTGGTATTTCCGAGGAGGATGGCGCCTGCGGCTTTCAATCGCACGACAAGAGGCGCGTCCTGTTTGGGAAGGTAATCTTTGCGGAGAAGTGAGCCGACGGGACACGGCCAACCGGCGACATCGATACAGCTTTTGATGCTCAGCGGCACGCCATGGAGAGGCCCGAGTTGCGCGCCGCGCAATACGGAACTTTCCGCCACGCGCGCCCGCGCGCGCGCGCCCTCGGCGTCTAGATGGACAAACGCATTCAGTCTCGGCTGCAGCGTCTCGATGTGTTTCAGATGAAGTTCGACGATTTCGACGGGAGAAACATTCCTGGATCGAATTTCCTGGGTGATTTCCGCCAGGGTGCCGTAGGGGAAGATGCTCATGGTTTGATGCGCGAGAGTAAACATAGGCGCGGCACAGGTCAAGTGCCCGGGGAAATTCGCAACTCGGCGCGCATAATAATGGTTGACGATGCGTAGGGCAGCCGGGAGAATTCTAATTGCATCCGGAAGCGTCGTACGCGGAATTCGGGCATCCCGCGTGGACAGGAAGAAATATTTCCATGCGTTCAACTCATCGGCGTGCCGTGGGCGCGATTTTCGCTTGTTCAGTTTTGATTTGTTGCGGTGCGACACTTCTGCGTTCCAGCGCCCCGTCTGCGCAGGAGCAGGCTGCGGCGCTAAAAAAGTCAGAATCTCTTGGCGGCGAAATCGCGGAGGCGTTTCGTTTCAATACGCTGGGCGTTGCGTACATGAATCAGCAGCGCCCTGCGGACGCGCAAAAATATTTTGAACGAGCACTTGCGGCCAACCTCAAATTTGCGGTGGCCCGGTTGAACCTCGGTATTTCTCTGCTCGCCCAGCAGAAGCTGGAGCTGGCTCGCGCGGCGCTCGAAGCGGCAGCGCAGCAGCTTCCTAGGGATGCTTACGCCTGGTACAACTTAGGACTTGCGTACAAGGACCTCGGGGAGCCGGAGAAAGGCATCGCCGCTTTTCAGCACGTCACTGAGATCGCTCCCAACGAACCGGACGCCTATTATTTTGCCGGTTACCTGAACGCCCAGCTGCAGAAATATGACGAAGCCATCGCGACGTTTCAAAAAGGGCTGGCACTTTCTCCATTTCACGCTTCGTCGGAATTCGGGCTGGCGCGCGCGTTTCAGCGGAAGGGCGATACTGCTGCGGCGCGCGAACACCTTGCGCGCTTCCAGAAAATCACCACGGAGCATCTCGGAGCGCCGTTCGGCGCGGGCTACGGCGATCAAGGACGTTACTCGCTCGCGGAGTTGCCACTGAATTCGGTTGTGGATGTGCCAACGGCGATTCGGGTGCGATTTACGGCGGAGGCGAATGCGTTTGTGTCGAAGAGTGCGGGCGGAAGCCGCGTCGAGATTGGACCGAGCACCGGCGCCTGCTTCTTCGATTACGATGGCGATGGGAAGCCCGATCTGTTCCTGGTTAGCGGTACGGCGGAGGGTTTCAGCCGCTTGTTGCGCAATCTCGGTGATGGACGATTTGAAGATGTGACGCAGGCAGCCGGCATGCAGTTAACCGGCAGCGGACTCGGCTGCGCGGCCGGCGATTTCGACAACGACGGCCATACGGATCTCGCCGTCTGCTTGAGTGACGGTATCAGGCTGCTGCGGAACAAGGGAGACGGCAAGTTCGAGGACGTGACGAAAGCAGTGGGAATCCGCAGAGAAAAAGGCTGCGTGGGCCTGACGTTCGTGGACTACGACCACGATGGCGACCTGGATCTGTACATCACCATGGCGCCTGATGCGGGATCATCGGGCTCGCCGCCGCACAATGTTCTTTGGCGCAACAATGGGAATAACACATTCACGGATGTGTCCGCGGAAACGGCGCTCGGCATTGCCGCCACGGGCGCGGGCGTTGTCACCACCGATTTTAACAACGACCGCGCGGTGGACTTCGTCATCGCGGGAGGTCCAGCGGGAGCTTCCATCTATCTCAATCCGCGCGAAGGGAAATTCACACCGCTCGGCGGCGTCGATTTTGCGAAGGAGAAGTTGCCGGCGGCAGTGGGCGTAGTGGCGTTCGATTTTGATAAAGACGGCTGGATGGATGTGGCGTTCACGCACGCAGGCGCACCAGGCATCAGCCTGTGGCGGAATGTGGAAGGGAAGCGGCTGGAACGCGTGCCGCTCCCCGATTTCGGCTGGCAGAATGGCTGGGGAATTGCCGCGCTCGATTACGATAACGACGGTTGGCTCGATCTAATCGCCGCGGGAGAGTCGAGCAACGGAGCGGAACTTCGGTTGTTGCGAAATCTGGGAAACAAGGGCTGGGCCGACGCCACGAAGGATGTTCACCTCGATGCGGTCAAGCTGAATCAACCGCGCGCGATTGCGGTTGCCGATATCGATGGAAACGGCGACGCGGACCTGGTCGTGACGCAACTCGGCGGCGCGCCGCTTGTTCTGCGCAATGAGGGCGGCAATCAGCACAACTGGATGAGCATCGACCTCAAGGCGCTCAACGACAACAAGAGCGGAATCGGGACCAAAGTCGAACTCTACGCGGGCACGCTGTATCAAAAGTGGGAAGTGGCCGGTGCGTCCGGCTATCTTGGCCAGAACGCTGCGCCAATTCTTGCTGGGCTCGGCTCGGAGCGCAACGCCGAAGTCGTTCGACTGCTGTGGCCGACGGGCGTGCCACAGGACGAAATAAACCTGGCGGCGAAGAAAGTGCAAAGCATTGCAGAACTCGACCGGCGCGGGAGCTCGTGCCCCGTTTTGTTTTCGTGGAACGGCCGCGAGTATGAATTCATCGCGGACATGATCGGGCCCGGCGTGGTCGGTCATTGGGTCGCGCCTGGGGAGAGAGACGTTCCCGATCCGGACGAGTACTTGAAGGTGCCGGCGCGCAGCGTGAAGGCTCGGAACGGCCTGCTCAGCTTCCGTTTCATGGAGCCGATGGAAGAGACGGTGTATCTCGATCAGGTGCGGCTGCTGGCCATCGATCATTCAGCAGCGTACGAAGTTTTTCCGAATGAGCGATTCGCCAGCGCGCCGCCCTTTCCGGAGTTTCGTGTAATCGCCAGCCACGGCGCGCATGCGCCCATCGGCGCTTGGGACGACCGCGGAAATGACGTGCTGCCGATCCTCTCCAAGCGCGATCGCAAGTACGTCACGAGTTTCGAAGAGTTGCCGTTCGCGGGATTCGCGAAGCTGCACTGGATCGAACTCGACCTCGGTGAATGGGATGCGCAAAAACCATTGAGATTGATCATTGATGGCTACACGGATTACTTCACGGCGACGTCGATGTACGCTGCGGATCAAGCGGGAATCAAAGTGATTCCGCCGTACGTCGAAGCGTTCGACGCGCGAGGCAAGTGGGTGCGTGTCGTGGAAGACATGGGTTTTCCGGCAGGGCTTGAACGGACCATGGTCGCGGATTTGACCGGCAAGCTTCCCGCGGGAACACGGCGCATTCGCATCGTCAACAATTTGAAAGTGTATTGGGACGCGATTCGAATCGACCAGACACCGGACGCGCGGGAGGTGAGGGTGGCGCAAGTGCCACTCGCAGAAGCGGCGCTCGATTTCGTCGGCTATCCGCGCGAGACACGGCTGAAGCCTGCGAGCGACACGATCTATTCGTATACGCGCCGGAGCATGACCGGTCCCTACGCGCGCGCTGCGGGGAATTATACGCGCTACGGGGACGTGTACGACTTGCTAAGGGCTTCCGATGATCGCTTCGTCGTGTTTGGCTCCGGTGAGGGACTGAAACTCGAGTTTGATCCACGGCAGCTTCCTGCGTTGCCAGCAGGCTGGGTTCGCGATTATTTCTTTTACGCCGACGGTTTTGAAAAGGATCTCGATTTCTACGCGGCGCACGCCTTTACGGTCGAGCCGCTGCCGCGACATTCAGTGTTGCCGTATCCGTATCCTGTGGGCCGAGATTATCCGGCCGATGCGGAACATCTGGGCTACCAGTTGGAGTACAACACGCGGGCGCGTTCGGAACGTATGCCGCCGAGCCTGCGCTACGAGTATTCTCCGCCACACTGAGACCTGGCACTCAATCCCAGCGCACCGGAAGGACGATTCTTCAAAAAGTTTCCAGATGCACTCTGCCCACAAATCCCAAACCGATCACCGCTGATGTCTGTTTCATCACCAGGATTCCTGCCGCCATCGGCTATTTCACATTCTCGTTTTCACCACAGATTGCCAGGCAGGGCTTTTCAGTGAGTCCACAACCTCGATTTTCGGAGGCGCAAAATTTGGAATATCCGGCCTCAAAGGGTAGGATGCTCGGCAAGGAGATACCCGTGTCCACCCCGCAAAGAAAGCCTTGGCATATCGTTATTTTACTGGCTGTTTGCACGGTAGTGCCCCTACCGTCCGGCGCCGATGACGCCGCTTCTGGGATCGTTGATAGCCAGACATTTTTGCGGCGAAATCTGACTCCCGCAGGGCCACCTGCAGGCGCTTCCGCCGCCGCGGTGGAAAAACTGCTCGCCCAAATGACGCTCAAGGAAAAAATTGGCCAGATGACGCAACTGGAAATCGGCATGGTCAGTGATGGACAGGGCCAATCCATTCGAATCAATCCTGAAAAATTGCACAAAGCCGTCGGCGAATTCGGCGTGGGTTCGATTCTCAACGTGAATGACGAAGCCTTATCCGCAGAGAGGTGGCACGAGATAATCCGCGCCATCCAGGCAGAAGCGAAAAAATCCCGGCTCCAGATCCCTGTGCTTTACGGCATCGACACCATCCACGGGCCGAATTACGTAGCTGAGGGCACTCTTTTTCCCCAGCCGCTCGCGATGGCTGCGACGTGGAATCCGGAACTGATGCTCCGCGGCAGCCAGATCGCAGCCGCGGAGACGCGCAAGGCCGGAATTCCATGGTCTTTCTCGCCGGTGCTCGACGCGGGAAGGCAGCAGCTTTGGCCGCGCTTGTGGGAGACACTCGGAGAGGATACCTATCTCGCGACGGTGATGGGCGTGGCCACGGTTCGCGGTTATGAAGGCAGCGATCTTTCGAGCCCGGGCAGCGTTTCTGCTTCGCTGAAACATTATGTGGGGTACAGCTATCCCACCACCGGAGGCGACCGCAGCCCCGCGCTCATTCCGGAAAATACTTTGCGCGAATATTTTCTCCCGGCGTTTGCCGCGGCTGTGAAAGCGGGCGCTCACACGGTGATGGTGAACTCGAGCGAAGTAAACGGTATCCCCGGCCATGCCAATGGCTATTTGCTCAAAGACGTTTTGCGAGGCGAACTCGGCTTGCAGGGCATCGTCGTTTCCGACTGGATGGACATCAAGAAGCTTGTGGGTGTGCACCACATCGCAGCGAACGAGAAGGAAGCCACGCGCATCGCCGTGCTTGCCGGGATCGACATGAGCATGGTGCCGAGCGATTACAGCTTCAGCAAGCTGTTGCTCGAGTTGGTGCAAGAAGGGAAAGTGCCCACGAGCCGCATCGATGAAGCGGTGCGGAGGATTCTCACCGTGAAATACCAACTCGGGCTTTTTGATGACCCGCTGCGCGGGATCGATTCGAAAACGGCGATCGGCTCACCGGAATCACGTCAGGCCAGCTTGGAAGCCGCGCGCGAGTCCATCACGCTTCTGAAAAACGAGAACCACACGCTGCCGCTTGCGAAGACCGCCCACGTTCTCGTGACAGGCCCGGACGCCGACTCCCTGATTCCGCTGAATAACGGCTGGAGTTATACGTGGCAGGGCGACCGCGCGAGCGCATTTCCCAAGGATCACCCAACGATCCTCAAAGCCATTCAGGAAAAAATCGGCGCCGCCAACGTAACCTATGTTCCCGGCACGATCTACAACAAAGAAATTGATATTGCCAAGGCCGCAGAAGCCGCATCCAAAGCAGATGCCGTCGTGCTTTGCCTCGGAGAATGGGCCTATGCGGAAACTCCCGGCAACATCCCCGATCTCACATTACCTTACGCGCAGCTCAACCTCGCCCTGAAACTCATGGAAACGAAAAAGCCCGTCATTCTGTTGCTCACCGAAGGCCGCCCGCGCATTATCAGCGGCATTGCAGATCCCGCAAAGGCCATCGTGATGGCTTACAACCCAAGCAATGAAGGCGGGCAGGCCATTGCCGATGTTCTTTTCGGCGATGTGAATCCCAGCGGCAAGCTGCCGATTACCTATCCGCGCTCGACGAATCGCCTCTTCACCTACGATCACAAAGTATTTGAAGGGGAAGATTATGGAGAAGGGAAAATGCTCGGCGCGCCTCAATTCGAGTTCGGGTCCGGGTTGAGCTATACGAATTTCTCATATTCCGATCTGCACGTTGCTCCGGTCACTGCCTCGGGGAGCCAGACCGTCCGCGTGGATGTCACGGTGAAGAACAGCGGCGGCCGCGCCGGCAAGGAAGTCGTTCAACTGTACCTGAACGAACGCTTTGCGAGCGTGACGCCGCCCTTGAAGCGGCTCAAGCGCTTCGCGAAAGTTTTGCTCCAGCCCGGCGAAAGCCGCCAACTCTCTTTCGATTTGACGTCCGACGACTTGTCGTTCATCGGCGCCGACAATAAACGCGTTGTTGAGCCAGGCATCTTCGACGTGCGAATTGGCGGACTCCAGCAAAGTTTCGAATGGAAGTGAGCACAGCGAAGCCTGAACGCCGTCGAATGTTGCTGGATTTCCGTATGAAGACTCCATTGGTTTGCATAGTTTATGAGGATTGGTTTGCGCGGGATCGACAGGGGACTTGTAATTCGTTTTGATGCAAGGAGTTGAGTTCTTGAACAGAGGGAAAGGGAGTGGCAGGCGCTTTGCGGCGATTCCTTCGTTCTGTGGTGGAGCGGGTCGCCTGGCCTCGCGAGAGGGTGGGTAGCCCGCTCCAAAATTTTTTGCAGCTTCTTTGAGTGGCGAATGAAAGATGGCAGCGTAAAGCCGCTTCTACAAGCGCAACCGCTGCGGTTAATCCTTGTGGGCGAGCAGAGAATGGCGGACGGCTTCCAGCTCCTTCTTCTTGGCTTTGTCCACCTCTGGGAACGACAGATGGAGTTCGTCGAGCGCCTGGATAATCGCGGAGGCCACGATCAGTCGCGTAAACCACTTGTTGTCCGCGGGAACGACGAACCACGGCGCGTGTTTCGTTGCCGTATTCTGGATCATCTCCTCGTAAGCTTCCTGGTAATCCTTCCAGAAGCCGCGTTCGTTGACGTCGGCCATGGAGAACTTCCACTTTTTCTTCGAGTCCTCCAGCCGCTCGAGGAACCGCTTCTTCTGCTCTTCCTTCGAAACGTGCAAGAAGAATTTTCGAATCACCACGCCATTTCCAGTTAAGTATTCTTCGAACGCGTTGATGTCCTTGTAGCGCTGGTCCCAGATATGCTTGGTGATCAGTTCGTCGGGCAGCCTCTCCGCTCTTAGCAGGGTGGGGTGGACGCGGACGACGAGAACTTCTTCGTAGTAGGAGCGATTAAAAATGCCGATCTTGCCCTTTTCAGGGATGCACTTATTCGTTCGCCAGAAGAAATCGTGGTTCAACTCGTCATTGCTCGGTGCCTTGAAGGGGTGAACGTCACAACCCTGTGGATTCACGCCGGACATGACGTGCTTGATCACGCCATCCTTGCCGGCGGCGTCCAAAGCCTGGAGAACGATCAGCACGGCCCAGCGGTCTTGCGCGTAGAGTTTCTCTTGCAGGTGGTTGAGCACGCCCTCGCGTGCATCGAGTATATTTTGGGCGTGTTTTTTGCTTTTGACGCCGGTCGTGGCGGCGGGGTCCCAATCCTTCAGTCGAAACTTCTCGCCCTTGGTGATGCAAAAGGGTTCTGCGAGGCGAGAGGCCTCCTTGATGAGCTTGTCGTGTTTCATGGCTTCGGCAGTGTAGTACAGACATGGCGCTCAGAACAGCGAGCCGAGTCCCCATCCGAAGGCGGAGAAGCGGTTGTGGGCGTGGAAGAGGGAATTTTCTGAAAGGGAAAAGAAACGGCTCATTCGGAGCACATTGAGCGAGTAATAAGCGCGAATGGGAACCTGGACGCCGGGTACGGTCCAGCGGAGCTCGATTCCGGTGGAGCCGTGAAGCACGCCGTTTGTTGCGCCGAGAAGCAGCGGCTTGGTGGGGCCCAGCCAGTTGGGGAGCAACAAGCCGGAGCCGAGGTCAAAGAAGGCAGCGGCTTCCGTTCCGCCAGCGAGGGGGATGCGGTACTCGGCGTTGGCGGCGGTGAGAAGATTTGCGCCCGCGGGCGAAGCGGAATAGGTCGTCGCGCCGCTCGCCGCGGTCCTTGCTGTTACTGCGTAGGGACCGAGCTCACCGGGACGAAGACCGCGCACGAGTTCATCGCCTGAGAAGAGCCGCGCATAAAAAGGCATGTCGCCGCGATAGCTGCCCGCGCCGCTGAATGTCGTTCGAACAGCCCATGCGCCTGACGGAGTGAAAAACGGGTCGCGGAAAATGCGACCGTATTCGGCAGAAGAGCGGACCAAGTTCTCGCCTCCTCCGAGCCATCCTCCAGAAGCGGTAGTCGCAAGCTGAACGCGCTCACTTCCGGTGTCGCGGGTCCAGCCGAGGCCCAATGAGCGGCTGGATACCTTCGATCGAACGTTTTCGAGCATCACGCCTGGTACATTCGAGAGAGAGGCGAGCGGATATTCGGTGGTTGTGCGCGAGAGGGTGTAGTTGACGGCTAGCGAATCGGTGTTGGTCAACGGGTAGGTCCAGGGGACGTTGATCCCTTCGCTGTGGGAGGAGAAAAATGGCCCTTGCGCGCTGCGCGCAAACCGCGGGCGAATCACATTATTAAAAACCGAGAATGCCAGTGACGCTCGCGTACCGAAGATGCCTTCTTTTGCCAAGCCAAGCATGACTTGCACACTCTCGGGGCCGCCATCGAGTTGCGCCGAAAGGAGTTCTTCACGATTCAGGAGGTCGAAAACGGTGTAGGCGATGCCCAGCGTGCTGCCGAATTGACCAGTGCCTGCCGCTAGAGAGGCGCGCTGCTGGCCAATCTCTTCGAGGTGGATCGAGACGTTTGCGCTGTGGGTGGCTTCGTCGAGCTGGACGCGAATGTCTTCTTTGCGGATCGGCTTGAAGTAGCCCGTCCTGGCCAAGCGCAAGAGACCGGCTTCGAGGGCGCGCTCATCGACGGGGTGGCTTTCCCGCAAGAGAATCCTGCGGCGCACGTAGCGGTCGCTGAATTTGTGCAGTCCAAGAAATTCGATTCGCTGCACGATGTACGGTGGGGAGTCGCTCAGATCGAATGCAACGCGCGCGGTGTGATTCTCCAGGTTGAAGGTACGCATCACGTCCACGGAATGGGAGGGAGCGGAATCGAGTTCAAAATTTCTTGATTGAATGCGCCCCATCCACAATCGCTGCAACTTGTCTATCTCCTGTTGGGAAAAGGCGCCGCCTTGCTCCAGCTCGGAGGAAACGACGGGATTTCGGCCGCGCTCTTTCGCGGCTTGGTGGAGAGCGTCCGTCGCTGCCATGAATTCGAACCGGTAAAAACGACCCGCCTCCACCGGGATGGAGACGGATAGCCCCGCCAGTGCCGATTCATGCGGCCAGGGAACCCACCGGCGTGATGGTTCGGTGGAGTGGGCGACTCGGGCATTGCCGATTCGCGCTTCCGGAAAGCCATGGTTTTGGTAATACTTGAGAATGCGTTGACGGTCTTCTTCAAACGCCTCGCGGGTAAATGCATTTTTGCCGCGCCACGAGGCGAGCGGTTTCCACGGCGCGATGTTGCGCATCTGCCCGCGCAATAACTTGGTGGAGACCTGAGGATGGCCATCGAAGCTTACCCGGCGCACTCGCAATAGGGGGCCATCGTTGATTTCGAACCGAACGGTGACCGTTGCGTTGCCTGCTTCCGCACGCGCGATTCGAACGTTTGCCTGCGGGTGGCCCAGTTCATTCAGTCCGTTGCGAATCGCTAGGGCGATCCGTTGAAGCGCCGCCGGATCGGCTGGTTTTCCGAGGCCGGGCGCGAGTTTTTTCTCTTCCAGCATTTTTTCGATCTGTTTCTGCGAGAGCAGCCGGGAGCCCGAATACTCCACTCTGGAAAGGAACGGAAGTTCCTGAACGTGAAAAATTAAAGTTACGCGTTTGGAGTCTTCAGGCAATTGCGGAAAAGGCGCGGTGGAAGGCGCTTCTTCCACTTGGATTGATTCGAACCAACCGATCCTCGCGAGCCTGCGAACATCCCTTTCGATTTTCCCGGGGTCGAATTGCTCGCCCGAATGAGAAGCAATCTGGGCGGCTACCGCCGCGGAGGCGATGCGGCGTAATCCCGTGAAACGAAGCTCATCAAGGATGGGAGTTTCCCTTGCTTTCGGAGGCTCGGCAGATGGCTCGGCTGGCAGGCCATAAATCTGTGGCAAGACAGGTGTTGCGGACAGCAGAAGCGTCGCGAGGCAAATCGCGGTCTTGAGACAAATCACGAGCATCTCTCCTTGCACCGAGGAGGATGAGTGAACGGATGACTGTGGTGGCCGCGGGGTTGTCTGCTGCCAAGAGTGACGTGGGACAAGAACAACAGTCAAAAAAGAACCCTGGACCGCAGTGCGTTTTGCAAGGCGATCCAGGGCGTTCGGCATCGGATAAGTTGTGCCGCTTTAGTTTGGATCGACAACCGTTCCAGTTTGGGGATCCAGGATGAGCCTGTGAGCGTGAGGTCCATCCTCGCAGAAGTTGAACATGTTGTTCAGCGTGCCCGCGATCGCATCGGTCGAGCCGCTGCCGATCCTACCGAGGTTCCAATTGTCTTCGATGAAGCGGAGAATGGAAGACTGATCCGTGATGGTGTCATCGATGAAGTTCGGCTTTGCCCAGGGAGAAACCACTAGCAGGGGCAGGCGTGGGCCGAAGCCGCAGCGGCCATTCTGGGTTCCGCCGCTGACGTCGTTTGCCTTCGGCGAGCCGCAATTGCCCGGCCCCAGCAACTGGTCGTCTGACACATTCGATTGGGTCACGATGGTCCCCATCTGGTGATCGTACCAGCCGTCAGAGTCATCCCACGCGATAACCACCGCCGTTTCCTTCCATTCCTTCGACTGCATGAGCGCGTTGATGACGCCGACGACGAAGATTTGTTCGTCAATCGGATCAGAATAGCCGGCATGGCCATCCTGGTACGCTCCGGCCTTCACGTAGCTCACGGCAGGCAGCCGACCCTTGTTCAGCGCTGTGAAGAAGTCCGTCAGGTCGTATTGGTGGTTCGCTCCATCGCTGGACGTTCCGATCAACATTGGATCGCTCGGCCGCGTGTGGTGGATGTTTGTGGTTTGCGGGTAATACATGAACGGTTCGTGGTGCGGGATATAGTCGCCGGCATTCACAATCGCGTCGTCGCCGGCGAGACCCGTGTGATGCTGGCCGCATACTGCGCGGCCCTGAGCGTCCACACCGGTCGGCGCGAAGCCACCCTGGAACCAGCCCCAAGTGATGCTCTTGGCATTCAGCAAATCGCCCACGTTTTTACCGGACACCGTAATTTGGCTGACATTTTGGAACTTCGGATTTGACGCCACGCAATCATCGAGCAACGGCCGCGGATCGCCGATCACCGCGCCGGTCGTTGCCGCGTTGGCAATGTTGCCGGACGCGCTGGCAGGCTTGCCGTTCGGCCGTGTCGGAAACAGAGTTCCTGGGAAAGTGTTCCCCGCAACCAAGTTGAGGGCGCCAGGAGTGGACGGCCCAAAGGTTGTGCCCCAGGAGTTGTCGCTCATCGCGAAGAATTGCGCATAGTTCCACATCGCGGTGACGGTGTTGCCGTCATAGTAGCCCATGGCGCTGGCGGGCCCGAGCACTTTGTCGTTGCAGCTCAACTTTTCGACGAACTTGTCCATCAGGCCGCCGTTCGCAGCCGCTTGTTCGTCGTTGTAATTGTGGTCCTCGTCGCAGGTCACTGGCACGCTCGGAGGGATTCGGAATGGATTCACTTTGTTGGGATTGTTGGTGAGCAGCCCGGAAGACAAGAGAGTGTTGGATTCCGCGGTGTCGTCCTTGGCGTGGAAGGGAGTCTCACCTGGGAGGTTAAAGGCGTGAGGATAGGTGCCAAAATAATGGTCGAACGAAACGTTCTCCTGAAAGATCACCACAACATGCTTAATTGGCGTACTCGTCGAAGAACCGTGTTTGGTTTGTGCAGATGCGGGGTACACGGGCAAGAGCGTCATGGCCGAAGCGGCCACAACCGCCATAGCTCTAGTAAGGCGATGATGCATAGGGAATCTCTCCTTGGAATTCTCAGTCTTGAACAGCAAATGGAAACACAGGGGACCGACGCGCTTACGTGGAGGTGCGGACTCGAAGGCGTCGCAGCCCATTCTTGCTGCACATAAAGTTCTAAGCTGGTTTTGTTAGTGGCAAGTTAAAGGCTCGTCAAAACTGATGGCGCAAACGGAGAAGCTGTATAAAATCATGGCGCATCCGGGAGCCATGACGACACTCGCGCGCAAACTCCGCCTCGCCGATTACTTCGCGCTGGCATTTGGAACGATGGTGGGGGCGGGGTGGCTAGTACTGATGGACGACTGGCTCGGGCGCAGCGGGCCGCTCGGAGCGATTCTGGGTTTTGCTCTTGGAGGAGTTCTGCTGCTGCCGGTCGGCTACGTTTACGGCCAATGGGTGCAACGGCTTCCGGACGCCGCCGGCGAAGCCGCCTACACCGCTCAGGTTTTTCCACCGATGGTCAGTTATTTCACCGGGTGGATGATGCTGCTGGCGTACTTCATCGTTTGTCCGTGGGAGGCGGTGGCGGTCGGAAAGCTTGCGGCGTACATCTTTCCATCGCTGAATTCGTTCGAATTGTACCGTGTTGCGGGGCAGCCCGTTTTCTTGCCGCGCCTGCTGTTGGGGATCGGGCTCACCGTTTTTCTTGCGGTGCTGAACTACCGGGGCATTCGCTGGAGCGCGAGTTTTCAGAACTGGACGACGGGTCTCGTGCTCCTGCTCTTCGTCATCCTCTTGGGCATCAGCGTCGCTCGTGGCACTCCTGCCAATTTTCATCCCGCGTTTCGCACTACTCCCTTCGTTTCGATCCTGCTGACGCTCCAGATCGTGCCGTATTTCATGACCGGATTCGAATCGGTGCCCAAAGTGGCGGAGGAAGCCCATCCGGGTTTTCGTTCCACCGGATTTTTTCGTGCCATCCTGATGGCTGTTCTCGTGGGCGCGGGTTTCTACGTCCTCGCCGTCGCGGCGGTGGCCTACGTTGCGCCGTGGCAAGGTTTGATCGGAAAGCGATTCGCAACCGCGATCGCTTTTGAACAGGCGATGGGAGCACAGTGGCCGGTGCGATTGATTGTGATCATGGCCCTGTTCGGGCTGTTGCAATGTTTCAACGGCAACTTCGTTGCGTCCAGCCGTTTGTTATTCGCCTATGGCCGCCGCCGGACAATTGATCCGCGCTTCGGCATGGTCCACGACAAATTTCTGACGCCTTCGGTGGCGATTCTCTGGATTGCGGCAGGAACCCTGGCCGGTCTTCTTCTGGGAGATGCGCTGCTTGTTCCCGTCACGGAAGTGGGTTCGATGGCTTCGGCCCTGGGATGGTTCGCGGCGTGCCTCTCCTTCTGGATGGTGGAGAAGCGCGCCTCGATGCGCATCGTGACGGGACTGGGGATGGCCGTCTCCTTGCTGCTCTTCTTGATGAAAGTTCTGCCTGCGGTCCCCGGGCACTTTTCACCCGCTGAGTGGATCGCCTTCGGGATCTGGGTCGGTCTTGGATTCGTCCTGCGCGCTCGGAGCTAAAGTGCAATTCGATCTCGATGACTTCCGCAATGACGAGGCAAGAAGTAGCATTCGATGGGGAGCTGCATTCGAGAGAGAGCGAGCCATCGTGTAT
>Ga0209488_10002587_pt1 | contig 14782 bp, 18 predicted proteins | sample Rivendell_Oct201_8_FD_188349 | JGI IMG/M metagenome (GOLD analysis project Ga0209488, IMG submission 188349) | Vadose zone soil microbial communities from the Eel River Critical Zone Observatory, Northern California, USA -... | ecosystem: Environmental > Terrestrial > Soil > Vadose zone >... | reverse complement strand
CCCTTCCTTGACACCCCGATTTTCCGCCTTTATTCTTAAGTATTGCTCCCTGCGAGACTTACGTCTCTGTGCGCACTTCCGCGGGCCTTCGCGGTATGGAGTGGGGGCGGCGGAGGTTCCGATGTTTATCGAAATCAAGGATCTGGAAACGAATCCGATCGATTTCCGGGAAGAGTATAGCCCCGGAGCGATTGATCTTGGACCGGACCTGCGCCAGCTTGCGCCTCTGCACACCGAGGGACGGGCCGACCTGGTCGAAGAGCATCACGGCAAACACAAGATCATCCAGGACATCCGGCTGAAAGGCAAGCTGGACACGAGCCTGGAAGCGGACTGCGCCCGATGCATTGAGCCGGTGGTACACAAGCTGAGCCGCGAGTTTGATCTGCTGTATCGGCCCCTAGGATCGGACGCGGGCCGCGACGAGCTGTCAGTCACCGACGCGGAAGCCGAGATCGGCTATTACCAGGGTGAAGGCCTGCTGCTCGAAGACGCCGTGCGTGAGCAAGTGCTGCTGGCCTTGCCGCTAAAGATGATCTGCCGCGAAGATTGCAAAGGTCTGTGCCCGCAGTGCGGCAAAAATTTGAACGAAGGCGATTGCTCTTGTACAGCGCCGGTCCAGGATCTTCGCTGGGCCGCTCTGAAAGAGATACGCGATAAACTGAATCAATAAATCGGCTGTCAGTTGTCAGCTCTCAGCTCTCAGGCAAGGCATGTTGCTGAGAACTGAGATGATAGCTGAAAGCACACAAGGAATCATCATGCCAAATCCGAAACGCCGACATTCCCAGAAGCGCACCTCGACACGACGCGCTCATGACTCGCTCGATAGGCATTCCCTGTCCGAGTGTCCGAACTGTCACGAGCAGAAAATGCCGCATCGCGCCTGCGCAAAATGCGGATACTACAAGGGCCGCGAAGTTCTTGAGGTCAAAGAGAAGTCCTAGTTTTTTCTCCCTCCATGCCTAGCGTAATCGCTCTGGATGCGATGGGGTCCGACAAGGCGCCCAAGCCCGAGATCGAAGGCGCCCTGCAAGCGGCGCGTCATCACGGCGCACACGTGCTTCTGGTCGGACCAGAGTCGCAAATCAAGGCCGAACTCACGCGTTATCCCGGTGCGCGGCGCCTGGAAATCGATGTAGTCCACGCCAGCGAAGTCATTACCATGGACGATAAGGTCGAGGCGATCCGCGCGAAGCGGGATTCGTCCATCCGCGTCGGGCTGCGCCTGGTACGCGATGGACGCGCCGATGGCTTCGTAACCGCCGGCAACACGGGTGCCGCGATGGCTACAGCAAGAATGGTGCTTGGAACTCTGCCGGGCGTCGATCGTCCTGCTCTCGCGGCAGCTTTTCCAACTGTGCTGAACACCGCCGCAATCCTCGTTGACGTTGGTGCTAATGTCGACTGTGACCCGATCAACTTGGAGCAGTTCGCGGTTATGGGAGACATTTATTGCCGCGCTATTTTCGGGATGAAGCGTCCGCGTATCGGCCTGCTTTCGATTGGCGAAGAAGAATCTAAAGGCAATGAACTGACTCGCGAAGCTTTCAAGTTGCTGAAGCAACTGCCGCTGAATTTCATCGGCAACGTCGAAGGCCGCGACCTTTATAACGGCGAAGTGGATGTGATCGTGGCCGACGGATTTGTCGGCAATGTCGCGTTGAAGACTTCTGAAGGCGTTGCAAGATTAGTCCGCGCAGTGCTTAAGGAAACGCTGAAGAGCACGATCACCCGCCAGGTTGGCGCTCTTCTTTCACGCAACGCATTTTCCGATTTCAAGAAACGCCTCGATCACACCGAATACGGCGGCGCGCCGCTGCTGGGAGTGAAAGGCGTGTGCATTATCACGCACGGGTCGTCGAATACCAACGCGATCAAGAACGCGATCCGCGTGGCGTCGGAATTTGCCGAAGGCCACGTGAACGAAACCATCGCACGCGAGTTAGCGGGCCTGCATGCTACAACAACCGCCCCGATTCACTGATTTCAAATCTTCTATGAGCGCAACATCCCCGATCGCTTTCCTCTTCCCCGGACAAGGTTCGCAAGTCGTCGGCATGGGCAAGGAACTGGCCGCCAACTACCCGGTCGCACGCCAGACGTTCGAAGAGGCTGACGAAGCCCTCCGCTACAAGCTCTCGCAACTCTGCTTTGACGGACCGGAAGAGAAGCTGAAACTTACCGAAATAACCCAGCCTGCGATCCTGACCGTGTCGGTCGCTGCGTTCCGCGTGCTGAGAGAAAGAGGCCCGAAGCCCGACTTTGTTGCCGGACACAGTCTCGGAGAATATTCGGCGCATATCTCCGCCGGTACATTAGCTTTTGCCGACGCCGTGCGTGCTGTCCGCAATCGCGGCCAGTATATGCAGGAAGCCGTCCCCTTGGGCGTCGGCGCGATGGCCGCCATCCTTGGAATGCCGCTCGACAAGGTCGCCGAGATTTGCCGCGAAGCGGCGCAAGGCGAAGTCTGTCAGCCGGCCAACATAAATTCACCGGAGCAAATCGTAATCTCCGGACACGCCCACGCCGTAGAACGCGCCATTAAACTAGCCACGGAACGCGGCGCAAAGAAAGCCGTCAGCCTGCCCGTGAGTGCTCCTTTCCATTGTGCGCTCATGCAGCCCGCGCAAAACCGCCTCGCAGTGGATCTCGAACAGCTGAATTTCCAAAATCCTGCTTACCCGGTGGTTTGTAATGTGGACGCTTTGTCAGTGGTCGACGCCGACGCCGCACGGGCCGCGCTCATTCGTCAAGTTACAGGCTCGGTGCAGTGGGATCCATCCATTCGCCTGCTGATCGAAAAGGGCGTCAACTTGTTTGTCGAGGTTGGTCCGGGCAAGGTTCTTTGGGGACTCATGCGGCAGATTGACCGCTCGAAGACCTGTTTCACAGTTGGCGATGAAGCGTCACTCCAGAAGACTTTGTCGCAGTTTTCCGGCACCTCCGCCTGACAGACACGGAAGCACCATCGCTGCTACCTAATACGGATAGATTGTCAGCGTCTTATCCGACTTCTGCACGAACATCCGTGCCCGATCCGCGCGATCATTGACCACGACCTCCACTACCACCCCGCCCTTGGTAGCGGCGGAGCCATAAATCCGATGCGACTTCACCAGTCCCCACTCGCCGCCCGGTCCCCAATCACGATAGAAATCGGCGTAGGTGTACTGGGAATATTTCTGTGCGTGCTGCCGCCAGCTCGGATCGTGGAAGTAGATGCCGTACGCGCCTTCGTAGTCCTGTTTTTCCAGCGCAGTGAAGAATCGACTCACTGCATGCTCTTCGGGCCAGTTGCGATACATCCAGCCGAGCACCGCCAGAATCAGGACGGCGACGATGGTTAGAGCGATCTTAATCTTGCGCCGCTTCTCTTTCGCGGGATCGTACTGTTGCGCATCCAGCAATGTCATGCTCTAAGCATAATGGATTCCACCGCTCCTTAAAAAGTTCCCGGCAGCAGGAGGTTTAAAGGCGTCCGCTTGTTCTGCCGATGGGAGGATCAGGGAAATAGCGCCGGCGCGACGAACTCCAGCAGAAGGTGACAGAGCGTATGAGCGATATCCGGTCACTAATCAAAGTCAACTCCTCGCTGCCCCCTACTTCCGGCGACACTTGTGATCGAGGCCAGGAACAGATCTGGCTCTTGCAGGAGAAGTCATGAAGGCAGATGCTCTCGTCGCGGTTCGTCCTCGGCTGGAAGAATGGCTGCCGATTCTGGAACTCGCGGCTCACGAGGTGTTCGCGATCGTGCTCGGGAGCCCCCTGAGGGCTGCCACGCAATTCGAGTCCGAGCCTTCCGAACAAGAGCAATTCACTGCCATGGTCGGCCTGGCTGGATCGCTTCGCGGAGTCGTCACTTTTTGCTGCGGAGCATTGTCGGCAAACCAGATTGCCGCCCGCATGCTGGGCAGCGAGGTCGCCTGCACCGAAGAACAGGTTTGGGACGCAGTCGGTGAAATCTGCAACATGGTCGCTGGGAATTTTAAGAACAAACTAATTGGCTTCGATGGATCCTGCCTCTTGAGCGTCCCCGCCGTCGTCACCGGCCGAACATATCGCTTCCATTCTCTGGCTGGTGGCGAATCTGCGCAAACGGCTTTGCTGTTTGAGGGTGCCCCGCTCGTCATCCGCCTCGACCTTCACGCCTGAGTTTTAATCCCGTTTCCTTCCGCCGGAAGACTTTGCCGGGAAACCACATCTGCCCTGCAACATTTGCCGTCGCACGCGGAGTATGAAACCAATCCAATGTTCTCTTTCGCCGCAAGTGCAAGCAGCAATGAGCAGATCATTTCGGAAGATCGTAGCTGGCAGGTGTTGGCGTTGAGAATGCTCTTCTATCGGCGAGCAAGGAGATCAATGGTGGACAGCGGATTTTATGCAGCATGCGCCGGATTACGGGCGCAAAGTCAGGCCCTCGAAGTCTCCGCGCATAACCTGGCGAATTTGAACACCACCGGATTTCGGGGACAGCAAGCATCATTTCAGGCGCTCCTCGCCCACTCCCGCCTGACCGTTCCCAACGTGCTCAATCTGGCCACAAACAATTTCGGTGTGCTTGAAGGCACGCATCTCGATCTCGCGTCCGGCAACCTGCTCGACACCGGCAATCCACTGGATGTGGGCATTGAAGGTACCGGCTTCTTCGCAGTGCAGACGCCGCAAGGGACACGTTTTACGCGCAACGGAAATTTCCGCGTCGCTCGTACCGGTGAACTGGTCACGGCCACTGGAAATCCAGTGCTCGGTGAGAATGGCCCCATCAGCGTTCCGGCAGGTGCCGTCTCTATCAGTCCGGATGGAACGCTTTCCGTCAACAGCGCGGTGGCCGGGAAAATCCGTCTGGTGGAATTCCCACCGGAAACGAAGCTAGTCTCCGAGGGCGAAGCTCTTCTGAGCGCGCCCAGCGGCGCCGAACTTCCCGCGCGTCAATCGGCCATACGCCAAGGCGTGCTCGAGTCGTCCAATGTGAACGCGATCAGCGCTGTTATGTCGCTGATTGGTGTGCAGCGCGAAGCGGAGATGATGCAGCGTGCTTTGTCGCTGTTTCACACCGAGTTCAACAAGATTGCGGCCAACGATCTGCCGCACGTGTAGTCGGTAAGTCGTGCACTTTGATTTCAAGAGGAAGAGCGAATGATACGAGCTTTGTACACAGCCGCCAGCGGAATGCAGGCGCAGCAGTTCAATCTCGACACAATTGCCAATAACCTGTCGAACTCCAGTACGGCCGGCTTCCGGCGCCGTCGGCTCCAATTTCAGGATTTGCTCTACCAGAACATGGTGATGCCGGGCTCGGCGGCAACCCAGCAAACAACGGTCGCGGCGGGACTGCAGATCGGCCTCGGCACACGTTCTGCAGCATCCGAGATTATTCAGTTGCAGGGCGATATGAGCGCGACTGGCAATCCGCTCGATCTCGCGATTGAGGGCCAGGGATTTTTTCAGGTGCAGTTGCCCAGCGGCGATACCGCTTACACCCGCAGCGGGACATTTCACCTCGACGCTCAAGGCAATGTCGTGACTGCGGATGGAAACCCCATGCTCCCGTCGATCACCATTCCTCAGGGGGCAACCTCGATCACGATTGGGTCCGACGGAACCGTTTCCGCAACGCTCGTGGGCCAACAAGCGGCACAGCAGGTCGGAAATATCCAGCTCGCTCTGTTCACCAATCCCGGCGGTCTGAACAGCATCGGCAAAAATCTGTTTCTCTCTACTACTGCTTCCGGCGATCCGGTACTCGGCACGCCAGGAGGAACCGACGGCTTAGGGGACGTTCAGCAAGGCTATCTCGAGGGATCGAACGTCAGCGTCGTCGATGAATTTATCCAGATGATCGTGGCGCAGCGCTCCTACGAAGCCAACTCACGGGTCGTGCAAGCCGCCGACCAGATGTTCCAACAAGTCAATGGGCTGGGAAGGTAGGAGTAGCGATGACGATCGGTCTGTTCCGCAAAAGGTTTCCAATCACACTTCTCGCAATTCTCATCGCCCCCTACTGCTTACTATCCGCGCAGAACGCCCGACCAGCCCTCCATCCCATCACCCGCCACGAAGTCTGGCAGGCGGTTACGATTGAACTCCGCCAGCGCGGCGTTCGCGAGGAACAACTTCTCCGGCTCGAAGAGATCGACGTTCCGGTCGCGGTCCCAGCGGATGCGAAGCGCACATTGCGGGTTTCGATGGTTTGCTGGGATGCCGATCTCGAGCGCGCACAATTTCAACTGGAGTGCCGCGAGCCCGGACAATGCGTGCCCTTCCTCGCTTATGCCCATGCCGGTCGATCGACTACCATGGGATCGGAAAAGATTGCTGGGAGTTCGTGCCGCGCGCCTTCCCCGCCACGAGCCGCAACATCGTCTCTGCACAAAGACGTCATTCGTGTCGGCGATCGAGCGACGGTCATGTTCCGCGGAAGCCAGTTGCAGATGACAGCGCTTGTGACCTGTCTTGAGAGGGGCGCTGAAGGAGCAATCATTCGCGTGCGCAACGGAGACGGCCAGATCTTTCGGGCGCGGGTTTCCGCTCCCGCGCGGCTCGAGGCCCTCACACAGTAATGAGATCAAGGAGTGAGATGAAAACGATTCTGTGTTGCCTGCTGCTCGTGAATACGACCTGGCTGAGTGCATCAAAGCGCGACACGTCGGACAACAATCTCGCCAAGTACTTGGCACGCGTGCAGATGTCGGAAGCTCCTCTGCCCGCGCACACGCTGGGCAGCGCTTGGGTCGATAACGGACGCATGGCCTCGCTCAGCACCGACTACAAGGCCCGTTCGGCCGGGGATCTCATCACAATCCTGGTGGTGCACGACCTGAGTTCATCCAACACCGGAGACGTCAGCACCGACCGCAGTTTCAAAGCCAGCTCCGGAGTCGACTCGCTGCCTGGCCGTTTGAAAACAACGGGAGTGACAAATTTGCTCGGATTGCATTCCGCGGAAACTCTATCGGGCAAGGGACAGGCAACTTCGACGTCCAAGTTGCGCACCAGTCTTGCCGGACGCGTTGTGGCTGTCCTGCCGAGCGGCAATCTGGCCGTTGAAGCCGAGCGTTCCATCGTGATGAACAACGAGCGTCAGACTATTGTCGTGCGTGGTGTCGTGCGCCCTGGAGATATCGCCTCCGACAACACGGTCGTTTCGAACACGCTGGCGAATCTGGAACTGGAAATTAAAGGCAAGGGCGTCGTTTCAGACGGCACTCGTCCACCCCATTCGATTCTGCGCATGATCCTGCGCATTTTGAATTTCTAGAAACGCTATTTCCACGCAAGCATTTTTAGGAGAGATATGAGAGTGAAAGTCGCACTACGATCGCAAGATAATCGCCAACTGGCCGAAGACAGCCGCGAAGCGGCGCAAGAATACAGCTCACGGCGCAAGCCGTGGGAAGGTCTCGCGGACGGGCTAGCTCCGAAGGGTCGAAAGATCGGCTACGACGTGCTTGAGAGTCTGCTTTTTCTCCTTACTATCTTTCTTCCCCTGACGGCATTCGCCGCCGAACCGGTTCAGATCAAGATCCGCGATCTGGCTACAGTCGAAGGAGTTCGCGAAAATCCGCTGATCGGCTATGGCATGATCGTCGGCCTGAACGGCACCGGGGACAAACAACAGACCGTCTTCGCCATTCAGACACTGGCCGGAATCCTGCAGCGCATGGGAGTACAGATTCCGACGAGTGCGGTGCGCGTTAAGAACGTTGCTTCGGTATTCGTCACCGCAAACCTCCCGCCCTTTGCGCGCCCCGGTGCCCAAGTGGACATTACGGTCTCTTCAATCGGCGACGCCAAGAGTCTGGAAGGCGGCATGTTGCTGCTGACGCCACTTTACGGTGCCGATGGTCAGGTCTACGCGGCCGCTCAGGGACCGGTGGCAGTGGGTGGCTACTCTGTCGGCGGGGCGACCAACAGCAAACAAGTCAATCACCCCACCGTGGGACGCATCCCCGCCGGGGGCCGAGTCGAGCGCGCTTTGCCGTTCACGTTCGAGGGGCTTACACCGGTTAATCTGTTGCTGCGAGAGCCGGATTTCTCGACTGCCGGCGAAATTTCGGCCGCCATCAACCTCGCGTTCGGACACAACGTCGCAGTGGCACGCGATGGTGGCCGCGTGGAAGTCAATGCGGGCGACACTGGCATGCCCAACCTCACCGGCATGATGGCGAAGATTGAAAACCTGTCGGTTGCGGTGCACCGCCGCGCCCGGGTAGTCGTTAACGAACGCACTGGCACGGTCGTTCTGGGTCAGGACGTGCGCCTGGGCGCCGTCTCGATTCTGCACGGAGGCTTCTCCGTCCAGATCACTACCGAAGTTCAAGTCTCCCAGCCAGAGGCGCTTTCGCAAGGCAAGACCGCCGTCGTCGGTCAGCAAGATGTGCAGGCCAAAGAAATTCCCGCGCGCCGCGTGGAAATTACCGAAGGCGCAAAGGTGGAGCAATTGGTCAATGGACTACAAAGCATGGGCGCGACCGCCCGCGATGTAATTTCCATACTTCAAGCAATCAAATCCGCCGGCGCGCTCGACGCCGATCTGGAAGTGATCTGATGAATTTGTCCATCGCGCCTCAAATCGCCCGAATTCCATCCGCGCAGCCTCTCGGCAAAGTCAAAGCCGAAAAAGCCGCGCAGGATTTCGAAGCCGTCCTGCTGGGTTCGCTGCTGGAATCTCTACAGAAGAGTTTTGCCGGCGCTTCTCAAGATATGCCCGTAGGCAGCGATAACTTTGCGGCAATGGGCACGCAGGCCCTGGCGGCAGCAATGTCCGCTCACGGCGGCATCGGAATTGCGCGAATGATTTTGCACCAATGGCAGCAATCGAAAGTACCCGAGTTGAGCGGCACTGAGGTTCCGCCCAAAATCTAAAGGTATTCACAGCTTTGCCGATCTTTCCTTGCAGCCTTGGGTGTGCGCAGACCGCTGCCGCATTAAGGTTTGCTAACGATTCTGCCGATAAAGCAAGGCAGAAGGGATCGGTGAAGAACATGAGAGTTGATTTAAAAACTTACGGAACGGAGTCGCCGGATACCGGCAAAACGGATCGTGCGCGCGCAGCGCCTGCTCCAAATGAGCAGGGAAGCGAGACCGTAGCACACGACCAGACACGGTTTTCGTTCGACCAGACACGCCTGCGAGCGCTTGCGAGTGAAGCGTTGGCACAGCCAGAAGTTCGACAGCAAAGGGTGGATTTGCTCCGGCAATCGCTTGGCAAGGGGGAGTACGCCGTCAGTGACCATCAGATTGCAAGCGCCATCATCGCCGACTTAACGAGCGGCAGCGCTGGGCAGCTGACGGGGTAAGTATGTGGACCCCTTGACCAATAGGCTCGATCCGGCCATGCGTATTGTCGAAAAGCGCGGTGGTGATTACGAACCTCCTCCCCGCCGCCGGCGACCGGCTCCGCCTGAGAAGGCGTCTGTCGAAGAAGAAGCGATCGCTGAATCGACGGCGCACAAGATTGACGACTTGGCCTGATATGGACGCAGTTCCGACTCAACCCGGCGACCTGATCGCGACTCGGATCTTGCTCTTGCGCGATCTTGTGCAAAGTTTGGAAGTCAGCCAGTTTGCACTTGCGCGCAACGATGCCGAAATGATCGCTCGCGGCGCCGCTCGACAAGCGGAGCTGTGCCGTCAGTGGAGTCTGCTCGAAGACCAGTTGCGGCAGACGTCCAAACGGCGACCTTCGATCTCGCCTGCGCTATCGGCCTCCCCTGAAACACCCACTACGCCCTCGCCCTCGACGCAACTGCAGCAAGAGTTTGATGCGCTCACTATCCGCATTCGCCATCTGACGCGCGTGCACTGCTCTCTCCTTCGGCATTTGCAGCGGAGCCTTGCAATTCTGGTGCACGTGGCGGATAGTTGCGCGCCCACTTACACCGCCGACCTGACCACGTTGCGCGCCGAGACTCGCCCGCAGGCAGGAGGCTAGCTATGTCCGGATTGTACGGATCGCTTTCCGTCGCTTTGAGTGCGCTGCTGGTCAGCCAGCAAGCCTTAGAAACCTCCGCCAACAATGTGGCTAATGCCAATACTCCGGGATATTCCCGGCAGCGCACAGTGCTGACACCCGGCGACCCCGTGGTTCTCGGAGGATTGAGCATTGGCACCGGTGTGCTGATTCAGAAACTCGAGAGTCTGCGCGATCCGATTCTCGAACTGCGCCTGAACCAGGAAACGCAGAACCAGGGCCAGTTGGACGCCACGCTGGGAGCGCTCCAGCAAGTTCAGGTGGGATTTACCGGCACCGACTCCGGCATCGGTGACTCGATTACCAAATTTTTCGACAGCCTCCAGCAGCTTTCCATCGACCCAACAAACCTCTCGCTCCGCCAGGCGGTACTGACCGCAGCAGGCAATCTGGCCACCAACTTCAACACTGCATCGCATAGTCTGCAAGCACAGAGCACCAATCTGGACTTGAACGTGGTCCAAACCGTGGCCCAGATCAACAGTCTCACCACGCAGATCGCTGCCCTGAATAAGCAGATTGCAAATCTCGAAAACGTGCACGAGAACGCCAGCACATTTGTGGACCAGCGTCAGGAAGCGATCCGCCAGCTTTCAAGTCTGATCGACGTGTCGGTCATCCAGAGCGACAGCGGAATTACACTCACAACTTCCAACGGCACGGCCCTTGTGGCTCAGGACCGAAGCTTCCAACTGACGACCCAAGTCACGGCCGGCGGCATCCACAAAGTTCTTGCGGGGACCGTCGACATCACCGCACTGGTAACATCCGGGAAACTTGGCGGCCTGTTGGACGTGCGCGACAAACGTATTCCCACGTTCCAAACCAATCTCGACCAGCTGGCTGCCGGCTTGGCCACTGCCCTGAACACTGCCAACCGTGCCGGTTTCGATCTCAACGGAGCTGTGGGCATCGATCTTTTCGTTCCTCCGCCGGTTGGTGGCGTGGGCGCCGCCGCTTCCCTCAGCGTTGCTATCGCCGATCCCGCATTGGTGGCCGCGAGTTCCGATGGCACGCCCGGCAGCAATGGAAACCTCGCTGTTCTCTCCGCGGTCCGCGATCAGGCCGTCGCAGGCGGGAAGAAGCCGCTGGATTTCTACTCCGCCGTGCTCTTCCAGGTTGGCAGCGACACTGCTAATGCGCTCGCCGACAGCAACGCTTCCCAACTCATCCTTCGACAGCTTCAAGACCAACGTGCTTCCGTTTCCGGGGTTTCACTCGATGAAGAGGCCTCCAACATCATCCGCTATCAATCCGCTTATCAGGCCGCGGCCCGGGTGGTCACGACCGTCAGCACCATGCTCGATCTCGCGGTGAATCTCGGAAAGGACTAACCATTTATGCGCGTCAATCCTAATCTCACGCCCGACTTGCTGGCTGCTCTCACTCAAACCCGGCAAGTTACACAAGATGCTCTGCTCCAGTTAGCCAACGGCCGCAGGGTGAATCAGCCTTCCGACGATCCCGCAGCTTCTGCAATTCTGGTCCAGAACCACGACCAAATCGTCTTCACGTCGCGTTACCTGCAAAGTCTTGGTTCGATCCAGAGCCAGTTTCAGACAGCCGATTCCGCGCTTAGTTCCGTGATCGTGTCACTGCAACGCGCGATCACACTCGGAGTGGAAGGCGCGAACGGTCCTCTCTCGGACGCGAACCGCGCGGCCATTGCCACTGAACTCCAGGGCATCCAGGATCAAATCGTCTCGCTCGGAAATACCACCTTCCAGGGGACTCCCCTGTTTGCCGGGACCAAGACCAGTTCGCCCCCCTTCGTAAAAGACACCGCTTCTCCTTCCGGCGTCCGCTATGATGGCAACAACGTCGTCAACAGCCTCCAGATCGGCGACGGCTACCAGGTCGCCGCCAACAAACCCGGCACGCAACTCTTCGTTACCGCCGGACACGACGTGTTTCAGGCGATAAGCGGCCTGATAACAGCGATGCAGACGAACAGCGGATTCGACACGGCCCTCAGCGCGGTGCGCGATTCCTTCGACTACATTTCCAGCCAACGCGTTTTCTACGGCAACGTCCTCAACCAGGCGCAGGCACAAACCACCAACCTGGGCAACACGAAGGTGCAACTCAGTCAGCAGGAAAACACCCTCGCTTCCGCCGATATCGAGGCAGCAGCCAGCCGGTTGGTGAACTCCCAGGCCGCGACCAACGCCACTCTTGCTGCCATCGGCAAGATCTCGCAGTTGAATCTGTTCGATTTTCTTAAGTGACGATGCAGGCCTCGAAGCGTGGCGTGGAACTGTCAGACTCCGTATGCCGTTCTTATGAGGCATGGCCCAAGTAACTTGTGCATGAATGAACGTTGGTAATTTGAACGTACGCACGAGTGGTAGTCCAATCAATCTGCCCACCACTTCTCTATCGGCGGTTTCCCTGCGGTCATGGGGAAGACGCCTCTGGCGGCAAACCAGTTGCCAGCCAGCAATACGAGGTTCCATGGCTCGGATTCGAAAGAAAGTTCTCTGTATCGACGACCATTGGAACGGACTCATCAGCCGCAAGATGTTCCTCGAGAGCCACGGCTATCAAGTGCTGGAGGCCACGGGCGTAGATGAGGGCCTGCAACTATTTCGCGCGCACTCGGTCGATGCGGTCGTTCTCGCCTACCAGATGCCGGGAATGAATGGCGACGTTCTTGCCGCGAAAATGAAACGCATGAAGTCGCATGTCCCGATCCTGTTGTTGTCTGCCTATGGTCCCCTGCCTGAGGCGAAGCTGCAATCGGTGGATACGTTTCTGACGAAATCACAGGAATCAAAGATCCTGTTACCCGCCCTCCAGGACCTCTTGACGGCTCGGCCCAAGCCATTCTTCAATCGCTGGTTCGACAACTGGAAAGGCCGCAACCACACAGCAAGGCATTGAATTCCTGGTATCTATCCCAGGTGCTTTAACGAGAAAGCTCTTACAGTATTTCCTGTATAGAATGGTTTTACCAAAGTATACAAACCGTACTGGATTCCCTGTATTGAGTCGACTCAGGTTCTGTTGTCAAATGCCACCTTAAGAACGGATCTGCAATTCACCTTTTAAGGATTGGCGCCCATGGAAGCTAGAAGAGCCCTACCTCTCAGAACTGAACTACTCAACGTTCTCGACCAGCAAATTGAAATGATGAGCCGGAAAACGTTCTCCTCGTTCACGAACGAAGAGATGAGCACATTTCAAAATAGAGAACAAAGGATTCGCGAACTGCAGCAGGCACTCGCTACCGCGGCTACCGAGCGGGTCGCTAACAGCGGCGTATTCGCCGGTCTCTACACTTAATTTGTTAAACACCGCATTTTCAGGCGGTGTCATGAAAAAAATGCGCAACTGCAGACGCCGGTCCCTTCTTCTTTCCTGACACACTCAACCAGCTACGACCCGGAAGCTTTCGCGATAAACAAAAAGGTAGCGACGCATTTCTGCGCCGCTACCCCAGGAGCTAGTTCAGTCCCGTGAGTTCTACGGAGAAACGTTCAGTACCACGGGGATGGTCATCGACTCGCCCGGGTTGGCGAATTGAAAGACATTGATCTCCCCAACGTAGGTCCCCGGCGTCAGCGCACTGGCATTCGCGCTAACAGTGATGTTCGTGGGCGTGTTACAGCAACCGTTGCCCGACGGTGTGATACTTAGCCAGTTTCCTCCCTTGCCCGACGCCGCGATCGGAGTAAAGCGAATCACTGTGCCAGTGCTCGCGATCGATATCACCTGCGGCGCGGGGTTCGTTCCCTGAGTGGTGTTGAAGGTGACGGTCGGCAGTTGAACGAAGACCGGATCGCCAACCGTAACGCTGACCGGGATGGTCACGTTACCGGTTTTGGTCTTCAGCAATTGCTGACCGATGAAGGTACCCGCCTGCAATCCGTGGCCGGGCAGCTTGCTGGTGGTGACGGACACGGTGTATGCGCCGGCATCGACTCCTTTGACCGGAAGCACCTTGATCCACTTGCCAGGATCGGCCGTGTTGGGCGCAACCGACCAGTTGAGCGGCGTCCCAGTTCCGCCGTTGCCGATCTGTATGGTTTGGGATGGTGGATTCGCGCTGCTCGGCTTGAACGAGAAGCTGGTTTGGCCGGGCAGGTTGTCGAAGAATGCTTTGGCCGAGGCAACGACGGCCAGATTGACCGGAATGGTCATCGATCGGCCCGGATTGGCGAACTCGATGATGCTGATTTCGCCAGTGTAGTTTCCGACCGCCAGCGAGCTGGCATTGATGCTGACCCTCACTGGTATCGGAGTGAAACAGCAGCCGTTGCCGGCGGGAGAGATGCCCAGCCAGTTCCCGCCCTTGCCCGTCGCCGCGCTCGCGTTAAAGCGAATGTTGGCGTTATCGGACGCCGGGATGGTCAGCACCTGGGGCAGAGGGTTCGGTCCGCCAACCTTCATCACGAAGCTGATCGGATTTACTTGACTGAAGACAGATGTCCCTACCGTTACCGTGACGGGGACAGTGGCAATACTCCCCGGTGCTTGTAGCAGCAATTGACCGTTGTAGGTGCCTGCGATGGCGCCCCCTCCGGGCAAATTGAGGATGTTGACCGACACCGTGAGGCTCTTTGGAGCCGTCAACGGAGTGGTAGTCGGAGTAAATGTCAGCCAGAGTCCGCCATCTTCGGTGATCGCAGTCGTGGTGAATTTCAGCGCCCCACTGCCACCGTTTCCTACCAGCAGCGTCTGCGGAGTTGCCTTCTTGCCCGGTTGGACCGAGAAGCTCAAACCACCGGGAAGATTGCCGAAGAATGCGCCCGAAGCAGACACAAACAGAGTCACGGGAATGGTCATCGTCCGTAGTTGTGGATT
>Ga0209488_10002585_pt1 | contig 14784 bp, 11 predicted proteins | sample Rivendell_Oct201_8_FD_188349 | JGI IMG/M metagenome (GOLD analysis project Ga0209488, IMG submission 188349) | Vadose zone soil microbial communities from the Eel River Critical Zone Observatory, Northern California, USA -... | ecosystem: Environmental > Terrestrial > Soil > Vadose zone >... | reverse complement strand
TGGCCCGACCGGAGAAACGCGTCGAGGCGGGGCCCGCCAGCGGCCGGCTCCTCGCGTATCTGGTCGAGGGCGCCCAGGAGCGGGGCCTGCCGGAGAGCTGGGTGGCGCATCTGCGCCAGCAGGCGGCGGAGACGCCGCAGCCGCCGGCTGGGCGGGTCGGGCTCAAGGTCGAGCAGAAACAGAAGCCCTGAGCCACCTACCGTGGCCGGGGCTAGGCGTACCCCCAGCGGCGCCGCAGGGTCCACTCCGCGCCCACAACCAGACAGAGCAGCACCAGCACCTTCCAGTTGTCCCACAGAGGCTTGCTGGTGCGCTGTCCCACCTCGACGCGCTCGGGATCGCGCCAGGGCAGCGTCGCCAGGGAGTCGGATGCCTCGATCACACGGCCCTTGGTGGCTGCGGCGACGGCCTGGAGCACGTCCGGGCGCGGCGCTGCCTCGATCAGCTCGCGGGAAGCCGGCGCGACGACGAACGCGTCCTCCGCCTCGCCGATGGTGGCGCCGTCCGCGCGCTTCGCAGTGACGGTTGCCTTGTACGCCCCGGCCGGCAACGGGGGCAGGACGATGCGGGCGTTCCCGTCCGGTCCGGCCATCGCGGCGCCGGTGGGACGGGGAACCGGGTCGGTTGCAGACGAGGTCACGACCACGATCTGCGCTCCACCCGCCGCCCCGTAGTCGCTGCCGCGGACCTGGACATCCAAGGCCGGAGGGTCGCCGCCAGGTTCGAACGACGGACGCTCGGCGGTGACGCGCATCGGGGTCAGCGCCGGATCGCGCACCAGCCAGCGGATGGCGGAGTGCCAGAAGGTCTCGTACGCGCGCGGGCCCTGCTGGGCTCCCGCGGCCACGAAGCTCCAGAACCAGGAGGAATCGGAGAGCAGCGCGAGGACGCGCCCCCGGCCGGCCTCGCCGACCACCAGCACCGGTCGCCCTTCCGGGGATTGGAGCAGCGTCTGCGCGCCGCCCTTGAGCGGCCCGGTGGTGTTCAGGCCGGGCAGCCTGGGCAGCGCCGTCCAGAGGGTCTCGTTCTGGGCGGCACTGCTGGCGAGCTCGGTGACGGGGTGGCGGCGACCGGGGTCGGTGAGCCGCACTTGCGCGGGCGTCTCGTCCACCGCCGTCGGCCCGGAAGGAAGCAGCGTGACGGGCAACACGTCCTCGATCGGCGTGCCCGCATAGTCCCCGGCGGAGAAGCTCTGGTCGCCACCGATCATCGCGAACGCGCCGCCTTCACGAACGTACGAGGCGATGCCGTCGAGGTACTGCGACATCCGGTAGGGGCGGTGGTTGAAGTTCTGGAAGATCACCAGATCGAAGGTCTTCAGCTGCTCCTGGAAGATCTCCTGGGTGGGAAACGGGATCAGCGAGAGCTCGTCCTGCGAGCTGTGGGGATCGTCGCCCGGCGTTCGGAGGATGAAGAAGCTGATCAAGTCGACGTTGGGATCCTTCTTCAGGAGCTGCCTGAGGAAGCGGACGTCCCAGGACGGGCGCCCCACGACCAGAAGGACGCGGACGCGGTCCCGGATCACCTTGAGGACGAACGACCGCGAGTTGTTCTGGGCGATCGCCTCGCCTTCGTAGACCGGCACGCTGACGGTGAACGCGAACTTCCCGGTACGGTCGGGGATGAAGGAAAGCTTCACCTCGTAGCGCGACCGGCTTCCGTCGATGTGGAGGGTCTTCTGCGCCACTACCTGGCCTTCGCGCCGCAACACCACCGGGACGTCGGTCGAGCCGAACCCGCGCACGGCGACCACCACTTCGACGGTGACCTGGTTGCGCACGAAGGCGAAGTCGTCCACCGCGACTTTCTCCACCGCCAGGTCCTTCAGCGCCTGCGCTCCCACCGGCAGGGCGAACACCGGCGCGTTGAACCGCCGCAGCTCCGCAGCCGCCCCCGGCGAGACTCCCTGCGAGAGCTCGGCGTTGTCGGCGCCGTCGCTGGCGACGAACAATCCGGCCAGCGGCCGGCCGCCGCTGCCTCCCGAGGCGGCGGCGCCGAGGGCGGCGAGGATGTCCGTGGAAGCGCCCAGCGGGTCGGCGGGAAGCTTGCCCGGATCGGCGGGCTGCAGCTCCTTGTCGAAGCCGTACACATCCACCTGGAAACGGGAGGCGAGCTGCGCGAGATCGCTCTGGTGCTGCGCGGCCCAGCGGCGCAGCTCCTCCGCGCGCGAGGGTCCGGAGGGACCGGCGGGGAACTTCATCGATCGGCTGGTGTCGAAGAGCAGCGCGACGCGGGCGCGCACCCGGCTCTCCGCGCGCAGCTCGATGCCCGGCTCGAGGAGCAGCACCAGCACCAGGAGTGCCGCGGCCAGACGGAATCCGAGCAGCGCCACCCGGCGCGCGCCAGCGGGGTCGAACCGGAATCCGCGGAAGGAGAGCCACACCGCGGTAGCCAGCGCAGTCACGGCCAGCGCGAGCACCCAGGGCGGAAGCGTCGAGAGGGAGGTGATGCGCCACGCGTTGTACGCGCTCTCCGGAATCTTCAGATCCTCCGCCGCTTCATGATGAAGGGGATGTGCACCTGGTCCTCCTTGTAGTCGAGGCACAAGGCATACATGGCTACGTTGACCCCCAGCCGGATGGACTTCTCGCGCTGCAGCTCTCCTCCCGGCGTCACCTCGAACTCCCAGGTGCCGAGCGAGTCTCGGGACAGCGCGCCGACCAGGTCGTTCCCGGAGTACAGGACCGCCAGGCGTCCGCCCAGCTCGAGCGCTTCCAGATCCGGGCTGGAGGCGACCCGCCCCGACGGCCCGTCGAGCAGGTAGAACGACTTGTAGAGCACGTGGTCGCGGGGAACGCGCCCGAGCTGTGCGCCCGGAACGATCCGGGAGACGATCTGGCGCGCCGACTGCTCGAATCCGCCGCCTCGGGTCGCGCTGGCGTCATCGAGCAGCAAGAAGCCCCCGTAGCTGAGATACCTGCGCAGCTCGGCCACCTCGTTGTCGGCCGGCGGCGGGACCGCCTGGTCCGAGGAAAGGACCGCGAACGGATAGCGGAACAGCTCCGGATCCGCGAGCGCGATCGATTTGACCGCCGGAGACGTCTCGATGCTGGTCCGCTTGGAGATCTCCCACGCCAGGCGGGCGAGCCCGTCGGGCCGCGGATCCCACCGGCCGCGGTGGCGGACCTGCGCAAACGAGAGGCGTGCGGCATCGCCGAAGGCCAGCGCGCGTCGTGCGGCAAGGGCGAGCCCAACTCCAAACAATGTCCGGCGCGAGAGCATCGGGCGTGGGTCAGGGTAACCGCATTTACGCGGGATCACTGCAAGAACCCGCGAATGGTCCAGGCATTCCCACCTTGCGACCGGAGGCACGCTCGGGTAGCTTCGCTGGCACATGGCCCAGAACACCCAGTCGAGCACCGCGGCCCGCAACACCGTCCCAGGGACCGCGAACGACGAACCCGTCACTCCGGAGCTGTTCACCAAGCCGGCGAGGCGAGAGTACATCCCCGACGCGAAGCGCGTCGGCGACGGAGCGCAGGCCACCGAGCTGGCCAAGGCGCGAGAGCTGTTCGCCGCGGGCGACTACCACGGGGTTCGGGCCGAGGCGAAGCGGGTGCTCAAGAGCAAGGAGGCGGGCGCCCAGGCGAAGATGGAAGCGGCCGATCTGCTCGACACCACCGACATCGACCATGGGCCCGTCGCCGCGGCGGTCGCGTTCGTGATCCTGCTCGGGCTGATGCTGATGTATTTCGCCACGGCCGGGAAGTAGCCACGCACCGGCTGCACGAGACGCTGCAGTACGCTCTCGACGATGCTTTGCGCGCGCCCGCCTGGGTCGGCTGGGTGCTCCTGGCGCTCGCCGCCGCGGCCACGGCGCTCGGCCCGCGCGGCCACCGGCCGGTGAACGCGGCGATGCTGGGCGCGGGAGCTTTCGCCGCTACCTTCTTCGGGCTGCGCGGCGTTGGGCATCCCTGGCTGGCAGGCAGCCTGGCGGTGATCGCGGCCGTGCTCGGCACGCTGTTCGGAGCAATCGCCGAGGCGTGGGGCACGGCAGCGCTGGTGGCCGCGCTCTTCGGAACCGCGTCTGGCGCCGCCGTCGCGGCCTTCAAGCACGCCTGGGTTCCGGTGGCCGCGGTGGCCGGGAGCATCGGCCTGTTCGTCGGGATCACCCGGCAGCGCAAGCTGGAGGTCATGCTGCCGCCGGTGTTTGCGGCGGCGTTCGCCGCCCTGGGAGCGGCGATCGGATGGGGCCCGCACTGGCGGGGAGCCGCGCTCTACCAGCTCAATGACGTCGCCTGGGTGCTTGGGCTCATGGCAGTGCTCGTGGTCCCGCTCGAGGCGCTCGCGGTGTATCGGGAGCGGCTGGCAAAGGCGCGCCTGGCCGGGCGAACGCGGGAGATGGACGACGACGAGCTGAAGCAGAAGATCGCGGCGCGCCAAGAGGAGTACGAGCGCGCTGCCCAGGAGGCGCAGGAGAAGTCAGCCGCCGCGCTGGACGAGCCGGATCAGGGAAGCTGAGGTCCTCCGCGGCTCGGCTCAGAGCGCCGTGATCCGGAGGTTGTCGAACCAGGTGTCGTTCGCCCAACTGGAGAAACCGAACCGGTCGTTTCCCTCGCCGGAGAGCGGCGCAGGATCGGTCATCTCGAGCGCGAGCTGGCCGTCGATCTCCCAGCGGATCCGGCTCCCCTGCTTGGTCACCGCCATGTGGTAGGTGCGGCCGCGCTCGACTTTCAGATCGCTCCGCTTCACCACGAAGGGCGTGTCGCGCTGCCAGTACCCGCCCTTCTCCATCCGTTCCAGATCCCGCCGCGCGCTCCAGCGGGCGAAGGGAGCCCCGACGATCTCCAACAGATCCATCTGGCGCGGCAACGGGCGCGCGGCCGCCGCGAGCTGCGCGCGCACTTCCTCCTGCGTCAGCGCATGCTCCTCGAGCTTGCAGATGCGCGACTCGCGATTGCGCCAGGCGCCGAAGAGGAACAGGTAGCCGGTGGAATGATTGCGCCCGTCCCCGTACATCTCCCACTTCACGTCGCCGTCCGGCCCCTCGCTGCGGACCTCGAACTCCAACCGCACGTCGGGGGGGAGCCGCGCCTTGAGCCAGAGCGGGTTGTTGCCGACGCCCGGCGAATACAGCTGGCCGTCCACGATCCGCCAGAGGCCGCCGTTCGACCACCAGGCATCGCCGAGCGTGACGCGATCGAACTTGTCTTCGTACGGAACGGCGGCAGCGATGGGAGCCGCGCCCCGCAGGAGTACATGCAGGAAGGGCACCTGTACGGCGAGGATCGCCAGCCCGACGGGCACCGCGATGCGGGGGGCGAGCCAGGGATGCCGGCGGGCAGCCTTCGCGGCAGCGGCGCCGGCGTCCAGAACTGCCTTCACCTGGGAGGCCGGCTTCGTGGCCGCGGCGCGCTCCGCGCTCACGGCTCCTCCGGCGGGTTCACGGAGAGCTGCCCGAAGTCCGGCAGCTCGCGCCGCAGGAAATCCCGCAGCCGGTCCGTCAAGCGCGCCTCGAGCTGCCGGGCCCGCTCGCGGGTGACGCCCCAGAGATCGCCGATCTGCTGCAGCGTCATGGGATCCCGGTCGTCGCGCGGCGCGATCCGGTTCTCGAACAGGTACTTGTCCTTCTCGGCGGTGAGCGTCTTGCCGAACTCCTCCAGCTTCTCCTTGAAGATGCGCCGCAGCTCCTTGTCCGCGAGCTGCTCGTCGACCGGCGCGCCGGATTGGACGAGCCGGTCGCCATGCGTCTGCCGCGTCTCGTCCTCTGCCCCGAGCACCGGCGCATCGATGGAGAACTCGTCGTTGGAGAGCCGCTGATCCATCTCCCGCACGTCCTGCTCGGTGACGTCGAGCCGCTCGGCGAGCAGCTTGGGAGCGGCCTCGAAACCCTGCGAGAGCATCCGCTCCTGCTCCTTGCGCAGGTTGAAGAACAGCTTGCGCTGCGCCTGGGTGGTCCCGAGCTTCACCATGCGCCAGTTGTCCATCAGGTACCGGAGGATGTACGCGCGGATCCACCAGGCCGCGTAGGAGGACAGCTTCACGCCGCGAAACGGATCGTACTTCTGCACGGCGTGCATGAGGCCGACGTTTCCTTCCTGGATCAGATCGAGCAGGTTGAACGCCGCGCGCCGGTACTCGTGCGCGATCTTCACCACCAATCGGAGATTCGCCGTGACCAGGCGGTAGGCGAGATCGGGATCGCGCGTCTGCTGGAACTTCACCGCCAGCTCGTGCTCTTCCTCCCGCGACAGGAGCGGATGCCGGGAGACCTCGGCCATGTAGCGCTGCAGCGCATCCGCACGCGCGAGATCGCGCTCGACCGGTACCGGCAAGGTCGTTTCGGACGCGGGACCTTCGTCGCCGGCATCGAGGGCGACCGCCTCCGGCTGCAGGACCTCAGGCTCGAGCGGCTCCTCCTGCTGCCGCTCCTCTTCCTCTTGCCCGGGCCGGGCAGGCTCGCGCACCTTCGCCGTCGCCCGCGCCCTTCGTGGGGCGCGGGCCTTCGCCGCTTTTCCTGGCTTCCGTGCTTTGCCCTTCTGACTCATCTGTATTCCCGGAAGGTGCGGTGCTATACAGGCTAACTTTTTCGCGTTCAAGCAAACATGAGCGATTACGTTGCCACCACCAGTTTCGCGGACCTTCCCATCTCCGACGAGCTGCGCAAGGGGATTTCAGAGCGAGGATACACGTCGCCTACCCCCGTGCAGGCGGCGGTCTTCGCCCCCATCCTCTCAGGCCGCGACATGATCGTCCGCAGCAAGACGGGCACCGGAAAGACGGCTGCGTTCGGCATCCCGCTGCTCGAGCGCATCGCCGCCGGGACGCGGAAGGCCTCGGCCCTGGTGCTCTGCAACACCCGCGAGCTCGCGCTGCAGGTGGCCCAGGAGATCGAAGCGCTCGGCAAGCACAAGGACCTGCGCGTCGTCGCCATCTACGGCGGCGCCGGGATGGGCGCGCAGACCGAGGCGCTGACCGAAGGAGCGGAGATCATCGTCGGCACACCCGGGCGCGTCTACGATCACATCCGCCGCGGCAACCTCAAGCTGGATTCCACGCGCATCGCCGTGCTCGACGAGGCGGACGAGATGCTCTCCGCCGGCTTTTACGAGGAAGTGACGCGCATCCTCGACCATCTGCCCGGCGATCGCCAGACGCTGCTCTTCTCTGCCACCGTGCCGCCGGACATCGAGCAGCTGGCGCAGAAGTACCTGCGCAACCCGGAGACCATCCTGCTCTCGGGCGACGTCTTCACGGTGGAGCACATCCACAACGTGCTCTACCACCTCGTCGATCAGTATCCGAAGCCGCGGAACCTGCTCTACCTGATCGAGCGGGAGGACCCGGAGAGCGCCATCATCTTCTGCAACCTCCGCACCGACACCGAGCTGGTGGCGAACGTCCTCAACCGAAACGGGCTCGATGCGGAGATGCTCAACGGCGATCTACCCCAGAAGGAGCGCGAGCGGGTCATGGCAAAGGTGAAGCGTGGCGAAGTGCGCTTCATGGTCGCCACCGACATCGCGGCGCGCGGAATCGACATCAGCGACCTCTCGCACGTGCTCAACTACTCGCTGCCGGAGGATCCCGCGGTGTACCTCCACCGCGTCGGCCGCACCGGGCGGATCGGCAAGAAGGGAACGGCCATCAGCCTGGTCTCCGGCGCGGAGCTGAACACGCTCTCGGCGCTGGAGAAGAAGTACGGGATCCAGTTCGAGGTGCGGAAGCTGCCTACCCCGGACGAGGCCCGCGTGCTCTGGACGGAGAAGCACATCCGCGAGCTGCGGGACGTGATGCAGAGCGGCGTGGCCTTCGAGGCTTTCCTTCCGCTGGCCCAGGACCTGATGGCGCGCGACGACGGCCGTGTGCTGCTGGCGTATGCGCTCCGGTACTTCTTTACGCACCACCGGATGGAGAAGGCGCAGATCCGGGCTGCCGGCGAGAAGCTCCTCGAGAGCCACCAGGTGGAGAAAGTGCAGAAGGAGCAGAAGGAAGCGCGCCGCAAGCGCGACCGGGACCACCGCAAGCCCAGGCTCGAGGCGGCTCCGCCACCGGCACGGGCGGCGGAAGCGCCCAGCGACCGGGTGAAGCTCTACGTGGAGCAGGGCGCTGACCAGGGCTGGACCGCGGAGACCCTGATGTCCGCCCTCTCCGAGCTGGCGGGGCGGCCTCGCGAGACGGTGCTCGCGGCAGACGTGAAGCAGCGGTACGCCTACGTGCTCGTGCGCCCGGATGCGAGCGACGCCTACGTCGCGGCGAGCGGCAGGCTCCTGCGGGGCAAGGCGGTGCGCATCGAGGTGGCGCGCCCGAAGCGCAGCAGGTGACGCGGGACGCGAAGTTGCTGGCACTGCTCTCGTTGACCGCCCTCTGCGCGGCCTGGCTGTGCGGCGTGCGCTTCGCGGACCAGGATCTGGCCACGGCCTGGCACCTGCTCGATCCGCAGCTGCTGCGCGCCGACCTGCTGCGCAGCCTCTTCTATCTGCATGCGCAACCGCCGCTCCTGAACCTCATCGTCGGGGTCGTGCTCAAGGTGTTCGGAGCGCATGCGCCGCTCGCGCTCACGGTGTTGTGGGCCACGTGCGCGATCGCCACCTCCCTGGCGACGCAGGGGCTCGCAACGGAGCTGGGCGCGCCGCGCTGGGCTGCTTTCGCCGCGGGCGCGTTCGTAGCGGTCGCTCCCGCCACGCTGCTGTACGTCCACCACGTCGGTCCGGAGATCGCCACGGCCGCTGCCCTGACGGGGTCCGCGCTGTTCCTGGCCCGCGGCGCCCGGTGGAAGGCGTTCTCGCTGCTCGGAGTTGCCTGCGGCCTGCGTTCGCTACTCGCGCCGCCGCTGGTGCTGGTCGCGCTGCTGGCCGCGGGCAAGCGCGCCCGGTTGCCCGCGCTGGTGGTGTTCGCGGTGCTGGCGCTGCTGGCGGTGAAGAACGGCCTTGTCGCCGGAACGTTTTCCACCAGCTCCTGGCTGGGCATGAACTTCGCGCGGGTCACCGTGGCCCGGCTGGCGCCAGCGCAGCGGGCCAGGCTCTCACCGGCGGCGCAGCCTCCGCCATTCGGCGCGGTCGGGGAGTACGCCGCCCTCATTCCGGTCGCGCCGACCGGCGTGCCCGTTCTCGACGAGCCGCGCAAGGGGAGCGGCGCCAACAACTACAACCACCTGGTCTACGCGCGCGCCGGCCGGATGCTGTTGCGCGACGATCTGCAAGCAATCGCCCTCGCACCCACAGCGGTGCTCTCGGGATGGGGGGTGGCGTGGCTGCAGTTCTTTCGTCCCTCGGATGAGTGGCCCTTCCTGGCGGAAAATCGCCAGCACATCGAGCGTTGGGCGCAATTGTGGGACCGCGCCGTGGACCTCGAGGTGCCCTTGCCGGTCCTGGTCCTCGGCCAGACCGAGATCTACCTCACGCTGCTCGCCGGCTTCACTGCCGTCTTCGCAGCCGCGGCACTGAGCGCACGCAACGGGCCGGCGTTGTGGTACTCGCTCCTGCTCATCGGCTGGGTTGCCATCGTGGGAAACACCTTCGACGTCGGGGAAAACTACCGGTTCCGGTTCGTGGTGGAGCCGGTGTGGATCGCGCTTGCGGCGTCCCTGGCGAGGCGCGCATGACCGCCGCTCTTCGCGTCGAGAAACTGCTCAAGAAGTACGGCGACGTGCTGGCCGTAGATGGCCTCGATCTCGAAGTTCGCGAGGGCGAGTGCTTCGGCCTGCTCGGACCCAACGGCGCCGGCAAGACCACCACCGTGGAAATCCTCGAGGGCCTGAACGAACCCACGGGCGGCACCGTCGAGGTGCTCGGAATGCAGTGGGCAAGCCACGAGCGTGCGCTGCGCCAGCGGCTCGGCGTCTCCCTTCAGGAGACGCACCTGCCCGACCGGCTGACGGTGGAGGAGAACCTCCGCATGTTCCGGTCATTCTACCAGCGCGGCCGGCCGGTCGAGGAGGTGCTCGACCTGGTGGCGCTGCGGGAGAAGCGTACCTCCTGGACGGAGCGCCTCTCCGGCGGGCAGAAGCAGCGCCTGGCCGTTGCCTGCGCGCTGGTGAGCGATCCGGATCTGCTCTTCCTCGACGAGCCCACCACCGGGCTCGATCCGCAGTCCCGCCGGCAGCTCTGGGACGTGGTGCTCGAATTCAAGGCCCGCGGCAAGACGGTGCTGCTGACGACGCACTACATGGACGAGGCCGAGCGCCTCTGCGACCGCGTCGCCATCATCGACAAGGGCAAGGTGATCGCGCTGGGAACGCCCCAGGAGCTGATCGCTTCGCTCGGAGGACAGCAGGTCGTCGAGCTCGCCACCGAACGGCCACTCGCAGTGGAGGATCTGGGCGGACTTCCCTCGGTTCGCGGCGCACGGAAAAGCGCCGACGGGATCGCGCTCACGGTCGAGCAGCTCCATGTCGCCTTGCCAGCGATCCTTGCGCACGCCGAGCCCTCCGGGCTCACGCGCCTGTCCACGCACCACGCGACCCTGGAAGACGTCTTCGTCCACCTCACCGGAAGGCATCTTCGCGAGTGAACGCCCCTCCTCCAACGACGAAGTCCGCCCGAATCAGCTCCCCGCTCTGGGAGCTGACGCTAGCCCGCCTGCGCATTTTCTTCCGGGAGCCGGGCGCCGTGTTCTGGACGTTCGGGTTCCCTCTCTTGCTCTCCATCGCCTTGGGCATCGCGTTCCGGAACCGCCCGGCGGAGCCGTCCATCGTCGCGGTCGTGTCGCCGGAGCTGGAGCGCGCGTTGGCCGCCGATGCCCAGCTGCGCCCGCGCCTTCTGGACGGGCCGGCCGCGCAGGAGGCCCTCCGCACAGGCAAGGCCGACCTCGTGGTCCTGCCGGGGCCGCCCATCTCCTATCTCTACGATCCGGCGCGCCCCGAGAGCCGGCTGGCGCGCGCGCTGGCGGATGCGGCGCTGCATCCCCACGGCCCTCCCGCCACCGTCGACAAGCCGATGATCGAGCCCGGCTCCCGGTACATCGACTTCCTCATCCCAGGGCTCCTGGGAATGCAGCTGATGTCCGCCGGGATGTGGGGCATCGGTTACGTCATCGTCGACATGCGCACCAAGAAGCTGCTCAAGCGTCTGGTGGCCACGCCCATGTCGCGGGCCCAGTTCCTCTGGTCCTTCGTGGTGATGAGGGCGCTCTTCCTCTTGTTGGAGCTGCCGGTCCTGCTCGGCTTCGCCTATCTCGTCTTCCAGGTCGGCGTCGCCGGATCGATTCTGCTGCTTCTAGCAGTTTCGCTGCTCGGCGCCCTGGCGTTCGCGGGGCTGGGGCTCCTGGTCGCGTCGCGGGCGCAGAACACGCAGACGGTGAGCGGCCTGATCAACCTGGTCATGCTGCCGATGTTCGTGACTTCCGGAGTCTTCTTTTCCACGGCGCGCTTTCCGGACAGCGTGCAGCCTCTGCTGAGGGTCCTCCCGCTCACCGCGCTGAACGATGCCCTGCGCGCGGTGATGATCGACGGCGGCGGGCTGCGCGCCGTCGCCCCGCAATGTGCCCTGCTGGCCGGGACCACCGCCATCACCTTCATCGCCGCGCTGCGCGTGTTCCGCTGGCGTTGAGCAGTCTCTCTCTCGACAGGACGAGAGCCCGATGGCTATGGTTGCACGCGTGCGACCAAAGTCTGTGTTCCACCTCACCCTCGTCTTCGTCTCGCTCGCGCTCCTGCTCGCAGTCGCATACCCGCTCTGTTTTTCGGGCTGCTCACGTTCGTGGCCGCATTCATCCCTTCGATCGGCACTACCATCGTCGCGCTGCCCGTGGCGCTCTTGATGCTCGCACTCGGCCACCCCTGGGCGGCGCTCTTCCTGGCGCTATGGGGGCTCCTGGTCGTGGGCCTGATCGACAACGTGGTGAAGCCGCTCTTGATCAAGGGCGGCGTGCAGCTCGACGCGGCGGTGCTTTTCTTCGCGCTGATCGGCGGCCTGGGCCTCTTCGGCCGCACTGATCAGCCCGAGATCGCCACCTCGTTCTTGCTCTGCCCCTTGCTGCGCAGCATGAGCAGGGATCCGACCAGCGCGACCACCATGAAGGTGAGGAGAGCGATCTCCAGCATCCCCTCCTTGAATTTCTCCGGGTTCGCCTCGCCCTTGACGGAAAACTCGGCGGTGACCACCAGGATGCGGCGGGTGGCCGCGATCAGGCCGATGATCAGGAAGGGCTCCGGCAGCAGCGCATGCTGCCGGAAGGAGACGCGCACCGTGTACAGCAGCTCCACCAGCATCAGCACCAACAGGGTGCGATCGAGGAGCCCGATCACGGCTTCCAAGGGCGCGCCGCCGAACGTCGCGGTCCACAGCGACCACCCGCCGGAGAGCAGGAGCGCGACCGCGCTGAACGCGAGCAGCACGCCCATGCCGACGTAGACGGCGTCCTCGGTGAGGCTGAATGCCCGCGCGACCAGTCCCCGCATCCCCTTCTCGACCACGGGACCGGTCCCCGGCATCAGAGCTCGACCTTGCGGTCGGTATGATCGCGCCCGTCGTACCTCATCAGGACGCCCTTGCCGTCGACGCGGGTGACGATGCCCACCGGGCGCCGCCACATCGCTTGCAGATTCGTCAGCGTGTCCTTGGCGTAGTCGATGCGGAGGTCGACGCCGTCGTGCCGGTGCGCGAGCAAGAGCTCGCCCCGGTTCTCGAAGTTGCCGTCGATCACCTCGATGATCGGCTGCCCGAAGTTGGTGAGCTGCTGCAGCAGCTTGCGCTTCACCTTCTGGAACTCGCGGTCGAGGATCTCCCAGCGGTTCGCCTTCTCGTTGAAGCCGTAGACGAACAGCTTCTGCTCCACCGCGAAGTCGGCGGTGAGGAACTCGTCGATGAAGGTGACGTCGTTGTAGTGCTTGCGCACCTCGAAGATCTTCTGGCGGCCCAGGCCCAGCTTCTTGTCCCACGCGCGGCGGGCGCGCAGGTCGTCGCACTCGTCGTACTCCTTGCCGAACCGGCCCTTGTTCCACCGCTCCTCGACGTGGCGCCAGAGCTCGATGCCCAGCTTGTACGGGTTGATCGCGCCCGGGCGCGTTCCCATGGTTCCGGAGTGGTGGTCGGCGTAGTCGATGATCTCGCTGTCCTTGAGGGCGCGAGTGGTCATGATGGTCGAGTGCCAGTACGAGTTGTGGTTGATGAAGCCGCAGGCGGCGTAGCGGTGGGTCTCTTCGACGGAGATGTCGTAGACGTCGGCGCGGCCGTGGGTGATCTCGACGATCTCGTCCTCCCACTTTTCTGCCTTGAACCACTTCCGCTGGTGGACGTAGTCGGTCAGGCCTTGCTGCTTGCGGGAGAGACCGAAGCCGATCTCCTCGAGGAACTTCGCTGCTGAGGCGCCGAGGATTTGTACGTGCCAGCATCCATCCTGCTGAGGGCGCCGCCGGCTGAGAATGCCGAAGTTCAGGAGGAGGAGTTGGACCTGCTCACCCATTGTTTGGCTGGACGTGCTGAGGATCACGCCCTGCTTGCCGGCGTAGCCGTCGCAATCGAAGTAGGCACGAAGGAACGGGGCAACGACCTCCTTTGGAGATCGCAGGACGGCTTCTGGAACCTGCTTCTGGCGAGCACTCGGACCATGCGTAAGACCCAGCGCCTCGACCAAAAAGTCAGACGCATTTTCCGAGTGGGCCAGGACGCGGTACCTGCCGTCATCCCATTTCACAACGCACCGCAATCCGAACAACTGATGAACGAGCGATGTGAAGTGTTCGATGCATTCAACGTCCGCGGTGGTGAGTCCTAGGTGGTGCTTGACCCGGCTGATGTGCCCATCGCCAACGAGATAGCCGAGGAAGGCGCCGAGATCGGGAGTCACTTCGTCGGGTACGGCAATCTGCTCGCGTTTCGCCGGCAGCAGGTCCTGCAAGGCAACGTTTTCTGCGGAGCGATAAAGGGCTACCGCCACGGCGACGCGCTCGGGGTTCTTGCGCGTTCCTCCGCCGGAGAGAACCCTCGACACCGTGCTATGCGATACGCCTGCCCTGACGGCGATGTCGTGCTGAGTCATACGACGCGGCGGCTGCCAGCGGATCGACACACGCTCTTGCGGCCACAGATCGGCGCCGCCCGAGATCCGCACTCGCCCGCCGACCGACAGCGAATCGAGTCGTACCCACGAACCGTCGTCGGACATGATTCGATGATTGTTTGACCCTGTAAGTTTTAAACCTCTTCGCGTCTGCAGCGAAACCGTCGGATGATCGCGGATGATGTTCCGGTCATACACGCGCCGCGGGCACTCGCCGTCAGACACTTCATCAGAAAGCCCGGCGACCACTTCTTCCATTCTCAAGAGACCTCGCGAAGTGAAAATTCGCGAGTCTTTTCCAATACATGCCCAACCTTCATTTGCTATCTTGGTTTGGGCTTGTGGCGCGAAGTAATACGCCTCCTCCCGGATTACCGCGAGCACGTCCGCTTCCCACCGCTCCAGCGGCGCGTTCTCGATCAGGAAGGCCAGCACGTCGCGCTCGGGCTTCTCGGGAAACTTCTTCTTCTGCGCGCGCTCGTCCTCGAGCTTCTTGCGCTGCTCGTCGAGGAACTCCTTGGGATTGATGAACTGCGCCATGTACTCGCGGTTCGTCTTGAACCCACGAACCTCGATGGGCTGCTCCACCACCTCGTCGCGGCTCTTCGCGGGGAAGTGCGGCGCGTGCTGGTTGATCAAGTTCTCCAGCGAGAGGCAGCGATCGATGAAGGTCTCCACCGGCTCGATGCCCACCCTGTCGATGATGCGCCGGAGGCGGGTGGCGTGGTTCGCCATCTCGTCCATCATCTTGCGGTTGGTGTGCTGGAAGGAGAAGTTGTTCTTGAAGAAGTCGACGTGGCCGTAGACGTGGGCCATCACCAGCTTCTGGTCCACGTCCATGTT
>Ga0209488_10002583_pt1 | contig 14790 bp, 11 predicted proteins | sample Rivendell_Oct201_8_FD_188349 | JGI IMG/M metagenome (GOLD analysis project Ga0209488, IMG submission 188349) | Vadose zone soil microbial communities from the Eel River Critical Zone Observatory, Northern California, USA -... | ecosystem: Environmental > Terrestrial > Soil > Vadose zone >... | reverse complement strand
GGCCTCGGGGAATTCGGCCGCGGCATCGACCTTGACCATATCGGCGCCGCCTTCCTTGACCAGCCGGATGGCGGCGCGGAGCGCGCTGTCGATGCCTTCCTGCACGGGGCCGAACGGAAGGTCGCAACTCACCAGCGCGTGCGTGGCGCCACGTCGCACGGCTTTGCAGCAGACCAGGATTTCATCCATGGTGACTTCGAGTGGATTGGAGTGCCCCCATAGGTTGACCCCGACGGAATCGCCGACCGAAATGAAGTCAGCGCCAGCGCGCTCGGCAATGCGCGCAATCTGATAATCCCAGGCGACAAAGCCCACGCTCTTTTTGCCTTCGCGCTTCATCTGTTGAAGCATCGGAATGGTGACGGGAGTATCGTTCGACGCCATGGATTTCCTCGTGGTAACGGCAGGACGCCGCCAAGGCTCTTAGCACGGCGACGTGGGGCCGCAACGGGTCTGGGGGGATACGCTCCCGTTCCTGCGTCAGCCCGGAAAGCTGCGGAGTGTCACGTCCACCACACGCTGCAGAGCTTCGCGCGTGGTGCCGCTGGCGGCCTGGATCGCCATGCCTTCCATCATGGTCATGACGTAGCGAGCAAGGTCGGTCGGGTCCACCTCGGCCGGCAGGTCGCCGTCGGATTTCGCGCGCTCGAAACGGTCCCGGAGCCTGGCTTCGCCGGTCGCGCGACGGCTGGCGAGCGCGCGCTTGACCGGAGTGGCCTGATCGCTGCAACTCAGCGCGCCTTGCACCAAGAGGCATCCTCCGGGATTGCATTTGTCCGTCAGAAAGTCTGCGCTGTGGCGCATCAGCCGTTCGACTGCCGCACGCGCCGTCGGTTCGTTCATCGCCTCCGCCCAAAACTTGCCGCGCTCGGCCACGTAGCGTTCGACCGCCTTGTGGAACAGGCCTTCCTTGTTGCCAAAGGCGGCATAAAGGCTCGGGGGGTTGATGCCCATCGCCTCGGTGAGGTCAGTCAGAGAGGCACCTTCATACCCCTTGCGCCAGAATACCTGCAGCGCTCGTTCGAGCGCCTCATCCATGTCAAAGGCGCGGGGGCGGCCCATCGCCATATTTTGGTCCTCCTAATTTCTTATTGATCGCTATATAATTCCCTTGACAGCTCCCGTCCATCCCATCATATGTGTATCAATCGTTACAAATATGTAATCGATCGGTTGGCCGACGCACAAAATTCTTCTTCAAGATTTGTCGAATTTCTGCCGGTCCGATCGTCATCAAGTCAACGGGGCGGATTGCCATCCGCATTCGTGAAGAAGACCAACAAAGGTGCTGCCGGATGGTCGAGAGATTCAAGCCAAGCGCCTGATCGGGCGCGCAAGTCCCGGTAATCTCCATCAACATCGGAATTTCGTCATGCAACGTTTGTCCGTTCGTGTCCGCCTCTTGGCGGCAGGGTCTGCTATTGCCATTTTGGCTGTCGCCGCGTCGCTCGTCCTCGGAGTGCCGCGCAGCGACGCGCAATCGAGTGCTGCCACGGTCGCCGTCCCGAAGGCGACTTCGGTTTCGGTTGCGCTGGTCGAGGAGCGGGAGATCTCGGCATACGATGAGTTCTCGGGTCGCCTCGAAGCTGTCGAGCGCGTCGAGGTGCGCTCGCGCGTCGCCGGCGCTGTCAAATCCGTGCACTTCCGCGAGGGCGCGCTGGTCAACGAGGGCGACCTTCTGATCACCATCGACCCCGATCCCTACGCAGCCGAAGTCGATCGCGCACAGGCGCAGGTCGCCGCCGCTCAGGCGCGCGTCGCGCTCACCAAGAACGAGCTTGAGCGCGGCCGGCAGCTCTGGGATAGCCGCAACATCTCGCAACGCGACGTCGATCAGCGCGTGAATGCGCAGGGCGAGTCCGAGGCCAATCTGCGGGCCGCCCAGGCGGCGCTGCAGTCGGCGCGACTCAATCTGGACTACACGCAAGTTCGCGCGCCGGTGAATGGCCGCGTGGGCAAGCTTGAGATCACGGTCGGCAACCTGGTGGCGGCCGGTCCTGGCGCTCCCGTGTTGACCACGCTGGTTTCGGTCGATCCGATCTACGCCAGCTTCAACGCCGACGAGCAGGTGGTGATGCGCGCCCTCAAGGCATTGGCTGCCGACCCTATTGCCTCATTAGGCAAGCCGTCGAATGGCCTGGTGCAGGTCGAGCGCATTCCGGTCGAGATGGCGACCGCCACGACCAACGGCACGCCGTATCGCGGCCGGCTGCAGCTTATCGACAATCAGGTCGATGCCAAGAGCGGTACGGTGCGCGTGCGCGCGGTGTTCGAGAATGCTGACGGCGGCCTGATGCCAGGGCAGTTCGCCCGGCTACGCATGGGCCAGCTCAAATCCGCGCCGGCGCTGCTGGTCAATGAGCGCGTCGTCGGCACCGACCAGAACAAGCGGTTCGTGCTGGTGGTCGATGCCGACAACAAGGCGGAATACCGGGAGGTCGTGCTGGGCGCGTCCGTCGATGGCATGCGCGTGGTCGCCAGCGGGCTGAAGGCCGGCGAGCGGATCGTCGTGAACGGGCTGCAGCGCGTGCGCCCGGGCACGGTTGTCGCGCCGCGTCTTGTCAGCATGGATGGCAAGCCCGAGAAGCACGCCGACAATGCAGGGCAAGCGGGACACTAGTGCCATGAATCTCTCCAAGTTCTTCATTGATCGTCCGATCTTTGCCGGCGTTCTCTCCGTCCTCATCTTCGTGGCCGGATTGCTGGCGCTGCCGGTGATGCCGATATCGGAATATCCTGAAGTCGTGCCGCCGTCGGTGATTGTGAGCGCGCAATTTCCCGGCGCCAATCCGAAGGTGATCGCCGAGACCGTGGCGATGCCGATCGAAGAGCAGATCAACGGCGTCGAACGCATGCTCTATATGAGCAGCCAGGCCACAACCGACGGCAAGTTGACACTCACTGTCACGTTCAAGCTCGGCACAGATCCCGACAAGGCCCAGCAGTTGGTGCAGAACCGCGTCGCGCAGGCCGAGCCGCGCCTGCCCGAGGAAGTGCGCCGGCTGGGGATCACCACCATCAAGGCCTCCCCCGACCTCACGATGGTGGTGCATCTCCTTTCGCCGAACGATCGCTACGACATGACGTACCTGCGCAACTATGCGGTGCTCAACGTCAAGGATCAGCTGGCGCGGATCGATGGCGTCGGGCAAGTGCGGATCTTCGGTGCCGGCGACTACTCGATGCGGGTGTGGCTTGATCCGCAGAAGGTCGCCGAGCGCGGCCTCGCGGCGAGCGATGTGGTGCACGAGATTCAGGCGCAGAATGTACAAGCCGCTGCCGGCGTCGTCGGCGCCTCGCCAAGCCTGGCCGGTCTCGACCTCCAGCTCTCCGTCAATGCACAAGGACGGCTCCAAACCGAGGAGGAGTTCAGCGAAATCGTTGTGAAGACCGGTGCCAATGGCGAGATCACGCGCTTGCGCGACATAGCCCGCATCGAGCTCGGCGCCTCCGAATATGCGCTGCGCTCACTGCTCGACAACAAGCCGGCGGTCGCTATCCCGATCGCCCAGGCGCCGGGCTCCAACTCGATCGCTATCTCGGACGGTGTGCGCCGCACTATGGCCGAGCTCAAGAAGAACATGCCGGACGGCGTCGACTACAAGATCGTCTATGACCCCACCCAGTTCGTGCGCGCCTCGATCGAAGCGGTGGTCCACACGCTGTTGGAGGCGGTTGCGCTCGTCGTATTGGTGGTGATCCTGTTCCTGCAGACCTGGCGGGCGTCGATCATTCCGCTCATTTCGGTGCCGGTCTCGATCATCGGCACGTTCGCGGTGATGTATGTGTTTGGCTTCTCGATCAATGCGCTCACGCTGTTCGGGCTGGTGCTGGCAATCGGCATCGTGGTCGACGACGCCATCGTGGTGGTGGAGAACGTCGAACGCAACATCGAGGCGGGCCGCACGCCGCGCCAGGCGACCTACCAGGCGATGCGGGAAGTTTCGGGGCCGATCATCGCGATCGCCCTCGTTCTGATCGCCGTGTTCGTGCCGCTCGCCTTCATCAGCGGGCTCACCGGCCAATTCTATAAGCAATTCGCGCTTACAATCGCGATCTCGACGGTGATCTCGGCGATCAACTCGCTCACGCTGTCGCCGGCGCTCTCGGCACTTCTGCTCAAAGGACACGATGAGCCGAAGGATGCGCTGACGCGTGTCATGGACCGATTGTTCGGCTGGCTGTTCCGCGGCTTCAACCGGATGTTCAGTCTCGGATCGCGCGGCTATGGCGGCGGAGTGGCTAAAGCTCTCGGCCGCAAGGCCGCAATGACGGGCGTCTACCTTGCGCTCGTCGGCGTCACGTTCGGCCTGTTCAAGGCGGTGCCCGGCGGATTCGTGCCGGGGCAGGACAAGCAGTATCTGGTCGGATTCGCGCAACTCCCTGATGGCGCCACGCTTGACCGCACCGAGGACGTGATCCGCCGCATGAGCGACATCGCGCTCAAGCATCCGGGTGTCGAGAGCGCGGTGGCGTTCCCGGGCCTCTCCATCAACGGCTTCACCAACTCGTCGAATGCCGGAATCGTGTTCGTGACCTTGAAACCGTTCGATGAACGCAAGGCAGCTGACCTCAGCGGCGGCGCGATCGCGCGTCAGTTGAACCAGAAATTTGGCGCGATCGAGGAAGCCTTCATCGCGATGTTTCCGCCGCCGCCAGTGCAGGGGCTCGGCACGATCGGCGGATTCAAGCTGCAGTTCGAGGATCGCACCGGGCAGGGCTACGAGGCGCTCGACGAGGCCGTCAAGGCTTTCCTGGCGCGCGCCAGACAGACACCCGAACTCGCCGGCCTGTTCTCGAGCTTCCAGGTCAACGTGCCGCAGCTCTATGCCGACATCGATCGCACCAAGGCGCGGCAACTCGGCGTGCCGGTGACCGACGTGTTCGATACGATGTCGATCTACCTCGGCTCCGTCTACGTGAATGACTTCAACCGCTTCGGCCGCACCTACTCCGTGCGGGTGCAGGCGGACGCGCAATTCCGCGCACGCGCCGACGACATCGGGCAGCTCAGGGTGCGCTCACGAACGGGTGAGATGGTGCCGCTTTCGGCGCTGCTCAATATCAAATCGAGCGGCGGTCCCGAACGCGCCATGCGCTACAATGGCTTCCTCTCGGCCGACGTAAACGGCAGCCCGGCGCCAGGTTATTCGACCGGGCAGGCGCAGGCCGCGGTCCAGCGTATCGCGGCAGAAACGCTCCCCAAGGGTTTCGATTTCGAATGGACCGAACTGACCTACCAGGAAATCCTGGCCGGCAATTCGGCGAATTGGGTTTTCCCGCTCGCGATCTTGCTGGTCTTCCTGGTGCTCGCTGCCCAGTACGAAAGCCTCACGCTGCCGCTCTCGATCATCATGATCGTGCCGATGGGGCTGCTTGCGGCCATGACGGGAGTCTATCTCACGGCCGGCGACAACAACGTGTTCACGCAGATCGGGCTCATCGTGCTGGTCGGGCTGTCCGCCAAAAACGCGATCCTGATCGTGGAGTTCGCGCGCGAACTCGAGTTCACCGGTCGCACGGCGCGCGAGGCCGCCATCGAGGCGAGCCGGCTGCGGCTGCGCCCAATCTTGATGACTTCGCTCGCCTTCGTGATGGGCGTCCTGCCGCTCGTGCTCGCGCGCGGCGCGGGCTCCGAGATGCGGCACGCAATGGGCGTCGCGGTGTTCTTTGGGATGCTCGGCGTGACGCTGTTCGGCCTGTTCCTGACACCGGTGTTCTATGTGCTGCTGCGCCGCCTGACCGGCAACCGGCCGCTCAAGCAGCACGGTGGATCACAAATCGAGGAGATATTCGCCGATGCGCTGCACGGCGCACCCGTGCAGCGCGCGCAAGCGCACTCGCCGCGGGAGACCGCGCTGGCGGAATGGCGTGGCGCCAATTTGGAGTCGGCGCATCAATAAAACTTGATCGCAATTTGCGTTCCAGGCTGGCACCGGCGGCGGCGATTGACTAGCATGCGTGCGCGGCGGTCGCGTCGCCTTTTCCCGTCAATCCCAACCAGGTAAGGGAGGTCGCGTCAGCGTCTTGATCCTATGCAATTTCGTCAACTTACACCGCCGGCCGTCATTTCGGTTTCGAACCTGTCGAAGACCTACGCGTCGGGATTTCAGGCCCTGACGAATGTCAGCCTCGAAATCCGGCGCGGCGAGATATTTGCACTGTTGGGCCCGAACGGCGCCGGCAAGACGACACTGATAGGAATCATCTGCGGCATCGTGACCGCCTCGCAGGGAAAGATTACGGTGGACGGCCACGACATCGTGACGGATTACCGTGCAACGCGCTCGCTGATCGGTCTCGTGCCGCAGGAACTCACGACCGACGCATTTGAAACTGTGTGGGCGACGGTGAATTTCAGCCGTGGACTGTTCGGGAAACCGGCCGCTCCCGACCACATCACCAAGATCCTCAAGGATCTTTCGCTTTGGGACAAGCGGGACAACAAGATCATGACGCTGTCCGGCGGCATGAAGCGCCGGGTCTTGATTGCCAAGGCCCTGTCGCATGAGCCGCAGATACTCTTTCTCGACGAGCCGACGGCCGGCGTCGATGTCGAATTGCGCAAGGATATGTGGGAAATCGTACGCAAGCTGCGCAGCTCGGGCGTGACCGTCATCCTGACCACCCATTACATCGATGAAGCAGAGGAAATGGCCGATCGGATCGGGGTGATCAACAAGGGTGAGATCATTCTTGTGGAGGACAAAGCCGAACTGATGCGCAAGCTCGGCAAGAAGCAGTTGACGCTTCACCTCCACGATCGGATCGAAACGATTCCTCCCCAACTTGCCGGCCACAATGTCGCGCTCGCGGCCGATGGGGCGGAACTCGTCTATACCTATGACACAAAGGCGGAACGCACCGGCATAACTGCATTGCTCAGTGATCTCGGCCAATGCGGCATCCGGTTCAGTGATCTCCACACGACACAGAGTTCGCTCGAGGAGATTTTCGTGAGCTTGGTGAGGCAGCAGTCATGAACCTCTACGCCGTGCAGGCAATCTATCGATTCGAGATGGCGCGCGCGGGGCGCACGCTGTTCCAGAGCATCGTTTCTCCCGTGATCTCGACGTCGCTCTATTTTATCGTTTTTGGCGCGGCGATCGGCACGCGCATCACGGAGATCGAAGGCGTGAGCTATGGGGCCTTTATCGTCCCCGGCCTGATAATGCTGACGTTGCTCACGCAAAGCATCATGAATGCCTCGTTCGGCATTTATTTTCCGCGGTTCACCGGCACGATCTACGAGCTTTTGTCGGCGCCCATTTCTCCGTTCGAAATATTGCTGGGCTATGTCGGCGCGGCCGCCACCAAATCCATCATTCTCGGGCTGATCATTCTCGCCACGGCCGGACTTTTCGTGCCGCTCAAGATTGCCCATCCGGCCTGGATGGTGGCATTTCTGGTGGCTACGGCCGTTACGTTCAGCCTGCTCGGCTTTATCATCGGCCTCTGGGCGGACGGCTTCGAAAAGCTTCAGATCGTGCCGCTGCTTGTTATTACGCCGCTGACATTCCTGGGCGGTACGTTCTATTCCATCAGCATCCTGCCGCCGGCCTGGCAGAACGTCGCGCTGTTCAATCCACTGGTCTATCTGATCAGCGGATTCCGCTGGAGTTTCTATGAGGTGGCCGATGTGACCGTCGGCGTCAGCCTGGCCATGACGGCGGTTTTCCTTTTGGCATGCCTGGCGGTCATAGGGTGGATGTTCAAGACAGGCTATCGGCTGAAGAACTAGATGTTGCTCTGGCCCCTTGCGTTATTCTAATCTCCCGGCGTTAAGGGGTTCATGTCTCATGGGGGTCATCCGACATGCAGCGACGTACATTTTTGACCTATTCAGCCGCGACGGCGGTGAGCGCTTCAGTTCCTGGCTTGGCATTCGCAACCGTACCAAAGCCTTACAGTTTCGATATAATTCCGCCGATGGACAACGGAGCGTCCTACGTGCGGTGGATGCTGGAAAACCGCGGCGAGAAACCGGAGTTCCTGCGGGCCCGCTTTGAGCGTTTCCAGAACATGGTTGGGAATCGCGATGTCTGGGAGGATCGCAACAAAAGGGCATTCCTCATGGTTCCGCGCGAGGAATTTGCCACGGGGGGCGTCCCTTCCCTCATCTATGACGTCAACTATCATGACATCGGCTTTGGCGTGACGATCAGCGGTCCGCGGGTTGTCGCCCGCATGACGAGCAACATCGACGTCAAGATGGGTGAAAAGGTGCTCGAGATCGGCACCGGCTCCGGCTATCAGTCGGCCTATCTTGCGAACCTGACCGACAAGGTCTGGACTATCGAGATCATCAAGCCCTTGGCGGTGCGAACGCGTGGTCGCTACGATGCCCTCATCGCGCGCGGCTATACGGAATATGAGTCGATCACCAGCAAGAACGCCGACGGCTATTACGGCTGGGAGGAAGAAGCGCCGTTCGACAAGATCATCGTCACTTGCGGCATTGATCACATTCCGCCGCCGTTGCTGCAACAGCTCAAGCCGGGCGGAATCATGGTGATTCCGGTCGGTCCGCCGGGCGCACAGCATCTTCTCAAAGTCGTCAAGGAAGCCGATGCAGGCGGACAGGTCGCGATCAAGCGATCGGACATCTACAATGGTCGGCCTGTGCCCTTCGTTCCCTTCACCAAGCTGCAGGACGAGGCGATCAAGGGGACGCACAACAGTCGATGACGCCCGGTACGGAGAGGACCCTCCCGCTCGATGGTGTTCGCGTTGTCGAGTTCTCCCACATGGTCATGGGCCCCAGTTGCGGTCTCGTGCTTGCGGATCTCGGCGCCGATGTCGTCAAGATCGAGCCGGTAGGTGAAGGTGATAACACCCGGCGTCTGCCGGGATCGGGTGCCGGGTTCTTTCCGACTTTCAATCGAAACAAGCGCAGCCTCGCGCTCGATATCAAGTCGCCCAAGGGGTTCGCCTTCGCACGAAAGCTGATCGCGCGCTCGGATGTGCTGATCGAGAACTTTCGTCCCGGCGGCCTGGATGCCGCTGGGCTCGGTTACGACGAACTCAAGGCCGCCAATCCGGGCCTCGTCTATTGTTCGCTGAAAGGATTTCTATCCGGCCCTTACGAGCAGCGCGCAGCGCTCGACGAGGTCGTTCAGATGATGGGCGGTCTCGCCTACATGACCGGTCCGCCCGGACGCCCGCTTCGTGCCGGGGCCTCCGTCAATGACATCATGGGAGGCATGTTCGCCGTCATCGGCATTTTGGCGGCACTGCGGGAACGGGAAAACACGGGACACGGCCAACTCGTCAAGAGCGCGCTATTCGAGAACAATGCCTTCCTGGTCGCGCCGCACATGGCGCAATTTGCGGTGACCGGAAAGCCAGCTGCACCGATGCCTGCACGCGTGTCGGCCTGGGGGATCTATGATGTTTTCGATACTGGCGATGGCCACCAGATATTTATTGCGGTGGTGACGGACCGGCAGTGGCGTGCCTTCTGTGACGTGTTCCGTCAGGACGTCCTGCTCGCCGACACGTCGCTGTCCACCAATACGCAGCGGGTTGCGGCGCGCATTTGGCTTATTCCGAAATTGCGCGATCTGTTCCGGAAATTCGACAGGGCCGAAATTTGCCGCATATGTGAGCGGGAAGGACTGGGCTTCGCGCCGATCCTGCGGCCCGACGAACTGTTCGATGATCCACAACTGGCGAGCCCTGGGGCCATGGTCGAGGTCACATTACCGGAGGGTGGCACATTCCGGCTCCCTGCGTTACCGCTTGAAATGGATGGGCAACGGTTCGGAAAGCGCCTCGATATCCCGCGCATCGGCGAGCACAGCGTGGCTATCGCGAGGGAGCTCGGTTGTGCACCGGAAGAGATCGAGCAGCTCATTACCGAGGGGGTTCTCCGAGCATCCGGCAATCCGCCCGGCGCGTCGAATCCATGAGATACAACTCGACGCTTTTCCAGTGCAATTTTTCTTGCGAGGGTTCTGTTAAATCAAGAGTTGCGGACCCTCCGGCCATCAAGGCATACATTCGATGATGGTTTTATTACAAAAATATACTTAACAGCACCTGCGATAAAATGTCGCACCCTTATTCGCCTGCGTCCGGGAACCAATTAACAAAGGTTGTAATCATATTTAGAATCAATCAAAAAATTAAAATACATTATAAAAATCAATTATTTAAGTGGTTATAGGTCGGGAGTGATCAGCTGAGGACTCACGCGCTTACCTTGTGCATATTGTATGATTGCGACTTCACATTATCCTTTCGCCGTATTGCAGGGATGTTACTGATTGCTCATCTGGAACTGCGGCATCGCGGCCTATTGGAAATTGCTCTCTTGGGACATTCGATGATAGCCATGATGTTGTTCCGGACTACAACCACAAGGCCTGCCTAGGCCGGAAATCCTGGCGTAGGTTTGAAGAGGTTGTCACCGAATTGGGAATTCGACTTAGGTCAGATCGTCCACGATGCGTCGGTATCGGATCGTTCTGTCAATTTGCTGACTTCGAGCATCTAGGAAGGACTAGGTACAATGCCTCACCCTGTTGACATTATGGTTGGGAAGCGGGTTCGTTTGCGCCGGCTCCAATTGTCGCTTTCGCAAACGGAGCTAGCGCAGAAACTGGGTCTTACGTTCCAGCAAGTCCAAAAGTATGAGAAGGGCACTAATCGTGTCAGTTGCAGCAGGCTCTCCGAGATCTCAGAGGTCCTGGACGTTCCAATTACGTTCTTCTTTTCCGAAAAAGCCGATTCCAGGGCCGAGGTGGCGGTTGCCGAACAATTGGAGCCGAGCCAGTTGAAGGACGGTCTCCGGCTCATCACGGCGTTCGGTCAGATCGGAGAAACACACACCCGCAAGAAGCTTTTGGCACTGGTCGAGAGTATGGTTCCGGCCAAGGCGTAAAAGACCACTCCCATACGGGCTAGGTATTAGGACCGTACCCCGGATCGCGGGCCATCAGTGCGTTAACGCGTTGATGGCCCGCAATCCGGGGCTTTGTCATGCGCCAATTTCGTCCCGCATTCCGCATCGACGCGTGAAGATGCGCGTTTGGGCACTTGTCCGGCCAAGGCCGCCTGCGTGCCGCGCGACACGCGCGGGCGCCAAGCCGCCTACGGCGCCAAGCCGCCGTTCGGCGGTGGGCTAGCAGGACCAATGGGGCCCAACCGGGCTGGTCTGGAATTCGCGAGAACCGACATCCAGCCAATTAGAATTTGTCGATCCGGAACCATGTTGTTCTGCATTAACGATATGAGCAATTTTAAGTATTAGTTCTATTGAAAACGCGGCATCCTCTTAATAGTTGATTAACGATGGCGACGCCATCGGAGGGGTCGATGTTTACGCGTGATGGGGCGGGTGCGGATGCTGGCGTTGTAGCATCCGCGGGGTTTGTGCACGGCGATTATAGTCGAGCCGCACGTCTGGGCCGTACGGGAGCTGGCTCCGTCAGTGGTAACATAGAACCGAAATACTCGGCCTCACAACAATCAAAGTTTCTGAATGCGAAGCCGCGCCGCGCGCGGGAAGCTTATTTGTCGGAAACTTCGGCCCGCGCGGTCGCCACGGAACCCCGTAAATTTAGGTACCCAAAATTCGCGCCCCCGCCGTCGTCCCCAGCTGAGCAAGCTGTCCACTGCGGCGAATCAGAGAGAGCGACCGATGGTTGACTACCGCGTGCTGCCTGCGGGCGATACCGCAATTGTGGTCGAGTTCGGCGAAAGCATTGATCGTCAGGTCAATGCGATTGTGCTCGCACTCGACGAGTGCCTCGGCAGTGAGCGCCATGAGGGAATCCTCGAAACGGTGCCGACCTTCCGTTCGTTGATGGTGTACTACGATCCGGCAGCGATATCGCAGGCGGCGCTTGCTGACCATATTGCCGGGCATATACGTCAGATACAGGTTTCCGACCGGCCCAGCCGGACATGGAGACTTCCGGTTTGCTACGATACCGAGATGGCGCCTGACCTGAGCGATGTTGCGGCACGCGCCGGGCTGACCACAAGGCAGGTGATCGAGCGGCATTCCGGGCTTGTCTATCATATCTACATGTTGGGTTTTCTGCCGGGGCTCGCCTACATGGGCGACGTGCCAGAGGAACTTGTGGTCCCTCGTCTCCGAACGCCGCGACTGAAGATACCGGCGGGCTCACTTTGCATCGCCATGGCAATGTCTTTAATCGTGCCGCGTGAAACCACCTCGGGTCTAAATGTGATTGGCCGCTCGCCCGTAGCGATGTGGCAACCTGACGATGGTGCCTTGTTGAAGCCAGGCGACAAAGTCATCTATCAGCCTATATCGCTACGCGAATACCATGACATGGCCGTTCGGCTCGAAGCCGGAAATCTCAAGATCGAGCCGGTGACCGAGCAGTCGGAAATTGCAGCGTGACGGCGTTTCTCAAAATCCTACGTCCCGGGCTGATGACGTCGGTGCAGGATCTTGGGCGCTCGGGTTATCAGAGCCTTGGTATTGGGTCGAGCGGCGCGCTTGACCCCGTGGCTTTGCGCGCGGCGAATCTTCTGGTCGGAAACAACCCCGGTGAAGGCGCGCTTGAAGTCCTCTATCTGGGCCCGGCAATTGAGATCGAAGCCCAAAGCGTACGGCTGTCGTTCGTTGGCGCCAGGACGACAATCGAAATCCTACCCAATATCGAGGCCAAAATCGGCAGCTGTATCGAGGGCCAGCGAAGCGTTTTGGTCAAGCGCGGCGAAATTGTCAAAATCAGGTCTATCGTAGGCGGCGCCTCCCTTTATGTCGGAATCGAGGGCGGCCTCAACATCGATCCAGCTTTTGGTAGCGTTTCGACAAATATCCGCGCCGCGACAGGTGGTTGGCGAGCCCGGGCTCTAATGGAAGGAGATCAGCTTCCACTGCGCCGCCCGCAGGCGTTGGACCGCGGTGAATGCCGGCTGGATGGCATCACGTTTTTTCCCTCCGCTCGGATACGGGTCATTCCAGGGCCTCAGCTTCACTATTTCGAAGAAGCGGAGATTGCGTGGTTTTTCGACAGTGAATTCACCGTCGGCACGTCGGACCGTGTTGGCATGCGCCTTCGGGGTCAAAGGCCGCTTCAGCACGCCAAGGGTTTCGACATTGCATCCGATGCAATAGCTCCGGGATCCATCCAGGTTCCGGGAGACGGTCAGCCGATCGTGCTTATGGCTGATCGTCATACGACCGGCGGTTACCCGAAGATTGCGACTGTGATCTCGGCCGATCTGCCCGCTCTTGGAAGGCTGTGCATCGGCTCAAAGATCAGGTTCGAGTCGGTCACCGTAGCGCAAGCACATGCCTTAAGGCGCGAGATGCTGTCTTTCCTGGAAGACCTTCCGAACTACATTGTACCGATCAGTCGGTTGAGCGCTCCATTTGCTCCGCGGCTTTTCGATTACAACCTCATAAGCGGTGTTGTCGACGCGAGAACTGGCCTAGCGAATCCGGAGGAATGATATGAATGCCCACGTGAAAGTTGTTATTTCGCCTGCACAGCAGTTGCTCACGATGACGTTAGGCATTGTGCAGACGCAACTTCTCAATGTCGCGGCTCAGCTGAAGTTGGCCGATCGCCTGAAGGACGGGCCGCAATCGGCCGTGGAGTTAGCTGAGGCAACCGGCATGGACCCCGCTGCCTTGACCCGGCTGATGGCCTCGCTGGCGCACATCGGCGTCTTTGCGGAAACAGCGCCTGGGCAGTTCTCTTGCACCCCGATAGGCGTACTACTGCAAACGGATGCGTTGCATTCAATGCGTGACGTCGCACTGACTTATGGCGGTGAGTGGTTTACCAACGCTTGGCCGCGTCTCCTCGAAAGCGTCCGAACTGGGACTAGTGTATTTGAGTCCGCCTTCGGGACGAACGCGTACTCCTATTTCGAAGCAAATCCAGCAGCACGCGCAGTGTTCCAACAAGCCATGAGCAGCTTCTCCATTGAGGAAGGCATCGTCGTACGCGATTATTATGATTTTTCGTCGTGTCGCATGGTGGTCGACGTTGGAGGTGGGTACGGGCAACTCTTAACCACGCTGTTGCAAGCGTTGCCCGCGCTTAAGGGGGTCCTGTTTGACTTGCCGGCAGTGATTCAGGCCGCCCACCGATCTTTGCAATCGGAGCCATTCAGCAAACGCTGTGATTTCGTCGGTGGTGACTATAACGTGACTGTGCCGGCTGGCGGTGACATGTACATCCTCAAACGCATTCTGCAGTCTCGGACGGACCCGCAGGTCTGCACCCTCCTGAGAAACATTCGGAACGCGATGGCGGTTGGGGGGAGGGTTCTTGTTATTGAACCGGACACCAGCTCTCTATACGGAAGGCTGTTGGACATCCATATGCTCGTCAACTTCGGGGGCCGGCTGCGCACGGACGCAGAAGTAAAGGAATTATTTGTGCAGAGCGGATTCAAGCCGGGTCGTATGATCAGTACTGATTCTAACGCAACACTACGCCTGCTCGAGGGTATTTAGCCGCTTCGACGAGATGGGCGAATTTCGTGACCGTCGGGATCGCGTACTATGCCAGAAGGCCGAATTCGAGAAATGGTGCAAAGCAAATCATTGTACCGCTTCCATAGCTAACTCAAGAATGACGAGTTCTCGTTGGGCTTTTCCCGGGCTAAGCCGCCAAAATTTCCTTGATTGCGCGTTCCGAAATGATGTCGGCATGGCTCTCGATGGGCATCGGTTTGCCCAAGTAGTAGCCTTGACCCTCGTTGCAGCCCAAGGCTGTAAGGAACTCTTGCTGATCCTTTGTTTCAATTCCTTCGGCTGTCGTCTCCATGCCCAGTGCGGCCGCGATGTTGACA
>Ga0209488_10002580_pt1 | contig 14809 bp, 27 predicted proteins | sample Rivendell_Oct201_8_FD_188349 | JGI IMG/M metagenome (GOLD analysis project Ga0209488, IMG submission 188349) | Vadose zone soil microbial communities from the Eel River Critical Zone Observatory, Northern California, USA -... | ecosystem: Environmental > Terrestrial > Soil > Vadose zone >... | reverse complement strand
AATGATGGGGGTGGCGAGCCGGAGGCGAATTGCGCGTCCAAGTCACAGAGAATCTCGTTTCTGCAACTCGTCTTGGTGTTCCAATGTCAAGTTCGCCTATCAGTCTTGGCCTGTAGTATTGAATTTGGAATTGAAAGGCGCGTGCGCGCCAACGCCCTGACCTCCGGACCGTTCGCCGTTCGCCGTTCGCCTGCCGTCAGACGTCTCTGTACCAGTTTTGTTAAACTGAAAAACGGACCAAGCCTTTTGAGGTTCTCTATTAGCACCGCCCTGAAACTAGACTATTTAACCAAGAACATGACTTTTGATACGGCGGGAGGAACGGATATCACAGTCGACTTTTATTTCCTGTCCAACTGGCAACGTAGAATAATAGAATAGATTTTAGCCACGTGATTAAGCTGCACGAACAAAGAAAGGTTTGAGTGAATCGGCGATCGGCGTCGGCTAAAAATAATGACATCGACGCCAGTTGCTCATTTTCAGTTTGTGACAATCCAAAGAACGGCCTACAATGAAAATATTTATTTCGGCCTGTGACCATAACTGAACAGCCCCCTCTCGGAATAGTCCAATTGAATTGTTCACGTTGACTATCCGCGAACTCGGCCTATCCTTATCCACTTCATCGTGTGAATGGGAAAGCGGGGCGGCTTGTTGAGACGACTTGCATACGAGATGGGGATCCAGCTTGAAACCGTTGGCGGCGACAAAGCGCCTCGAAGCGACCGAGGCCGTTCCTATCATAGCGGAGGCGCAACGGGGATCATGTAAAGAAGGGACACATGTTATGCCAGGAGAGACGATACACGACGCAAGGGGAAATTCCAGCTCCATCACGGAAATACAAACCAAAACAGTGGTATCGAGCGAAACCTTCTTTTTGCCCTCGATCCCCCCATTTGTCCGTATCCCACGCTCCGTCACAAGTGCAAGGTTCGAAGGGTAGCAGCAGGGCGATTGCTCAAAGCGTATCATATCGCGATGGGGCGCCGGTGTTGCCCGCCTCGTTCCGCATCCCTCGGGTAAGCATCATCAGGAGGCCCTCGATGCGCGTCTGGCGTTCTTGAAGCTCGCGCATCTCATCCGTCAGCTTCGACACGGGCATCTTGCGCACTTCCTCAAGCAGCTCCTGCACGCGCCGCACTCCCTCTTCGACCTTATCAAGCTTTTGCTCATCCACAGGGCTCGGCCCCTCAACCTCCAACCGCCTGGCGCCGAATAGACGAGATAAGGGAGTATGCGGACTCCGACCCTGAGCTTCTGCGGTGCCCGCGCGAAGGTGCTCAACGAGGGATGGGCGAAGGCTAAGCTTACGAGTCCGGGGGGAGCGACTGGACTGCCCAGGTTGGGAGCGTGGAACACTAGTCGCGCGGGTGCTGGGGTGCTCAGGGCGCTCGGAAATGTATAGTTCGGGGGGTAGCACCGAAGTCTGCGGCAACGTGTGCTCGCCATTTCTGTCACTTTCACGGCTGTTCCAACTGTGCAATCCAATGCGATCTTGCTCTCTGTCCACAAAAAGTTCTTCGTCGTCTTCAATGAGATCGGGGTCTGTCTCAAAAATAGCTTCATAAACGTCGTTCACGTTTGGTCCCATAAGATCTCCGAAGAACGGGAAGGCTCTGATAGGGCGTGGAAGTGAGCCGTAGATGGACTGTGCCATCAGCGAGGCGGATTCCCGTACGGAGGTGTGCGTGAGGGCGTAACGCTCGTAAAACGAAATCATCAGGAGGATAGGAAAAGACTGGAGCTTGTCAAGGGCCAGAAGGGACACTTAGGAGGTAAAGGCATACCGTCACACGTATAAGGAAAACGTTCGCTGAATGTAAGCGGCGTGGGGACAAGACCCAACTGGCAGGCCAGAGGATGGCGAATGCAAGCAGGTTGAAAGGGGGTTGGTAACTGATCAGCGCGTCCGACTTCATGCTTTGATACCATGTCAATAACATCGAGTCACACCTAGCTAGGAGTACGCACCCTTCGAGTGTTGTGATCGTGAACTGGAATAGGTACTGCTAACGTGGTTAGGTCACGAGCACGCTTGCAGTAACGATGAATTAACCTCATGGTTGGCATTCTTGGACGCAGGTAAACATAGTGCTACCCAACAGAGAAAACATGGCTCACGGCATCAATACGTGTGAATGTGTTTGATAATATTGAGAACAAGACTGCAAGATCATGAGGTCCTTTAGGGAGACGGTGAGGTGTCATGGGTGGTCTCACTGGTAAGGAGGAGGGTGCTGCTCAAGGCAGCGAAAATGACCATCAATATAGGTCCAAAAACTGCGAACTGGTTTCAGAAACCTGTATGTTCGGTGGCCGGAGGACCCACATGGATGGAAAGACGATGCCTGGCCGAACGACAGGTATGTATTTCCGAACCAAATCTGCACCATAAGCCAAGCGATAGCCTTGATGGTCCATGTCCCGGAAGCGAGCGTCCAAAGCGTGAAGAGCAACCCGGAGAAACAGATAGCTGCAATGCACATGAAAAATATGAATTCAGCTGTCATCGCACGGAGAGCACTGCGAATATTGGTATCGTCGAGATGCGAAACATGCAGGGAAGAACGTAAAGACACACAGGATAACAACATTGTTGGAGACCAAGAAAAATGCAAGTCTGAACTGGGGTTAGAAAACCATATAAAGGCGTCATAGAGTCAGTACCGAACCTTGGGAAGATGATGCAGGCTCCACATGCGAGGATATCAAAACCCAAGTCAGAAGAAGAAGCTGTCGTGAACCACGATCAACTTGATGAGGGGGTATATCAAAGCAGGAGGCGAGATATAACTCACGGTTCCCGGATGCAAGGCCTCGTAGTCGAAGGACGAAATACAGCAATGTAATCACGACAAAACTAGTGTCAAAGACATTCCACATCTAAACGTTCTGGTTGGAGAGAGTGACTCCCAAAGAACTAGAATTCCGTGCTCACGTTGGCAATGTAGACTAGACTTTGTTAATGGAGTGACGAAGACATCGGGATATTTGCACTTACTACCCCATCCATGTTCTCTGAATGCGGTATATTCCCCCAGAGCGAAAGCCGCGGCAAAAACCATAAAAAGGATTTCAAATGGATGGGGGTTATCAAGGTTTGTATCTGTAAAGGAGTTGGTCGGGTACTTGGACAGAAGAGAGGTAGATACTTGCGGGAAAGGCACAGAACGAGTACAACCAACAAGCAAGCAAAATTGATAAACTCAAGTACTGCGCCGTAGCGTGGCACGCGTAACCTTTACGTGGCGGAGAAGTGGCTATAGCGAGGGTATGAAGGGATATAAAATGAAAGACCGCACCGATGATGATTGAGCAAGGGAGCATTCCTGACGTTATAGATTGCAATAGCACGAGGCTTGTAGTTGTCTGCGACGATGGACCGGTTTGCAGCGGGGGAGTAAACAACCCGGCCTGAGTAAATATCGTTCACGACAGACTGTACAATGGGTGAAGCGACGAATCTCTTTGCACTTGAGGAGATTGCCATCTTGCATGCGACCATCAAGAGCACGAAACAAACGGCCGCATGCGTTGGTGACTGACCTCTAAAGCAGACTGGAGGCCATCCACGTAACTATCGTCTTTTCTTCTTCCGAGCACGGCGGTAACGTCTTCAATGACGTCATTGGAGGCGCCAGCGAGCGGACTCCAGCTGGTTGTGAGCACAGAGACCAATTCGAGTTGATTGCTCGCGAAATGATGGACGAGCTTCATGGCGATAATCTCGCACAAGATCGCCCGTGAGAAGCTCACGCCGGAAAACGCGAGGTCTTGCTCGGCGACGTCGATGAAGTGTGCCCTGACGACGAGACATACGTAGACAATAGCGGGATTTCTCAACCGCGCATATTTGAAAACAAGGGGGCGAACAAGGGCGAAATTGACATCAGATGCAGTCAGTTGGCTGTTGAGGCGATGAGTGATGTTACACCTGATGCGGATAGGCGCTGAGCCTTACTCCCAACTAAGCGCGGAATCTGGAGGGGTGGCAAGATGGGGATATTGTCAAGGTCCAGGAGATAACGGAGACGAACCTAAGTTGCTCTACCGAACCACGCAGAAGATGGGAAAATCGGGGATGAAGGGAAAGAAGGTTAGAGAGAAATCGAGGATCCTAATTGTTTGACGACTCACAATAACATCACGTTTCAGGTGGATGATGAATGGAAAAACTTTGACGGTGTCTATTCTGCCCTGAAGAGGTTGAAGAAATGGAACGTCTTGGCCCTCTGAATCCATGTTGCAACGTTGCACAGTCTATTGTAGCGCGTGTGGTAGCCCTTGTACAGTGTGCGGGCGCGGTGGATGAAGAGCCGTGATGGTGAGGCTTGTAAACGGATGTTACCGGCGGTTACCATGAATGGGTTAGGTCCACTTAACAACCTTATCACAAGACCAAGTCGACATCGCCTTTCTGCATCGGAAGAGCATCTTATTGTTTTGACCACTTGACGCGCTTTTTGTAGTTGAGAGAAGGAGACGAGCGCTCGATGTTCACTTTATTGTTGTCCTCGAAACCACGTGGGGGCAGACACCGGTCCGCCATGTTCTCGGTTACCCCTCTTGAGTATAATGGACAGCACCTCCATCCTGTGCCAAACCTCCTCGCCCTCCTCGGCTCAGTCACGTCACGCAATGAATTACCCTACTTGGAGGCGTGGGCGTACTTTGTTCGTCATTTCACTGTGACCGGTCAGTTACCATCTCGGTGCCTCTTTCCTTATTTCTTATAAGCCCTCCCTCTTTCGTTCAGCAACCTCATTCCCCCCTTCCCCCCACCCAGTTTCATTTCTCTAACCATGGGTTGTGCACCCTCAAAGAATGTCGATCTCGCCAGCGAGGTCTCCCTTTATCACTTCAACCTCCACAGAGTGGTCGGTAAAGGTGCTTTTGGCAAGGTTCGTCATCTTCCTTTTCTCTCTCTTCCTGGTGCTTATCCTCCTGTACTCAGGTCCGCGTCGTTGAACATAAAAAGAGCAAAAAACTCTATGCTCTCAAGTACATGGACAAGCAGCAATGTATCAGAGAGAAGGCCGTGGCCAATGTCATTCAGGAACGGCGATTACTCGAGGAGGTGCGGTGCCTCTTCACACTCCCTGTTCAATTCCTCACCCCTTCTGTCTAGGTCGACCATCCTTTCCTGGTCAACCTCCGCTACGCTTTTCAGAATGATGAGAACTGTTTCTTCGTTCTCGACCTCATGTGGGGTGGTGATCTGCGATGTAAGCTTCCATCCCCATCCCTCGTGGCGTGGCGTAGCGTACTCACCACATCGTGGTAGATCACCTCAATAGCAAGGGTAACTTTCCCGAGGACGTAGTGCGCTTTTGGATGGCTGAGCTCTCCTCCGGTCTCGTGTATCTCCACAGCAAAGGCATCATGCATCGGTATGCACCTCAAAATTTCCTGTGCTTGCAGCGCTTAATGTACATCAGTGATATCAAACCCGACAATATCCTTCTGGATGCCAAGGGACACGCGGCTCTCACCGACCTTAACATTGCCATGCATTATTCTCGACATCGCTTGCATACCTCTGTTGCGGGCTCTATGGCCTACATGGCCCCGGAGATGGTTGACCTCCAGCGCCCTGGTTACTCCTGGCAAGTTGATTGGTGGAGCTTAGGCGTCTGTGCCTATGAGGTACTCTGGCACCGGCGCCCCTTTGAGGGCAACTCCGCGGACAAAATGCGGGACAGTATCATGACACACCCCATCAGAAAACCGTCGCAACGCCACGGCCCAGTCAGTAGCGAATGCGTCTCTGCCCTTTTCGGTGTAAGTTCCGACGAAAGCTTAACACGGGCTCCCTACTAAAGCATGACTGGTCCTCAGCTTCTAGAGCGAGACCCTAGGAAGCGGTTAGGTGGCAGAACCGGTTTCTCGAACATCGAAGAGATCCGGTCTCACCGTTGGTTCTCGCACCTTGATTGGGAGAAGCTGGAGACGAAGCAGCTCGATCCTCCCTTCGTGCCCAACGTAAGTCGCATATTACTGGGTTCCCGTGGCGCGTTATTAATTCCTAACTACAGCAAGACCGTGGTAATTTCGACATTTCTCACGAGTTGGACGAGTTCATCTTGGCTGAGAAACCCTTGACGCATCACAAGCGTAAAGCGAACCCGGAGAAGATGAAGCCGGAAATGCGTCAGCTGGAAGATGAATTCACTGTATACGACTTTGAGAAGAGCGGCCGAAGGTCTTACTATCCCCTCAATGAGCCCTTTGCTGCCAAGCACTCACATGATGGGAATAGTATGAGGGGGGCATATTCCGAGTCCTCGCAGACAAATACATGCGTGCAGACGAGCACGGCCTCCACCCAATCACGCTCATCAACCTCCCACTCAGAGCCTCCGCGATACAGCTCACAGCAGGACTTCCGCTACTAACACCAGGAGGTTTTTTTTATCACCCATGACGACCTTTTACGACTGGTGATGTATGTCGCCTCTCTTCTACGTCGCATCGTTTCGAGCTCGATTTTGTCCACGTCTTTGTGTTTCTTTCGGCCATTCCTGCCGCATCAGTGCAACTTTTTTTTGTATTTCGCATACACTCCAATTTTGGGACGATCACCCATGCATTGCTTCACTTTCTACTTGACGTTGTATTCGCCTTCATTGTTACCCCTACCGCTCATCTGTCTGTCCTAATCCCCGCCCGTAACAGTAATTTTTTCTCTCATTGTTGGGGTATTACAGGCTCCCTTTACGTTACAAGTTGCCACACGGCAGTCTAATACGTGTCCCAATAACTTAATATTATCCTGGCATGTGGTCCAGATGTGATTAATCGAATTCCTTATGTATCGCGCCGTTTCGAGTCAGTGATGAATGACTCGCTATTTCTATGGATCCGCATGAAGAACACGTTTTTTGATGCCATTGACATTGACCGAGGATGGTCATCCTTGTATATGTGGCTGTCATCCCAAATGCCAAGTGTGGGAACAAGAATGCCGGGAGCCGAGCGCCAATAATCGCTCTATCACCACCAATACCATGACCAAAGTCGTCTCGCTGCAACAGATCCCTACCATCCGTGAGCTCTACCAACGCGCGGTTATTGCTGCGCGCCCTGTCACGGGAAGGGACGCGCGATTCCCAGTCTCCAGCAAGCTGCTCGACCGCGTATCTGTCTAGTGAGCATTTCACAAATCTAGTGCATATCTGCCGGCACTGGCAACTGCAACCACCTCTCCTCCTCCGTGTATGTTATCACCCTTTCTGATCGCCGTTTGCGAAAAAAAAAACAGCCGAGGAGATATTACGCATGTGCAGGTCGACGCGATCGTGAACGCGGCCAACACGGGGCTTTTGGGTGCGCCCTCCTTCTCATTTTGAATTCTCTGAGGTTCTGGACTACTCGGACTTGGTTTCCGAGTCCCTTGTTCTCCTTTTGTGCTGCTCCTCCAATCGCGATCGATTGTGCTCAGGCTGAGAATTGTTTATTCGCCCCTACTACTGCAGGTGGAGGTGGAGGTGCGTGTCCGAGAGCCGTGCTATCGCGAATGTTGTGTTTGTTGATGAGATGGGTTCGCCGATCGGACAGTGGACGGAGCGATACACAGAGCGGCGGGACCTAAACTCCTCAAAGAATGTGCGTCTTTTCTTCCTACATGAAATCCAAACACCTTCCATCATCATCCTCCGGAGTCCGAGTCCCTCGCCGCGCGCTAGCACTGCGGTAATAAATAATGAATAATGCTTATCTGCGTTTTTGAGGGCAGGCCGCACACTAGGTGGTTGTCCGACGGGCGAGGCTCGCGTAACAGCGGGGTACAACCTTCCAGCGTGAGTATCTACCGCTTCTTCGCCGCTGCAGTGGTGGACTGGACGAGAAGAGAGAAGAGATCCGATCTAATCACTTGCTGCCGCGCACACACGCTGGCAGACTTCGCTGATGATGCATTTCCGCCCTACCTACCACCAGGAAGCACGTCATACACGCCGTCGGTCCGGTCTATCACCCCCGGAGCACACGCGCGCCACTGCAGCTCGCGGGGTGCTACCGCATCAGCCTGCAGCTGGCGGCGGAACACGGGCTTAAACATATCGTGAGTTGTGAGGGCCGCGCGATCTATGCTGCTGCGATTTTTTTTTCTCCTCTGAAGGGTCGCCGCACTCATTATTTTTTTTCTTACTTTCTTTCAGGCCTTCCCCTCCATCTCGACGGGAATCTACAGCTACCCCATCGAAAGCGCGACGCAGGTCGCGTTTGGGGAGGTGAGGAAATTCCTAGATACGGAGCAAGCGAAAGAGGTATGTCTTGTTTGTTTAACTGGCACTAGGCGCGCGCCGCTCACGAGGCCTGGGGGGGGCGCGGTGCCTCGCACAGTTTGAGCGCGTGATCTTCGTCGTGTTCTCAGCAGAAGACGAGGCGGCATATCTGTAAGTGGGGGAGGGGCCTTGTTCTTTCGGGAATTTGAAACGCTGAATACAAGCGACTGGCTCTTTCTCGCCGGCAGGAGGCTCATTCCGGAGTACTTTCCCTGGGATCGTGACGCCCAAGCGCCAATCCCCCCGAAAGTGGACACTTGATCCTGACTCGTGATGAAAGAGACCTTGCAGAAGGGGAAGTACAAGGGTGCCATGAGGCTGACTGGAGGGATGTGCGTAGCGATTGCGATAGTTTTGCAAATTGTACCATTATATTTCAAAGTTCTTGTCGAGGGTATCAATATGATCGGGCTTTATCGTTTTGGTGCGCTTAACGTTTTGGCAGCACGAACAACGGGTTCTCCATTTACTTTGCACCGCTGAGAATCCCAGTATCTAATATTATGAGCGCTCTTACCTCACAGAAAGAAGAACCTTGACACGTCACATTAGTATTCTGACTGGTTAGCGCTGACAAGCGAACTTGCGGCACTCGCACTCAAAATGGAACAAAGCCAAAGGGGAGGGTATGAACCGTGACAACGGTCGGATATTCATGTTGCTGTGAGTGACTGTGACCTGCTTGATAAAATAATTCCTCTCTCCGCCTGTCAAGATCTCTCTCTCACTTCGTCCTGATCGAGAACCGTCTGATCGCACCGTCTGGTTTTGGACTTATACGCGCGTTCGACGGCTGTCTTCGCAGAGGCGTTGCTCTCGCCACACGCCACACGCAATCATAGCCGTGTGCACCTGTCTTCCCCATCCCCAGTTGTAGTATATTCAGAACTGATAATTTCGTATCAACCCCATCCCCCCCCCTTTTTCGGAAGTGGGCGTTGTCGGATCTCGGAAATTCGGCGATTTTTACTCGAGCAGCGGGCTGGCTTTGAGTGACTTTTTTTTTTTTGATGGTTACTGGATTTTATTAAAAGTAATCACGGATACGTAGTGTTCAGAGAAATATGAAACGTGTTGCAACAGAGATGGTTGAAGCATGATTCACGACGGGCCACACGATTCTCCAAGGATCCCAGTATCGGAGGAGTTCTAGGGAGTATATTATGAGGGGTGTCTAGTTTGACTTTGAAGTCTCCAAATGGATTAGTGGCGAATAGGGGTACGCGATAGATGAGATGAGACGTCTCTGCACGAAACGTAAAATGACAGAGCGGCGGCATCATCTGATGCACATTACATGATGAAGACCGTCCGCCACAGCAGCGCCGCATTCAAGTTGACAGGCACAGGAGACAGGATTACCACTACAGTCGTAATAAGTAGTTCGAGTGAATCTTCCCACGGCAACATCTCGCGTAACCGGCCATTTCACAATTCCCCGCTTTTCTCCCATGCCATGCAACCATGCACCGACGCGTTCGCGACTCTCCCAGTAGAGGTTAGAGGTTCTGTCTAGCTTCACCCCTTCAACCATCTTAACCCACCACCCATTCAGCTCCTCTACGACATCCAGCTTTACGCGGCCTCAGAAGCTCTCCCTCACACATGCCGACGCCTCCATGACGTCTTCAAATCGGCCTCTCCTACCCTCCACGCCGACTACCTCATAGCCCGCTACACGGCCCTACCAAACTCCCATCGTCGTCCAAACATAATCACCTACGCCCTACGCTTCCCCCTCTACACACCAGCCGTGCTCGTCGCCCTCCCGAAGCGGCCATCCTTTCCCCACCAGCCAGAGCCGCCTCTCACCAACCACTATGACCATCACAAAGATCAGGGCAGACCCGAGCTACCCAAACGGCTCTTCAGGCAGCTGAGCCCATCGGGCGCCGAGGCACTCCCGCTGCTGCGCGTTCTGTACGATGGCGATGGCGATGATGGCGATGGTGATGGTGATGGCACTCCCGCTCCAGCGCACCTGCGCAATCCGCCCGACCCAGACTCGCACGATGGCTATCCGCTCGCGCGTGCCGTGTTGGCCGGCAGCGTGCCCCTCGTGCGCTTCCTCCTCGACCACGCCGCGTCCCCACGCCGCAAGAACGCGCTCGCCGTCAGGCTCGCTATCAATCGGCGGGACCTCGCCCTCGTGCGCTTGCTCGTCGAGCCGCCTGAAGCGTCTCCGGAGGAGCGCAGGACGGGGAAGCGCAGGAGGATCGCTGATCGGGTTCAGGTCGACTCGGAGATGCTGAGATTGGCTGTGACGTGTGGTGCGCGGGATATTGCAGGGTATCTGGTGAACGAGAAGGGTTGCTTGCCCGATCTAAAAACGCTCTCGATGCTCAGGTACGATGAATCACTTCACTGATGTCGTTGTCAGACACTGAGTTTCACGCCAGTGTTGTGAAATTTTAATAATTGACAATGATCTACGGCATTTCTGTCATTCCGGGAAGCATCATGTAACGCCGGGAACACGTGTTTGAGAGTGTGTGTCTAGTCAATAGTGATATAACAGAAGACAGAGCCATACTAGTCGTCACAAATACACCACTGTGCTCTTGGTTAATTTTGAGGATGATGGATGGATGGACGCATACCTTGGGTACACCCAACAAGGATACAGCTATATATCGTCGATGTCCAGATCCCCGTCTTCGCCAAACTCAAACGTGCATTCGCCCTCTTCCTCCCCAAAGGCATCCGTCTCATTAATTTTGGCATTCTCGGGAAGCTCGCCATATGCTTTTACTTTGCATGGGGTCAGCATTTCCCCGGGGCTGCAACCAAAAACGTGTCATCGCATTGACTTACAGCTGCGCGCCTCGTCCGCCGTGTATTTCACTATGACATCTGCCTTGCCATCTTGGAACTCACGTAGCGACAGCAGTATGATATCGCCTTGATTGATCCACACCTGATTCGGAGGGTTGGAAAAAAATAAAATTCGATTCATGGGGATGAGCGCAACGACACCACACACCTTTTTGCGCATCTTTCCTCGAATATGAGCCAGTCGCTTCTCGCCATCGAAGCACAACGCCTCCAAGCGGCCATTTCCTAGCATCTTGATTACCTGGGCGTACTCCTGCCCATCCTCACGGAAGACCAACTCGCGCTTGTCATCGTCGTTCTCGTTCTTTCCACGTCTCCTGTTTTTACCTCCCTGTGAAAATACCGAGACTCAATACCGAGCGAATGGTGCATCATGACTGTTGCACACCTTTCCCTTATTCTGTAAGATTGGAGTCAGCCTTGGTATACGACGATAGAGCACATACAAGACTGCACCTTTGGCATGCTGGTCAGAGAAATTAACTATGTACGAGGACGTGCCTTCAAGGAGCAAGAGATTATGAGGGTAGACCGTGGTCAAGGGCAAGGCTGTGATGGAACCCTTTATCAATATCCTAATAAAAATAGATATGTCTTATCGGCGGTTTATTTACTTGATTCAATGAAAACAGCCTTTCTCATCTTATCTCGAACATAGCGCTGCTCATACTCATGCTCGACTGGCCAACTGCCTTCATAACCCATTGCATATCCAGAAATTTTACCACCCCAACCTCTCAATGGACGCCAGAACGCCGCAGGAGGTCTCTCGACTGTCTTTCGCCTACGTTTCCGTTTGCGATGCGCCGATTGCTCGTCTCCTTGTAATTCTAAAGCGATCACGGGAAGAGCATCTCCTTTTGGTGTAACCTCGTGTGGAGATGGCAGCAAGGCGCGGTCGTGCGAGAATCCCAAGCGCCTGGGCTTTTTGGCTGGCATTTCGGCCAAAAAGAACGCAACGGACGACAGAGATACGTCTGAACTAGCATGGATGACCTTTTCCTTTTTTCGAGGCAGACTCTGCTTTTACTTAGGTCATATAAGTAGGAGCCGACGGATAACTCAACTATGTAAGCTTCGGCAGATCTGAACAAAAACGATACGTCGACAGCGGCGGACAGCGCCTGCTGGCTTCGGATTTCGGCCTCCAGATCATTATCCTCGCAGGGAGGCTCCCAGAGCCTGAATGAATTCCAGATAGAATTACTGATGAGCTGCGCCGAACTCACGTCCTTGTGGGTAGAGGCTTTGGTTCTAAAGAGATGACGTCTGGAGGGTGTATAACAGAAAGTAGCCTGAATGCTGGGTTGGTTGTAACATATCATATCAGTCCATTTAATTGTAAGGGGAAGGACGCATTGACATACGAGGAGCCTCAAGAGCGTCATGCAACGCCGAGTGTCCCTCAATGTGCTTCTTCCGTTTTTGCGACACTTCGAAACCGCCCAGGTTTGCTTTGAGCAATTCATCAAGCTCCGTGCGCTTATCGTCGTCGACCTCAAAGAGAGGACCCTGAGGGAACAACGTCGCTCGAGAAACAGTTATAGTTTGCTGTTCATGTGAGCAGTGAGGGTTGATGAAACGAGGGACATTCATTGACTTGGCGGCATGAGACAAGTTTGTTGGTCTTTGTTTGGCTAGGGCAGTTTCAGATTTCATTTCAATTTCACAAAAATATTTATTTGTTCCATTTCACCATGTCCTCAACTACTTTGAAGAAAGCCAAAAAGACCAAGGCGAAACAGTCCTTGGCTGAGGTCGATGCGGCGCCAGCGTTGACGGGACACAAACCCAAACTTGCCAAGGCTAAGGAAAGTGTCCACAACATAAAATCAAAGAAGCTCGTTAAAAGCGAAAGAAGCAAGCCGGCTGAGCAGCCTCGAGTAACAGACTCAGAGGAGTTGCGTCCCGACAAGGTGGCAGATACGCGCAAGCATGCCGTCCGGACAACGCGTCTGGGGCGGAAGTCCCGAGGACCGTGGAAAGCATCATCACCATCACCACCACCTGGACCAATACCACCATCCCCCACTTCTGACGGCCTTGAACCCCTGCACTCGGAGGAAGAAGAATCCGACGCCCCTCAAGAGGAGGGTAGTCCTGGCGAAGAGAACGTCAACCTATTTGGCTTCTCGACCGATGAGGACTCTTCGGACGACGACTTGCATGTCGATGAAGCAGCCGACTTTGATGTGGTCTCCCTCCCCACTGTCGCTCGAGATGATGCAACCGTAAGGAGAAAGCTCGAAAAGGCGAAGCGGAAACCGGTGCGTATCCCCTACTTGCTACGCCGTACTGCTTATCATGACCACCCGACAGACATCAGAAACGGGCGTGATCTTTCTCGGCCGCATTCCCCACGGTTTCTACGAGGATCAGATGCGCGCATATTTTTCCCAATTTGGTGAGATATCGCGGCTTCGCCTCTCGCGGAACAAGAGGGTACGTCTGCTCCGATACTACGTCCTTCGTTCGGTGTACCGAAATCGTATATAGACAGGCAAGTCGAAGCACTATGGATTCATCGAGTTCGAGTCTGCGCCCGTCGCCCAGATCGTTGCGGAGACGATGGACAACTACCTGCTGATGGGACATATTTTGACTTGCAAGATCATCCCAAAGGACAAAGTGCATCCGGAGCTCTGGGTAGGTGCGAATCGCAAATGGCGCGTCGTGCCTACGTATCGTGTCGTGCAGGCGCAACACAACAAGGTCACTTCTTCTGCCACTTGTCTCGATTGAATTGGGGCTTCCTGACGTAGCGCTTGCAGCCCCGGAGCGAGATGCAACAACGTTCCGCAGAAAAGCGTCTGATGAGCAGACAAGCGGCGCGGAAACGGAAGCTTGCCGAGGCAGGGATTGTGTACAACTTTGAGAAAGTTGCATATGTGAGTGCCGCAGCACCTCGTACTCGATCGGCCCGCAAAGACCTTCTGCCCCATAGAAGAAGCCCAAAAGCACATCATGACGACCTATACTTGGTCACACGGGGGAATATTATCGTTCATCGCATCCTTCTAAGCTTCATCTCAGCTCGCTCAGATGTGTGGCACTGGGGCTTGTGAGAGCCGTCATTGTTCGACGTCGACGGCTGTCTCATAGAAACACTGCGGAGAATTATCCGTTGTATGATACAGGTTGAAAATATCTACTGCTGAGAGGTGGATATTAGTAAGACAACTTCGTATCAATCCCCGCCTTGCCAATGGACTACGCCATCCTGCAATTGGATAGGAGTGACACCTGTCGAATGGTCAATATAGTAAATGACAACAGGGGATATCGCCGCACCGTAAATGAACCCTTGCTGTGGCTCGTGGGAGAGCTGCTCTAGGGACTTGTCCTTCGTTTCTTCCAGCAACCAAGTTGATCCTATGCCCGTCAACGTGACGCCTGCAAATATTCCGAGACTAGAAAAACAAGTATGTATCGCGATGCTATAACTATCTGGAGAAAGACGGCTACTCACATCGCCTTTAGCACCTTATCCGAGCCGTGCACCTTGAAAAAGATTATCTGGGACACGATGGCACCAAGTTTCCCGCAGGCGGCGGCGAATCCATGCGCGGTCGAGCGGTATCGCGTGGGGAAGATCTCTCCAGGGATGATGAAGGTCGTCACGTTGGGCCCAAAGTTGGTGAAGAAGTTTGCGAGACAGTACAGCGCAAGGAACGCGCCGGCTT